>Ga0082212_10003112_pt1 | contig 23680 bp, 41 predicted proteins | sample TergutNt197P3_FD_71548 | JGI IMG/M metagenome (GOLD analysis project Ga0082212, IMG submission 71548) | Neocapritermes taracua P3 segment gut microbial communities from Petit-Saut dam, French Guiana - Nt197 P3 | ecosystem: Host-associated > Arthropoda: Insects > Digestive system > Gut ... | reverse complement strand
TAATTGACACAAGAAATGATACCGATGCGTCAGTTTTTGAAAACCATGCGACTTGTTGTTAAAATTTACAGGAACTATATATATTACTAAGAAAGAGCCGCCCCCGTGTACCTCGCTATCTAAGTGCGTATAAAATAATAACTTATAGAGGTACACGGTAAAAAAACTTGACTGTGTACCCCGTACCTGACTACTCTGAAAACTTCATTTCCACTCGATAAATTCGCCAAATAATTCTCTGCCTTCTTCACCAAGTAATTCCATGACTGTCACGGATTTGAATCTGGAAACGTATACAGCGCAACAATCTTCTTTTGACGCTTGCACTTCATCTTTGACTTGTTTCCACGCTTCATTAAATTGTTCTTCCATTGATTTCAATAACTCTTTTTCCTCATCAGTGTGAGCTTCTTGAGCCAATGATTCCATCCACTGTGAGTAACTTTTAGTACCAAATGCAATAACATCATTAATATTCGTTTGCAATGCTCTTTGTTCACTTTTAAGCTGCGCTAATTCTTTTTCAAATTTTTTCACTCCAACACGCTTAGGTAATTTTTTCAATACATCAAGGGTATTTTCAAAGGAATATATTGAAGCAGAAACGTCAATAAATTCCGCCAATGACTTGCTAATATCACAATGATTGATTAACACTGACAATTCACTGATTTTTTGACGAAACGTTTTGTCGGTAGAACTATCAAATACCACTTGTTCAAATACAGATTGAGCAGCTTTTTCAGCTTCTTTTTGCTTTAATATTGCAATTGCCTTTGACACAGTAAGATTACCGGCTTCAATTTCAGGACCCATTTCCGGTGCTTCCCTTCTTATCTTGCGGGCTTGTGAAATAAGTACATGACTGACATTAAACAGTTTTGCAATTTGTTTCACTGTCAGTGCCGGTTGTGCATTCGTCTGATTCTTGGAAATAGACATGTTTCTTTTCTCCTGTTATTCTTTTTGGAACTAATAAAATTGGCATACACTTGCGCGATTCTGAATGCGTCTGCAAGAAAGCACATAGAGTTATAGAAACGGCGTGAAAAAATCCCGACAAAACAGCAAGAAAGTTAGGTCATTGAATTTATTCGTGATTTTTCAAAAAGCACCGAAATAAATCAACCTAATTGACTAAGTAACAAGAGGTTACGTTCAGAAAAACCATGCAAGAAACATGTTATACGTACTAGAAACAAATCTATCAAATTGTCTTATCTTCTTTTATTTCAATGCTTTAAAAATATTTTGGAAAATTTTTATTTTTTTTCTTAGAATTTTTTTGTAATTATCAGGTACTCTATAATTTTCAGAAAATTATGCTTTTATTCATGCAGAAAGGGAGGTTGCAGGGCATATTTCATTACAAAAATCATTCATTGTAGGCACGCATTTGCACCAGTATGAAATAGTTGTCACAGTTATGCACATATAGGAAATACTGTGGTTTCAAACCCTACTTATATGGTGATCTATTTTGCTTAAAAGAGAAGCCGTTTCATATTTCAGAAACGGCTCATGGCAAGTGACAAAGAATCGTACTCTTATCAACAGAAAAGTTTATATTCATTGACTTAAATCTGTTTATAACTGTCTGAAAGTGGGTTTTAGACAGTTATAACAACGAAATCATTAGACTTACGTAAATTACTCGTCTTCATCGTCAGTCATTATTGTATCGCCATTTTCTGGCTTGTGCCTCTCTACTTCCTGCTTCAATATTGTCTGACATATATCAAAAAGTACATGGGCTGTGTTAATAATAATGAAAAGTCTTGATTCACGCAAATCATTAGCAATGCGATAATATAAAATATTTTACATCAGCAAATTGCTTGTAGATTAAATGTATAATCAGGTGAACCATAGTAGCTTATCCGATTTTCCGTTTCTTGGCTTGCTCCTCAGCGATTTGCTCGTCGGCATGGTTGTAGCCCATTGTAACCGTCAGGGATTTTTGACCGGCAACAGCCCTTGCAACGTCCACGCTTCCGGTAGTCTTGATTATCTCCGTAATCGCCGCATGACGTAATTGATACGGCGTCCAGTGAGGAATTTGCTCATCGTCCGCCAAGCGTTGGTTCGCAACACGAATGGACTGCTTGATGCTTTTCCCATACGAGCCGGTGGTGTAGAAATCATTGGCCTTGCGTTTGGGATTCTTGGCTACACGCTCTTTACGCTTCAACTGCGATGGCGGAACTTTGGTTTTTCGCTTGGCGGCATCCCGTGCAGAACGTTCATGCAACGCATCTCTCGGACTGAAAACCGGATCATTCGGTTGTTTTCCTGCCAAACGAGAAGCGATGATCGTTTGTTCGATCTCACCCAACGCAACGGTTTTCTTGTGGTTTCGCCACGAATTTTTATGCTTTCGGGGCGTGTATTTCCAAACTTCGCCGCTTTGATTGATCTCGCCGACTTTCATTCTGCAAACTTCACTCGGTCTCATGCAAGCGGCACGTTGAACCTTGACCATATCGGCAACGGTCGGCAAAAGATGCGGCAATGTCCGGTTGACAATTTCATCGGCAACATCCTGACGCGGCGGCTGTTCCGGGGCATTGGTTTGTCCTTCCAACAGCGGCTTGAGATAACGCAAGGATTCCGCGACGGAAGGGGAAACGAACTTTCGCGGGATACCCCAGTAGAAAATACTGCGAACAAGACAGGTGAGTTTATTGATCTGGGAACGACAATAACCTCTTTGGAAAAACTGATCCCGAACGACTTCCAAGTGTGAAAAGTCGAACGATTCGACCGGCTCACCGGAATAAACAGACAGCAAAATTTCAATCGCGATTTTGAAATTGCCGTGATCGTTTTGATTCGCTCTGGCCTGAAGAAAGGCCAAACACAACTGATCGAGCACCACTTGCTCACCGGGTTTGATCATCGCGGTGGTCGGATTCGACGCCCACGAATAAATGAGCCGCCGATAGGCTTGATCCACCTCCGGTGCTCCCCATTTCCCCAATTGAATTTTCCGCCCATTCAGACGGACGTAAGCATACTCTCGATCTCTTTTGACTTGTGGAACTGATACCACTTTTGACATGATTCGTACTCCCTACGCTGAAAGCGTCAAATTTGACGCTTCAAGGTTGAAAAACCAAATCATGCAACAAGGCTCGTAAGGCTGTAAGACCTTTATTATTCTACACTTACAAAATACCCCCGACTGGAATTGAACCAGTGGCCTACGGTTTAGGAAACCGTTTTGCGTGCTTGTAAATCGTTATATATCAGTTATTTGCAAATCGCTATCGTTTTTCTTGTAGTATTTTCGGGAGTTTTTCCAGTGCCTCAGCCATCTCTATCGGTGTCACATCAATGTAATATTTGGCTGTTAATTCAGGACTCGAATGACGCATGAGACGCTGCGTCGTTGTGAGTGGAACACCTGCACGCGCCAATCTCGTACCAAATGTCTTGCGAAACGAATGCACCACAAGAACGTGACCACGGTCGTCAATGCGATTGATGCCAGCCTTGATACAGTCCCGCTCGAAGTAACCAAATATTGAGTGCTTATTAAAAACGAATAAAAAGTCGTTCGATCTTTTATCACGAGATTCAATCCATTGAGTTAAAAGAAAGGAAAGCTCTTCGGTGATCGGCTGATATGTTCCATTGCGGTTCTTTTCATTCGGCGATTCCAAAATGATGTGTGTCGGCGTGACTTGATTGACTTTGATCGAAGCAAGTTCGGATGACCGTAAACCAGTGCCAAGCATTGTCTGATAAATAAGTTCACGCTCCTGCCGAAAATCCTTTCCAACACCACGGCGGCCACGAACAGCAGTCCACAACAATTCCAGTTCTTTCTCAGTAAACGCACGCTTCTCTGTTTTATTTCCCGCCGCACGAGACAACTGCTTCTTGTTGCGCATCGGACTCTGGAGAATGCGCCCAGTATCAATACACCATGTAAAAAATGATCGCAACGCTGAAAGGTCGTTGTTAATTGTCTGTGTGGCATTTCCGCTTTCCTTTCTAAACACAATGTATTCGTCGATTTTGTCCGAATTGACTTCTCTCAGATTGGATACGTTCATAAAATCGAAAATCACATTCAGTTTTTTACGAACTTCGGAAATTTGTTGTGTACTAATCGCTTTTGCCTTTCTCCCTGTGTCAAAAGCATCGAGGTGTTGAGTGACCGGAACGTGCTGTTGCTCCGATTGCATGATTTCCTCTCTGGATACGATCCCCGCCTTGATCCGCTCCACCTCTATTTCCTTGTTGCGCAAGAAGTGCTGTGCCATCTCCTTCGATGTACAACCGGTCGATTCACGATGGTGAAAGCCTCGCTCGTCCGTCCATTCCGCTACCCACTTGCCAGTGTCAATTAGTACCCTGCCGCTCGTAGTCAGCTTGCCGGTGTGCTTTTTGCCGCGAGAACTCGTCCATAAGACAACATTGCCTTTGATCACGGCATCGTTCGGAATCTTTCTCGTGTAGGTCGATTGATAGATATTGCCCATGACTGTACCGATCATTGCAAAAATAGATGCTAAACTTACTTATCTATGATAAGTTTCCCTACCTTACAAACTTTTGTTATTTTGGTAATTTTGCTATTGTAACAAATTTTTCCATGATTACCATTATTAGATTGTAAGTGCAATCGTCATGGAAACATTCATTCAAGCCTCTTTTGAGGTGACGAAATGATCGAAGAGCTTTTGACGTCGGCATTGCTCATTGCCGAAATGCAGGACGAAACGCTTGCTACCTGTGTTCGCACTTTGGCACAGGCGGTTGTGGGGATATTATCGACCGTCAGTGATACACAATACAAACACGCCGTGATCGATGACACAGGCGAAGGACGCTTCGAATCGCGGTTGAAACCCGGCCTGTTCTTTCTCAAGCATTGCGACTCGGTGGAATTCAATGACAAGCGAGTCGAACTCACACGATTGCAGTATCACATTCTCGACTTTCTTAACGACGTCGGCGGGACAGCCGATATCGAATATCTCGTCTCCAAAGTCTGGAAAAAGAAGCCGACAGACAGCACAGTTCGCGCCGTTTTATCCGAACTCGGTAAAAAATTACTGCACATCGGAATTGCCGCCATTCACGTCATCGACGGAACGGTTACGTTTTAGCGGTCATTATGGTCTTCGTGACGCAAAATAATAGCGAAGTCCGATTCCCCACAAGCCGAGCACCGTGCCTAACGATGTGGTAAGAAACGATATCATGACGGCATCTGACAGCGTAAAATACAATAAACGAAAACCGCAGCATAAAACAACTATCGCTGTAAATGCCAGCCATAAGCCGGAAATCTTGGTCAACTCCGCAATCAACCATTGTCTGGTCGAACGTTCTTCTTTTCGCATGTCTGCTTTTTCTGCCTGCTCGTCGTCGTAAATGGCACCATTTCCAAAGTCTTGCCCTTCATCAACGATTTGTTTTTTTGTCACTTCTTTTATTGTCATCGCTTATAAAGTCTCCGAAAACGAATGACATCGGCAGAAACTCCAAAAAGACGCGCAAGTCGCTCGTCGGCGATTCCGGGATATTGATTAAGATATTCACGCAGGAACATGTCAGGAACGAGGACATTGGCCGCAAAACAATTGGCCTCTTGCTCCATCGGCGTTTTAATCATGGAAGTCGTGTCACGCAATAAAAAGGTGTAACCATCCTGTTCGTGATGCTTCAAAAGATAATGGCCAAGCTCATGCGCAATGGTAAAGTTTTGTCGCTGCACACTATCCATCGTATTCACAACGATGGAATTTTCATCGGTATCGATAAAACCGGCGATGTGTTCATACCCCGGCTTAAACCGACCACATGAAACTTGCAGACCATACGATTTCGCAAGATTTGCCGCAATGATAGGCGGTTTAACGATCATATTGGCCTCAAGCACTTCCCACGCTAATTGCTTGGCAGCTTGATAATCCGGTTTTTGAAAAGATTGGGACGTTTCCATGATCGTATTCCATCGCCATTTCAATATTGCTGTCTGTCATGCTCTATCATAATGCGCCGATGCGGCAAAGGCAAGCGGATTAATACTGTAACAAGCCTTGACGGTACATAAGATTTTCAATACGGGATTCTATGAAACGGGACGTTTTGCATCCTTCTCGAATTCGGAATAATACCGATTCGGAAATAGACGGTTGAGTGGTAATGCTCTCGTTTTCCAGCAGTGTTTTCAACCGGGACACCGTTGTCAGCACCGCAGGTGGTTTTTTATAAATCACAACCGAACGATGATGAATGCGGGGATGATCGCCTTGATGAAGGATACAAGCGTCCTCCTTGCCTGTTTCATGCGTGCTGACCATCACAAGGTAAACGCATTCTGGGTTTTGATCGGGATCGGAAATTACGACATAAAGATGCTTGATTCCGTGTTCGTTCGGAATAAGAAACGCATCACCGGAATTCACGATTGCGCTCCAAACATCTTTTCATGCCACTCTATTTCCGCTTGGCGTTCCCGTACTTTGTCAATCAATTCCGTTTTGTTTTGACCGGCAAGGATATCTTCCACAGAAATGGGAAACATGCCACGCGTAGAATTGGTGTCAAAATTGTTTGCCCATTCCGGGAAGTCATGCGTCATTTTAACGGCAAGGAAACGGTCGATGTGTCCGAACCGTCTGAAAACATCGTCCAGTTTGTTTGTTTCGGCGCGGCACAGGTGATCAGAACCCGGATCATGCGTTAATTCAACGGAATAATCATGGCTGCGACGGACAAATTGTCCCAAAGGATTGCCGGGAACTCCGGCATTCTTGATAAGTCGATAAACATTGCTCAAAACCGGGCCGTATTTCATCGCCACAACGCGGTCGCCAAAAATCATCTCGGATTCCTCAACAAGGAATTCCCGTTCCGCAATGTAGAGCAATTTCAAGAGTTTCAAATAGGGCATCCGTCCGCCTGCCAACCGTAGCAGCCAAGCGGTTGCCTGCAAAGCCTTCTTGAAACTGAAACGGAATTTTATTTGTTCCATGCTGTCATTATAGTGAAATCTGGTGACGTATTAAGTGTTGAATTTTTGCCTGCTGAGAATCACGCCCCAAACGAAGGAAGCGATTGCAAATGTCACAAGACACCAATAGATCACGTTGAAATTGAACAGCGGAGCCGTCACACCACAAATCGCAAGAACCCCTGCACCGAGTTCGCGGAACCACTGCGTAGTACGCAAAAATTTAACCTGAACTCTGAGTGTTATGTTTTCGGCAAGGATTTCATTGCTGAGTCTCAAAATCCTGTTTTCGAGTTCCTTGTTTTCCTTACGCAATGCCTTGCACTCTTTTTGCAAATCCTTTTTATCCGACTTCAACTCCGTGCGATAGGCTTGCACCTCCGCCCATATCCTGTCGGAATCGTTCGGAGAATCATCACCGATCAGTTCAAGCGTTTGATCCGGCTCTTTCATTTTTGTACTTATTCATTAATGTTTTGAAATAGTCACGAATCATCTCAGGGCTGATCGCATCGTTCCACCGGCCATAATCATAATAAACCTTGCGCCAAGGAGACTCCGGACGATGTGTGATTGCACTGAGAAGAAGATCAGTTGACGGCGAATAAGTTTTCCAAACTTGACGAAGCACGGAAATCACATCATCATCAAATTCAGGTATCTCGGCAACTTCCGTTTTAATGGGATGCTTGCCAAAGGGTCTGAACTTTTGATACAGCGATTTGACCACCGGACCAAATCGCCATGCGTGAATTTTCTCGTCAAACAAAAGACGATCAAAGATGGCGTAGTACCAGCCGTAAGTAAAGTAAACCAGCTTTTGCAGTTTCATGTGCTTTAAGGCCATGCCTTCAGATTTGGCTGTTGCCAAAAACCAATTCGCTATGTCGAAAACCGTAATGTCAGGCGGACTTTTCGGTGTCATGTCTCTCTCCTTTAACGCAATGAGAACATGGGATTAACTTGAGGAAAGTGATGAGAGTGTACCGGTCAGCCATCCTTGCAGAATTATTTCCTCAAATCATAGCTTAACCTATCATGCGGAAAAAGCAATAAATGGTAATCAATTTCTAAAAATCACACAATGCCAGTTTCTAACAAGATAACTGTACGATTGTTCGGTTTTCCCAACAATTTGTTCGGTTTTCCCAACAAGCGTTTTTTGGAGGTGTGATACAATCCCGTGCGTCAGTCAGCGTTAGCCGCTTTGTGTCGTTGCCTTTGGAGTTCCTCCGCCATGCCAAGAATTTCGTGTCCTGCTTCGGGACGATGTTTGATGTAAGCGGCAAATGCTTCGGGAGAAGGAAGAGGTGATCTGCGGTGATGGTCGATGGTTGCAAGGGTATTCCTTGTTTCGGGATACTTTCGCTCATATTCCTTCATTGCCGAACGGAGATAATTTCCCGTTTCACGCCAAGCTGACACCTGTGCTTCGTGGTCCCAGAAAAGTCGCATTTTCCAATAGCGATAATAGATATATAAACGTGTCAGTAACCATCTCATGGTGATTCTCCTCGTTACTACTATAGCATATTCACCCACTTCGGAAAAGACAAGATGCAAACCGAAATTCAGAGTTCAAAGTCGATGAGAATCATTTTATGACCGCCACCAACACACCTATGACAGCTGCCGTTGCAGCGACGATTGATGCCACGAGAGTCAAAAGGATGTATCGCCTGTCGATTTCATACCGTTTGTCCTGCTTTTGAGATGAATCGTTTAGCATTTCGACAATCCTTTCCAGTGAAAGAGTTTGGTTATTTCAAAACCGCAATTACGGCTGCCACCGCAGCAACAACCGATGCCACGAGAGTAACAATGATAATCATCCTGTCGGATTCGTATCGTTTGTCCTGCTTTTGAGAAGAATCGTCAAGCATTTCAACTATCCTTTCCAGTGAAATGGTTTGTGTGATATCCCGTTTGTCAGACTCGGCTTTCCTTTGAAAGGATTCAATAAAAACATGATCGATTTCAGGAGAAAGACACTGTTCCGCAAGCTGTTGCAGATCATAAAAATCATTGTCACCCATGAGATTCCTTTCGTCAAGATGTTGTCCAGATCGTTTGAACTTCAGTGTTCAAAACGGCATCTCCTCCTCGGCGGGAGGTGTCGGTGGCCCAGGATCGTCCGACCGGCCAAGCAAATAGTCCGTTGACGTGCCAAAATAATCGGCAATTTTAATCAATAATGGAACGCTTGGAATGCTACGGTCATTAACCCAATGGCTTACATGCGACCGAGTTACACAAATTCTATCGGCAAGTTTTTGATGACTTACCTTACGTTCAGATAATAGAATTTTCAGCCGCTCACAAAATTTCATAAAAAATATTGGAAACACTGTTGACGTGAAAGAAATTATCCGTTAATATAAATACTGGTGAACGAAATTATTATTTCAACCAACTACCACGAAAACCTACCTATTTTAATATAACCCCCCCAGTTTAACAAGGGAAAAAATATACCTTTTTGACGAAGTGCCCGGTACAGAACAGGGCGAATAAATTTTGGGTTTCCCCAAAAGCAAGCCTCGAAAGTTCACGCTGCCTGTACCCAGCGAGAGCAATCGGGGTTTTTTTATGAATCAAAGGTAACGTACAAATGACAGAGAAAGGAATTGGTTGTGTGTATATTTGAAGTTGTCATCATTGTGTTCTTGGTGATTGGGTTATCGATTGCATATTTCACAATATGGGACATAAAAAAGAACTGCTATTGGAACGACAGTCAATATTGTAAAAACTTCTGTGATACGTGTAACAGACTAAAAAAATTAGAAACCGATATGCAGGAATTGCGTCAAGAACAAAGTCATGAAAAAAGTCACGACGGCTGTGATAGACGCTGTAATTGCGGCAACGATGGCATGGGACAAAACCCAAGTGAATGCATTTCTCACCAAACCGAAAAGTGTCGGATTATCCTTGAGGTAACTCCTGCCGGAGTCAGTCAGATAAGCATGTTGTAAAACGTTGTAGTCACTGACAAATTCCGCTTGTGGTTGAATGAATCCATTTTCCTTGATGTGAGTGACGGAATCGATAAAATTTTGCTTTCTCTTGTTTTCATCCAAAGAACATGGACAGGCAAAACAATCAAGCGGCATTTGTGATTTGCCAGACTTTTGTGATTTGCCGGAATCAAGATAACGCATGATTTTCAGTTGCATCTGTTGATTTGTCATTTGCGAACAATACGAAACAGACAGTGAGCGGTCAATAGAAGTTTTTTTAGGAATATCATAATGAACGATCAAGATAAAAAATCGATGTCAGAGGCGTTTGGAGAGTTTAATGATTACATGATGATGAAAGAAACAGTGGCACTTTTGAAATATTGGAAAAAACGCTATCCCAATATTTTCATATCAGACAAGAAACGACGTCGCAAATCATTTCTTCAAAAGGTGTTGTCGCTATTTTTCTCATCTTCTCGCAAAGATCATATACTTCAAGATATCTCAAACCTTTTAGACTGATGAAGACAAAAGGAGATAAATTGGAATTGAAATCATTGCGCTTTTCAATGTAACCATCGCGCAACAGTAAATTGAAACATACTCGGAATTCATAATTGGTAAGCAGATCGGACTCAGGGTAAGTGCCAAGTCCCAATCCCTTTTCAATTCTATCGTCACTATGTCCTCGTTCATTTATGGCATTAAGAATTTCATAACACATTTTTTTATTACGTAGCATGAGTGAGTCCTTTCACTGTTGAAAACGCGAAGCATACGAAAAGTTTCCATGTGACACAAGAGCAGAATTTTTGAATATTTTGTGAATTAATAACTGACAGAAAAATTGGAATTTTGGCATTGAATCACGGAGTTCGATTTACTATGATTTATGGAACATCTAACACTAAATCAGTAACGCTGTCATTGCCAGAGGTACATAATTATGGCGTCGCGTATGAAAAAAGAAGTCGATACCACAACGTACCGGGGCAGGTTCGCCGTCCGGCTGACAGAACTGCGCACAAAGGCGAAATTGAGCGTGGAAGAGCTTTCAGAGAAGTCAGGGATTCCAAAAGGGACTATCTACGATTGGGAATCTGCACGATATGCGGCAACAATAGACCACCTTTTGAATCTTGCAGAAGGACTAGGTATCAAACCAGGCAAACTATTGCCAGACAATTAACATCACAACTTGTCTTTTGGCAATTCTATGGCAATAGTTCAAAAAAACTTCTGAGCCGTAAAGTCAATACAATAAACGATTTTGGGTATACCCCAAAAAAACTTTCAGAAAAATTGGGGATACCCGATAAAATTCTGTTGACAAAGTGGGGGATACCCGATATACTTTGTATATCACGATTGGGAACCGCACACAACCAGACGACCGCACAACCGGCCAGCAGCCCCTGCCAATCGTGAAACAGGGGGTTGTTGAGCCGGTTTAATTTTGAAGGGACAGAGCAATGAAAAACTGGAACGCCATTCACCACCTGTTAGTCGACAATTACATCGCAATCGCTGAGAAAAACGAATCCATTGCCAATATGGAGTACAAAGACACATTTAACAATAACAAAGCCTTCGGACGCGACACCATCGCCCAGCCGATCACCTACGACGAAGCGATTGCAATGGCCAAGAAGAACACAATTAAAAGGGAATTGGCCAACGCGGCTATTTGGACGGCCATCGCAGTGCTAGGTTACTAAACAACACAACATGGCTGGGAAACCCGCCAAAACAACACGGCCCGGTGCGGCGTGGCGAGGCCAGGCATGGCATGGCGGGGCGTGGCTGGGTAAGGCAAGGCAGGGCGCTGCAAGGCGAGGTTTAATTTTTTTAGAAAGCAAAAATGTACAATGACAAAACAGAAATCAGTAGCGGTCGATTCCGACACGCGGCTCGAAATGATCACGCGACATGTTCGGCTGAAAGGCCTTACCGAGGTGATGTTCGACCGATACGCTGGCGACAATCAAACGAAATTGGAGTGGCACCAGAAAATTTATCTCGTGCCCGGGTCAAACCGATTGTGCCTTCCGACGACCAATATTGTATCGTTCTTGTCGGCACACAATACCAACAGCGCACCGAAAAGACTGCGTGACGCACGGGCGTTCAAAAAAATCTGCAATGCCTGTTTGTCATTTGTGATGATCAAAAGTTACGATGCAAATACAAATTACATTCCGTTTCTCAGGAACGGCGAGCCGATTGAAGTCGGAAAGTTTTCCGATGATCGTGACGAAACATCGGGGCTGTACCTGATGCGTCATGTAGCGCGACTGGAGAAGGGAATCCCCAATCCGAAAGAACGTCCTGTTTTGCCGCTTCCGTGGGAGATCGAATTTGAGTTGTCGATTTTTCCGAATCGTGAGATCAAGGAACAGGAAGTGCGAAACCTCATGGACGAAGGCGGTGTAGCCATCGGACTGGGAACGTTTCGCGGAGTTTATGGGAAATTTGTCGTTGATATTTGGGAATAAAACTCAGAAAGGTACAACAATGGACGACACGAAACAAGACAGCTTTGACGCTTTTATCACCAATTGGAACGCAATGGCTGGAACGCCGGAACAACAGGGACACGTCCTAAAGTGTCCTGTCTTAATGGATGACACGAAGAATAAAATCATTGTGGAATTTCTGGAATTCCATGCGCCTGATGAGGTTGAGGCATTCCAGAAAAACGTCAACGATTCCGTGTTTTTTCACCAACGAGCAAGCGAAGGGTGGAAACCAAGCATCTTTTGGGCTATTCAACGTGCAGACGAAATCATCGCAGGATACTTTACGCATCTCATTAAGAAGACTCCGAATTGTTGTTGTCCATTAATGCAAGCATTTTTAAAATTGCCGTGTAGTAATTTTCAAGAATAAGAGTGGCTTGATGAAAATTGCAATTTTCCAAATCTCTTTCAATGACTTTATTGGCCATTTTCATCATTTCAAGAGCAATCAACCTATTATCCATCACAGGAATCCTTTCATTGAGTAGTTTCATTGAAAGAGCGAACGATACGAAAACCGGCACACTGCGTCAAGAGAAGTTTTTTTATTTTCGTGTCACAGAAAGAAATCTTATGACAAACAACCTCATGAATTTGGAATTTGAAAACCATGCTGTTCGCACAGTTGAAATCGACGGCGAAGCGTGGTGGGTGGCAAAGGACGTTTGTAACGTTCTTGAATATTGCGACCCAACTACTGCTGTAAGGAGCCATTGCAAGGGGGTAGCAAAATTGCACCCCCTTCCATCGGGTGGTGGAACTCAGGAAACTCGCATCATCAACGAACCTGACCTCATGCGACTCATTATCAACTGCACACTTCCCGCAGCTGAAAAGTTCGAGCGGTGGGTGTTTGAAGAAGTGTTGCCTTCGATCCGAAAGACGGGCAGTTACCTCTCCAAAGAGTCGCGTATTGAGCAACTGCTGGACGAGAATGACCGGATGAAACTCAAGTTGCAGGCATTTGAGGAATACCAAAGCGATGAGTTGATCGGTTTTGACGAGGCGGCGGCGATGCTTGCCATTTATCGAAAGCCACCATTCGGCGTGAAACATTTCAAAATGTGGCTCGCTGAAAAAGGAGTCCTGACAACGGCACATTACAAATGCGACAAGCCTATTCAGTCTTACATCGATAAGGGCTGGTTCCGGTGCGTTGCTCACGAGTATTTTCGCAACGGTCGCAGGCGATACGAAAACCGTTATTTGCTGACATGACGCGGCGTGAGCAGTCTTATTGACCTTGCCGTCGAAGACAAAATTGTCGCCTTGCCGTGTCAAAATCAACATTTACTTAAAGTTGTTTAACTCACGCCTCTTAAAGGAGGTATCAGAAAGGTACAACCATGAAAACCATCGTTCAGCCACAACTTTTGAGCGTTAAGGAAATCGCAACGATTTTGGGTTTTCAATACAAATACATGTATAGGATGATCCATCGCGGCGAGTTCCCGTTCGTTTTCAGGATCGGGGGAAGATGGGTTGCCGACGTCAAAGACCTGCAAGAGTACATCGAACAGCGAAAAAAGGGACTGACGCCGAAAAAGTTTTATTACGGCGGTAAAAGACGAACAAAGGCGAATTAGTTGCTAGTCACATTGACACAGACGCCGGGTGGACTTGTTCCCGGCACCAACAGGGCGGTACCGGCTGACAACCGGCATTCGTAAGGCCGCCCGTTTTAACAATAGCAAATACTGAAAGGAAAATGAAATGAAAAAAGTTGTCACGGTGAATCGTGAAGGGCTTCGTCCCGTCATAGGCATCATTGATAATCGCGGATTAACTTTTGTAGGTAACACAGATTTTTCACGCGATGAGCAAGGCATGTTCACGCTTTTTGATGCCCAGTGCATCATTAAATGGTGGACTGGGGCACATCTCGGCCACCTTGTCAACGGCGTCTGCGAAGGCGTTGAGCTTGGTGCAAAGCACACGGTCAAGATTAAAGAGTTTTACATTTATTTTGAACTTCCGATGAAAATTGAGACATGGAAGAAAACAAAGATCAAAAAAGGAAGTCGTGAGGTGATGTAATGGTCAACGGCAACGGCGACGGCGACGGCTACGGATGCTACGGCAACGGCAACGGCGACGGACGCGGCTACGGATGCTACGGCAACGGCATCGGCGGAGGCTACGGCAACGGCGACGGCTACGACTACGGCTACGGCTACGGCTACGGCGACGGACGCGGCTACGGATGCTACAACGACGGCTACGGCGACGGACGCGGCGACGGATGCGGCAACGTATAAGTTTTTTACGTCAGAATGGGATAACAACATGGACGAGATAAAAACAATCTCTATGATTTGCAAAACATGCAGGCATTGGTTCCAGAGTCTGGACGATCAAAACCAATCGGAGCAGGGTAATTGCCGGAAACATGACGCTTTACGCTCGGAAGCGGAATTTTGCAAAGATTGGGTTTACTATATTGAAAACAGTAAAAACATGAGAGTGAAATCATGCGTGAAGTGACAGTTACAGAATTGAATCAGTTCATTAGTTATGCCAACACATCCGGTATTGACTTAGCTCTAATATTACTTGCGAAATTCAAAATTGAACATCGTGATTCAGTTGAGGCCGACGACGAAGTTGACACGGACGAAGCGACAGGACATTCCGATGATTTGATGCACGATCTTTTCGATTTACAACGGGAACAACGCTTGGAAATCGAAACGCTCAATACATTGAAAACCGCTGCTGATGCACGTGCATTGGCATTCAAGGAAGTCATTGAGATACTGGTTGCCGGTAAAAGTGACGAATATTAATTACACTAACTCAGGAGAAACTATGTCTAACCTTATTAAATTGACTCTCGACATGATCGGGCATGTTGACAGCGGACGGGCTATGACCGCATTCCAAGAGTGCCTCAGGCTGGCTGTGCTTGACTGCAACGACCGACCAGGCGTGAAAACGAAACGCAAGGTCGTCCTCGAATTTGTGCTTTGGCCTTAACCGAGCATCAACGGCAATAACATCGATCTATCAGTCTGACACAATCGGATATTCACATGCGATTGATCGAAGGAATGACTGAGTGCGGTATTCCTATTTATTTCGGAAAACCGTAATTGAAATTGGAAAACGGCGGGTGGCAAAGTTGTCCAGACCGAACCCACCCGCCTGATTCCGAATTGACATGACAATCAAATTTGGAAACACACTTTTAGAAAGCGCACTATGATATTACGAAACTCGCTTGTTTCTGTCAAGTGCAATCCTCAAAAAAACTTTTTTAGAAAGAATTGACATGACACAACAACTCACACAACTGCACACCGATATTATCTCAGCACAAGTGGTTTTAGAAACACTTTTCAATCACTACCAAGCATTTTATCAAAATTCTACTTCGCCTTTCATTGAAAAAGATTTTGAAAATGCCATCAAAACGTTTGAAATTTTGCGCGAGCGTGAAGGAAAATTCGCCGATCATCAAACGCTTCCACATCACCATCAGATTGACGGAGGTGCATGATGACAAGATATGTCGGCAACGAATTTTACAACGATCAAACGTACATTGAACGTGAACAAAATGAATGCGATGAACGCAGGGAAGCATATCGTAACTGGCTTCGATACAGAGAAGCCAAATACGAAGGAACACCGGAAGACGATCAGCCATTGCAAGATAAAATGAATGATAATCAATAATTTAGGAGACATGACATGACAAACAAATTTACGAAAGCAAAACGTTCCAAGACGTTTTTAAAAATTGCCGTGACCGGCCCAAGTGGGAGTGGTAAGACCTACTCCTCATTGCGACTGGCACGCGGATTTGTCGGCGACAGCGGGCGTATCGCACTCATTGACACGGAAAACGGCTCGGCCAGCAACTACGATACGCTCACCGACTTTGACGTTTTGAACATCGAACCTCCGTTTGAACAAACCAAGTATATCAGCGCAATTAACGCGGCTGTTGCGGCGAAGTATGACGCGCTGATTATCGATTCGGCGTCTCACTTATGGAAATGGGTTCTCGAGTATAAAAGCAAACTCGACAAACACGCACCGAAAGGTTCTTACACCAACTGGAATGAGGCCGGTCAAAAGCTGGAAGAGGCAATCAATGCCGTGTTGCAATCGCCGATTCACATCATCTTTTGTATGCGTTCCAAAATGGAATATGTTCTGGAGCAAAACGAAAAAGGAAAACAAGTCCCGACAAAGGTTGGCATGTCGCCGATCATGCGCGACGGCATCGAATACGAGTTTACCACCGTATTCGACATCGGAATCGAAGGACACCTTGCAAAAGCAAGCAAAGATCGTACCGGGCAGTTCACGGACAAAGTGGAACTGATCACCGAAGAGACCGGCAGGCAATTGCGAGGTTGGCATGACAACGCAGAGGACGCGCCGAACGATACCGGACAGGAGAATTGGGTATATGTCCAAAACAAGATCGACGAAATGATGACGATCAACAGAAAAGACCGGCAGGCAACAGAGGATAGCGTTTGCGCCTATTTCAAAGTCCATTCGTTAAAACATGTGACACGCGAACAAATTGATAATGCCGTTGAAATGACAAAAAAGAAATATCAAACCGTTTAACTCCGCTCCCTGAGAGCGGATAGGAGAATAATATGATAAACCTCAATGCAATTTGGAAAGAAACGGAAACTTACACGGGTACGACCGGCGGCGAATTACCGGACGGAAAGTATCAGTGTTATATTAACGAAGTGGAAATGCGAGAAAGCAAAAGCGGCAATCTCGGTATCTCATGGGACTTTATTGAACAGAAAACGAAAAAGCATATTTTCAAGTGGAGTCGGTTGCGTGCCAACGAAGCGGATAACTTCAAAAACGACGTCGGGTGGTTGAAAAAAGACTTAAAAACACTTGACCTGGAATGTGAATCGTTTGATCTGCTCGACAGCGTGTTGCGCATGGCAATCGGCAAGTACGTGATGATTGACATTGTAACAAAGAACAACGGTTACAGGAACATTGAAATTGTCGATGAATACGTCCCCGACATTTTAGACGAGATTGCTAATGGCGTGCAGGATAGTGAAGAAGAACATATTCCATTTTAAACGTCCCTAACCAATGGAAAAGCGTATGGAAGCCATATTTACTATTGTTGCTGTTATGATATCGTCGTTCGGAATGTGGCTGCTTGTCTTGATGATTCTCGATGAGAATGTATGATAACCGTTTAACCCCCGCCCATTGAGGGCGGACAGGAGAATAAGATGCTCGTCCTATCAAGGAAGAAAAACGAAGAGATTGTGATTGGCGATGTTGTCCGCATCAAGATCGTGGGTTTTCACGATAATCGGGTGAAACTCGGAATCGAAGCACCGGATTCCATTGCCGTTGACAGAAAGGAAATCTATGAACTAAAACGTCAGAAGTTTAACCAACCGCCCCCTGAGTGCGGGGCTTGGGAGTAGAGGCCATGAGCGGCGGTCATTTTGAATATAAAAAGTGGCAACTGATCGATGCTGCCACGGAAATCGAACTCATTTGTCGCGGCGAAAATGAGTTCGATTATGGTTTTTGTCCTAATACGATCAGTGAGCTCCGCAATGGTGCAAAGATCATTCGTCAGGCGGCGATTTACCTCGAGCGTATCGACTACCTTTTATCATGCGATGACGGCGAAGAGAGCTTTCACTGTCGTTTGAAAGAGGAGTTGTTAGCCCCAGTCCCTTGTGATCGGGATGGAGAGAATTATGACTGAATTGGAAAATTGGACGGTCGATATTGACGATATTATCGTCCCGCAGTTGCGGCGGACTTTGATTCAAACAAAAGTCGATGAGCTTGCCGCATCTATTCGTGAGATCGGATTGCTTCATCCGATCACCATTACCAGCGACAATATCCTTGTCGCAGGGGCACACCGGCTTGAAGCCTGCAAGCAACTCCTCTGGCAGGACATTCCTTGTGCCGTCTTGTCATGCGACAACCTGCGAGTCGAATTGGCCGAAATCGATGAGAACCTCATTCGCAACGATCTGGACGCAATCAGTATCGGCGAGCTGGCGTTGCGGCGTGACGATATTCTCGATGCGTTGGGGTTACGTGCAAAGGTGGGGCAAGGACGTCCGTTAAAAAATGGTGCGGAATCCGCACCATTAAAAACAACCGAATCCGTTGCCAAAGAAATCGGTGTTTCCACACGTGTTTTGCAAGAAAGCAAACAACTTGCCAAGAACCTGACACCCGAAGCCAAGCAAGCCGTGAGGGAGAATGACCTGACGAAAACGGACGCTCTGAAACTTTCCAGATTGGAACCGGAAAAACAGAATGTGCTTGCCGATAAAATCGCGTCGGGCGAAGCGAAAGACTTCCCTGACGCGGTGAGGCAGGTCAAACGCAACGAAGTGATTAAACAACTGGACGACATCGCTGTTCGAGAAGTCAAGCAGGCACAGGGGCTGTACGACGTCATTGTCATTGACCCCCCGTGGCCGATGAAAAAGATCGAACGCGACCTGTACCCCGAACAGGTTGAGTTCGATTACCCCACCATGACCGAAGAGGAATTGGCCGAAATGACTCTCCCGTGCTGTGACGATTGTCACCTCTGGGTATGGACGACGCAGAAGTTCTTGCCGATGGCCTTGCGACTGATTGAACATTGGGGGTTCAGTTATGTCTGTACCTTTGTGTGGCACAAAAACGGCGGGTTTCAGGTAACGGGACTTCCGCAATACAACTGCGAATTTGCCGTGTATGCCCACAAGGGCAATCCGAAGTTTATTGATACGAAAGCATTTTTCACCTGCTTCGAAGCGAAGCGAAGCGGTCACAGCGTGAAACCGGACGAATTTTACGATATGGTCAGAAGGGTGACGGGCGGAAGAAAAGTTGATATGTTTAGTCGGCGTGAAATTGAAGAGTTTGATTCTCATGGAAACGAAGCACAATGAGTGACTGGCGGATGCAGAAGAGATTGTCTGACAGGTTTTTGCCAGAGATTAAACGGATACTCGGCGAGTACCTTATTGCCGAACCTCCTGTGGAAGAGGACGCCGAAAGGAACACCGACTTGACCGTCTTGCGATTGGATGCAATCAGAATCGCCTGCCGAGTCCGCTCTCACGAATACATGAAATACCGCGATCAATTTACGATACGAAATCGGGTTGCAAGCGGATCAAAAACGGAACTGACAAAGATCATCGAGGGCTGGGGCGATTACTTTTTTTACGGCATTTCCAATACGGAGGAAACGAACTTGTCACACTGGATACTCGGCGATATCAAGGCACTGCGACTGCACATAAGCAAACTTCTTTACAAACGTCAACTTCCGTGGATTGCGGAACGTCATAATCACGACGGGATGTCGTCATTTGTTGTATTTCGTTACAACGATATTGGCGGATTTTTACTTGCATCGTCAAAAGACAGGGAGGCAATCCATGCCTAAAATTTATGTTGGAGTTGACCCAGGGGTCACGGGAGCGGTGGCGTTCTTACAGGACGGAGATACACGAATCGCCGATATTCCCGTCTTGACCGTTCCCAACGGCAATCGCAAGGAAACCATGATCGATGCGCGTGAATTGGCATCAATGATTCAAAACACAATCCTGTCAATGAATCACGACTATCAGCTTATTCCGAATAAATATGAAATCATAGTTGTACTCGAAAAGACACAGCCGATGAAAGACTCGGCCATGACCGCGTTTTCGATGGGGCAAACTCGCGGAATTATTATTGCGGTCGCTGCGTTGATGGAAATTCCCATCATTAACGTGACTCCTCAGAAATGGAAAAAACACTTCGGACTGCTGAACTGCGAAAAAGACGCAAGCCGAACACTGGCTATGGAACGGTTTCCACTGCTACGAGATCAGCTACGTCGTAAAAAAGACCACGATCGTGCTGAAGCAGTATTAATAGCACTTTACGGAAAGGAACTTAATTTATGAAAGATTGGATAAAAGAACACCTTGTGCCAGTAAATGCTTGTGATTCTACGATTCAAAAAGCAGAACAATACGATTCTGAGCAAGATGCGTGGTACAATTGGAAAACAGGGAATGAGATGTTGTGGCTCCTTACACGAAGTTCTTACGACCGCAATGGGAAGCGGATATTATGATCTATTTTACAACGCAAAGGATCAAATAGAACGTCATTGGTGAGACATGCCTAAACGCATTTCAGACGAAACAAGAGAAAAAATCAGGCAATTGTATATTAAAGGAATGAACAAATCGTCTATTGCAAAACATTTTAGCGTGTCTCATTCTATTGTATGTAAAATAACAAAAGACTTACCGAAACCACAAGTCATGAAAAAACAAGACGAATTCGTTTATCCAAAAATTATGGACAGGATAGATAACAAGAATGTTAAAATCAAACGCTGTCCCCAATGCGGCGTCATGGTACAAATGCCATGCTTCGCGTGTGCATTGAGAAAGGAGGTGATTAAAACATCTGAAAATTGAATGAAATGAATCGACGATGAAACCGAAAACGGAAAACGTCAAAATCGAGTGACGGACTACTGAAGCGGAAACCAGTCAAAATCGAGCGGCTGAGAAATCAACCGACGGAATACTGAGATTGGCGACAAGTCAAAATCGAGCGGATTTGGCAACCAAGACGTTGGGAACCAAAACGACGGAATACTGAGACGGGAAAACGTGGAAATCGATCACCGGACAACTGAAACGGGAAAACGTTATCGGAAATCAGCGATTCAAAGATGGTTTAACCCAAGCACCTTGATTGCAGGGATTAGAAGATGGATCAAACAACGATGTTTGTTTGGAAGGATTTTTAGTGAAATATATATCTGAAATGAATGCGTTCCGAGACTGGCGATTTATGAACAAATTGTCTAAATCCGCGATTGCCTTGTGGTATGCACTTATGCAAATCAACAATCTGGCGAATTGGGCAGAAGAGTTCTCCGTTGCCATGTCAGTGCTTGAATATGACACAGGCTTCTCACGAAGCGATCTATATCGAGCGAGGAATGAATTACAACAAAAAGGTAGAATTTCATGGAAAGAACAAGGAGGCAGGTCTTGTGCCATTTATCATATTATCCCTCTTTGTGTCCCACCAGCGGACACAAACTGCTACACAACTGCTACACAAACTGCTACACAAACTGCTACACAAACTGCTACACAAACTGCTACTATTAATAGACAAGAAAAGATTAGACAAGAGGAGAGGGGGGAGGTGCGCGCAAAAAATCCGACTCAACCGGAACCGAGGACGAAAAATCCCCACCCCCCACCAAATTTTGATTCTGTTTCGATTTCAAACTCCGAAATAAGAAGACCGGACTCGCTCATCGAACGACGCGACTCGCTCATCGAATACTGGAACTCGATGGTCGGAACCGAAGACGATCCAGGACACGTGGTACAATGCCCAATCGCGTTACGAGGAGACAAAGAACAGGGAATTTACGATTTTCTCAACTCGCATGACGAAAATCAAGTCATCGCGTTTTTAGATAAAATTCACGATTCCGTGTTTCTGCACCAACGAGCAAGCGAAGGGTGGAAACCAAATATCTTTTGGGCTATTGAACGCGCAGACGAAATCATCGCAGGAAACTGGAGCAAGAATTTTAAGGCAAAATAATGGAATCCGTCTTTCAACAACTTATCGGTAAGGATCAAAATCGGTCGGTTTCTTACGAACCGAGATACGATTGCCCTCTCTGCTGGGACAAAGGGTTTAAGTTGTACCACGACTTGAAATTGCGAATCTGGGCATATCCGTGTTCATGCCGTAAAAAAATAGAACGACCTGAAGAAAAAGTGGAAAGGAAAAAATCAAAAAAACCGTGGAACAAAACGTTAGTACTCAACCCGTCAAAAGACGTTCCCGAAGTGACAGAATGGACGGGAACATGAACTCACCTATCTCATGGTTCGGAGGAAAAGGACTCCTCAAAAAATGGGTGCTACATCACCTCGAAAAGTATCACCACAAATCCTATGTCGAACCATTCGGAGGTGGAGCTTCCGTCCTCTTTGCGAAACAACCTGTAAAACACGAAGTCTATAACGACCTAGACGAACGGCTCATAAACTTTTTTAAAGTGCTAGCCGATCCAGAATCCTTTGAACAATTCAAGCGCCGAGTCGAAGCTCTGCCCTATTCACGAAAACTGTTCTACGAATATCGGGAAGCAATCGAAACTGAAACAGACAGCGTGAAAAGAGCTGCCATGTTCTTCGTACTCGCAAAACAGAGTTTTGCTGGGCGAATAGGACGATCACCTTCGTGGGGTTTTGCAGTATCGAATAATGGAAAATCACAAACGTCACAATGGATGTTCAGCATAAGAAACATGCCGCAAGTCCACCAACGGTTATTGCGTGTGCAGATTGAATGCATGCAAGCTATCAAGCTCATCGACTATTACGACACGACAGAAACTCTGTTCTATTGCGATCCGCCTTACGTCCATAGTACGAGAGGAAATGTTGAATACTTGCACGAAATGACAAACGATGATCACGTGGAACTCGTCAACAAACTGCTGAACATCAAAGGAATGTGCGTGATCAGTTGCTACGATCATCACATCTACCAACCGCTGTTAAATGATGGATGGACGAAGGTAACAAAAGAAGTCGTTTGCCACGCGGCGGGAAGAACACGCACATCGGGACTCAAAGGAAATGGCAACGTGTCGAAACACCAAAAACGCACAGAAACCATGTATATCTCGCCAAAATGTAAACAGAAAAATATGCTGTTTTGAAAACTGTAAATAAATCACTTTTGATGGGGTATGATACGTCAGGAAAAATGAACTCAATTCTGTAAGTGAAAGGAAACATGCGTGAACTTGCGTTATTTGCCGGAGTCGGCGGCGGGATACTCGGAGTTTTTGGACACCCGCGCCGGCTGTGAAGCGTTGGCAAATTATATTGGAATTGAAAGCACGTTATGAGACACCGGAGTGAAAGATGCGTGAACTTGCGTTATTTGCCGGAATAGGCGGCGGGATACTCGGAGGTCTGTTGCTCGGTTGGAAAACAGTGTGTGCCGTAGAAATCGCCGATTATCCGGTTGCTGTTTTGCGAGCCAGACAGCGTGACGGGATACTTGAAAACTTCCCAATTCATCGTGACATTCGCACATTTAACGGGTTGCCGTGGCGCGGAAGTGTTGACATTGTAACGGGTGGTTTTCCGTGTCAGGATATTTCAACCGCAAAAAAAGAAGCGAAAGGAATT
>Ga0082212_10003111_pt1 | contig 23681 bp, 21 predicted proteins | sample TergutNt197P3_FD_71548 | JGI IMG/M metagenome (GOLD analysis project Ga0082212, IMG submission 71548) | Neocapritermes taracua P3 segment gut microbial communities from Petit-Saut dam, French Guiana - Nt197 P3 | ecosystem: Host-associated > Arthropoda: Insects > Digestive system > Gut ... | reverse complement strand
TTTTATAGGCGACCTGCTATCCCGGGATTTGCTTGCAACCCCTGGCGGCTTATTGTTCGCGGGCGGGCTTTGCCCGCCGTAAGCGGACAATAAAAGCGATAACAGCTATATTTACGGGCGCGACACCAGATTCTGTTGTAGACTATCCTTGTGACAGCCGCCTACTTTATCTTCCTCGTCTTTGCTTTTCTTTTGGGCAGCGTGCCTACTGGCCTGATATTGGGAAAGATGGCCGGCAGGGGTGACGTGCGGAAAGTAGGTTCCGGCAACATCGGCGCGACAAATGTCATGCGGGCCTATGGCAAAAAGATGGGTTGCCTGACCCTGGGGCTAGACGTGTTTAAAGGTTTTCTGCCCGTTGCCTTTGTCGTATTTCTCGGCAACAGAGTATTGGGACTGATGATCAACAATAGCGTGGCTCCTTCTGTTGTAGCCTTGGCGGTCGCGCTCGGCCACATTTACTCTCCATGGTTACGTTTTAGAGGGGGCAAGGGCGTAGCGACTGCTCTGGGGGCCGCCCTTGGCTTCAGCCCCTTTTCTGCCCTGCCCTCCCTGGCGCTCTTTCTCACAACCGTGACCGCCACTCGCTACGTTAGTCTGGGTAGCGTCTTGGGGGCACTGGCCCTGCCGCTATATTGGCTCTATCGGATGACATACCATCCACGGTCTGATATGCCATGGGTAGTGCTTGTATGGTCGCTTTTAGCGGCAGTAGTAATTCTCAGGCACAGCGGCAACATACGGCGGCTGGTCAATGGCAAGGAGAGAAAAATAGGGGTAAATAACAAGGAACAATGAAAAGGAATTAAGGCTCAGCAACTAGCAACGGGAGGCAGGATGGCGAACATAGTCGTTTTCGGAAGCGGGGCTTGGGGCACCGCCCTGGCCTCAACATGGGCAAGAGCGGGGCACAGCGTGGTGCTGTGGGCGTCCCCTGAAGAATTTGGGGCTGAGTTGGCCCAAACGCGCAAGCATCCGCGACTACCAGGGGGCGAATTACCCGAATCGTTAAAGGTCGTCACAGGTCTAGAGGGAGATTTTTCAGCCGAGCTCTGGGTGAGCGCCCTCCCAACCCAGATTAGCCCGGAAGTATGGACAGACATTGCAAACGTCCTAAAATGCCGTCCAGAGCACTTCATCCACGTTTCGAAGGGCATACTAAACTCCACCAACGGCCTCCTCTCCCAGGCCCTCGAGCCCATCGTCGGCCTACCGGTTGCCGTGCTGTCTGGCCCCACGTTTGCCGACGAGGTTTTCTGCCAGCGGCCCACCGCCATAGTGCTGGCCGTGCCCAGTCGCGTATCGAATGTCGAGGCCAAGAACCTGCAGGCAATGCTGGCTACTTCCCGCCTCAGGATATACTTCTCGAGGGACGTTTCCGGCGTCGAAATGTGCGGAGCGTTAAAAAACATCCTTGCCATCGCATCAGGCCTGCTGGACGCGCTGGACTTGGGCAAAAACGCAAAAGCGGCCCTGTTGACTCGAGGCCTCGCTGAGATTGCCCGCCTGGTGGAGAGGCTTGGCGGCCAGACCCACACCGTGATGGGCCTTGCCGGCATGGGCGACCTATTGCTGACAGCCACCGGCCCTCAGAGCCGCAACCGCGTATACGGCGAGTTGCTTGGCAAGGGCATGTCACCCTTGCAGGCCATGGAGCAGATGGGCGAACAGGTAGTAGAAGGAGTCCACACCGCCATAGCCGCAGTAAAATTGGCCCAATGGGTGGGCGTAGAATTGCCCATAACCGAAGAAGTAGTCCACCTCATCGAGGGCAAGGACGTTCAGGAAGCGGTAAATCGACTCATGACGAGGAGCCTAAAGGAGGAATTTTAGGATTCATGCCGAGTTGCGCTTCGGTCTCTGCTGTCAAATTGCAATCTGTGGGATGTAGATTGTGTATTGCTTCTATTTATGGCTAGCGTCATACTGATACAAAGGAGGCACCTATGAACTGGTACTACAACTTAAAATTGAAGACGAAGCTATTGATCGGCTTTTTCGTCACAATCCTGCTTACCGTTCTGGTTGGCGCGGAGGGAATGCGGTCTATCGCCACAATTAGCAACGCTGACGTCAGGATGTATGAAATTGGCCTCAAGTCTACAGAGTATGTAGGCGTTTTGACCAGCACCCTACAGGAAGTGCGGGTCGTGCTGAGGGACGCCATACTGAGGACAGATCCCGATGACCTGCGCCGCCTAAAAGAAAACTATGACAACCTCTGGAAAACCTACATGACTACAGCCGGCGAAATTGTGAGGTTGTTCGAATCCATCGGACACCAGCCGCTATTGGCCGAGACAAAAAAGACTGGGGCGTCCAGAGCAGAATACAACAGGCTCGCCGACATTGTGGTCAATTTAGGGATAGCCAACAGAAATGAAGAGGCCAGGCTGGCCTACGCCAATCGCGAAATAACTGATGCCACCGTGGCCGTCATGCAGGACATGAAGAACCTCACAGAGGCGATCGACAAGACCGCGACTGAGCTACTCAACAACAATAAGTCGACAGCGCGCAGGGCCAACACAACCATGTCGATTACTATTATGCTTATCGCCGCCTTCTCCGTGCTGATAGGCACCTTTATAGCCAACTTTGTAGTCAGGCAGATAGGCATCCTGGGTGGATATATGAACCGCCTGGCCCACCACGACCTCACCGTCGAGTCCAAGGGCGAGTACTCGGATGAACTGGGTGCCATGGCCGATGACGTCGGAAAGGCCGTCAGCGAGCTCAGAATGCTGGTAAATCATATCTCCCAGCAAGTCGAGGGTGTTTCCAGCGGTAGCACAGAGCTTTCAGCAGCCGCCGAAGAAATGCAGGCCACCACCGAAAATATCGCCCAAAGCGCCGGAGCCCAGAGAAGTAGCGCCGAAAGAATTGCCACCGCAATGACCGAACTCTCCGCCTCTATCGACGAAGTGAGCAGGGGCGCCCAGGCATCCCTGTCCCAGATGGAAGACGCGCTGGGGGCCACTCGCCAGGGCAACGAGGCAGGCGAGGCCACAAAGAGCGCGATGGGTGACATCACCCAGACCACGGGCCGCATAGCCCAGGCCATCGGAGTCATACAGGAAATTGCCAACCAGACCAATCTCTTGTCCCTCAACGCCGCTATTGAGGCCGCAAAGGCCGGGGAGCAGGGCAAAGGATTTGCAGTCGTGGCAGAAGAAGTGAGAAAACTGGCCGAGCGTAGCGCCACCTCCGCCAAAGAGATTGCCCAGCACAACATCGAAGCGAGGGACTCGGTAACCAAGGGCGGCGAAATGGTTGGCACCACCGTGTCAATTTTGGGCAAGATCAGGACTAGCCTGGATCAGTTCGCAGTTCAGACCAGAGAGTCTGTCGCCTCTACACAAGAGCAAGCCTCGGCAGGGGCCGAAGTGGCGAGGCAGGTGGAGCAGAGCGTGCAGGAAGCCGCCGCCGTTGCATCCGCCACCAACCAAATGTCTGCCACCACTAGCGAAATTGCCCGTACTGCCCATGACCTAGCTCAATTTGCCGCCAACCTACAGGCAGAAGTGCATAAATTTAAGCTGACATAAAAGTTGTAATACCAGTTTCGAGTTACGAGTTACGAGACTAAAACCAGTGTACCATGCGGATCTGCGTATAGCATTTATTGCATCAGAAACTGGAAATGGTATAGCTTGAGCCGTTTTCAAGACCTCTGGTATTGAAAACGGCTCAAATTTTAAGCCAAACTGCTACAGCTCCGGCAGGCCCTTGACAATTTCAGTGGTCATAATGGACACAGCTATTACGGATAATAGCAGGCTTAAGATGTAGTCTGGCTGTTCATGCCCCCCCTCAAACAGGTTGGGGTCGTTTACGATGCCAGAATCCTTGTCGATCTTCACCTGGTAGCGCTCCATGACCCACTCGATGGCCGGCTTGCCATTGACCACATATTCGTACGCTTCGTCAGGAATATCTGTAATCGTAAAGTACTTATTAAAAATTATCGCATCCCGCCGCCCCTTTTTCGGGTGCCTAATCTTTTCGGCCCTAAAGCGGTCATGCAACTCCTCCTGTGGGAAATTTTCGCTATAGTCAATCACCGTCAGCACATAGTGTGCCGTCAGTCCCCCCAGGCGCGAGTCGGGCAACATGTCAAAGCTTACATTGCTACCACTTGCAGGCACCTCAAAGTCGCCTGAGCCCTTGCCAGGTTGCTTTGGCCCAGGCATAAAGACTATCTCCAGGTAATCCGTCTGGTTTTCAAAGTTTAGGTGCAATTCCGCAAGTTGCCAGCCGGCCCAAGAAAAATGCTGAAATTTGCTATAATCATTAACTAAAGGTATTCTTGGCAAAGATTTTTGAAGATCGCTTGCAAATTCCTTGCGATATTTGGAGTGGTGGAGGATGCCATAGACATAATAAAAAACCTCCTCCCTAGTGACGGGGGAGCCGTACAGCTCCTGGGCCGCCCTCAGCATGTAGCTACTGATGCAGTCTCTGCGGACACTACCACCGGCCTCGTACCAATAGAGCGGAAAGCATTGGGCAGTCCCCAGAGTGCCAAGATCCGCAGGGCTAGAAGCGATGAGACAGGAAAAATAGGCATGGGCCCCAATTCCTGGCACCAAAATCAATAAATTTTCAGAGTCAGGATTCGGGAAAAAATGATCGAATTGCCCCCGCCTGTGTATCATCATCTCGCCAAGATAAAGTTGATTTCTTGTAAACGGGCGATATAGAGCCGTTGCAATCCTGTCAGGTTCGAATCTTGCCATTTTCCCCTTATGGCAACAATCCAGTAGTGAGCTCGACCAGGAGATTTTTTTGCGGTCATGGCTCGGCTCCTGGCCTATTTGCGAGTTATAGAACTCAACCATGGAGCGCATATTATTCTCAACCGCCTGGCGTGAAAAGTTATATACCCAGGCATCGCGGTCAGTTTCAATGCCCCTGGAATTTACTACGAACACGCTCTCTGCCCCCAAGTCAAATTTATGGTCGGGAGCCAGTGGTATATATGCCCGAAAAGCCTTGTGGCGTGCGGCAATCCAGTCGCCAAATTCATTGGGGTGTACGCGGGCCAGCCCGAGGGAAGAGTTGAGAAATGACTTCTGGTGGCCAATCAGTTCTAACTTTTCTTTTTTGCTCAGGTAATTGCCTATGTCTCTGTAATATATTTGGGCCTTGCCCCTATGGCCGGCCCGTTTGACCAGCAGAGTTATAGCCGCCTGAGCGCGGAAGCCCGAGCCAAGTACGTTGCCAGCCTCCTGCCTTCTCAATTCTCCGCTAGTGCGGGCATTCCCCCTCAGATTGAACACATACACCTTAGAAAACTCTTTTTCGATGGATTTCCTAAACCCGGCGGATACGGAGTCCAGCCAGGAGCCATTTGAGACCAGACAGATAATGCCATTGCCGCCCCCGATGCGATCGGTGGCATATCTAAAGGCCCGTATACAGCCATCATGAATGGCCTTGCCGTGTTCTGCCTCTGACATCGCGTCATACGTATCGGCAATCGCCCCGTCAAGTAGCGGGTAGCCACCATCTTTCGTTACGATGCTGGAAGGTCCGCGTCCCTGGGGAGGGCTACCTAGAATGACCGTTATAGGCCTCTCATTTTGCCTTAGGATTCGGCCAGTGTTTTCGCCAAAGATAGTCCGTTCGCGCATAGCACCGGGCCCACCCTGCCCCATGGCCTCTTCCCAGGCTCTAAAGGTATCAGTAAAGGCAATGCCTTCAAACGGCTCATATTTTTCTTCCAGGCCCATCGCCCCACGGTATGCACACTCAATATTCGAGCAGGCAATATAGTAGGCCAGCAGTGCAACGTCATTGGCAAAGATTTCATTTTTGTACTTTCGTGGCAGATCCTTCTTGTCAATCAGCCCCGACTGAATGAGCCTGGCGATATAAATCCCAGTGCCAGCAAAGGGGTCTAAAACATTGACCCCTTCGTCAGTAATGCGGTGCCTGAACTCTGCATTCAGCACGTCATTGACAGAATTGACGACAAAATCGACCACCTCTGCGGGCGTATAAATCTCGCCAATGGTTGAGGCCAGTTTGGGAAAGGCGGCCAAAAACAGTTTTTCAGACAGCTCCCTAAAAAAGCGGCGGCGGCCTTCGGGGTCTTTGACGTTTGACACACGCGACCTGAGGCAGTCGCAAAAATCGTCCAGCTTTTCCGAGTCAGCCTCATCTAGGATATCTAGGATGTCTCCCAGCCCGGCAAGCGCCTCGTTCATCGCCTTTGATACAGGGTTATGCGTAGAAAACTTGCATTCTCCAGACAGCGCGTCCATGGCGGGCGAGGCAACAATATGCTGAGCCAGCATTTCCACAGCGTCATTCTTGGTGATGGTTGGGTCTACACAACACCGTAGTTCTGACAAAAACTCCTCAAATGCCAAATCGGGCCTACCGCCTTTGCGGCCCTTGCCACCTTTGCCGCCAGTTTTGACGCCACCTTTGCCCCCGGATATCGCCGTTGCGATGCGCCCTTCAAGTCGAAGCGCAACGTCTCCGAGATCCTTGGCCCATTCCCCCCAGGATCTGCCCGTTTTGGAGGCAGAGCGGTGGACAGCCCTCCAGTCCACTTTTGCTACCCTCAGGTCGCTCAGCCCAATGCGGACTATGGGCAGAGAGTGATTTTGGATGCTGGCTTCGGCATCCCTTGTCCACCAGTCTGTAGTGGATATCAATATTTTCTTGCTGAACCGGGCCATCTCGTCGGCCCCGTCGGATCCAGGGATCCTGAACTCCCTGGCAGACAGGGCCAAAAAGCTGGCCACGTCGGCAACCCTGATTTTATGCGACTCTTTTACGCTCAAGCAACGAATAGCCCAGTATTCGCCGCCGTGCGTGAGGGCCACAATGTCTATGCCAGTACGCTTGCGGCCCAAGTCCTGCCGCCCTTCAAAGTTCTCCCAAATCCAGGCATCAGCAATATGGGCCGAAAAAGTCGAATCTTTGAGCAGATAGAAAAGCATGAGCCCGACGAAGCGGGCACCGTTGCCCCTCTCGCCTATTGCGTCTGCCCCATATTCAGCAAGCAGGGAGTCGAATTCGATCATGGTGGCATTGTAGCAGGTGTCGGGCATCAGTTGCCAAAAAAAGGGACTTATTTCCGAACCTGGTACCAATCTTTGGCTTTTTTCAGAAAATACTAGTCACGAGTATTTAGCCCACCTTATAATTGCCTATCCCGCTTGCCAAGAGACTATGTCCCCATCCCCAATCACCGCCGCCCCCAAATATTTGGCCCCAATCTCGCTGATGATGCGCGAAATGGTGTGCCCACAGGCCGCTTTTGTCGGTGCCTTGCATGCTGGCTACTCAGCTTTGCTCATCGCCGCAGTGCCACTCAGGGTGGATAATCCAGAAAGTCCCATGTAGAGGGACTCTCTGCCTTAGGCCCTTGGCAGGCATATACAAATCAGGATTTTCGTCTGAGGCGCAACAATGGAAAAAGAGCGAAAGGCAATATTCATAGTTGATGACGACCAAACGATTCTGGCAGTTGGGGCCAACGTGATTGGCGAACACTATGATGTGCTCACCCTGAATTCTGGCGCAAAGCTGTTGAAGATGCTCGAAAAAAAGATTCCAGATCTGATTCTTTTAGATATCGAAATGCCAGAAATGAGTGGCCTGGACGTAATTAAGCTTCTGAAGCTAAAAGCAGAGACAGCACAGATCCCAGTAATATTTCTGACGGGCAGAAAAGACGCCGATGTCGAACTTGAGGCCATGTCCTTTGGAGCGGTTGATTTCATAAACAAGCCACCTTCGACGCCTCGCCTACTCAAGCGGATAGAAAATCACCTGCTCATCGAATCTCAAAAACGACAATTGATTGCCAAAAATGACGAATTGGCCCAGGCGATTCGCATTGAATGGCCCGATGATGGAGGCGCAAGCGAAGAGCAGAAGTCAATTCGCAGAGCCATATTCATAGTTGATGACGACCCAACGATTCTTGCCGCCGCAGCAAACGTGATTGGCGAATGCCACGATGTGCTAACCCTGAATTCCGGCCCAAAGCTGTTTAAAGCGCTTGAAAAGAAGACACCCGACCTGATTCTATTGGATATCGAAATGCCGGAGATGAATGGGCTGGAGGTAATGAAGCTTTTAAAGCAAAATCCAGAGACAGCTCAAGTTCCCGTAATTTTCCTAACCGGCGCAAAAGATTCAGACATCAGGCTGGAGGCCATGTCCTTTGGCGCGGTTGATTATTTAAACAAGCCGCTTTCGCCGCCCAGCCTCCTCAAGCGCATAGAAATACAGATGCTCATCGAATCCCAGAAACAAAAATTGGCCGCTAAAGACGACGAACAGACGAGACAATTTGCAGAGACCAGCTGGCCAAGCCACTCCCACAGCAATGGCGACGAACAGGCCTGATGATCCCTCCGCCGAAAACCATCCAAAGGCACTGCCATGACTGCTGATACAACACAAAAATATTACTTAGCAGAACAATCATCACAAAGAGACAAAAATTATTTAAAAAAGAGATTTTTCAATATTTCTATTACAATATCTTTACTTATTATATCGTTAGGCAGTTTTGCATTCTTCATTTCAATGCAGAAAATTATTTATAATACTAAAGTCAATGAATTATCCAAAATAATGGAAATTAATACCATACAAATGGGTGCATCAGTAAAAAGTGAAAAAAATCTCGCCGAAAGGTTGGCAAATTCTCCAATGATTAAGGAGCATTTCTTATTTCCGCAGAATTCTGTGATAAAGAGACAAGTGTTTGCAGAAATGCAGTCTTACCGCAAAATTTTTTCACATTCTTCAGTTTTTTGGGTTAGCGACAAAGATAGACTATTTTACTCAGATGACAATCAAGCGTATAAGATTGATGTCGATAGACCAGAAAATTATTGGTACAATTTGACACTTTATGAAACCGACGATTACAATTATAATATTAATTATAATAAGGATTTGAATCAAATCAGGCTATGGGTCAATTTTCCAGTTTTTGATGACCGAGACAAACCAATTGGAATGGTGGGGACTGGCATCAACCTGTCAGATTTTTTTGATCCGCTTTTTGTAAATGTCGATGATAGCACCAAACTCTACTTTTTTAATGCAAGAGGCGAAATTACTGGTGTTGATCCTAGAAATTTAACAAACATTAACGACTTGGTTGATCTGCATAATAACAAGAGGAATATTGAAACCGAATTAAAGGATATTACATCTGGAATCATAGACAAGGCAAAGCGTATTGGCCGCGACGAAACGCTAACCTTCAAATACAAGAGAAATATCATCGCCCTCAGGCAAGTTCCCGCCCTAGATTGGTACTCCGTTGCCTTCACGTCCGTCAAGGTCAGCGATTATTTTTTGCATTCAATGACTTGGCTTTTTATCATAGTGCTTCTAGTAATTGCTGTGATGGTTTCCATTTTTAACGCATTTATCGCAAGGTCAAATAATAAGCTTAATATAACAATGGAATCACTCGAAATAGCATCGAATACAAAGAGTGAATTTTTGGCAAGCATGAGCCACGAAATCAGGACTCCAATGAACGCCATCGTTGGCATGACCGAACTTGCTCTTAACAATGAACTTTCAACGCCAGTCCGCGAAAATATTTTTACCATCAAACAAGCTTCGGCCAGCCTTTTGGCCATCATAAACGATATTCTCGACTTCTCAAAAATTGAGACCGGAAAACTTGAGATTGTTTCAGATCGCTACCTGTTCACGTCCATGCTGAACGACGTAATCAGCATAGCCAGAATGAAAGTCTTTGATTCAGAAATAAGTTTTACCGTCAATGTTGATAGCAATCTGCCAAATTCACTATTCGGGGACGAGCTGAGGATCCGCCAGGTGCTACTCAATATCCTGAGCAACGCTATTAAGTATACCGCCAAGGGCTATGTGTCCTTTGTTGTCCTCGGCGAAGAGAGTAATGACGGCAATATAAATCTGACCTTTGAAATTGCTGACAGCGGCAGGGGCATAAAGACAGAGGATCTGGAGAAAATATTTGACGGTTTTGTTCAGACTGATTTGGTAAAAAACAAGGGCATTGAAGGGACTGGGCTAGGGCTCCCCATAGCGCTCAAGCTCATCAAGGCAATGAGCGGCGATATTTCAGTGCGCTCAGAGTACGGCGTCGGTAGCACCTTTACCATCACGCTCCAGCAACAAATCGAGCGTCCAGACAAATTGGCCATAGTGGATAATCCCGACCAAAAGCGCGTCCTTGTCTATGAAACTCGTCAGTTTTTCGCAGATTCCATAGTATGTAGCATTGATAATTTGGGCGTGGACTGCGCGCTTGTTTCAAACGATTTAGCCTTCCGCAATAAGCTTTCTACCGGGGAGTACACCTTTGCTTTTATAGCAACTACTCTGTATGAAAACGTTAAAGAAATATGCAAAAAATTTGAATCCAGCGTCTCAATTGTTTTGCTCGCCGGTTTTGGAGAAGTGGTCTCCGACCAGACCCTGACCATTCTTTACATGCCAGTACAATCCATATCAGTCGCCGATGTTCTCAACGGGGAGTCAAATTCTTTTTCATACAGCGGCAGTCTTGAATCCTCAATTAGCTTTGTAGCCCCAGACGCGCTGGCTCTAGTCGTCGACGATGTCGAAACAAACCTAAACGTTGCAAAAGGGCTGTTGTCGCTATACGAAGTGCAGACAGTATTGTGCCTTGGAGGCCGAGAAGCCATCGAGGCCATTGCCACAAAACAATTTGATTTCGTGCTGATGGATCACATGATGCCGGAAATGGATGGCATAGAGGCTACTGAGCGCATCAGGGCTATGGGCGCCTCGGATCCATATTTCAAGCATGTACCAATCATCGCCCTTACTGCCAACGCAGTCGTTGGGACTAGAGAATTATTTTTGGCAAAAGGATTTGATGATTTTTTGTCAAAACCGGTTGACATGGCAAAATTGAGCGCCATCCTCGCAAAATGGACTCCCAAAGAAAAACAAAAAAAGCCAAGTCCAAAGTCGGCATCGATATCCTCAGATGCGCTTGGCATGGCAATTGAGGGCCTGGACGACCGAAAAGGCATCGCCAACACTGGTGGCACGATTGAGGGATTTATCAAAACCCTAACTGCGTTCATCAGCGATGGCCAGAAAAAAGTCAAAGAAATAAGAGCCTGCATAGAAAAAAATGATATTGGCCTGTACACAATTTATGTCCACGCTCTTAAAAGCTCGGCGGCATGTATCGGAGCCAGCAGACTATCTGAAATAGCCGAGACGCTGGAGGCCGCAGGGAAAGCAAAGGACATAGACTTCATCCTGGCCCATACTGGCAAGCTTGTAGCGGACTTGGAGTGCCTTATAACAAACATCAATAATGGACTTCTCAGGCCCCGTTTGGGCGTCGGCCAGGACAGCCAGAAAGACACCGCTGAGCTGATACGGGGGCTTTCTGGATTAAAAGAAGCCATAGACGGGATGGATTTAAGGGCAATCCAGGAATCGACCAAAAACCTTGACCCCTACTGCTCAAACCCGTGGGTCGGTCTGGACGTGAGGAATATGCTCAGTCACCTTCTCATCGGCGATTATGACGATGCCATTTGTTTGATAGACGAATTATTATCGAGATATCGGGGCTTGCCGGATCAGCAATAGCCAAAGGCCATTCTTTTTGGAGGGAGCAATGGGACGCATCGAGGAATTCGCTCAGGACGGAAAGAAATTTCTTTACCTGGATCTGTCTAACTTTTGCGAAGCGGACGAATACAAGCAACTGATTGGAGAATCTCTGCCCGTGATAAAAAAGTACCCTAAATCCTCTCTGTACACAGTGACCAACATAGAGGGCGTCAGGTTCGATTCAGAAGTTAAAAAATCGATTGCTCAATGGATGGAACACAACAAGCCCTACGTAAAATACGGGGCCGTATGCGGGGTGGACGGAGTAAAAAAAATCATGTTAAACGCCATATTTGCGCTGAGCGGCCGAAAGAACATGCACACCGTCACTTCCAAGCAGGAAGCTCTTGACTGGCTACTGAAGCAGGGGTAATCCAGACGGCATAGACAAGAATCCATACCATTTTCTGACGCAGATTTTATACCATTTTCTATTGCTGATTTAATAAATGCCTGGCGCACATCAGCGCTGGGCAAGGCTTTTCGTCTCGTAACTCGTAACTCGTAACTCGTAACTGGTATTAATACCCAAACCCAACAACAAAGCCCTTCATAGACATATTATCCGAGCCTGCGCGGGAGGATTGTTTGAATATCCTGACGCTTGTAGTGTTGAAGCTGACGAGCTGTAGCCAATTGTCATTGTCATCGTGCTCCGAATCCGTCTGCGGAGTCACGGACACACTGTAGCAAGCGTTCGGAAAATGCCTCGGCCAGCTAAAGGTATAGCCCTGTTGCCTGTTCATCTCAGTGGTTTTAATCCACTGCATGATTGCGCCATTGCCCATTTCCATCCAGCCGCTGTCGCTATACTGTTGCACGTCCGGCACAAAATTGGACGCACTCGCCGCGTCAGTCCACGCGCTTCTCAGTTCGCCGTAACAGGCCCTTACCGCGGCCCTCAATGAAATCTGAGTACGTAGCTCCAGGATGCCGATGTGCCTTCTGGCCGTAGGGTCGTCGATGTATTCTATAGGCTCCGCCAATTGCCCGCTTGCAATATTGGCCCCTGCGTATACTGCCACCTCAAAGCCCGTGCAGGAGCCTATGGGCTCCGGCTCCGCATATTGCCAATTAACGTCTACCCACCTCATGGTCATCGCATTCGTGGAGCCCGCTGGGGGCGCTGCGCCTCCTCCTCCGGCATTGCCCCCAGGCCTCGACATTCCGGCAGGGTCTCTGTCCTCGTCTGTTAAGTACATTCTGGCGGCTGGCATTTTTGCTCCCAAAAATTCTAAGTTCTAAGCTCTAAGCTCTAAGCTCTAAGCTCTAAGTTCTAAGCTCTAAGTTCTAAGCTCTAAGTTCTAATAAGGTCTGCTCGTCGTCACGGCAATTATGCAACCAGACGGCGGGGTGAGTTGCCTGAAAGAAGTCCCCTTCAGCAGAAACGGCACGGCCGCCACTTCGTCAAGCCCCTGAATCGCCTGGCCAAATTTGTTGAAAGAAGGGAATTTTAGATATATCGTCTCCCCTCCGGCGGCAATGTCCCACCTTGCAAAGTCAATTTGAGCGACTGCATCGTCCAGCCTCATAAATTTTGTGTCGCTTGCGTGAGCACCTGCTATAGTCCCAAACAGGCCCCGCCGCAGGGATGTCAGATTGTATCTGTTGGCCCCCGTCAATGAAGCATACCTGAATGAAAGGATCTCTCCGTCCACATAGCAGAGCGTCTCCCAATGGTCAGCGTCCAACTGGGACGCGCTAATCAGTTCTCCCTTTGAAATGGACAGGTTGACCGCCAAAGTATTCCCGTTGTCTGGATTGATGGCGTTGAAGGCTGGCAACGTGCTTGTAAGGCTCCCATGCCTCGCAGGCGCGTCGATGCGCCCTGCCAGGCTGTAAGTGGCATTGTCGCGGCTGGCCCATATCTCGCACCCTCCCCAATTATCCCCGCCGCTGGTTCCTATCCACGCCTGCAATTCCCCGCCGGTCAAATCTGGGGGCGGCTCGAATATCACCGGCGGGTTGCAGTTGCCTGGAGGTGTCGCCGCGTTTGGCCCCTCGCCCTCTCTCAGTGGAACCGGATAGGCAACCGCCGTCGCTATGCCGTTGGGCCAGTCTTCGGCTGTGACTGTCAGTTCCCCTTCAGCGTCCTCTTCCACCGAAACAATACGGACAGGGGTATTATTCAGGCCCAGGCCAGGCTCGGTCAGAGTCACCAAGTCGCCAGGCTCCAGGAACGTATGCCTCCAGCCCAGCTTGAACTTATATTCATTCCTGATGCCTACATATCTCTGGAGCATCGTCTGCGCCAGTACCTGTGCTACCCCCTCGGACGCTATGCAGTCCGCGCCAAAGTCGGGGGCGGGCCTTACGCCAAACAAGTCCTGCGTGGCCAGGTCATCTGCCGCCGCTATGTCCTCAGCATATGCGATATTTCTGTTGTTGAATTTTATCTTTACCGAATTGTAGGCATCGGCAGAGGTTTTTCTTTTGACCTGGACGGGATCGTCCTGGCCCAAAAAATCATCAACTGTAAGCGCATATAGTGGGGTGCTGTTTGGTTGCCAGTCTCCTATAGGCAAATCTCCTAAAGGCACAATTTTTAGCTTGCCGCCTGACCATACCGAAATTGAATTGGTGCAGGCCAGGAGGTTCTTCAGTATCTCCAGCCCTGGCCTCTGGTCGAAGTAGCATCCCGAAAGATACAGCCCCGCGGCGGCGGTATATGCCCTGTAGTCTGTCAGGGAATCGATTGCCTCTGGCGGAAAGCCCATGCCGTGGACAGTATTTGTCAGCATGTCAAAGATTACGTCGGCGGCGTTTGCGTCGCCTGGTATATTGGCGCCAGAGCAAAAGCCTGTTATTTCAAATGAATGGTTTTTTGTGGAGCCGCTAGTTCCAAGGTCTATGGCCGAATGCGCCACGTAAGCTGTCGAGCCGTAGCCCACCCCCTTGCCCTTTGATATGGCGTAGGGCCAGGGGCTTTGGGACTGGTTGCCATTCATGACTGTCAGGCCGATGGAAGCGGGGCCTGGATAAATGTCCTTGTCTACCCAGGCAACTCCGACGCTAATCGGCCCTTCGCATATGGCAAGGATTACGGCGGCTCTATAGGTGTAGGTAGTATTTGTATGCGTGGAGCCGCCCCCGCCCTTGCCGCTCCTTGTTGTCTCGGTGTGAGGGATGGCTCTAAAGTCGTCATAGAATATCAGGTTGGCGGCCACCCTGACCTTGCCATAGGCGACGGGTATGCAACGGCCATAGCCGGAGGTGGAGACGCACATATTGTCCAACTGCTCCGCCGCCGTGCTGGTTCGCGTTTTTCTGCCGAATACACCGCCCATTGTTTATCCTTTCAATCTCCAAAACCCAACCAGTCTCTTTGCTAAGTCCTGATTGGCTATCGCATCGTCCAAAACAACGGCCCTGGCGTTGATGTAGGCATGTATTATCAGGGGCCAGTCAATGACAATCGATCCGTGCGATATTGCCCGCCCGAATCTGAACAGGGCCAGGTCGCCTGGGAGGGGAGAATCCACTTTTTCAAAATGCCTTTCGACTATTTCTAAATACCGCTCCTCGTCCCTGTGGAGGTGCCAGTCGTGTGGGTATGGCTCTATGTCCAGCTTGGGTATCAGGCCCAGACTCTCGAACACTGCCGCCGGAAACTGGCCGCAGTCCACACCTATGCCTTTGAGCCTCGCCTCGTGGTGGTAGGGCGTGTTTAACCAGGAGAGGGCGGCGGTGGTGATGGATTGCTGAAAAGAAAAATTTTCCATTCTTTGACAAATTCAGCAAAGTGTACTACTATTAAAAAAGGAGCAATTTATCCAGTAACTGCGTTTCCGATAAGAAAACGTAGACAATAGGCCATCAGGAGGGAAAATGACCATTACGACACTACCAGGCAACATAACTTTGCATGAAGCAATAAGGCGTGCTAAAGCTGATCCAAACGCACTAACGATTGAACAGCTAAGTGCCAGATATGAGCAAAGCGTAAGAGAAGCAGAAGAAGAATACGGCCCTCACGTGCCTTCCTTGATACTCCACCGTCTGCCACAGCGGGGGCGGCCCAAGAATGGAAAACCTGTGGAGCCGGTGAAAACCAAGTCTGTCAGGATGCCCCCGGCATTTTGGGACGAGATGCAGAGGCTGGCTAGCATTGAAGGACTGACCGTACACTCCGCCATGAGGACGGCTATGATCGAGTGGGTCGAGAGAAAACATGCTGTCACCTCGTAATAATGGTCGTTGGTGAAGGGGATGCTTTTGCTGCGCTGAAGCTCATCGGGCAGTCTCGGGCGGCGGCACCCAGGGGAATCCCCTGAAGCGGGCCAGGTTGCCAAATTTGTTGTTGCAGGTTATATGTGTCTTGTCACAGCCTGGAACAATCTGGAAGGTATTACCACTTGCCGCTGGAAAGGGCAGGGGCAACGAAATGTCCAGCCCCGAAGCGTCCGACTTCTTAATAGTCCGCCTGGCGCCGGAGTTATTACCGCTGGTAAAGACGATCACTCCCTGGTCAAAATAGCCCACTGGCCGCCCTGTAGTCCAGTTGATGCGGGTATTGGTGCCACCCGTGGCGGTTGCGTTTGTCTGGTAGCTCGCCCTTGCAAGTCCGCAACCAGTCCCGTAAACCTGATGGCAACAAGCGGGCTGATATAGGTTTCTGGGCCACGCGCTGTCAAGTATTTCGAGCAGGCTCTTTACCTGGATTTTGACTTCGGTATGCGTCGGGTCTACACCGGCCACCCTGCCCTCGAACAGATGGATGGTAGCAGCCACATTTCCCCAGGTGAGCATAAATGCCCGCTCAAGTTTTACAGTGGCTCCATCCAGTGCCCCGTTTGCGGCGGCATGAGAAAATGGGATGCCGGAGAGGGTCACGCTCTCGCCCGTCTCAATCGTTACGTCCAGGGTATCCACTTCCAGATTGGAAGTCAGCCTTGTCCCTCCACGTTTCATGATCGGGCCTGTGGCATATGTAATGCCGCTCACCGTTATGGGAATGTCCGCCGATGTCCAGCGCAACGTCTGGCCCGTTATCGTTGTAATCGTCCACAGGTCGGCAAGCGCAACCATGTCGGCTGTGCTATTCCATAGCGTCTGAAAATTGCCGGAGGTTACCTTGTGCATGTTTATGATCCGTCAAAAAATTTTACTAGGTCAGCACCCGTCCCTGGCGCTACGGAACGAGTATCGAAACCGGTACTATTACCACGGCCTGGTCGCCTAAAAGCCCCTCGTCAGTCTCTATTTCGCCCTCTATCCAGCAATGGGACACGAGACCGCCCAGGGTCAGAACGACTTCGCCTTCATCAGGCTCCAGGGCCCTCTCTATCGCATCTAAAAGATTGTTCTGTAGGGCGGGGTCTTGGTTTTGGTTATATAGATACAATCTGACCGGCAACTCCAGTCTGGGCGGCAGGCCATAGCCATCAATGGTCACAGCTTGGTTGGCCGAGGCCATGTAGAGGGCGGGCTGACGGTCTGATTCCACGTCAGACCAATGAAGTAGCTTCCGGCTGAAGTTCCTTATACCTGGGACGGCCTCGAGCCGCATGGCAAGGGCGTTAAAAATGGCTTCTCTATTCATTTTTGCTCCGCAAAATCAGCTCTAAGTTCTAAGCTCTAAGCTCAAAGTTCTAAGCTCTAAGTTCTAAGTTCTAAGCTCTAAAAAGGCGCCACCTTTCTGTAGCGCTTGATACTGGCCTCGACAGAGGCGGGCATAGCGGCTGTGATGAATGAGACCGTTTCTCCCGCTATGGACTTGGATTGATGGCCTATCCTGTCTCGCTCTTTGTAATGCAATGCCACCAATTCAATGCACGCCTGCTCTATGTCATACGGTACGGCCAGATATCCGGCGGTATAGGTTATCTGTATTCGGCTCTTCTTGGGCCAGGGGCCGCCATCGGCCCTCCAGATGGTCAGGTTGTCGTGCCTTGTCTTTACCTCGGCTCCGTCAATAAATGCCCTTTCAACCTCAAGTATCGGGGTCGCAGGGGGCATGATGGTGGAGGAACCATAGCCCGCTATAAAGTCTGTCCGCTCTGTTGCCAGTATTGGCCTCCCGATGGCCTTCTCTATAGCTTGTGATTCGGCTGTGATTAATCTTTGCAACAATACGTCTGAGTTTTCGTCAGCGATACCGAGCCATGACTTTACGGCGTCCAGACTGACCAGATCGCGGTTACCTGCCCCTTTGGTGCCAACGTGGAAGTCACCATAAGGTTTCAGTAACTCTCCGTATAGCGTACTGGCATTAAAATTTAGCTGATATCTACAGCCAATAATGCCGCCACCCACTTTTTGTGCCAGGCAAGAACCATTAATTTCAACAGGCCCTAACAGCATATCGCCTGCGTTTGGGTCATCGCCATGCAAAAGGGTTATCTCGCATTCGCAGGATACTACCCTATCGCCAGGAGTCAGTTGTCGGGCCAGGTCAATAGTAAAAAATTCCTGGCTGTCAGGGATTTTGGGTTTCCAACGAGACATTAAAACACCTCTATTATTTTTATTCCGCTGGTTTTCCAATGATGGATAGACATGCGCTCCATCTCCAATCCGTCATCAAGAAACCGGCAAGTTCTTATTTGGCCGTCAAGAGGGTCTGCGAAATAAAATGTATCCCAGGCTCCCCTCATGCGGATGTAGAAGTCGTTTAATGCCTGCGGCTGAGTCTTTCCATTGATGCCGGTTACCAACACTTCAAAAGTTATCTGAAACTCGTATTTGGGCCTCGACTGCCACGAAGTCCTCAGTTCCCTGCCGGAGTTGGAGGTCTGAATCTTTGTGGCGAATTTCGGCTTGCGCTTAATCGTTATTGACCGGCCAGGGAAAGAAGGGAATGTCTCGGTACTCATTGTTCGCTCCGCTCACAATTTAGAACTTAGAACTTAGATCTGAGTCCGGTTGTGGCGGCTGACGCCGCAGTTTAGAACTGAGAACTGAGAACTTAGATCTGAGTTTTGTTGAGTTTGGGTGTTTATGTTTCATGTAGTGACCATCCTTTCTAAGCTCTAAGCTCTAAGTTCTAAGATTTGAGTTTGTTTTTTCAGCCAAAAGCAAAGTCCCTCACTTGCTGCTTTATCAGTTCTCTGAACTGCCCGGCGTTGTCCTTCATCCAGCCGTAGGATGACTTGGCATCCATTGCGCTGAGATTTATTACAATCGGGCTACCTCCCATGTCGCCGCCTTCCAATTGCTCTCTGAGAGGCTCAGCATATTTGGCAGGCAATATCATTTCGTTTTTATGAACCATGGCGAGCTGGTCGGAGGGAACCTGCCCCCAGCCTCCTGCCGCGCTGTTTAGCTTGCCCATCAGGGCCATGATCGCACCTATTGCCGCCGCCATTGCCGCGGCTCCTAATGCAGGGCCAACGAAAGGTATGCTTGCCATTGCGCTGAATGCTTTGGCTCCCGCCACGGGTGCAGTGGCGCCAATGTCTGTAGTCGCATTGGCTATGGTTATGCCTTTGCTTTGCGCAGACGCGGCGGCTTTTGTGGCTATCTCCTGGGCCGCGATTTTCTTTGTGAACAGCGATTTCATGTTTTCAATGGTCATGTGCTGGACTAATTCCTGGGTCGTCTTTTTAATAAACGCCTGTAACACGCTGTTTAATACGCTCTTGGTTGCATCGCCCCATGACATGGTGCCGTTCATCAGGCCAACTAGCGCGTCCTCCATTGATGCTTTGATGGAATTGGCAACGTCCTGCCAGATTGCCTTTTGCTCGAGGGCGGCCTGGCGGGCGTTATCGATTAGGGCAAGCTGAAGGTCTTTGTCCATCAGCTTTACTTCGTTGGCGAATTCCTCCCTCGTCAAAAGCTCAAGTTCAAGCTCTTTGCGAAGGCCCTCCATCTTTAGCTCATAGCGACTACCGATTATGTCTTTTTCCAGCTCCACTAATTGCAGGGCGGTAATCTGGCCCATTTGGTAGCGGTGGTTTAGTGCGGCCTGCTCATTGTCTAGGTCAAGCTCGCGGAGCCTCTGCTCGGTAAACATCCTGTCGGCTTCAATCTGTAATGCCTTCTTGGCCGCATCCGCAAATGTAGCTCTCGAAGCCAAAGGGGCAGATACTAAGCTGGAGGCATGGCCGGAGTCGATGCAGAATTTATCTGCCAGCTCGCTACCTTCGGCGCTCCATTTGGCAAAAGCTGACGCCGACTCTTCAAACTGCTCCCTGACCTCCTCGACGGTTGGAGATACTGACTCTAAGTGCCTTTTTGTCTCTCCCATGGATTTGTCCGCCGAGTTTTGGATCGCTCCCCATAGCTGTTTTGCCTGATCTGTCAGGCGTTGCAGCGATTTGGTAATCTCGACCATCGCTGTATCAAAACCAGCATAATTGGCCCCGATGGAAACCTTAAATGAATGGTTGCTGTTTTGCACTTTGTCGCCCTTTTGGGTTTATGCCATTTTCTATTGCTGATTTATACCAAGTTGCACCCAGTCGGGGGCAAGTTGGTATAAAGGCGGCGAGAATCGCCGCCCGCAAGTTTTTGAAAATACGGGCTTCGCTCGTGTTTGAAAAAACTTTGGCGTTTCGCGTTTAATCCCCATTAAACGCAACCTGGTATTAATAAATGCATGGCGCACATCTGCGCTGGGCAAGGCTTTTCGTCTCGTAACTAGAAACTAGAAACTCGTAACTCGTAACTAGAAACTGGTAACATATTGATAACCGGGCTAGTGCAATGTAACATTTAACTGTTACCTTGCGCTGATACCGAGTCGCAATCAAAAGATTGCACCTCGGTATCAGGTGACGCGACAGTTTCTGGAGAGGGCAGAGCTTGGAGGGTCGATGCCGGTTTGTTCAACATGTCCCAAATGTAGCTCTAACAATATCCAGCCAGTGGCCCTGGCATTGGTAGGCGTGACAAATCCAGACCACAACTCAGACCAGGGCGATGTCATAGCCGACGTGATAAAAAAATATTCCATGGCCCCCCGACCGGTGCCCCTGATTCCCTGGATTGCCATCGGCATAGGCGTGCTATTGTCGCCCATGGCTATCGCGGTGCCCTTGATTTCTTTTGTAAATGATCCCGAAGCCATTTTCTATGTCCTCGCCATAACGGGGCCCCTCTTCCTGGGGACGGGCATTTTTTTGAAATACCGAACAGTCAAAAAGCAAAGAAGGTGGGACTACGTCCTCACGCATCGAGAAAAATTGTGGTTCTGCATAAAGTGCGGCAACGAGTGGGTGCCTGAGTGAGTTACTAGTTACTAGTTACGAGTTACTAGTTACGAGACCGAGGTTGCGCCGGAGGCGCGTCATTTTTTGCTCCGTAAAATTCAACTACGAGTACGAGATCGAGGTTGCGCCGGAGGCGCGCCATTGCTATTTCTCGTAACTCTTACTGTCCACCGTTCACTGCCATTAAAAACTCGTCTAGCTCCCAGTCGTTACAACAGTCAAGGCGCTTTGGTTTTGCATTCTCGCTACCCACTCCCATGTAGGCCCTGACCAGGAGATGTGTCGGCGGGTAGTCTGCCCAGTATTCCATCAGCTCCATCGCCTCTGGCAGAGTCAGCTCGGAGTCGATATAGCTGTATGTCCATCCAGTTGCGGTTGCGATGAGTCCGTAGAGGTCGCGCCAGAAGACAGCGGGGTCGCCGCCTCCTGGCTCTGGACTTCCCCCTCCGGCTGTCTCCTGTTTAGGCCCGATACCCTTATCACTGCCTGGAACAGGCCGACGATGTCTGTGAGCATCAGGGCATTCTCCAGGTCTCCAGCGCTTATGGAGGGATCGGCTCGGGACACGCTCTGGTGGCAAACGGCCAGCACCTTGTCATAGCATTTGGCTTCCATGATGTTGGTACCCGCTTCCAAGAGGGGCATCACCTGGCGGCGCAATACCCCCATCGAAAGGGCGGCTACCCTGAAGCTGTGCCCGCCTATGGACACTTCTTCTGATACTGGCATGAATGTAAGCATTTAACCTCCCGTTTTGCTTATATACCAAATTGCGTTCAAAATACTTTGTCGCGTCACCTAATACCGAGGTGCAATCTTTTTATTGCGACTCGGTATTAGATTATGAGTTTTGGAATTTTACCGACAGCACCTTGCCCGTCTCGTCGGCATAGGCGCTCATGTCCAGGTCGGGTATTGTGAAATCCTCATTTTTGTAGCCGAAGGCCAGCTTGTTCGCCGTGACGCAGGGGAACTCCCATACCTGCTTCAGCCCCCTGTAGTTGTTTTCAAAGGATAGAGAAAAGTCGGGACTGGCTCCCATCAGTTCATTGTTTAGAGTTATCTCCGTGGCAGTTTCCGTCGTCACCGCGTTTGCGCCAAAGAAAATGTTGTTAAACAATTTGCCGTCAATGACGGCGAACTTCGCCTTTATCGTAACCTTGCCCTGGGTGCGCGCTATGGCTACGGGAAAGAGGTTTTCTCCCCTCAGGTCTTTGTCTGAAAAGGACACGTCTATTGTCACGTCCTGGACGGTACCGAACTGTATCGGCTCACCTTCTTTTGGCGTTGCTAATAATTTGCCTGCGCCGAAGCTGTAGAGGGCCATGGTTTTCTCCTTTTCGTCTCGTAACTCGTATCATGGGTTCCACGGAGTGCCTCTCATTGGCACTAATACGCGCCGCGCCGTTAATAGCCGTTTGAGGTATTTGGCAGTTGTAACGACGTTGATTGTTGCCGTTATCGCAAATGCCATTCCCCAATGCCTAATGAGCTTGGGCTTCACCCCGAGTATGATTTTTATTGGCTTTTTAACTTCGACTTGTCTTGATAGCTTTGTGGCCTGAGATGTACTAAAAGTACGGACATAATGAAGGATATTCTTATGGGAGGATATGGCCGAAACTGTTGCCAGCATTGACATGAGCCATGACACGGTTTTTGACATGTGGCCTGCCACTACCGCAGTTGCCGTCCTGATAGCCGAAACATTCTTGGCGATTTTGATCTTTGCCTTTTTTATAACGACCAATTCTTTCGACGCCTCTTTGGACAGTGAAAGGTCTGCCGTCTGTCTGGCCGCCGTAGTCTCGTTTATGCCAATATTCAGTCGGCGGCTTGCGCGCAGTCCCACTACTACCCTAAAATCCTTTGAAGGTTTCTTTTTGAGAACTAAAGGCAGTCCCACTGTTAATCTCATTGCCTTTGTCGGCTTTAATTTTATTGGTAGCCTAACCGCCACAGCGACAGAAAAAGACAATTGAAATTGCTCGGCCATATTTTATACCATTTTCTTTTGCTGATTTAATAAATGCCTGGCGCACATCCGCACTGGGCAAGGCTTTTCGTCTCGTAACTCGTAACTAGAAACTAGAAACTGGTATTATGGCGTTTCACGTTCAAAGTGCTTTGAGCGCAACTTGGCATGAAATACCGCCGCCATGGTATTTTCCGTCGTTCCGCCCTGGCAGGCCCTCCATAGTAAAGCCCCGCGGGGGCGGGGCTTTACGGGCAGTTGCCGGTTTGGGCGGTGGTGGTTAGGGTTACTTAATTGTTACCTTGAATTTTACTGGTTTTGACTCTGGATTAGTACCAAATGGGCTCACGAGCTTCACTTCGACTTCAAACCACTCGCCGGGATTCCACCATCTATGGTCGAAATCAATTTTTGGTGAAATGAATTCCCCAGAGCTAGTAGTGCTAAACCTGTCTTTTATGTAAATGACTTCGCTACCTACCAGGTCACTAAATCCACCACCGGCATCGGTTACGTCCCACTCAAGGGTATAACTGTTGGCCGGTATGTATGTCCAATTAAATTCCGGTGCAGCTAGAGTTGAAGCAAGTCTGGTAAGGTTCGGGAAAATGCTTGCAGCTTTTACCGTTGCCAAGTGTGGCGGTGCGTAAAGGGCCGTCTTTTCAATTTCAATTTCATTGATTGCGTCAGTTTTCAACGTGCCTGCTGGTATGTTTACTCCCGTAGTTCCAATCTTAGTAGATGCAGAATTAGTCCAGGTTAGTACCGTAGCCCCATCATCTAGGTCTTCCAGCGTAACGTCAACAAATGTCAGGTCTGCTGGGGTCGAGCTCCCGTCTTTGCCGTCATATTTCACTGTGCTACTGGTAAGCTTGATATCTTCCAAGGAACTCCCGAAATTTACGGGGTTG
>Ga0082212_10003110_pt1 | contig 23696 bp, 18 predicted proteins | sample TergutNt197P3_FD_71548 | JGI IMG/M metagenome (GOLD analysis project Ga0082212, IMG submission 71548) | Neocapritermes taracua P3 segment gut microbial communities from Petit-Saut dam, French Guiana - Nt197 P3 | ecosystem: Host-associated > Arthropoda: Insects > Digestive system > Gut ... | reverse complement strand
TCCGACGTTATCGCTTCGGGAGTTGTCACCGAGTCAAGGTGCGAGGAGGTTGTTGAACCCGACGGAAGTTTCGTAGTCTATACCATTTACACCGTTCAGGTAAGAACAATGTACAAAAACGAGCATGGGGCAGGCAACACAATAGAAGTCATAAAAATAGGCGGTGAAACCGACGAGTATATCTACAATTCCGTCCCGACCGTGAACCTTGTTGAAAACACCGAATATCTTTTCTTTTTGGGTTTGGTAGGGACTGATTTAGATGTCAGATATACGCCGTTGAAAGGAAAGTACACGTTTTCGGTCGTTGACGGCGTGTATAAATACAATGTTTACTCTCCTAATGTAAGGGAGATAGAGAACATTCCCGGAATGTCGTCGTTGTCGTTTACTTTTTACGATTTAATGGAGGAGCTGAATAAGTCGTATATTTTTGCTTAGTGAGGATTGGGAGTTTTCCCGATAATAATTTCCCCGCTGTTGTTCAGCGGGGAATTGTTTTGTTATATATTAGCTATATCAGCGATTATATCATCGACCGTTATACCCATACTGTCATATACAACATCTCTTTCGTGTTTTTCTTTAACGCTGTTGCCTTTGCTTGCGTTAAACATTTGCAAAAATCTGATTGCGTTGACTCTTCCGAGTGTTTGTATAAGTGCGTCAAGACCTATTCTTTTTATTTCTATTGAATTCACTCTCAACCCCCGACCAACAACTCAATGGCATTGACTAACTCGTCTAACCGAGTCCGCTGTCCGGCGGAAATGTCTGTGATTTTCGCACGGTATGTATTCTTCCCGCTTGCGGAACAGGTCGCTATGTCGTTGACTTCCGCGTTGAACCGCACGTTCATCTTTATTGTACTGAACTTGTCGGTCGAATCGGTCATGTTCGTGTCAATCTCCAAGTCGAACCGCAAAACCTCGCCTTTGACGCACTCTTTGTCAATCTCGAACAGCAGACCGTTCGCCGATATATTAATGACTTCTACTTTAAACGACTTTGAAGTCTCCCCGACTTTCACGGCAGTCCCGACCGAGCGGAAATGCTCTGTTCTGTTGTATTCTCTGCGGACAAATATCTTTTCCATAACCTGTCTCCAAACGCTTTATTTTTCGACATATGTCAAGCTACCGAGCGAAATGAATTCGCTCGTACGCTCTTCTTTAACCTATTATAACATTTTTTTAAAATTTTACAATAGAATTTTTAGCAATTTTTTATAAATTTTTCAAAAAATTATGTTAATTTTATAAAAATAGTGTTATAATGTTAAGTATGAATAAAAATAACATCATTTATTTCGACAACGCCGCCTCCGCGAAACCGCTTGACGAGGCTTTGGAGGCGTTCAACACGGTCGCTAAGGACTTCTATTGCAATCCCGCCGCACTCCATAAAGGCGGAATTGAGGCGGAAAAGCTCATACAGTCCGCTAAGGGGTGGACTGCCTCCTGCCTTCCGAAAGGCGGGACGGTCTGTTTCACGTCGGGGGCTACCGAGAGTAACAATCTCGCAATTCAAAACGCCGTAAAAGCGCGCGGGAAAAAGAAAATCGTGACTACGTCGGTGGAACACCCAAGCGTCAGCGGTGCGGTCAGCCGATTCCAGTTCGACTTTGAAGTCGTGAGAGTCCCGCCCCACGCCGACATTCTCACCGAAGTGGACGACTCCACAGCCTTAGTCAGCATGACTGCGGTTTGCTCCGAAACAGGTCGGATTATTGCGAATCCTGCGAGTTATTCGATAATCAAGTCGAGATTTCCGCAGTGTGTAGTCCATGTGGACGCGGCACAGGGGTTCATGAAAGTCCCCGTAAACGCGGACTTAATCAGCGTTTCGGCACATAAAATCGGGGGACTCCCGGGAATCGGTGCACTTTTCGTCAAAGACGGAATCAAAGTCAACCCCATGCTGTTCGGCGGTGACCAGCAAAAGGGACTCCGCCCCGGTACCGAAACTACCGCGTTGGCGTCGGCGTTTGCAGCGGCTATTTGCGTCAATACCAACTCGCCGTTCGACTTTGCGGGTCTGCATGAACGTCTTATTGACGGGTTAAAACGGCTTAGTCTGCGGATTAACAGCAAAAACAACGTCCCGAACATAGTCAACTTTTCTTGCGGGGTCAAGAGCGAGGTTATGCTTCATTTTATGGCGGAACATTCCATATATGTGTCGAGTGGCTCCGCTTGTGCGAGGGGGAAGAAAAGTCGGATTCTGCCCGCGTATATCATTCCCGACGAAGATGTTGACACGGCTGTCAGAGTCAGCTTCGGGCGGCAGAACACCGCAGAGGAAGTCGATACTTTCCTCGAAGTCTTGGAAACGGGGTTGAAACGATGGAAATAATAATGGCGAAGTACGGGGAAATCGCCCTAAAAGGTCAAAACAAGCGGACTTTTGAGGAAATTTTAGTCAAAAATATAAAAAAAGCAATCTCCGACTTAGGCGACTTCAATTACTCGCGTATGCAGTCAACCATTTACATTGAGCCGAAAACGGGAGCCGAAGTCCCCCCCGACGCACTCGACGAGGCGGTTTGCCGACTGTCGAAAGTTTTCGGACTCGGCGCGATTCAAAAGTGCGGCGTGTTCCCCAAAGATTACGCGGTCATCGCCTCCGACGGCGTGGCGTATTTAGAAAAGCCGCTTGCGCGCGCTAAAACATTCAAAGTCGAGGCGAAGCGCGCAGACAAGACGTTCCCTATGAAAACGCCCGACATTCAGCGTGAGTTAGGCGGCGCGATTTTGGCGGCGTACCCGCACTTGTCGGTGGACGTTCACAACCCTGAAGTAACAATCATCTTAGAAATTCGCGACAAAGCCGCTTACCTCAATGCTGAGCGCGTCACGGCGGCGGGCGGATTGCCGGTAGGCTGTTCAGGTAACGCACTTTTGCTGTTGTCAGGAGGATTGGACAGCCCCATAGCCGCCTACATGATTGCCAAACGCGGCGTGCGTATTGACGCTCTGCACTTTCAAAGCCCACCATACACGTCCGAGCGCGCGCTCATGAAAGTGGAGGATTTATGTAAAACCTTGAAAGACTATATGGTGACAATCCGCCTGTATTGCATTGACTTTGCCGAGGTTCAAGAAGCAATCCGCGACAATGCGCCCGACGAGTACGGAACGGTGATTCTGCGGCGTATGATGCTTAAAGCCGCGAATCTGCTGTGCGCGGATAAAGCGGTGGGGGGGAATAACGTCTACAAAGCGTTGATTACGGGGGAGAGCCTCGGGCAGGTAGCCAGCCAGACGTTAGCGGCAATCGGCTGTACCGATGACGCGGCGGAGCTGCCCGTACTGCGCCCGCTGATTGGCATGGACAAAATCGAGATTGTGGCGTTGGCGCGCAAAATCAACACCTTTGATATATCCGTTCAGCCATTTGAGGATTGTTGCACGATTTTTACCCCGAAACACCCCAAGACGAATCCGAAACTAAACGAGATTTACGGCATTGAGGCGCGGTTTGACTACGACAGTTTGATTATCAAAGCTGTAAAAAATATGAAAATTATGGACTTTTGAAACTTTATAACAATAAAGGGCGGACTTCTTAAATGAGTAATTTTAATCATGACACTATTGACAAATTGGCACAAGATGTGGTACAATTGTTGCAGGCGCGCACTATGAAAGTGGCGTTCGCCGAAAGCTGCACGGGCGGAATGGTTGCGGCGGCGATTACAAGCGTAGCGGGCGCGTCCGACGTGTTGGACATAAGCATCGTCACGTACGCCAATTGGGCAAAGATTCAATACACCGACGTGACGGCTGAAATACTCGAGCAATTCGGCGCGGTATCCTCGCAAACTGCTGAGATGATGGCGTCGTGCATGGAACGCATGAGCGGAGGTATCGGCGTGGGTATAACAGGAATCGCGGGCCCTGAAGGCGGCACACCCGATAAGCCTGTAGGCACGATATACATCGCCGTTGACGCACACAGCAAACACGCCTGTGAGCATTGCGTGTTTGAGGGCGACCGCGCGGCAGTCCGCCTACAAACGACACAAAAAACACTGGAATTATTACTGGAGGTAGTGCATGACGACAGCTTATAATAAACGTCCGTCGGCGCGAGGGCGGGTACGCGAATCGAGCAAGACCGCACCCGCATACATCGAATGGTGTGACCCCAAAAGCATAATCGGAGGAATCCTGCGTACAATAATGGGCGTGGCACCTATTGTTGCGTTGGCGTTTTTTCCGTGGTTTGTTATCGGCGACGATGAACGCGGTGAAGTGCCGTTCCTGATGTTAGATTTCCTGAAAGCACCGTTCCTCACCATCGAAACGCTCACCACTTCGTTGGACGGACTACTTAACGGTAACGACATGGACGTAGAGCTGATGCTGTGGTTCTCGACTTTTTCATTCGTGTTTTTGGGATTCACGGCACTGTTCGCGCTGTCGGTCGCACTGCCGTTTCTGTCGTTGGTCACCGGAAAAGGCAGAATCCGCGGCACGTTATCTTACTTAGGATTTGCGGCAGGTATCGCCGCGCCCGTTGTGCTGATTGGCGCAATCCACATTGTCAACAACCGCTTTGAAGACATTATGATGACTGCGACGGTATTCCCGTACGCCGCCGTTTTAGTGTCGCTCATTGCCATGATTTACTGTGTGCGGTTCCCCGTCATGACAACGGACATGACTAAACGCAACTCCGCGCTGACCAAAATCGTGACTTCATTCGTGCCTGTCAAGAATGACGGTGTGCGCGAGGGTGTCCGCAAAGTAATATTTACCACGGCGTTGATTTGTTTCGTCTACTACGGTTCCACGTTAGGTGTCGATTTGTTCAATTTATGGCGTTCCGACCAAATGCGTAAGACACTTATCGAACGCCAAAACACAATCGTAAATCTTCACGATAAAGACTTTGACTCTATCAGGGATAAAAACCCCAAGTATTCTTTAGACCTTTGGAGGCAAAATAACGATACAATCGGCTTTTTAAGCATAGGCGACACAGCTATTCAATACCCGGTTGTGCAATCCAACGACAATCGCTACTACCTCGGGAGAGACTTCTATAAAAACGACAGCCGCGCAGGTTGGATTTTCGCCGACCACCGCAATAAATTCGGACCCGAAGGGCTCTCCGGCAATACCGTCCTGTACGGACACAGCGGTGCCAGCCGCGACCAGTTCTTTACGCTAATCCCTCAATACTTTGAGACGGCGCGCGTACCGAGACAGCCTAATCAAAGCGGCGATATGAGTTTCTACAAGAAAAACTCAATCATAAAGTTTGGCACGCTGTACGAACAAGCGGAGTGGGTGGTGTTCGCAACAGGACTGTACAACACACAATCGAACCTCGGCACTGTATTCCCCTACTACGTGACGCATGACTTTGCCAACGAAGAGGCGTTCAACAATTATATCGTCGAGGTCATGGACAGAAGCGTGATTTTCACTGATGTTGACTTGAAATACGGCGACAACATTCTCACGTTATCGACGTGCCACTTCGTATTCGGTAAACCCAACGCGAGTACGCGGGCAGTCGTGTTTGCGCGTAAACTCCGCCCGGGGGAAACGGCAAGCAGTTTTGACCCTAACTCGGTACAGTTCAACAACCAAGCCTATTTTGGTGACTTTCCCATGGCGGCGAAATCCCCCTCGTTCAACGAAGGGCGGCGCGGCGTATGGGACAGGGAGAAGTATTTAGGCTAAAATTAGTATAAGGAGTATACGATTATGAACGGACTTGATGAAGAAAGAGTCGAGAAAATCGAATTTGACTTAGAAGACGAATACGAGAATGCGCGACGCAAAAGCGGCGTTGTTCCTATGGGTTCGCTACCGCAGAAAATCGCATTTTTCACCTCTATCGCGGTGATTGTCGGGTGCATCGGCGTGAACGCCGTCGTCATTTTGGGCGCGAACAAGGGGGAGGAAGTTTTCTCTCCTGTTAACGTCCCCGACATAGTGGTGGACACGCCCGATGACGCGCCTCTCCCTGAGTTACCGCCCGCTGATTTGCCTTTAGTCACCGAACCGATTTGGAGCGAGCGTGACGGATTCAGCATTGAACGAAACGAACACTTCACAGGCTGGTTAGACTTGACAGGCGGTTCGGCGAATATCGACCTGCCCGTTATGTCCGTCACGCCAGAGTGGTACGCCGAAACAGGCGCGAAACGCAACTATTACCTCAACCGCACATTTGACCGTTCGGGCGGAAGCGACCGCGGCACGTTGTACGTTGATGACAACTCACCTATTCGCGACAGCCGCCGCCCTGATAACACCGTTATCTACGGACACAACCTCTCATCTCTGACAATGACGCCGCCATTCCCCGGAAACCCTATGTTCGCGTACATATCGCGTTATTATTACGCGAGTACGTTTGAAACATCTTACAGGGATAACCCCACATTTAACTTCACGACTGTGTATACTCCCGAAGACGACCCCTCTAACACCTACTTGATTTTCGCGGGCGCGTTCATGAACGTAAACTCCAAAGACGGCAGTGTGTTTGACTATCACCGCAGACACTACTTCGACAATAACGGACGTTGGGGTAACGCAAAAGACGAGTTTTACGACTTTGTAGGCAACGTCATGGACAGGAGCATTTTTGTCACTGATGTGGACATTGAATACGGTGATGAATTCGTCACGCTTTCCACCTGCTTGTACCCGCTCACTCGCAAAGTGAACTCTCGGTTCGCTTTATTCGGGCGCAGAATCCGCCCGGGGGAAGATTTGTCGAAGATTGACTTTGACGCGGCGCGCCTCAACTCCTCTCCGTTGTACTTTGACGCATGGTATCGCCAAAAAGGCGGCTCATGGCAGGGGCGCGGTTGGGATACCGATAAAGTCAGCGGATTTGACGAATGGTTGGAGCAAAACCCTACATGGTCTTCCACCAAACCTAAACCCAAAAAGTAATCCAAGGAGGTCTCTTATGCCGCAAATGCCCTCTTACAGCAGGCGACGCGACAGCCACGAACAACCGCAGACGTTTTTCCCGCGCAGAGGTGATTCGGCGTCGGAGATTGCGCGGAAAATCGTGTTCATGGTTTCGTCAATCGTCCTTGTTGTCGTCGTTTTCATTCTGCTTGATTATTACGTTTTTCACTATTTCGGATTCTTCGACCGCGACAGCGGGCCTGCTGCTCCTGAGTTGCGCCAAGTCGATATGCAGGACACGCGCACTAACACCATTCAGTTACCGCCCGCCGCTCCCGGTGAAGAAGTGGTGGAGGTGTCCGTATTAGAACGATACCTTAAATTCTACGAGGCGAATAATGATTTTGTGGGATACGTTACAATGGGGGACGAAATCAGCGAGCCGGTGACGTGGTTGGAACAGGATAATGACTTCTATTTGAACCACAATTTTGATAAAATCGCCGTTCAGCGCGGCATGATATACGCAGACGGTTGGGGGCGATACGGCGCGCCCTCCCCCGACAATCGCGGCAGACCCGACAACGTAATCCTGCACGGACACAACCTCAAATCAGAGGTGTTGTTTCACGCGTTGCGCGGATTTGTCAAGAATGATGATTCCGCGTTTGAGTTCCTTAAAGAAAACCCCCTCATACAATTTGACACGTTGTTTGAAGAAGGGTTCTACAAGATTTTCGCAGTCGGGCAAATCAACGTGGACGAGTTGCGCGGCGAAGTGTATGATTATTGGCGCAAGAATTACTTTTCTACAGAGGACGAGTTCTACCAATACGTCGTGGAAATGTTAGACCGAAGCCGATTTCATACAGATGTAGACTTGCAATACGGTGATGAACTGATTACGCTGTCCACCTGCTGTCAAGACTTGTTTAACCCCTCCGTCCGCATTTTCGTAGTCGCGCGGCGTATTCGAGAGGGCGAAAGCATTTTAGTGGACACGGATAAGTTTGAAGACCTCACCGTTCCGAATACCAAAGGCAGACGCGGACGGGACGAGGACGGCTGGATGAACTACATGATGTTTGACGCATACTACCGCAGTCATAACGGTTACAACGGCTGGCGCGGCAGGGACAGGCGCAAGTGGGACACCGGGCGCATTGACGGTGTTGACGCATTTTTCACACGGCACCCCTCCTACTTGGGATTCCCCGAACCTCCGCCTGATGATACCGAAGAAACTGATACAGATACCGATACAATTCCACCGGGGGATTAGGGCAGTGGAGAATAATAAACTTGATTTTATAACGAAGGAATGTATATGAATAAATTACCGCAAAAGTCAACCATGATAAAATTATCGTTCGCTCTGTCGATTATCTGCTTTTACACCTACGTGTTCGGGATTATGGACACGGTGGGCAATGAATTTGTGACTGATGATGTGAACGAAACGAACAGCGCGCAGGGCAATGCGGACAATACGGACGCGTTAGGCGATATTCCGCCAATCGACACGTATACGCGCACGCCCGACGTTGCCGACTATGACCCGCCGCCTGTTATTTATAACGAGCGGGATTCAATAAACGACGACGAGCCGACTGAGGACACGGAGGACGAAACCGACGACACGCCGCGTCATGAAACGTCTCTGCCTCCCGAAACGCCGCCAATTACGGCGACGACTGCGCCGCCCAACAACAATGCGAATAATCCGCCCACTAACACGCAACCGCCCCCTAATACGCCCACAACTGCGACTCCCACCCCGCCGACACCGCCGAATAACGGAAGTGTCCCCAAAACAATCACCATTTTATCAGGCGGCAATGTCATCACGGGAGACACGCTCGACATTGTGACGCGTGTAGTGGAAGCGGAAATCGGGAGCAGTTTTCATGAGGAAGCAATCAAGGCGCAGGTCGTCGCCGTGTATACTTACATCAGAAAACATAACGAATCGGGGAGCAACCCTGTTCTGCCCATTAAAGACCAAGCGTCGGACAAGGTGAAACAATGCGCTACTGCGGTTTGGGGGCAAGCGATTTACCATAATGACGTGCTGATTAACGCGGCATTTTCGGCGTCATCGGCAGGGTATACCTCATCGGCACGAAATGTGTGGGGTAGTGATATTGCCTATTTGCAAAGCATAAAAACGGCGTTCGACGAACAGTATGACCCGCGTTGGCAGAAATCGCAGACATTCTCTTCCAAAGAAATCGCCGATAACGTCAAGCGCGAGACGGGAATCACTCTGTCAGGCGAGCCCGAAACATGGCTCAAAATCAACGGACGAGTAGACACCGTATACGTGGGCGAAATGTCCATAGGTGGGCAGACGACCTACAAGCGCGACGGCGAAGTCGTCCCAATAACAGGGCGGGCGTTCCGCGAACGCATCATGGGGTTTGACCTGCGCTCCGCATCGTTCACGTTTACGTATAATAGGAACGACGAGTCTTTCACTTTCGTCACAAACGGCTACGGTCATGGTGTAGGGCTGTCGCAAAACGGCGCGAACACCTTAGCCAAACAAAAAGGCTTCAGTTATCGCGACATTCTGCTCTTTTATTACACAGGCGTCACTGTGAAATAGCAGTTTCAGAGCTTGTATTCATAGCCGTTCACGGCGGCATTTTTGCGAATTTTTTGCCATACTTCGTTGAAATTTCTTGAAAGGCACAAAGCCTACTGCGAAATTTCGCCTTGTCTGACAAAAAAATTCGCTACAAAATTCCACTCGCTCAGGCTATGAATACAAGCTCTAAATTTTTTTCGGCGTGTTCAGCATTTTACAGTTGACACGCCGCGTTTTTTGTGTTATAATGATTCAATAGCATTAGACCTCCACGGAAACCCACATACGGCGGATATTTCGGCAAATTTTCCGCCATACTGCGTTGAAATTTTTTGCAAGGGCACAAAGCCTTGCTGTAAAATTTCGCCTTGTCTGACGAAAATTTTGCTCGAAATTCCGCTCGTGTGGGGTTTCCGTGGAGGTCTATTTTTTGTACCGGAGGTTTTGTATAAATATGAAAAACTCAAAAAAACTAATCGCCGCGATACTTACAATCGTAACGATTATGTCCTGGACGATTGCACCCGCGGCACTGAACGAGGACTATAACTACGCTATGTCTGACGCGCTTCTCGTGTTGCGTTCGGTAGTAAACCTAACCAAGCTCACCCCTGAACAGGAATCTTTGTACGACGTCAATGAAGACAACGTGGTAAATATGGCAGATGCATTGCAGATTCTGCGAATGGTGGTGAAACTCCCTAACGTGATTGAAAATCCCGATTTACGAACCCCTGTAAAAACAGAGCCGCCGCCCACAACCGCGACACAATCGCCAACTACGGCTACTGCCGCCCTTGACCCCTGCGTGGATTGCGGTAAGATTCACCCGACAGAAATGCCCTGCGGTACTGTATGCCCCGGTTGCGGTATATTACACGAAGCGGCGTTCCCGTTTTGTTGGGATTGCCAGAACGCAGGCGTGACCACGCCGCCCACTGCGCCGCCCGTTTCGCCTACAACAGGCTCACCCGACAACAAGTCAACCCCCAACGAACCGACTGATTCACCTACTCTCGCCACGCCCGACAACACCGATACACCGCCCACTAACACTAATACACCAATCGACACTAACACACCCACGGAACCCCCTACCGACACGCCTACTTCACCGCCCACATCAGACGGTACGGCGCGCCCCACCTCGCCTACGATGACTCAACCGCGCGAGGAACGCCCCTACGAGCGGGAGTTGGCGGACGAGATTTTAGTGTTGGTCAACGAGGCGCGCGCGGCTGAAGGCATACCTCCTATCGTGATGTCGGCTGACGATACGCTACTCACCGCTGCGGCGAATCACCGCGCGAAAGAAATCGCACAAGTATGGTCACATGACCGCCCCGACGAAAGCGCGTGGCACACCGTACTCGTGGAGTATGGCGTTGTATTCCGCCGCGCGGGTGAAAACTTGGCGCGCTGGCACTCTTCCCCCGAATTAGCTATGCAAGGCTGGTTAGATTCACCCGGGCATCGCGCCAACATCATGCGCCCCGAATACACCGAAATCGGAATCGGCGTATACTACGAGAACGGACGTTTCTACTGGACGCAGTTGTTTATCGGGCAGTAGAGCAAAAGCCAAACAAGGGCTGTATGCTCGGTGGTTCCACCGACGAGAATACAGCTTGACGAAAACCGAAATGACGCAAGAGTAAACAAGAGAATATCGGCGAATACGCGCAGATTTGCGCGTATTCGTGCGTTATATCACAAATAAGTCGTCAAAAAGAGTTGACAAGTACGTTTTGGCAGTGTATAATAGCTTTTGTTGAATTAAATTTATAGTAAAGGAACGGTAATAGGAGATGGCTAACACATTTATGCCGAAAGCGGAAGAAATCACCCGCAAATGGTATATTATTGATGCGGCGGGCAAACCCCTCGGGCGCGTTGCGACTGAAGCGGCTATGTTACTTCGCGGCAAGCACAAGCCTATATTCGCGCCGCATTGCGATTGTGGTGACCACGTAATCATCTTGAATTGTAAAGACGCGGTTCTCACAGGCAATAAACTCAAAAACAAGTTTTATCGTCGTCACACAGGCTGGATTGGTAATCTCAAAGAGATTCGTTACGACCGCTTGATGGCAGAGAAACCCGATAAAGCGATGTTCCTCGCCGTGAACGGTATGTTACCCAACACGACGTTAGGGCGCAAAGCGGCTACTCGTCTGCGCGTTTATCGCGACGATAATCACAAAAATGCGGCTCAAAAGCCAGAAAAATGGGGAGGTGAATCCTAATGGTGACTTATGATTCAAAGCCGTTTTACTACGGAACGGGCAGAAGAAAAAATTCAGTGGCACGCGTTCGGGTTTACCCCGGAAGCGGCACAATCACAGTCAACAAACGCGACATAGAAGACTACTTCGGGTTGGACACGCTCAAGCTCATTGCGCGTCAACCGTTAGCACTGACAGGCACTGTCGATAAGTTTGACATCGTTTGCACGGTAGCGGGCGGCGGTGTGACAGGTCAAGCGGGCGCGATTCGACACGGCGTTTCTCGCGCATTGCTGCAATACAGCGAAGAACTTCGCCCCGTGCTGAAAAAAGCGGGATTCCTCACGCGTGACCCGAGAATGAAAGAACGCAAAAAATACGGACTCAAAAAAGCGAGAAGGGCACCTCAATTCTCCAAGCGTTAATTCTATTACCCCCCTCACACGAGGGGGGTTACTCTACCGGAGGGAAAAATTATGGTTAGACACATCGTATCATGGCGGTATAAAGATGATGTTGCCGAGACGGACAAACCCCAAGTCGCCGCTAAAATCAAAGCGGAGTTAGAGGCGTTACCGCCGCTCATTGACGGGTTAATCGAACTGAACGTCTGCGAGACGCTCCCGGGCAGCAGCGGTGACATCATGCTCAACAGCCTGCTCACGGACGAGGCGGCGTTAGCGGAGTATCAGAAGCACCCCGCCCACGTCAAAGCGGCGACGTATGTCCGAAGTATGACACAAGGGCGCGTGTGCCTCGACTATTTTGAGAACTTGTGTTCATAGCCGTTCACAGCGGCATTTTATAGCGGATTGACTTATTGAATACCACATCTTTGCGATATATTTTTCGCCATACTTCGTTAAAATTTCTTGAAAGGCACAAAGCCTACTGCGAAATTTCGCCTTGTCTGATAAAAAATTCGCTACAAAATCCCGCTCGCTCAGGCTATGAACTCAAGCTCTGAATGACAAACTTCCCCAAAATTTACGCATTTGAAGAATTATACAAAATTTTTTCAAAAATTTTCAAAAAAGGGCTTGACAAATAAGAAAAAGCATTATATAATGTAATACTGTATCTAATATGGGGTAGTCACGCCCAAAGTAAAGAAAATAGTGGGAAGGGAAAAGCATTTATGGTGAATGTAAAACCTGTAAAATTAGGTAAAACCACGCGAATGAGTTTTTCGAGAATTAACGAGGTTCTCGAAATGCCGAACTTGATTGAAGTCCAGCAGAACTCATACAACTGGTTTCTCGATGAAGGTGTCAGAGAAGTATTTGCGGACGTTTCCCCGATTAGCGATAACAGCGGAAAGTTATCGCTAAGTTTCATCGACTATCGGCTCGACGATAAACCAAAGTATACCATTGCCGAATGTAAAGAGCGTGATACCACCTACGCAAAGCCCCTCAAGGTGACGACGCGCCTCCATAATAACGAAACCGGTGAAGTTATCGAGAACGAAATCTTCATGGGTGATTTTCCCGTTATGACCGACTCGGGGACATTCGTTATCAACGGCGCGGAGCGGGTGATCGTCAGCCAATTGGTCCGCTCACCCGGGGTTTATTATGACGAGGCCATGGATCCCAGCGGAAAAAAGCTGTACAGCGCAACGATTATACCCAACCGCGGCGCCTGGCTTGAGCTGGAGACGGATATCAACGACGCGATCCATGTGCGCGTGGACAGGACGCGCCGCCTGCCGGTAACCGTTCTGCTGCGTTCTTTGGGTTACGGTTCAAACAGCCAGATCAATAATCTTTTCGACAACGACGAACGCGTTTTGCTGACCCTGGAAAAGGATCATACCGAGAACGAAGACGACGCCCTTATCGAAATCTACAAACGCCTTCGGCCGGGAGAACCGCCGACGGTTGACAGCGCCCGGTCGCTGCTTAATACATTATTCTTTGACCCGAAGCGTTATGATTTGGCCCATGTCGGGCGTTATAAGCTCAATCAGAAGCTCAAAATGGAGATTTCCGACAAGATCCGCCATCTGACGAAGGAGGATATCGTAGAGTCCATCCGATATCTCCTGAACCTGATGAACGGCGAAGGGCGCGCGGACGATATCGACCATCTGGGCAACCGCCGCCTCCGTTCGGTGGGCGAGCTGCTGCAGAACCAGTTCCGCATAGGGTTGTCCCGTATGGAGAGGGTCGTGCGGGAAAGGATGACTATCCAGGACGTGGAAGTCATCGCTCCCCAGGCGCTGATCAATATCCGCCCCGTGGTAGCGGCTATAAAAGAATTTTTCGGATCAAGCCAGTTGTCCCAGTTTATGGATCAGACCAACCCTTTATCCGAACTCACCCATAAGCGCCGCCTTTCGGCCCTGGGCCCGGGCGGCTTATCCAGGGAGCGGGCGGGTTTCGAGGTCCGGGACGTCCATCATTCCCATTATGGCAGGATGTGCCCCATAGAGACTCCTGAAGGGCCCAATATCGGGCTGATCGGTTCCCTCAGCACCTATGCCAGGGTCAACGAATACGGCTTCATCGAGACGCCATACCGCCTGGTGGACGGCGAGACCCACAGGGTCACGGAGACGATAAAATATCTGGACGCCACGGAAGAGGACGAATATGTGATCGCCCAGGCCAATATGGAACTGAACGACGAGGGGTACTTTATGTCCACTCGTATCCAGGCGCGGTACGGAAGCGAGATCATGATCGTGACCCCCGACAAAGTGGAATACATGGACGTTTCCCCAAAACAACTGGTTTCCATCGCCACAGCGATGATCCCTTTTCTTGAACACGACGACGCGAACCGGGCCCTCATGGGCGCCAACATGCAGCGTCAGGCGGTGCCCCTTCTAAGGACGGAGGCCCCCTTTGTGGGAACCGGGGAAGAACGCAAAGCGGCCAGGGACTCAGGCGTTACAATAATCGCGAAAAACGACGGTTTTATCGATCATGTTTCGGCGGACGAGATCATTATCGCGGATAATATGGGCGACAAGGTCCGATATAAACTGACAAAGTTCTCACGCTCGAATCAGGGTACCTGCATCAACCAGAAACCCATCGTTAAGAAAGGGCAGGCGGTCAGCGCCGGCGAGATCATCGCCGACGGCCCATCCACGGATCATGGGGAGCTGGCTTTAGGCCGCAATATATTAGTGGCGATGATGACATGGGAAGGGTATAACTATGAAGACGCCATGCTGATTAGCCAAAAACTGGTGAAAGAGGACTATTTTACATCTATCCATATAGAGGAGTATGAATGCGATTCCCGGGATACCAAGCTGGGCGCCGAAGAGATCACAAGAGATATCCCCAACGTCTCAGACGATGTATTGAAAGACCTTGACGAGCGCGGCATCATCCGTATCGGCGCCGAGGTCCAGCCGGGGGACGTCCTGGTGGGCAAAGTTACGCCAAAAGGCGAAACGGAGCTTACCGCGGAAGAAAGGCTGCTCAGGGCTATATTCGGCGAAAAGGCCCGGGAGGTCAGGGATACTTCCCTCCGCGTACCCCATGGAGAAGCGGGCAAGATCGTGGACGTCAAGGTGTTTACCCGGGAAAACGGCGACGAGCTTTCCCCCGGCGTTAATCAGGTCGTCAGGGTTTATATCGCGCAGAAACGTAAAATATCTCAGGGCGACAAAATGGCCGGACGGCATGGCAATAAAGGGGTCATCTCACGGATATTGCCGGAAGAGGATATGCCCTTCCTGCCCGACGGGACGCCCGTGGAGATTGTGCTGAACCCGTTGGGGGTGCCTTCCCGGATGAATATCGGCCAAACCCTGGAGACCCATTTGGGCTGGGCGGCCCAGGCGCTGGGATATTCTTTCGCTACGCCTGTGTTTGACGGCGCTACGGAAGAAAATATTCTGGAAGAACTGGACAAGGCCGGCAGGCCGAAAAACGGCAAAACCGTCCTATACGACGGCCGTACGGGAGAACCCTTCGATAATGAGATAACCGTTGGTATCATGTACATCCTGAAGCTTGCTCATCTGGTGGACGACAAGATCCACGCGCGTTCCACGGGACCGTATTCGCTTGTCACCCAGCAGCCTCTGGGCGGCAAAGCCCAGTTCGGCGGCCAGCGCTTCGGTGAGATGGAGGTCTGGGCACTGGAAGCCTACGGCGCCGCGTATACCTTGCAGGAGATATTGACGGTCAAATCCGACGACATCGTGGGCCGGGTCAAAACCTATGAGGCGATCGTCAAAGGGGAAAACGTCCCCGAGCCGGGCGTACCGGAATCTTTCAAAGTTTTAATCAAAGAGTTGCAGAGCCTGTGCCTGGACGTCAAGGTGCTCTCGGAGTATAACGAAGAGATCGAAATCAAGGAATTGGAAGACGACGTCGCCGAATCCGCCAGGGAGTTCGGCCTGGATCAGACGATAGCCGACAGGAGGGCGCCCGCCGGGGGGATACCCAAAGAGACAGACCCGGATTTAATGGACATTACGGATATGGCCGGCATACAGGACGACGACGATGACGACGAGTATTTCTCCGGCGAGATCGAGACTTACGACCTGGATCCCCGGGAATCAGACGAGGGGGAAGACCCGGATTCCGCGAATACGGAGCTTATCGGTGAAGACGCCCTGGACGAAAGCGCCCTGGACGAAAGCGCCCTGGACGAAGGCGCCCTGGACGAAGACGCCCTGGACGAAGACGAAGATATTATCGACGATACAGAAGACGACGATTGACGGGAATGGAGCGACGCAGGGGGAGGAAAAGGATTTGCTGGACGTAAATAATTTCGATAGAATGCGCATCGGATTGGCTTCTCCTCAGCAAATGCTGGAATGGTCCAGCGGAGAGGTCAGAAAACCTGAGACCATCAATTACCGTACATTAAAGCCGGAAAAGGACGGTTTGTTTTGCGAACGTATTTTCGGCCCCACCAAAGACTGGGAATGCCATTGCGGTAAGTACAAAAGGGTCCGCTACAAAGGGATCATCTGCGACCGCTGCGGCGTCGAAGTCACGAAGGCAAAGGTCCGTCGTGAAAGGCTTGGCCATATCGAGTTAGCGGCGCCTTGTTCCCATATCTGGTATTTTAAAGGAATACCCAGCAGGATGGGCCTGATACTGGATATTTCCCCCAGGCTGCTTGAGAAGGTCCTGTATTTTGTTTCCTATATTGTAACCGATCCGGGGGACACGCCCCTGATGAAGAAACAATTGCTGACGGAAGCCGAGTACAGAGATTATAAAGAGCGTTTCGGCAGCCGTTTCGAAGCCGGCATGGGGGCCGAATCTATTAAAGTATTGCTGGAAGAAATGGACCTGGACGAGATGGCCCATGAGCTGCGGCAGGAGCTGCGGGAGACTTCGGGCCAGAGGAAGATCAGGGCGATCCGCCGACTGGAAGTAGTGGAGGCTTTCAAGAACTCCGGCAACAGGCCCGAGTGGATGATTATGGATGTGGTACCCGTGATCCCGCCGGAGCTGCGCCCAATGGTGCAGCTTGACGGGGGCCGTTTCGCCACCTCCGACCTTAACGATTTGTATCGCCGCGTCATCAATCGGAACAACCGGCTGAAAAGGCTTCTTGACCTGGGCGCGCCGGACATCATCGTCCGCAACGAAAAACGCATGCTTCAGGAAGCTGTGGACGCCCTCATCGACAATGGCCGCCGCGGACGCCCCGTTACCGGCAGCGGCAACCGCCCCTTAAAGTCCCTGAGCGATATGCTGAAGGGCAAACAAGGGCGGTTCCGGCAAAATCTGCTGGGCAAACGCGTGGACTATTCCGGCCGTTCTGTGATCGTGGTCGGGCCGGAATTAAAAATGCATCAATGCGGCCTGCCCAGAGAAATGGCCCTGGAGTTATTCAAGCCTTTCGTGATGAAAAAGCTGGTCAACGAAGGTCACGCCCACAATATAAAGAGCGCCAAGCGTATGGTGGAACGGGTGAAGGACGAGGTGTGGGAGGTGCTGGAGGAAGTAATCCAGGATCACCCGGTGCTGTTAAACCGCGCTCCGACCCTGCACCGTCTGGGTATCCAGGCGTTCGAACCGGTGCTGGTGGAAGGCAGGGCCTTGCAGCTCCATCCACTTGTCTGTACCGCGTATAACGCCGACTTTGACGGCGACCAGATGGCCGTGCATGTACCGTTATCGGCGGAAGCCCAGGCGGAAGCCAGGCTACTGATGCTGGCGGCTAACAATATATTGAATCCGAAGGACGGCAAGCCCGTCTGCACGCCCACCCAGGATATGGTAATGGGGTCCTACTACCTGACGGGTGAGAAGGAGAACCTCGACCGCGGCGAACAAATGCCGATCTATAAAGATACAGATGAAGCGATCTACGCGTATGAGCAAAACGCCGTACTCCTGCAGGAACCGATCAAAGTCCGGATGGACGGGGCGCAGGTGCAGACTACGGTGGGCCGGCTGATCTTCAATCAGGTCATCCCGGAAGAGTTGGGCTTTTTCAACCAGGTCATCGGTAAAAAAGAACTGGGCAAAATCGTCGCGAAATGCTTTCAGCTGCTCGGCAACGCCAGGACGGCTGAAATGCTGGACGGGATAAAGAAACAGGGATTCGATTACTCCACCAGGGCGGGGATCACCATCAGCGTTTCCGATATCAAAGTACCGGAAAAGAAGAACGCGATATTAAAAGCCGCCGAGGAAAAAGTCGAGCAGACGCAAAACCAGTACCGCCGCGGGCTGATTACGGAAGACGAACGATACAACCTGGTTATCGAGATCTGGAACCAATCCACGGAAGAGGTAAAGGACGCCCTTCTGGAGACGATGGATCAGTTTAACCCGGTCTATATGATGGCGAACTCCGGCGCCAGAGGGAATATCCCCCAGATCAGGCAGCTTGCCGGAATGCGCGGCTTGATGGCGGATCCTACGGGAAAGACGATCGAAGTCCCCATCAAGTCCAACTTCAGGGAAGGGCTGACCGTGCTGGAGTATTTCACCTCCACCCACGGCGCGAGAAAAGGCCTGGCGGATACGGCGCTGCGGACGGCGGACTCCGGCTACCTGACCCGCCGGCTGGTGGACGTGGCCCAGGACGTGATCGTCCGGGAAGACGACTGCGGGACGGGCGTCGGGATCTGGGTCGATGAAATCAAAGACGGAAAAGAATCCATTGAGCCTTTGGTTGAACGGTTGGTCGGGCGTTTCACGATGGAAAACGTGGCTGATCCGAAGACCGGCGAAATCATCGTCGAGGCGAATACGGAGATCATGGAAGAACAGGCTGAGGCTATCGTGGCGGCGGGCATCGAACGCGTATATATCCGCTCGGTACTGACCTGCCATTCCCGCTACGGCGTCTGCCGCCGCTGTTACGGCAGAAATCTGGCTACGGGGCAGCATGTGGAGATCGGCGAGGCCGTGGGCATTATCGCGGCCCAGTCTATCGGCGAGCCCGGTACCCAGCTGACCATGCGTACCTTCCATACGGGCGGCGTCGCGGGGGACGATATCACATCAGGTTTACCCCGCGTGGAGGAGCTTTTCGAGGCCCGTAAGCCGAGAGGTCAGGCTGTGATCAGTGAAATCGAGGGGACGGCTCACATCACTGAAGCCAGGGGCCGCAGAGAAGTGGAAATCACCGAGGATGACGGCGAAAAAGAAATCTACGCTATCCCGTATACGTCGCGGCTGAAGATTGCCGAGGGCGAGGCCGTGGACGCGGGCCAGGAGCTAACGGAAGGCTCTATCAATCCCCATGACCTTTTGAAAATCAAGGGCATGAAAGGCGTACAGCTGTATCTCCTGCGCGAGGTGCAGAAGGTATACCGCTTCCAGGGCGTGGATATCAACGACAAGCATATCGAGGTCATGATCCGGCAGATGCTGCGAAAAGTAAAGGTGGAAGAAGCCGGGGATACAGAACTCTTGCCCGGCGGCCTCATCGACATATTTGAGTTTGAGGAAGAGAACCAGCGGGTCCGCGAATGGGGCGGCGAGGAAGCCACAGCCAAACCGGTGCTTCTGGGCATAACGAAAGCCTCGCTGGCGACCGATTCCTTCCTGTCGGCAGCCTCCTTCCAGGAAACGACGAGAGTGCTGACGGAAGCCGCGATTAAAGGCAAAATGGATCCCCTGCTGGGACTGAAGGAAAACGTTATCATCGGAAAACTGATCCCCGCGGGAACGGGGATGTCCCGCTATCGCGATATCCAGATCCATTCGGAAGGTCAGCCGTATGATTTATACGGGCCCGAGGACTTCATCTCAGAAGACTTTGTCGACCGGGACGAGGACGATTATGACGACATGGATTTCGGGGAAGAAGACGCGGATGGGCAGGCGGACTACGACGAGTTCATGGGTGAACGCAATGACGACGACGATATGCCGGAAAAACTTGATATGCTGAGCGAGTTGATTGACTTCGATGATTACGAGGAGGATTTTTCAGAGAGCGACGTCGAGGACGAGCTGCTGGAGTCCGATATCGAGGATCTGCTGGAACCGGAGATAGAGGATTTGAAAGCGCTGGAAGAACCGGATGAGCTGGATATGCTCGTAGAAGCCGACGATTTGGAGATGGGGGACGAGCCGGATATTGTCGATGAGCTGAAACTGGCGGACAAGATGGAAAACCTGGACTAAACCGCCGGAATACGGCTGTTGACATCGGATACGCATTAATGATACAATCCCCTGGTGACTTAACCCACAACATGATTGAATTGATCAGGAAGGAGGAAAAGGTATGCCAACGATCAACCAGATGGTGAAACAGGGCAGGGAAGCGGTTTATAAAAAACCAAAAGCTCCGGCTTTACGGAGTTGTCCCCAGAAGCGGGGCGTCTGCACCAGAGTTTATACCACTACGCCAAAGAAGCCAAACTCCGCGCTGCGTAAGGTTGCCCGCGTGCGTTTATCCCACGGCACGGAAGTGACGACTTATATCCCGGGTATCGGGCACAATCTGCAGGAGCACTCCGTTGTTCTGGTACGTGGCGGCAGGGTGCGCGATCTCCCCGGCGTGCGTTACCATATCATTCGGGGCGCATTGGATACAGCCGGCGTCGCCGCGCGAAATCAGGGCCGTTCCAAATATGGCGCAAAAAGGCCAAAAGGCGGCACGGTTAAAAAATAAACCACGGCGGTATACGCCGGCAGCAAAGCCACCCCTGTTATCTTCCGAATGCCGGACGACAAATCCGGAGAAGGCGCGGGGTTCCGCATAGTGGGGATTAATCTATGCCCTACAGTATTGGCGTCGGTCTATATAGATAACGCTGAGAAGTTGAAATTTAAGGAGGAAATCGTATGTCCAGAAAAGGGGCGGCGCCCAAAAGGGAAGTATTGCCGGATCCTATATACCAGTCAACGCTGGTAACCAAGCTGATCAATAAAATCATGTACGACGGAAAAAGAGGGGCGGCGGAGAAAGCGTTATACAACGCTTTAGCTACCGTGGAAGCCAAAACAGGGAAGAACGGTTTGGAAGTACTTGAGACAGCGCTGAAAAATATCATGCCTACGCTGGAAGTCAAAGCCCGCCGCGTCGGCGGCGCGAACTATCAAGTGCCTATCGAAGTCAGGGCCGACCGCAGGGAAACCTTGGGTATACGCTGGCTGGTCACTTACTCGCGCAACCGCGGAGAGAAAAATATGGAAAGCCGGCTCGCGGGAGAGATCATGGACGCCGCGAATAATACGGGCGGCTCCGTTAAACGAAAAGAAGACACGCATAAAATGGCGGAAGCCAACAGGGCCTTTGCCCACTATCGCTGGTAATTGAGAGGAAACAGATCTTGGTACGGGAATTCTCATTGGAAAAAACAAGAAATATTGGGATTATGGCCCACATTGACGCCGGAAAGACCACGACGACCGAGCGGATATTGTTCTATTCCGGACGGACCCATCGCATTGGGGAAGTACACGACGGCGCCGCGACCATGGATTGGATGCCTCAGGAACAGGAACGGGGCATCACGATCACTTCCGCGGCGACGACTTGTTACTGGGGCGACCATCGGATCAATATCATAGACACGCCAGGGCACGTTGACTTCACTGTAGAAGTTGAGCGCTCTCTCCGCGTGTTGGACGGAGCGGTCGCTGTGTTTTGCGCCGTGGGCGGCGTTCAGCCTCAATCTGAAACGGTTTGGCGCCAAGCTGATAAGTACCGTGTTCCCCGTATCGCCTATATCAATAAAATGGACAGGATAGGCGCGGATTTTTATCGCGTCGTCCAGATGATGAAGGACAGGCTTAAAACAAAAGCGGTGCCGATACAACTGCCTATAGGCGGGGAAGAAAACTTTACGGGCGTCGTCGACCTGGTCAGGATGAAAGCGGAAATCTATCAGGACGACGATATGGGCAGGGATTATGAGGAGATAGAGATCCCCGCGGAAATGCTGGATAAGGCGAAGGAATACAGGGAAATACTGCTTGAAGCCGTCGCGGAAGAAGACGAGGAACTCACGGAAAAATTCCTCGAAGGGATAGAAATTACGGAAGACGAATTAATCCGCGGTATCCGGCAGGCTACCATTCAAGTCAGGATCACGCCCGTTGTCTGCGGTTCGTCCTTTAAGAACAAAGGCGTACAACCGATGATGGACGCGGTGGTCGACTATCTGCCGTCTCCGTTGGACGTGCCGCCCGTGGGCGGGATGAATCCCGACAGCGAAGACGACGCGGAACGAAAAGCAGACGACGACGAGCCTTTTTCCGGCCTGGTATTTAAAATCATGACGGATATCCATGTGGGTAAGCTGGCTTTTTTCCGGGTATACTCCGGCGCGTTGAAAACCGGCGACGCTGTCCTCAACGCCACGACGGGCAAACGCGAGCGGGTCGGCCGCCTGCTGATGATGCACGCCAACCACAGGGAAGAGATCAGCGAGGTTTATACCGGCGATATCGCGGCCTTTGTGGGCCTGAAGGAATCCACCACGGGGGATACGCTCTGCGACGAAGCCCATCCCATCATCCTGGAATCCATGATATTTCCCGAACCCGTCATCGATGTGGCGATAGAGCCGAAGAGCAAGAACGACGAAGATAAGATGGGGTTGGCGCTAAACAAACTCAGCGACGAGGACCCCACATTCAAAATGCACACCGACCCCGAGACCGGTCAGACGATCATATCCGGCATGGGCGAGCTCCATCTGGAGATCATCGTAGACCGCTTGCTCCGGGAGTTTAAGGTTAACGCTAACGTAGGCCGGCCTCAGGTAGCCTACAAAGAAACAGTCACAAAAGCAGTACGCTGCGAAGGGCGGTTCATCCGCCAGTCCGGCGGCAGGGGCCAGTACGGGCACTGTGTGGTGGAGTTGGAGCCCAATGAGCCGGGAAGCGGCTTCGAATTCTTCGATAAGGTCGTGGGCGGTTCGGTGCCTAAGGAATATATCCCCGCGGTGGAAAACGGGATCAGGGAGGCCATGGAAAACGGCGTCGTAGCCGGATATCCCACCATCGATATCAGGGCGACGATCCTCGACGGGTCTTTCCACGAGGTGGATTCTTCCGAAATGGCATTCAAAATCGCCGGATCCATGGCATTTAAAAACGGCGCCATGAAAGCGGACCCGGTCATTCTGGAACCGGTGATGACGGTGGAAGTCAACGTCCCGGAGGAATACCTTGGCGACGTCCTGGGAGATATCGGCGCCAGGCGGGGCCGTATAGAAGGGACCGAAGAGCAAAGCGGCGCCAGGATCATCCGAGGCCTTGTGCCGTTAGGGGAAATGTTTGGTTACGCGACGGACCTGCGGTCAAAGACTCAGGGCAGAGGCGTTTACGTCATGCAGTTTTCCCACTACGAAGAAACGGCAAAAAGCGTAGCCGCGGAGATCGTCCGGAAACGGCTGGGCAGATAGAGGATAGTCAATGTTATAAGTTAATCTGGAAATATTGAGTTACGCAGGAGGTAATGAAAATGGCGAAAGCAAAATTTGAACGTACGAAACCCCACGTAAATATCGGCACGATAGGGCATATCGACCACGGAAAGACAACATTGACCGCGGCGATCACGCTGGTGCTGTCGGAAAAAGGG
>Ga0082212_10003109_pt1 | contig 23697 bp, 17 predicted proteins | sample TergutNt197P3_FD_71548 | JGI IMG/M metagenome (GOLD analysis project Ga0082212, IMG submission 71548) | Neocapritermes taracua P3 segment gut microbial communities from Petit-Saut dam, French Guiana - Nt197 P3 | ecosystem: Host-associated > Arthropoda: Insects > Digestive system > Gut ... | reverse complement strand
AAGCGGCGACGACGGGCTGGTGGAGTATATCCCGGCTGAGGGCGAGGGCAAGGGAGGCTTCGACTTCTCCTTCCTCAACTCTCTGGAAATCCTGCCCCTGGAGATCCACGCCCGTTTTGGTATCGATAAGTGGAACAACAACCGCAATTTCTTTGCCATCGGGTTTCAGGTGAGAAATATACCTATTACCCTGGGCGTAGCGGACATCTGGGAGGCGGGGGGCATCGTCACCAGCAATATGGTGGTGGAAAAGGATCCGGCGCACCAGGACCGCTTCGCCTTCAGCAACGCCGGAAATATGGGGAAATTCATCGAGGAGATGCCGGTGTACCGGGGCAACGGCTCCACCTTCGCCGCGGGCCTCCGGGGCAGGATGGTCATCACCAAGATCGCTGTGGTGGACAACCTGTACTTCGGCTTCACCAATGGCCCGGTGGTGGAGGCCGGGGGGGATCTATACCTGGCCCTGGGCTTGGAAGCCATCTTCGGCGGGGCCATCGACGAGAGGGGGACAAAGCTTGGGGGCTGCGTGGGATTGGGCGACGTGCTGCTGCGATACCATCACCCCAACCGGCATTTCTCCTGCAACCTGGCCATGTCTACCGAAGTCATGGGGATCAAGCTCACGGGGAATGTAGGCTTCGAGGCCAGCCCAAGCCTGTTCCGTGTCTATATAGGCTACCCGGACGCCCTGGCGGGGGAATTTGGCGTGAATCTGGGGATCGCCAGCGGCAGGTACCGGGCGGAGTATGGCGCGGAGTACCAGGTCGGCGGCGAACATGGCGCCCACGCCAAGATCAAGCAGCGTTTTGAATCTGAGGCGAAAGTGGACCTGGGCGTCATCTATGTGAAGACTAACTCCTACATCGGCGGCGAAGGGATCGCCATCCTGGTCCCGCCCACGGTCTCCCTGGAGGTCTTCCTGGGCGGCAAGATCGTGGGAGGTATCCGCTTCTTCGGCACCCATGACGTCATCCGGTTGTCCCTGGACGCTATGGGCAGGATGACGGTGGTATTTTCCGACCCGTCCTGGCGTCTTGAGGCGAAGTGTACCGTAGGTTATGGCATCAACCTGGGCTTTTTGGGGTCTATCAGCGGCTCCAAGACGGTCCACTTGGACAAGAAGATCAGTCTCTAGGAATACAGATATATCCCGCCGGTTTAACGAAACCGCAAAACGCGAATTTGCCCGCTTTTGCCGCGTATGGTATGATACTGCCAAACCAGCGGCACTTAAGACAATATCGAGACGACGGTAGGAGGGGTTTGATTTGAAAACCGGATTCTGGAAAAGCATATCGATTATATTGGCGGCGGCGATGGCCTTCGGCTTATTCGCGGCTATGCCCCCGGCGGCGGGCGCCGCCGTTCCCACGGACACGCCTTTCGATATCGGGCCCCGGGCGGATACCGGCGACGACCCCGCAAACGCTATCTACGTTTCCCCCGCCGGCAACGACGCCAGAGCGACGGGCAAGATCGACGCGCCATATAAAAGTATCAACGCCGCCCTGGCGGCCGCGAAGCCCGGAGATACCGTCGTCCTCCGGGGCGGCACGTACAGGGAAGGGGTCAACGTCCGCGTCCGCAAGCCTGATATCACCATCAAGTCCCGCAAAGGCGAGCGGGCGGTCATCGACCTTTCCTCATACGACCGGGGGCACGACGAGGACTCCGGCGTCTACTTCGACGTGGATTCATCGGGGGGCAAACTCCGGGGCGTCGAGGTTATAGGCGGCTATTACGCCGTCTGCATGGAGACCCGTTGGGACTGGGGCGATCCTGCCAACCGCAAAGGGGCGTCCAACATCACCATCGAGGACTGCGTGCTCCATGATTCCCGCCACGATGTGATTAAAATCAAACCTAACTGCGACAATATCACCATCCGTTTTAACGAGATATACAACTCCGGGACAGCGTTCAAAGGCGGCGAGGGCAACGCCGAAGGGATCGACAATGTCAACGGCGACAACATGGCAGTACAGCATAACTATATCCACGACATATGCTCTACCGCCGTCTACGCCAAGGGAGGCGCGACGGACGCCCTCATCGAATACAACCGTATAGAGCGCGCCAAAGAAGCCGGTATCCTCGTGGGCTTCGATACCAGCCCGGAGTACTTCGACCTGAAAGCGAACCCGGGATACTATGAGAATATCCGCTGTGTGGTGCGCCACAACCTGATCATCGGCACGGGCCTCTCCGGTATCGGCTTATACGCCGCTAAGGACGCGCAGATATATAACAATACGCTGGTTAATGTGGCTAACGGCGGGCTGTATCACAGCGCCGTTTACTTCGGCATTTCCTATCAGGACTGGGAGAGCTACGCGGGCCGCCCCGCCAGCGTTAACCCGAGCATCCGTAATAATATCATCAGCCAGCCTTCCTCTTTCGTACGCCCGATGATCGAGATACGCTACGCCAACGAATTGGGCGGTTTGTCCGCTCTGGAAGGCAGCCCGCTGATGGGCGACAATTGCTATTATGTAGCCGGCAAGAAGGCGGCCTTCTCCGACCGCAGGCCGGGCAGCCTGTTGGATAACGCGGGGCTCGCCGCCTGGCAAGCCCATATCAAAGGCGACCGCGGTTCCGCCGAAGCCGACCCGCGCCTGGACGCGCGTTATCTGCCGGCGAACCCGACCTGCGCCGGTATGGGTACAGGCGCGGGCGCGTCCATCCAGAAGCCGCCGACGACCCCGTCTACACCGTCGCAGGCTAACTCCGGCGCGGAGGCGTCGGCTTATGTCGTTAAGCAAAGCGGTAACCAAAACGAACTGTATATCACCGTCACGGAACGTTCCGCCGGCGGCATGACAAGAGAAGTCAAGGCGATGTACAAAATCAACAATAACGCCGTCGGTACGTATAAAGTCGGTAATTATCGCGTCTATGTGAATACGAAGGGCAACGACCAGATCCGCGACTGCCGCGTCGTGGAATGATACAGCCGGTGATGAACGGGAGCCGGCGGTTTAACCGCCGCTCTGTTCATTTAAATAAGCCTTCGCGTCCTTAAAGAAGCTGGCGATAATCAGGCAGAAGACCAGCCCGATGGGGAAGGCGGCGATGATCGACACCGATTGCAGGCTGTTGATGGAGTTCTCCGCGAAAATCAGCCCGATGGGGAAGATGATAAACATCAGCGCCCAGAAAGCCCGCACCTGACGTTCGGATTCCTGATCCGGATGCAGGTGCTTATAGGAGTAGGCGGATATCACCAGGGTCAGCGAGTCGAAGGTGGTGGAGTAAAACGTAACCAGCATCACAAAGAGTACGACCAGCAGCAATTCGGTCAGGGGCAGAGTCTCGAAGATCTGGATGATGCCCAGGTTGATATCCCTGCCGTCCGCCACCATACCGATGATGTCTACCTTACCGGCCATCTGCTGCGATAAGCCATAGTTGCCGAAGATGATGAAGGCGAGGAAAGTGCCCGCCATGCCGTAGCCATAGGTGCCGAAAATCACGTTTTTGATCGTCCTCCCCTTGCTGATCATCCCGATGAAGAAGGGGGTAGCGACGCACCAGGCCATCCAATACGCCCAGTAGAACACCGTCCAGTACTGAACGAAGCCGTTCACCCCGTCGCCGGATTCCCGCAGGGGGTCCATCCAGGTCGACAGGGAGATAAAGTTTTGCGCCAGGTTCCCTATACTGGTGATCCCCGTCTCCACGATATACCGCGTCTCGCCGCCTAGCAGGAGCACAAAGGCGAGCATAAAGAAGAATAACGTCGTGCAGATGGACGCCGATTTGATGATCCCTTTGATGCCGCTCAGCACAGATATCGTATATACCACCGCGATGCAGACGAGGACGCCGATGGTGAGGACGGGACTGAGGGGTATACCGAAAAGCCGGCTGAGGGCTGCCGCCAGCAGGGGGGTAGCCAGGGAAAAGGTCGTAGCCGTACCGGCCAGGAGGGCGCAGATGGCGATGCCGTCGATGATCTTACCCGCGCTTCCGTCTATCCTGTCACCCAGAAGTGGCCTGCAGGCCTCCGAGAACTTCTGCTTATCCCGGCCCCGGGCGTGGAGCATGAACCCAAAGGCTACGGCGAGCATCACATAGAAACCCCAGGGGATCGGCCCCCAGTGAAACAGGGGATAAGTGGAAGCCCAGTCCTGTATTCCGCCCAACTGCTCTATCCTGGGTTCCCCGGCGTACAGCGCCCATTCGATCAACGAGTAAAAAATGATATCGGCGGCAAACACCCCGGTAAATATCATGGTAGCCCATTTCCAGTCAGAGTACTGGGGTTTGTCCAGGTTACCCAAGCGGATACTGCCGTATCGGGAAAAGGCGATATACAGAGTAATCAAAACGATTCCCAAGCCGATCACGATGTAGAAAGCGCCCAGGTCGTTGCCCAGGAAGTCCCGGATACGGTCGGTCACGCCGGTCGACTGCTCCGGCGAGATAATGAATACCGCGCAGAGGGCGATGACGATGACCAGCGGAACGATGATCAGGGGGAGATCCAGGCGGCCCAACAGGGTGTTTTTGCCTGCGCCGTTAACGGAATTATTGTCGTTTGTCAAATCGTGCACCTTCTTTTCAGTAATGTACTGCTTATCTATTGAAAAACAGCGCGGCCCGGCCGGACGTTGCGCGTGCGCGGAGCCACGCTCATCCGCTCAGCAAGGCGGGCGCGAGTTTATCCATCAACTCCATGGCGTGCCGGTAGAATTCCTTCGCGTATCCGTACTGCCTGATGGCGTATTCGCTGAAGCTGACGCCCATTTTATCCTTATATCCGCACCAGACGGCCCAAAGGAATCCGGCGACGGCGGCGTAGGCGTAGATCAGGAGGCGGTCCTGATCGGAGGCCGCGCCTTCGTAATAGAGATCCGCCACATGGTCCACAGCCGCCTTATCATAGTTGGCGTATATGCAGAACATAGCCAGGTCGATATGCGGGTCGCACATCCCGGCGTATTCCCAGTCGATCAGGTAAAGCTCGTCGCGGACGAATAAAAAATTATCCGACACCGGATCAATATGGCAAAGACGCGTATCCTTAGCCAGCGTATCCAGCAGCGCGATAAGCCGTACGATTTTTTTCCTCGTTTCGCCGTAGTCGGAGAAGAAGAGATGCCCGTCGCTGAGCGTTTCGTACACTTCGAGCTTTTCCGCCAGATTAAAGGAATGATTGACCTCCAGCTTCATACCGTGTATATTGCGCAGGAAACGTATGCAGGCGGCGACGTCTTTTTCATCCCCGGGGTCGCAGACCCGGGCTTCTTCCCAAAATTCAGTGATTTTAAAGCCTCTTTCCGGAGAGATATAGATCACCTTGTCGGAAAAACCCTTGCCGTGGATCGCCGCGTAGACGTCCGTCTCCTGACGGCGGTCGGTGAGCTCGTTGCTTCCTTCCCCCGGCACCCGCAGGAGATACGGGTTGCCGTCTACGGAGAAGCGCATCAAATCGTTAGTCATACCCTTCATCAGACCGGATATATCCGTGATGGCGTCCTGCTTGATCTGAAACACTTCGCTGATCAGGTCGATCCGCCTGGAGTGCAGGTTCCGGGATTCGCCGTCCAGGTCGCGCAGCTGCTCGTAGGTATTGATTTCATAAGCCGACTGCCCCAGCATGGTGCGGGCGTAGGTAATCATTTTGTTACCGGAAAACAGGGCCTGCTCCCAGGTTTCTTTGGCGTATCTACGCTGCCTGTCCAGCCTGACGATCTGCTCGCCTACCATTTTCGCTTCCCTTTCCCGCAGATAGCATAACCCGATCATAGCGTTGCCCACGCCTTCGTCGCCCGTATGGATCAGTTCCAGCTTCCGGTTCAGGCGGACATAACTGTCCTCATCGGTATGCTCGGCGATGGCGTACCAGGAAAAGTACTCATATTTGTTGAAAGGGTTATTGGCGAACCAGATACTGCAGGGGATGATATAACAGTTGGACAACTTATCGGCGGCAAGCCGCAGCGAATGCAGACTGTCCTTTTTCGCGAAATCGTAATTATAGATCAACTTGACGCCGTATTTATCGGTAAGGTACTCGAGGCGCTCCATCTGATAGCCGACGACGGCATAGATTTCCGCGACGCCGACGTCCTTTAGCTGCGTGATGATGCGCTCGATAAGAGGCTCGCCGTTGATTTGGAGAAGCCCCTTCGGATGGCGGTTGATGGGCGTCATCCGGAAGCCCATGCCCGCCGCCAGGATCACGGCCCGGCGCGGTCTGGTCTCTTCCATATAGAGCCGGGCTTTTTCCGTTACCCGGTATTCGTCGTCAAGAAATCCCCCGTCGACAAGTTTTTTCAGGGAAGAATGAACCAGGCCGAGGGAGTAGCCCGTACGGCTCATGATGTTTTTATGGTTGCTGTAACCAAAATTCACGATGACCGCCAATACGATCCAGTCGCGTTTATTCATCGGATTGACACCTCCCGGCACCCTGTAAATCTCAGAACATGTAATTATACGAATTTCATGAAAACGAATTATTACAATATAATGAAATTATACATCGCGGTTTTATTATGTCAACGATTTTTTTGGCGGATTGTTTATTTTAGCGGATACGCTTGAAAATCTATGTTTAGGTAGTCTTCGCGATATAATCCACTCCCCATTCCTCCAACATGTCCCTCTGACAAGTCGGGAACTGGTTCAAACACATATGAAACACAAGGCAGGCCTTACAATTGTCATAGTATACGCACGCGGTATTCCAGCAATCGCATTTCTGACTATCCGTATCGCCGGCGCATTCGAACGCCGCGGCCATCCCCTCGCGCGTAATGTTTTTCGGAGGATGATCTCTCCATTTGTATTTGTTCTTCTGTTCCAGTTTATTTTTGTGATCCGGCATATCAGTCAACCCTTTCTTCATCGTCTTAGCAATACTATATCATAAAAATCATTTGGCATAGAAATCATTGATAAGGCTTTCGCCGGCAGTTCCGATACTGTATAATATATATCGCGGACCGGGAGCGTTCGTTTGACCGGTGCACGGATACAGGCTCAAGTAATAATCACTGCCAAAGCACTGGTTTCGCGGTGATTATAATGAGACCGAAGATAGAGGGAAAAAGACCATGAAGAACGATATGGATAAAAGCGGAGAGATCATTATTCCCGAAGAGAAGCAAAAAGACGGGAACGAGCCGCGTTTGAAAAACAGATTTGTCATATTCTCCGTTATTCTGTTTCTCGTCCTTTTCATCGCGGGCAGCGTCGCGTTTATATTTTCCATGCGGCAGATCATCCGGGCAAACAAAGGGAGCGAGTTATCTCAAATATTGGAGATCGAGCGGATGAGGTTGGAAACATCCGTTAACTCGGAGATCGCCATCGCTCTGCAAATGGCCAATTCCCCATTGATCAAACGATACTTTGTCAACCCCTACGACGCTAAACTGGAAAAGGACGCGTTGGAGGAATTCGCGTCATATCGGCTGGCTTTTTCATCCTATACGGTTTTTTGGGTGAACGATACCAGCCTTGCTTTTCACTCTGACGACGAACCTCCGTTCATTTTGGACCCGGACGACCCTGTGAATTATTGGTACAACATGACACTCTATGAGACGGAAGTATACAATTTTAATATCAACTACAATCCCGACCTGAATACGATCAGGCTTTGGATAAACGCGCCGGTGTTCGACGACGGGCATAATCCTATCGGAATGGTGGGGACCGGTATTGAATTGTCCGATTTTATCAACATGATTTACCAGAACATCGGCGACAGAACGGATTTTTATCTGTTTAACGCCGGGGGAGAGATCACCGGCGCCAGAAATATCGGACTCGTCAATGATAAAGCGAACATCATGGACGAGTTAAGCGGTATGGGGATCGATATTCTGCGAATCGCCGAAAACCTTGGACCCGGAGAGATTCGGGCTTTCGACGTTCCCCGGGGCAAAATCGCCGTTGGCGGCGTCCCCTCGCTGGAGTGGTACACTGTAGCGTTTATCGCTGATGATATAAGCGACTACAGAACCGCCATGACCGCGTTATTTCTCGTGGTCCTTGTACTCATATCGTTGATATTTATTATTTTCAACATATTTATCGCCAGATTTCTCAGATCCCTGCGCGAGACGATGGAGTCCCTTGAAATCGCTTCGCAAGCAAAAAGCAACTTTTTAGCGAATATGAGTCATGAGATACGTACGCCGATGAACGCGATCATCGGTATGACAAACATCGGAAAAGCCGCCGTCGATATCGAACGGAAAAATTACAGCCTGATGAGGATAGAGAACGCGTCGCAGCATCTCCTTGGCGTGATAAACGACATACTGGATATATCAAAAATCGAATCCGGCAAATTCGAGCTTTCTTATACCGATTTCAGCTTCGAAAAAATGCTGGAAAGCGTCGTCAATGTATCGACTTTTCGCGTGGATGAAAAGAAGCAAAAGCTGACCGTATATGTGGACAGGGATATCCCGCAGATGATCTTCGGCGACGATCAGCGCCTGGCGCAGGTCATCACAAATCTTTTGGGAAACGCGGTGAAATTCACGCCGAAGGAAGGCGCTATCAGGCTTCAAACCTATTTTTCCGGAGAAGAGGACGGCGTATGCGAGATCATGATTTCTGTGACCGATACGGGGATAGGGATAAGCCGCGAACAGCAGGACAAGCTGTTTCAATCATTTCAACAGGCAGAGAACAACACATCGCGCAAGTATGGCGGCACCGGGCTCGGGCTGGCGATATCTAAAAGCATTGTAGAAATGATGGGCGGCAGGATATGGGTCGAGTCGGAACTCGGCAAAGGGGCGTCGTTCATTTTTACCGTGAAAATGCGGCGCAGCGAGGCAAAGGGCGAAGGTTCCGGCGATGAGGGGATAAACTGGAAGGATATTCGCGTTTTAGCCGTCGACGACGACCAATATATATTGGAGGATTTCAAAGGGATCATGGAAAAATTCGGCGCGTACTGCGACGTCGCGGGGAGCAGCGCTGAAGCCGTCAGGCTCCTGGAGAATAACGGCGCGTATAACCTGTTTTTTGTGGACTGGAAAATGCCCGACGTCGATGGCATGGAATTGACAAAAAAACTGAAGGAAAAGACAGCGGATGCGGATCATTCGTTTGTCGTGATGATGTCCGCCGCTGAGTATAATGTCGTCGCGGGTCGGGCGAAAGAAGCAGGCGTCGATAAATTTTTGCGGAAGCCTTTGTTTCCATCGACCATCGAGGAGATAGTCGGCGAATACTTCGGCTTGGAAACCCGGCATAACGATGCTTTTGATATGGAAGAAACCGGCGTCTTCGAAGGGCGCCGTATCCTGCTGGCGGAGGATGTGGAGATTAACCGTGAAATCATATCTACCATACTCGAACCGACGCTGCTTGAGATCGACTTCGCGGTAAACGGTAAGGAAGCCGTCCGGATGTTCGGCGTCGCGCCGGGGAAATACAATATGATCCTGATGGATATCCAGATGCCGGAGATGGACGGATATGAGGCTACGCGCCGAATCAGGGCGATGGACGCGCCGGAGGCGAAAATAATACCGATTATCGCGATGACCGCGAATGTGTTTAAAGAGGACGTCGAGAACTGCCTCGCCGCGGGGATGAACGGCCATATCGGCAAACCTTTGAATATAGTCGAGGTAATGGATAAACTGCGCGAATACTTGTAAAAACTCCCCAGCAGGCTGATTCTACCGGTCCTACAGAGGCGACATGTTTGTTGATCAACTCATCCGGCTTTTGCAGTTAGCGATACTGTATTTCGCGAATCGGCCTCATTTCAATGTATCCGCGCCAACCCAGAGGAACCAGTTGCATCCTTGGCGAGAGCTCATCGGCATATTCGTACCCGTATACTTCCGGATTGAATTTTTCGATCCGTTCCCAAAGTGCGCTGATAGCCTGCTCGAACTCGTCGTCGTCATACGGTTCGCCTTGGAAAACCAGCAGCTTACACGGGGACATATCAATGACGTCGAACCCATCCGGTACTGACCCATTGTAGTCTGCCGGAAGTTCAATCCCTTGAGCGTAAACACCTGTCCCTGTAGGGCGCATATTATCCGGCAACCACAAACCGACAGGCTCGTACAGGGCTTCTTTTATTCTGCTGACGATATCCCATGGAATCGAATTACCGGTTTCATCGTCTACACATCCGAATTCTTCGCAGTAGCCGAAATAGTCCTCGGCTGATTTTGATCGTTTCAATAACAATTTCCTCGCGGGACGCTCAATGACCTGTGTAAAGATGATAGCTGTTGTTTCCGCCATTTCCGTTACCTCCCTATTTGTATTTCGGCAATTTAAAACACGGTATGGAATGATCCAGCCATTTGGCTTCATGGAAGCAAAGCGTTTCGGTGCGATGCCGAAGGCTTTAGTAAACGCCCTCGTAAAACCTTCATGGCTATCGAAAACGAAATCAAGGGCGACGTCTACGATTCTATCTTTACCATGTCGCAGTGCAAAAGCGGCGCCTAAAAGCCGCCGTTCGCGGATGTATTCAAACGGCATCCGGCCGGTATGCTGCCTGAAAATCCGTGCAGCATGGTATTGCGAGTAGCCTGCTGCGTCCGAAAGCATTTGCGCAGTTATACGCTCCTGAATATGGGCGTCGACAAATGCTTTTATACGCGATACAGCTGCAGCCGTTTCTTGATCCGTGTTCCCCATTGGTTTCTCACCTCCCGAAACAAGTATAAGCCATTCGGGATGGATTTTCTTGACATCAACTGCGGAGCTGCAGCGCTATTTGACGGCCGCTTTGAGCTGAAGCGAGATATTGTCCTCGTCAAGATTCGCGTGGATAAAGGACATGGTCTTATGGGTTGTGTAATATAGGCTGAACGTTAGCGTCCCGCCTATATGGCCGCCGTATCTTTGCTTCAGCTCATTCAGCGCCGGCGTCGGGTCATTTTCAAACTTGACCTTTTCACGCTGCCCGATGTTGATCACAACATCGTCTTCTTCATCAGACATGTCCGCGATAGTAAGCGTGGGGTTAACGTCGCCCGCGTCGACGCCAAAAAGCCCGCGCAGGATACTGTCTTTGCGCAGCAATTCAAAGACCAGTTCTTTTTTGCCGATCCGGATTTTGCCGTTTACCAGATAATACTCTAAAACGTTTTCATAAACATTCGCCATATAATTCACGCCCTTTATATCAGCGCTTTGTCCCGGGACAAGGCGCTATTCATCAAAATAGACGCTATACCCGTACTCGGCGGGCTGTCTGCCGTTTTGCGTGAGGATCCAAAGCACCCTTTGATTGACCTGGGGGGGCGCTTCGCCGTTTCCATCGGTAAAAACGACGACGGAAAAAATCCTTAAATCTTCAGCCAGTTTGAATATCGGTTTAAAATCCGTACCGCCTTTTCTGGTACGGCCCCTTTGATGACGATATGTTTCCGCGGGTTTAGGCTCGCTGCACTCGGTATCAAATTCGGTAACCAAAACCTGGGCGTTGGTAATGAGGTTGATCGCCATCAGTTCGTTGAAAAAGATATTCAGCTGTTCGTCGGAAATTGAGCCGCTCTCATCCAGCGCAACCAGTACTTTCAGCCCCACGTTCCTTTTATGGCCGGGAAAACCGTCGAAGCGGCGCGAATCGCGCTTATAGGTGGCGCGTATCTGCATACGGCCCCTGCCGCTTAAAAAACGTTTAAACATAGTCGTCCAGTCGATTTTCGAACGCCTGGCGTTGATCACAAACTCGGTTTGCAGCTCCGGAGGAAGTTCGTTGCCCTCGGCGGCCGCGTCCACTAATTCGCGCAGTTTGTTTTTTAACGCCGATTCGTTGACCTGGCTAATCTCTTCGACGTTTTGGATAGCCGCTTCCAGGATACTGCCGTTCAGCGTCGGCAAGGCCGCGACGCCTTCCCGCAGATACAGGCTGAGGGAATCGCCAAGTAAGCCGGAAAGCCTGTCGTAATAATATTCGGCGCTTTTTAAACGCTCCAGCCCGCACTTTACTTTGTCTTCTATTTTTTCTGTCGTCACCGCGCTCTCCGGCAGCATCTCGGGCCGTATGTGGCCGTTAACCGCCATATCGCAGCAAACAGCCCACAGCAGGGGATCCCGCGCGCCTTGGCGCAGGGAATGCAGTAAAAGCATATGAAGCAGTTCGTGCATAAGAGCCCCGATAGCGTGAGGTTCGGATAATCCTTCATACCAAACGCGATTATAGTTCAGGACGGGGCCGGACGACAGCGATATTTCCATTCTATTGGTACGCTGACTCTCGCGTATGGTGACGGCGGACGCGAGCGACCCGTAGAATGGCTGCCGTATCAACAGTTTTATCAAAGCCTCATTGATTCGCACAGGCTTCCCCCCGGTTTACCGATAGTTTCATATCAATCCCCGCATTACCAGGTCGGATATCCCGTCGAACGACTTGATCTGCCGCGTTAACGTCAGAAATAATTCCGGCCTGCCATCAGCAAGTTTTTTAAAAAAGAGTACTTGTAATTCCTCGGTTAAGTCGCCGAGCATTTGATCGATGTTTTGTCCCTGTTCGCCGCCGCCGTCCGTAAGGGCGACCACGCGACTCAACACAAGGTTAACCATATCCAGCCGTCCGTCTTCCACCAGCTTCAGCATTTGCGCCCTGACCCCATCGTAGCCCTCGAGTAGCGCCTTCGCTGAGGGGATCATAAATTTCCTGTTATTAAGATACCCAAGGAAAGAAGCCGCCGCCTCCGGGCCGAGGATGCCGGATATGAGTTCCTGCATCAGGGCGTCGGGCAGGGTGCAATGGTTCAGCAATTGCTGCACCCTGGTCCAGCCGCGGGGGGTGGGGGATTTGGACGTAGCCGTGCTTTCAGCCGCCTTCTTGACGATCAACAGGGAATCCGGGCTGGCTGACAGATAGGAAAGCACGTCGTCGTTAGGGTCGTTCCGTATGGAGTAAGCGATATAGTCCTCAAGGTTTGCCGTGACTTCAACGGCGATGAACCGGTCGAGCATGGCGTCGTCCAACACATTGACCGTATAGTTCAGCGTATCCGGATTCATCGTCACGCCGATTTTCCAACCCGGCGCAAGGCTGTGCCCGTTTATCCTGCGCTCGAGCAGTAAAGGGTAAAGCACGGATACCGTATCGGTAGGGACACGGTTGATTTCCTCGATTACAAGTAAGCCGTTGTCCGGGAAAAATCCTTCCCTTACGGCGGTATTCGTCGGCAGGAACTGCGGGGCAAGGTACCGCGTTATGCCTTTTTCGCGGTCTTTGTCCGGCAGGCCCATAAAGTCGGGACCCTCCATGGCCGCGGCATATAAACCCATATAACCGATACCCATTTCCTCGGCGCATTGCCGGAAAGCCGAGGTTTTCCCGACCCCGCGCTCGCTGACGAGGGCCGTCACCGCGTCGGTGTTCTTATATAGTTCAATTATACATTGCTTAGCTTCGCTGATCCGCATAATCAAAATCATCCTTGCCGTTATTATTTTTTATTCTCCGTATCGCCGGTAATGACAAAATAATCTCATAAATATTATATCGCCGGGCCGCGGTCATTTCAATTTACTACTTGAAAAACATGAAGAAAGAAATCATAATAGTATTATTGGAATAGATAATATAAAAAATAGAAAGAAAAGAGGTTACTACATGGAAAGAGTTGTACTGACGAGTTTTGCCCGCACGCCGTTTTCCAGTCAGAACGGCCATGAATTCCAGGAGCTCAGCCTTCCCAGCCTGGCATTCACCCCCATGATGGCGGCTATGGAGCGTTCCCGGTTAGGTAAACGCGACGTGGACAGCATCATCGTAGGCGTGATGGATCAGCACGGCGAGGGGGGCAATATGTCCCGCTTACTCGCGTTGAAAGCCGGCCTCGATGTGGATACGGGCATTGGGTATACCCTGAACCGCATTTGCGGCTCCGGCTTCACGACGGTCACCAACAGCATGATGGAGCTTTGGACCGGTCAGGGTAACGTATGCGTCGCCGTGGGCGCGGAGATGAACAGCCATAAGCTCATTTCGCTGCCTTTATCGTTCGCCTGGACAGGGATCCCCAGAGGCGGGATCACGCTGGGCGGCATGGTCGGTATAGAAAACGGGATCGCCCCGCCGCAGTATGGCGACACAAGCCCCATGGGCACCACGGAGAAAGCGGCGGAATTATACGGTGTGACCCGTGAGGACGCGGATCGTTTCGCCTATGATTCGCAGATGAAAGCGAAGGCTGCCCAGGAAAACGGCCGCCTCGCCGCGGAGATCGTACCCATCGAGGTGCCCCAGACCGGCAAAAAGGGCAAAGTCGAAATGGTCACCATCGAAAAAGACCTGCATCTGAAGCCATATACGCAGCTTGACGTACTGGCTACCCTTCCTCCCGTGTATAAGAGGCCGGACGGCGTCGTTACCGCCGGCAACGCTTCCGGCAGCGTAGACGGAGCCGCGGCGGTCGTCCTGATGACCGAGAGCGAAGCTAAGCGCCGGGAACTCCCGCCCATCGCCTATCTGAACGATTTCGCTTTCGTCGGCGTGGATCCTTCCCTGATGGGAACCGGACCGGCCCCCGCTATCCAAAAACTGCTGAAGAAGACCGGCCTTACTCTGGACGAGATCGACGTGATCGAGATCAACGAAGCGTTTGCCGCTCAGGTACTTGCGGTAATGAAGATGCTGGGCCCGTATCTGGATTCCGACTTCTACAAGAAGCTGAACCCGAACGGCGGCGGCGTTTCCATCGGCCATCCTGAAGGCGGCACAGGCGTCCGGCTCACGATGACAGTCGCCGAAGAACTCAGAAGGACGGGCAAGAGGCTGGGCATCTGCAGCGCCTGCATCGGCGGCGGCATGGGCGTCGCGATCCTATTGGAGAACGCGCAGTTATAGTAGATCAAGCGCGGTAGATTCCGCAATCATTGTTTTAGGGGCTGTTCAGAATTTACGATTTAGTTCTGGACTGCCCCTTTCTCGTTTCTTAAGGGCACGGACGGAGCGAAATAGCCGCCGTCCAGTAGCTGTCATGTACTTTTGCGCAGGCGGGTCGTAACATAAAGCGCGGCTGCGGCGGCAAGGTAGCCCGCGAAGCCCCGAATTACCGCCGGCAGGCGGCTAAAGCCATCGACGGCGCCGATAGCGGAGGCCGCGCGCAGATAGAGTGTGGGCGGCAGCAGCGCGGCCAACCCTCCCGTAATAGGGATATAGCGCCGTAAATCAAAGAGGATAGGGCAAAACAGGAGACAGGCGGTAAGCAGAAAGGGCAATGCCGCGGCTAACGTTTCCCCGCGGTGAAACAAACCGGCGAGAAAATAGGATATGACTGCCAGGTAGGCGAGATAGAGCAGCAGGGTGAATACCTCGGTAGGGAAAGAGGCAGTGAATCCCGGAAATAAAAAGCCGGCCAGCAGGAGGGCCAGTAAGCCTTCGGCTGCGGCGAAAAGAGACGCGGCGCAGAAGTATGGCAGATAAAGCGCGCCCGGCTTCAGGTAAGGGCTCAGCCTGCGGTAGAAGCCGGAACGGCGGTCTTCGATGAACCATATAGAGCAGAGGCAGCTAAAGAGGAAGAGGTATATGGCGACCAGGCCGCGGAACAGGGCGGGGATGGCGAAACCGGCGGCGCCGCCGCCGCCGCTGCTGCCGCTGCTGCTGCTGCTGCTGCCGTCCGGCCCGTTTATATATTCAATCGTGGTTTTCAGCGCGATAGGCTGACTAAAGAATTGCGGGATGAGATCCTCCGCAAGCCTTCCGCCCGCTTCGTCCCGGTCGGATAATATGCCGGATTGCTTCATATAAGCCATGGCGATATCCGGAGCGCAAAGGTCAAGGATCGCGGCGGATACCGCTTCATTGATCAACAGCCCAAGAGAGGAAGCGGGGGAATCGATCCGGGTAATCAGCGTGCTGTAGTTTTCCTCCCGCAGGCGCTGACGGAAGTCCGAAGGGAACAGATATCCGCACTCCCAGACGCCGGCGGCCACCTGGTCCGCGAGATGCTCCGGGGATGCGGCGGGCACAAAGGACAGCGCATACCCGCGGACGTCCGAATGCCCGTCCAGAGCTTGCCATAATTCATCGGCCCCCGGGGCGCCGACGGGCAGATACACGCCCGCAGATACGGCGTCGCCCGCGGTCTCCCCGGGAAGATAAACGCCCGTCAGCAGTACCAGCAACGGCAGTAGCAGGAAACTGACGAGGGCGCCTTTTCGGCGGCTTATTCGCTTACATTGTAATAAAAAAGCGAAGGGGAAGGTCACCGGCCAGCCCCCCTTCCCGCCTCAAAGCGGCAGCAGTATAGCACAGCCGCCGCGAGAAGCGCTAAGCAGGAGAAGCCCAGCCTGATACCGCAAGCGGCCGCCGATGGGCCCGCGTTAGGCAGATACAAGCCGGACAATAAGCCGCGCATCCAGGTCAACGGGCTGTGGGGGCTCAGCGCGCTTATCCTTTTCGGCAGCAGCGCCGCCGGGATAAAGCCGCCGGATACAATGAGGAAAACGCCTGCCAGGATAAAATCAAGGCTTAGCGCGGAGAATAAATGACCGGTATTGCAGCATAAAAACGCAAAGGCGGATAGGAAAAGCGCGATGAAAAGCAAACCCGGCAGGATAGACGGGGATAAGCGCGGCGTCAAGCCGGACAGGAGATGGGAAACCGTCGGATTAAGCGAAAACAAGCCCGCCCCCGTTCCGCGGCCGGCAGCTTTATGTAAGGCGGTACCTGCCGCGGATAAGCCGGCGAGCGTCAGGACCTGAAAGAGGAAAACCGCCGCCGAGCCCCATAGGATCTGAGCCGCGGCATATAGGGGAAGGGGTTTACCGGCGCCGCGTACGCGCAGGAGCCAGGAGCTTTGCCGCCCCCAGGAGTAAAACGAAAACAACAAGCCGACAGGGGCGATAAAACAGAAGAATAACAGGGCGCTGAGCAGATAATGCTGCGTTACGTTCAGGGCGCCGCCGGTGGGGGAGACCGTTTCCGGCTGATACATCGCGCCGCGGGTAAGGACCCAGACGGCATATTTCATGTCGACTTCCCAAAGCATACGATCGGATTCCGGCGCGGCGGGCTTGATACTATCATAGACAGCCTGGATGAAGTAAGAACCTTTTTGGGCGTTGACCAGCATCGAACCGGCGCTTTCCGCGAGCAGGGAGAGGCCGAAGACCTCCAATGGCCTGGCGGCGTCCAGGATCAGCAGCGGGGAGTAGTTTTCGCCGGTGTAGACGCTGTCGAGGAAACCCCCGGGAAAAATTATTGCCGCCGCGGCGTCGCCCTCCGCTACCATTACTCTGGCTGACATGGGAGTCGCCGAAACCGGGCGGATATAAGTACGGATATCTTCCATATCCGCTAAACGCATCATGATTTGCGGGATCTGCGATTCTTCAGCCTCGTCGGCTACAGCCAGGGTAATCGGGGAAAACCCGCCGCCCTCCAGCAGCAGGCTGCCGGCCGCCGCCGCGCCGAAGCAGAAAAGCAGCAGGAGTAAAGCCATACCGCAAAAATACAGTAAAGGCTTTTTGATCCTTAACCAATGGAGCCGCACACAAGCGCCGAAAAAAGACAAAAACATAGCCGCATCCTCAGAATAAACCGCCGAAGTTCAGCAAACCGTTTATATTGGATTGGATTTCATCCATGAGGGTTTTTATCTCGTCAGCGGACAACGAAAAGAGCATGACGGGATCGCGCTCAGTAAAATTTAAATCAGCCGGTGTTTTGCGTGAGAAGCTCGCCGTGAATGCCTGCGTCAGGCCCGGAGCGCTGAAGTAAGACTGACTGAAGTCGGCGTCCAGGGTTTTTCCTGCCTTGCTATAGCGCAGTGAGCCGTTCAGGCTGAGCTGGATATTCTCTTCGAAGTCCGGCGCGATATCCAGCAGAAAGGCGAAGTTGTTTTCCGGCAGGTTCGCGTCATACCATCCGTCGGCGGCGCATAGGACCAGCGGTTCATCGTTGTGGTGGCTGAGGCTGTACAGCGTCAGCGACGTATTATATTTCCCGTCTGACGGCGCGTGGCTGCCGGCCCACTTGAGGATAAAGCCGGATTCCCGGCTGCCGGCGTCGACGGAGAGGGCGTCGGAGAGGTTTTGCGCGCCGCCGACCTGTATTGACAGAGTCAATTCATCCGGTTCGGACAGATTAAAGGGAAGCATGAAATCAGCCCTGATCAGCCGGTTGCTATTGATAAATAATAAAACGGAAAGATCTCCGGTTATCGAATCGGCCAAATCGTTCAGGAAACTGTCGGCCCGCGCCGATATATCATCGGACTGATCGTACGGCGCCCAACCGAAGAAACCTGTAGAAAAACCAGGGTCGCTCGTTATCCCTTCACCCAAGTCACGGATATAACGCCTGATTGTTTCCGCCCCGGCTTTTATCTCGTAGGTTTCGCAGTCCCTGGGAAAACCGTTGACCGCGATTTCACGGTCTTCCAGTTTCTCTACGGTGATAGCGTCTGTCAGCCGGCGGTTGGCTTCGGGGAGCCATAAGGGCGTCCCGACTAAAACTATCTCCCGCGACCATAGCGGGAGGGACATGCCTTCGTCAAGCGTTATGCCTGAAAGGCGGCTCAGCGCGGAAGCGTTAAAATCCCTGCCCAGCGTATCCAGCCGGAAACCGTACTCACCGTTGTATAAAATCGGCGCCGCGACAGAGACAAGGTCGTCTATTAAGTAAGCCGAAAACCCGCCCAAAGGGAATCCGGACATGGTGATGGCGAAGTCGGTCTCCGCCCGCCGCGCCGGGGGGTCGGAACGCGCTTCGATACGAAAGCCAAGGTCGCCGAAAAGGAAAAGGTTGCTCAGCCTGACGGAGAGAGTATACTGCGCGCGATCGGCTAGCCCGCCGGAAAGGATCGAGACGATATCCGACAAAGCCGTTTGCTTTAGCTGTTCCGCGACCAGGGCGGATATGGTATTGTCGAGGGATTTCCGGATATGCCGCAGGGGATCGGCGGGAGCGGAGGAAGCGGACGGCCGCAGCAGGAAAAAGACGCTTGCCGCGACCAGGACGACGGCGACCGCGGCAGCCGCCGGCCATATCCTGCGGCGGGGCCCGGGCGCCTGTCCTGGCGGTGGCAGGGCCTCCCGCGTGAATTCCGGTCCGGATATCGTCTGCGGCTCCTGTTCAAACGCCGAACCGGATGGCGGTTCAGCCTGTATTTCGACGCCTCCGTCGGCAGGGATATTCATCATTATGCGATACTCCTTTTTTTAGTTGAGCCACGCCCATATCCATAGGCGGCGTAGCCTTGGTTGAGTTCCCTATAATCCATAGGCGTCGCAGCCTGTTCACGGATTAAGTAAAACGTCCAGTTCAGCCGCATCCGTCGGAAATGAATCCGCCTTGCCGTCGAAGATTTTTTCGCCCTGGCGCAAAACCAATATACGGCCGCAGAAATCCCTGAGTTCGCCGATCTCGTGGCTTGAGTACAATATACTGTTCCCCTGCCCAACGAAAGCGGTCAGATAATTCTCAAGCGCCAGACGGTACCCCCTGTCCAGAGCCGTCAACGCCTCGTCCAGCAGCAAAAGCCTGGGTTGCCGCAGTAAAGCCACCGCGATGCTGACCCTCTTACGCATTCCGCCGGATAGCTGAGCGATCCGCTTTTTCTGAATCCGGTCAAGGCCGAGCATGGCGGCGACCGAAGAAGGCGTGAAAAGATCCGCTACGGGTTGATGATAAACCTTTTGCCAGAAGGCTAAGGTTTCGTAAACGGTTAAATCTTCTAATAAACTATTTTCCTGGGGCGCGTAACCCAGCGGCAGGTCCGAAGGGATACGGCCTTCCTTAAGCAGCGTCCCCTCAAAGATGATATCGCCTTTGTCGGGGGGGAGCACCCGGGCCACAATAGCGAGAAGGGTGGATTTACCCGAGCCGTTATGCCCCGCTACGCCGAGGCATTCGCCGGGATCCAGCGTAAAATCCACGTCAAGCAGAACGGGTTTATGATGATAGGATTTAGAAATTTTACGGACTTCCAGCATTTTTGCTCCGTTTTCGTCCCGCTCAGCTCCAATAGGTTTGCTGCTCGTGATACGCTCTGCGCCGGGCTTCTATACGGCGTTTCCTCATTCTGCGCCGCCGCCTGCGGATCCAACGCCGTGTACGGAAGAAGCATGCCGCGGCAAATAGCGCGGTGAAAAGGCCAAGTATGATCTTCACCATGAGCGCAAGCCAGCCCGGCAGGAGGTCGATGAGTCTCATGACAACGCCGAATGTGCCGGCGATCAGGGAAAACAGGGCCGCCGCCCAACTGAGAGGCGCGCGCTCCAGGACGGAGAGGGCGACCGTATCGTCAGCCGCGGGGACCGGCTCCGGCTGCGGCGGAACGGGGGTAGTCAGCTTGAAAGCCGCGATGTCCGTATACATCAGGTCCTCGCTGCCGGCGGGAGCGCGCATGACGACGGCGACAGAAACGCTGCCGTCTTCATTTTCCGTCGGCTGTCCGTAGGTGATACGCACATCGTCAAAACTGAGGTCGGTATGGAGCAAAAAAGTGTAGGAATCTTGATAGTCTTCGTCTTCGTATGTGACGGGCCGGAACCGCTCGAAACCGTAGTCCAGCATCTGCGCGGCGTCCTGGAAATTCGCCAGGGCGCCCGGACCCGTTAGCAGTACGCAGATTAATGTTCTGCCGTCTCTCCGGGCCGCTTCCACAAGTGTGTTTAGGGACGCCACAGTGTAGCCGGTCTTGCCGCCTAATATACCGTTGTAAGGCAAGGCGCCCTGAGTAAGCATTCGGTTTTTATTGTTCAGTATCCGTCTCTGCGCCTGTAGGTTGGTTGGCTCCAGAAAATGCTGATACGCGCTCCATATCGTCAGAAAACGTTCGTTCCTGATCGCTTCCCTTGTAATCAGGGCCATGTCGAAAGCCGAAGTATAGTGGTCGTCGTTATTCAAGCCGTTCGCGTTGGCGAAATTTGTATTTTTCGCGCCCAGCTCGCCGGCCCGCCGCGTCATCAGCAGGGCGAATTCCTCCATGGAGCCGCTTACATGCTCCGCGACGGCGTTAGCCGCTTCGTTCGCGGATTCCAGCATGACGGCGTAGAGGATTTCATCCAATGGGATAATCTCGCCGGGCATCAGGCCCGCGCTGGAGCCGTCGCCGGGATTGGCGGCTACCGCCGCGTGCGACACGGCTACGGGATCGTCGGCGGAGCCGTTCTCCAAGGCGAGCAAAGCCGTCATGATCTTGGTGATACTGGCGGGTTTGCGCTGAGCGTGCATATCCCTTTCCAGCAGGATCTGGCCCGTATCGGCGTCCATCAGGATATAAGATCCGGCACGGAGCGTGTCGGCGATATCCGCCGCCGCCGGCTCGGCCGGGATCGCGATGATTAACTGGATAACGAAAAGTATCAGGAGCCGCGCCGCTGCGGTTCGACGTCTGACCATAAGCGGAGCCCTTTCAAAGAAGACTGAAGAAATGTATAATAGTGATTATACCATAAAAATGGGGTGTGAATATATAATGGATACTCTACAGATAGGTTTAATGACGGCATTGGCGGTAGTCGCGGCGCTTCTGGCCGTTACGCTGCTTTCGCTGCGTAACCTCTCTTCCCGGCTTAGTACGGAAAGACAAGAAAATGAGCGGCGCCAGTCCGAACGTCAAACCGAAATACAGCTTATGCAAAACGAACAGCAGCGTATGCTGGCCGATACGGTTGTCGCGAGCCTGCAGGCTAATCAGGAGAGCCAGAAAAACGCCATTTCCCAGTTGAGCGGAGAGACGGCAAGGGTTCTGGACCTCTATCGGCAGTCCATGGAGACGAACAGCCAACAGACCACTGTCAGGCTTCAGCAAATCCAGGAAAGCCAGGAGGGCCGGTTGGACAAACTCGGGGAAACCCTGGATCGGCGTTTGGATAAGGTCGGCGGTACGGTGGACCAGCGCCTGGAGAAGCTGGGCGGCACAGTGGATCAACAGCTGGAGAAACTTTCGGGCAGTATAGACAAGCGCCTGGGCCTCATGCAAGCCACGGTCGATGAAAAGCTCCATAAGACCCTGGAGGAACGGATCGGGCAGTCCTTCCAACTGGTTAATCAGCGGCTGGAACAGGTTTATAAAGGGCTTGGGGAAATGCAGGCCCTTGCCGCCGGGGTGGGCGATTTGAAAAAAGTACTGTCAAACGTCAAGACCCGGGGGGTGCTGGGGGAATACCAACTGGGGGCAATTTTGGAGCAGATACTCTCTCCGGAGCAATACGCGGCTAACGTCGCTACCAGGAAGGATAGCCGGGAAAACGTAGAGTACGCTATCCGGCTGCCGGGAGCTGGGGACGAAGTTGTCTGGCTGCCTATCGACGCTAAGTTCCCCTCGGAAAGCTACAATCAACTGCTGGACGCTTACGACTCGGGTGACGCCCAGGAGGTCGCCGCCGCGGCTTCCGCGCTGGAGCAGCGGATACGGCGCTTCGCGAAGGACATTCATGACAAATATGTGGACCCGCCTTATACGACGGATTTCGCTATCCTGTTCCTGCCATTTGAAGGGCTTTACGCCGAAGTGGTCCGGCGGGGTATGGTGGAGAGTTTACAGACGAGTTACCGGATCAATATCGCCGGGCCTACCACGCTGGCGGCACTGTTGAACAGCCTGCAAATGGGCTTTAAGACTCTGGCTATCCAGAAGCGCTCCGGAGAAGTGTGGCAGATATTAGGCGCAGTCAAGACGGAATTCGACAAATTCCGGGAGGTTCTGGAGAACACGCAGCAAAGGCTCGACCAGGCAAACAGGGAACTGGATAAGCTGGTGGGCGTCCGGACCAGACAGATCCAGCGTAGGCTGAAGGACGTAGCGACGCTGCCGGAAGACGAGGCATACCGGCTTATCGGGCAGGGGGACGACGACCGCATGGAAGCAAGCCGGGAAGAGAACGCTTCCGCTGAATCCGCGGGAGCTGTGACGGAGGATGAATGATATGGAACATAAAGTAGCCGGCAAGCAGTTCGTCACCGAAATGTGTTTCGGCTGTGGGATGGACAACGACGGCGGGCTTCACGGCCGGTTCTATAATCTGGCCGACGGGACGGTGGCGGCTGTATTTCAGCCGGGCGAATTATTTCAAAGCTATCCAAAACGGCTTCACGGCGGCGTCACCGCTTCGATGCTTGACGAAGCCCTGGGCCGGGCGATACTTCCCCTGGAGCCTGATACCTGGGCTGTGACGGCTGAGCTGACTATCCGGTACAAGAAACCGGTCCCGCTGCATGTTCCGCTTATCATCACGGCGAAGGTGACGGAAAACAACAGGCGTATTTTCCACAGCAGCGGCGAATTGATACTGCCGGACGGCGAAGTTGCGGCTACGGCGACGGGGATTTATATGAAGCAGCCCCTCGAGCGCATCGCCGATATGGAAGGCTTCGACCCGGGCAGGATCAAATATGAACAGGAAATCGACGTCGAATCCATTGATTTCTGACCGTCGATGGACGTAAACGAAGGTGTTTTGACATGTGGGACAGGCTTACATCCGCGGCTTCGGCGGTGACTAAGGTAGAATTCAGCTTAAGCGCCGACGCGACCGGTTTACTGTGCGTGGGCGTCCAAGTTCTGTCCGCGGACGCTTCTGTGGGGGATTATCTGGACGCTTTCGAACAGTTTCAGGCGGTAAATATTGCGCCCTGCGACGGCTGCACGAGTTGCTGCTGGGAGCGGGCGCCGCTGACGGCGCCGGACGCGCTGGGTATCATCACGGCGGCGGAAGCCGACGGCGATAGCAGCGACGACACCAAAAACAGCAGCGGCAGCGACGACA
>Ga0082212_10003108_pt1 | contig 23701 bp, 27 predicted proteins | sample TergutNt197P3_FD_71548 | JGI IMG/M metagenome (GOLD analysis project Ga0082212, IMG submission 71548) | Neocapritermes taracua P3 segment gut microbial communities from Petit-Saut dam, French Guiana - Nt197 P3 | ecosystem: Host-associated > Arthropoda: Insects > Digestive system > Gut ... | reverse complement strand
ACTATTCACACAGCGAAAGGAAAACCCACGAATTCCGAATTTATCGCTCTGATTGCCGACAAGCTCAAGCTGAAGTTCAGGCGCACGGCGAACACGCCGTTGTAGGCTAAACAAGAGCCCAAAGGCTTGATTGAGCCAAACAAAAGCCGCAGGATTGTCAAAGACAATCCTGCGGCTTTTGTTTGGCGGAATCGCTTGACATATGGGCGGGAGTGTGGTAGAATGGGGGGGATAGAGCAGATTGAAGCATTAGGGGAGGGCATGACAATGAAACTACTCATCACAGTTTCGCTATTATTCGCAACGCTTGCAATGAGTGGGTGTTTCGCGCCACGCGACACCGACACTACCACAGGCGAACACGACACGACAGGTGTACCCAAACAACCCGAACCCCCGACATATGATTACAGTTTGTTTTTCGGCGAACCCGGGAGCGGGTTTATAGAATACCTCTATTCAAATAAGATAGACAGTGACATGAAACGCGAGGAGAACGAGAGCAGAATGTACAAAACGCCTGAAATAGTCGAGTTTTACGACAAGTATTACGCTATTTGGGAACACGAAATGAACGACGTTTACGAAAATTTGATGAGCGAGTTGTCTGACGAAACAGCCGCGAAACTCGAAAAAGCGCAAGCCGCATGGCAGACCGAACACGAGCTTATGCAATCCTTATGGTCCCAGACAATTCGCGAGGGCGATAATTGGGGTTCGGGCGTGTATATATCAGTGGCGGCGGAGCGTTTTAACACAATCAGAATGAGGACGTTTAAGTTAGCTCAGTATTACTTTGAACTTACACATGGTTTTGAATTTGCGTATGAACAGGAGGCGTTACAATGAAACGAGCTTGCGGCGTTTTACTTCACATTACATCACTTCCGTCGCCCTACGGAATCGGGACACTCGGCAAAGCTGCGGAGGCGTTTGTAGACACCTTGCGTGATTGCGGGCAGACGTTTTGGCAGGTTCTGCCGCTTAATCCCGTCGGTTACGGCAACTCGCCTTATCAGAGTTACTCGGCGTTCGCGGGTGAGCCGCTTTTGATTGACCTTGATGACTTAGTGGCGAACGGTCTGCTCACCAAAGCAAAGTGCGATGCGGCTGACTATGGTGCTGACCCTACGTTTGTTGACTTCGAGAAAGTCGTCAAAACGAAAATGCCGCTCCTCAAAGAAGCGTTTGCGGCATTCACGTCGAGCAGTACAGGCGGCGCGCTTGATGTGGCGTATTTGGCGTTCTGTAAGGAAGAATCGGCGTGGCTGGACGATTACGCGCTGTTCATGGCACTCAAGGAGCAAAACGGCGGCGTGTCGTGGATTGATTGGGGGGATGCGCGCCTGCGTAACCGCGACGGCGCGGCATTGAACGAGGCGTTCGGCAACCTGACTGAGCAAATTAACTTCTGGAAGTTTACGCAGTTCTTTTTCTATCGGCAGTGGTCACAACTGCGGCGATACGCCAACAAAAACGGCGTGAAACTCGTGGGCGATATTCCCATATATGCGTCATTCGACAGTGCGGACGTGTGGACAAATCGCCGACTGTTTCAACTTGACGGCGCAGGAAATCCCACCAAAGTCGCGGGCGTACCGCCGGATTATTTCTCCGAAACAGGGCAGTTGTGGGGGAATCCGCTGTATGACTGGGGGGCAATGAAGTCGGACGGTTATACATGGTGGATTAAGCGCGTCCGCAAATCGGCGGAGTTGTATGACACAGTGCGGATTGACCACTTTCGCGCCTTTGATACCTATTACGCCATTCCGTACGGCGAAAAGACGGCAGTAAAAGGCGAGTGGCTCAACGGTCCGGGTATGGATTTGTTCAACACGATTCGCGATGCCAAAATAGGTGACAACAGCGGCGAGTATCCCTTTATAATCGCCGAAGATTTGGGCGAGTTGTTTGACAGCGTGAAAGTCTTGCTACGCGACACGGGATTCCCCGGCATGAAGATTTTGCAATTCGGGTTCAACGGTGACAACGCGGATAATGAACATCTGCCGCATAATTACAACAATAACATGGTGGTATATACGGGGACGCATGATAACTCCACCATAAACGGCTACCTCAAGTCAGCGGTGCGGGCGACGAATGCTATGGCGAAGAGCTATGCCGCGCCGAATTGGTTTGAGAAGATTCACATGGCGTGTATACGCAGTCTGTACGCATCAAGCGCAGGTTTGGTGGTGATTCCCATGCAGGATATTATCGGGCTTGACGATAAAGCGCGCATGAACATTCCCGGCAAGGTTTTACCCTCGAATTGGGTGTGGCGTATGCAACGCGGAGAGTTCAAGCCGTCTATGGCTAAGCAGTTAAGGCGATTGGCAACGACGTATTTTAGGTGATATAGCAGTTCAGCTTGACATTTGCGTTTTATTCGCAGATAAATTTTGTGTTATACAAGTCGAAAATTTCGCGAATATACGCTTATATTAGACCTCCACGGAAACCCACACACGGCGGATATTTCGGCAAAATTTGCAAGCAGAAAATGTAAATGCAAGTGGAACTGCTATATGTAGGGGCGGCAGAGCCGCCCCGAATCGGTTCTCACTTAGCCGTAGGCAAATTGCTGAGGTTGTTCGCGCTGTCGCTGTCGGGCAGTGACTTGAGGTATTCGGTGCCGCGACGCTCCGACACGCCGACGCCGCTGATACCGCCGTTTCGCGCCTCGCGAATACCTTCTTCTTTACTTAGAATTCGACCGTCCGCAAGCTGATACCCTGTGATTCGTCCGCCTTCTTTGGCGAGCGCGACAATGCGTTGCGCGTTGGCGTGGGGTTGCGGAATCTCTTTCATTGCCCTAAGCGGCAAGTTGTTTATATTGCTCATTATATCTAAACTCCTTGGTTCATTAACAAAAAAATTCATAAAACAATTATTCTCTATCTTGTGTGATGATATGCTTGACTTTTCAATGTATTATGTGGTACAATTAAATAAAAAATAAGGAAATAAAAAATATGAAACTTGGTATGGTCGGATTGCCTAACGTGGGCAAATCTACGCTTTTTAACGCTTTGACGGCTTCGGAAATTGAGGCTTCAAACTACCCCTTTTGCACGATTGAACCTAATACGGGAATCGTGCCTGTTCCCGATACGAGGTTGGACGTTTTGGCAAAAATCTACTCACCGCAAAAAATCACACCCGCAATCCTCGAATTCGTGGACATTGCAGGGCTGATTAAAGGTGCGTCTAAGGGGGAGGGGTTAGGCAACAAGTTCTTGTCGGACATTCGCGAAGTTGACGCGATTATTCACGTTGTCCGCTGTTTTGAAGACGAGGACGTCACGCACGTTGACGGCGAAATCAACCCCGCACGCGATGTCGAAACAGTCAACTTAGAGCTGATTTTCTCAGACATGGAAATACTCGCACGCCGATTAGACAAGGCGAAAAAAGCACTCAAAGGCGATAAATCGGTACAGCGCGAAATAGACCTCGTACAGGCTTTGATGGCGCACTTAGAGGAGGGCAAGTCGGCGCGCAGTTACGGCTTCTCGCCCGACGAGTCGGAACTGCTCAAAACCACGCCGCTGCTCTCAAACAAGCCTGTCATTTACGCCGCAAACGTCACCGAAGAAGATTTCGTCGGCGGAGCGGACAATAACGCGCATTACAAGGCATTGTCAGCGATTGCCGCCGATGATGGTAGCGCGATTGTCGCGGTTTGCGCGAAGATTGAGGCGGAGTTGGCGATTATGGACGAGGACGACCGTGAGGAGTTCCGCGCCGAGTTGGGGTTCACCGATTCAGGGCTGTCGCGCATTATTCGTGAGGGTTACGCGCTTCTCGGGTTGATTTCGTTCCTCACTGCGGGCGAAAAAGAAGTACGCGCATGGACGATTCGCGACGGATTCAAAGCACCCCAAGCGGCAGGGAAGATTCATACCGACTTTGAGCGCGGGTTCATTAAAGCGGAAATCGTCGCGTATGAGGTTTTGGCTGAACTCGGGAGCATGAGCGCGGCTAAGGAGAAAGGACTCGTTCGGTTAGAGGGGAAAGAGTACGTAGTCAAAGACGGCGATGTGATTTTGTTCAAGTTCAACGTGTAAGAGCCTGTTTAGTATCTCCGAGTGAGTGAAATTTTGAAGCGAATTTTTCGTCAGACAAGGCGAATTTTCGCAGTAGGCTTTGTGCCTTTCAAGAAAATTCAACGAAGTATGGCGGAAAATTGACCGCAAAGACACCGCATTTTAATTTCGCAAGAGGTCTACTAAACAGGCTCTGAAAAATAGAGATAGGAGTATAAAACCATGCAATTGACACTACATCTCACAAATAAATGCAACTTAGGTTGCAAGTATTGCTTTGTCAGGCGGGGCGTTGAGCGCATGACGAAAGAAATCGCGTTTAAGGCAATCCAAATCGGTATGCAGGGTGTAAAAACGTCGGGGATTCTGTTTTACGGCGGTGAGCCGCTGTTGGAGCGTCAACTGATATACGATATAGTCACGCATACACAGCAAATCAAGAAAGAAACAGGGCATAATTTCTTCTACAAAATGACCACCAACGGCACACTTCTTGACGAAGACTTCCTCAAGTTCGCCAAAACGTACAACATCACAATCGGGCTGTCACACGACGGCCCCGCACAGGACGACTGTCGGCGTTTCTTGGACGGTACGCCCTCGTTCGCACACTTAGAGGACAAAATCGCGCTGTTAATCAAGTATCAGCCCTATGCGATTGGTATGAGCGTTACTGACCCATCAACGGTACACAAAGCCGCAGCGATGATGCAGTTTTGGTACGATAAAGGTTTTCGCTATCTTCACCTGTCGCACAATTATTGCCGTACCGCTCCGTGGACCGGGGAGCATTTGGACATTCTGCGCGGCGAGTATAACAAAATGGCAGAAATGTACATCAAGTGGACGAAAGCCGAACATAAGTTTTACCTGTCACCTTTTGACGCGAAGATTTTGTCACATTTGAAGGGCGAAAAGTATAACGCTGACCGATTGCTTATGGCAATGAACCAACCCTCAATCACCCCCGACGGCAGAATCTGCTACAGCTCCAAGTATTTGGACAATGAAGTGTTTGAAATCGGCAACGTGTTCGACGGATTGGACAAAGCGCGCCGGAAAGTCATTTTTGATGAGGGTAATAAACTTCCGCCCGATTGTCAGAGTTGCGCGATTCGTACGCGCTGTAACTACGGTAACGACAGCCTCGTGGCAGACGATAACGGCGGCATAACCACCGACGTTTCACCTATGCAGTGCGCTCACGAGCAGTTGATTACCCCCATTGCCGACTATGCCGCCGAAACGCTGTATAAGGGCAAGAGTGCGTTGTTCATACAAAAGCATTATAATGAACTTTACCCCATTATGTCTTTAGTAGAGGACATGGCAAAGTAAAGCAATCCCCCCGCCGATTGGCAGGGGGATTATGTCAATTCACTTCAACAATGGTGATGTTCTCGACTGCTACATCGACTTCCGAGATAATCGCGTCTCGGATAATCGCGGCGCATTGTGCGGTCAACCCGTCGGTGCGAACGATAATGTTCGTGCCTTTGTCCGAAATGTAGCACAGCACATCTGCGAACCCTTGTGCGCGGAGCCGCGCCTCAATGCGCGCCTCGCTCTCGATAAAATCGCCGAGGTTGTTTGCGCTTGCGGCGATTGCCTGAATTTCTTCACCGCGAACGTCCCCTCCTGCTATGATTGCTTGCAGGAAGTCCATCGCTTCGTCGCGGCTCTCCCGCTTAGACAAACGCGCCGACGCGAAAAACGCGGACACGTCATCGTCGTCGATTCCGCCATTGACGAAATGCGTATCGCCATAGTTTCCGCCTTGATTAGCGTTGTTTTCATCGGTATTACCGCCGCCGTTAGGTGAATTCGGGGCAGTGGATTCAGGGGTGTTGGGGCGAACTTCTCTGTTCGCGTTGACTGCGTAATTCGCAAACACCGCCACACCGAGCAGGAGCGTCAGCCCCGCAATAATAATCTGCTTCTTCCCGATAATCATGTTGATTCGCGGCTTGCGCCATCTCCATCTTAATTTCATAAGTATTCTCCTAAATTCTCTTTTGCTTCGGGCAACCGGAACTAAAGTTCCTTGCCCTGCGCGGGAGTCGGCAGAGCCGCCTCGCCTTGCGGTTTGCTTCGGGCAAACGGAACTAAAGTTCCTTGCCCTGCGCGGGAGTCGGCAGAGCCGCCTCGCCTTGCGGTTTGCTTCGGGCAAACGAATGCCCTTGTTTTGCGTACTGTCAGTACGTCACGTTGATTCTTGTCGTGTTGATTCCGAGAAGCCGCCCGGTCAACTCTACGATTCGTTGCTCGACTACGGGGTTGCTTGCGCCCTCGGCGACGATTGCCACGCCGCGTACTTTCGGCGCGATTACCGTGCGAACCCCTGACCCGCGTTCCGCATAAACTGTTTCGGATAAGCTCTCCAGCGTGACTACAATTGTCAACTCACCCACGCCGTCAATCGCGGAAATCGCACGCTCAAGTTTTTGCTCAAGACGTTGTTCCTCTAACTCAGACATGGTTAAGTGTTCAACGGTGTCGCTTTCTGTCTTGCGGCTCGCGTTTCCGCCCGAAAACGACGACGATATAAAGTATAACAAGATTAGCCCCGCACTCCCCAACACGATTGCTTTGATTGCCTTCTCGTTTTTGAGCAATGCCCGTAAATCAAAAACAGCGCGCTTATCGGAACTCTTGCTTGCTCGCGTCGTGTCAGGACACTTGCTTGCTTTTGATTGCTTTTCTTTTGCTTTGCTGTCATTCATTGTTATTGACCCCCTTGACTTTTGAATTCTCCTGTTACAAGTGTTTTTTCGCCTACCTCCTTTTGAATAATATGAACTGCGTCGGTTAGCAACGCCAATTCCTCGTCGCTTGGTTGAACCCCCTCAAGAGTCAATACAAGCCTGACTTCACTAATAGATATGCAGAGACTGTCCGAAATATTAACACTTGTACAAATTTCCGAAAGGTTTTCGCTCCGAAATCCTTCTACCCCCTCTAACAGCTCTGTTACCCTGAACGTCATCGCACGTTTGGTTTCCCTCTCGATTGCGCGTTTTTGAGCCGCCGTGTACACCTCATCAAAGTCAGCGAATGCATACGTTTCCGCCGATGCGCGTGTAATATCTAAATCACGCGCTAAGTCAAACTTGCCAGTGGTGAAAAAGAACAACACACTCGCTAAAAAGAAACACGCAATCAGGAACGACACCTGCTTTTTCATGACGTTTTCGGGCAACAACATCTTAAATAAACACAACGCAATGGACGTCATGCAAATGTTTAATAAAATCTCACGCATTACACACCCCCTGTCCCAATCCGAATCATCAGCGCAATCGAAACAAGCATAATCAACGTGAAACACACCAACATAGCCAGTACGACAGATAGGACGTTTTCGCCGCTTTTGAGCAGGGAAGTCAGCCTGTCCGTGCCGAATAATCCGCTGACCGCGCCTGCCAAATTAAGGCTAAGCCGAAACAAGATTGTTGACAAAATCGGCGGTAGACACACCATCACAATCGCAATCATGCCCACTGCGCCTGTCGTTCCTTTCAATACGCCCACGCTTCCGTTGACTACGCCCAACGCATCACCCACTGCGCCGCCAATGAACGGTACACCGCCCGATATAGTGAACTTCACGGCTTTCATGGCGACTGAATCGGCGTTACCTGCAACAAGGCTCTGCAACCCCAACAACGCCGAGAAAATCGTCGCCGAGAAACCTAAGACCCACACCGTAATCGTCTTGACTGTTTCGGCTAACTTATCGGTTTTGAGGTCGGGGTTGACCGCCCCCGCAACCGACACGCCGAGTATGGACGCGGACAGCGGCATCAAGACCATCACCATGATTTGAGAAAAAATCTGTGCGGCGGCGACGACTGCCGTACTGAACAGGTTCGCGGAAATCAGATTACCCATGACTGCCATAATCCCTGCGAGAATGGGGATAAACGTCAGCATGAACGCACCTGCCGCAGTTAACGTCTGGCTCGTTCGCAAGACGTTTTGCGCTATCGCCGCACTCATCAGACCCGCACCCGCGAGTACACCCACAATCTCGAACGCCGCAGTCGCTGCTGTACTTTTCGCGGCTCCGCCTCCTGAATCGCGCAGGGCGTTCGCCGCCGCACACAGGATAATCACGCCGACTAACGAAACGAGTAACTGTAGCGGGCGAGTGACCTCGCTTTTGAGCATTTCCCACACTTCTGCCATAACGCCGCCGAATGTCAGCTCAAGGGGGTTAATATCGGTTAAGCGGTCGCCCACTTCAGGCGGCAACGCGTTCACAATCTCTTCGTTTACGGCACGCTCAAGCTCGGATAAATCGTCCGACGTTTCAGGAAGCCCCTCAGCGGATACTGATAATACTGGGATTGTCATTACTAATAGTAATAATACGACAAAATATTTCATAATCTACGTCCTTTTTATATATACCGCTTAACTCTTAGAACCTATCCTCAATAAACGAAATATTCGGATTTTGAGCGAATTTTATGTCAATTGAGGCAAATTTTTTTGCGAATATCCGCTGATATTCAATCGAAAATTAACGCAGTATGGCGGTAAAAATACCGCAAGCCGGTGTTAAATTTAGGAGTTAAGCGGTATACTTCTACATTGTAATCAATTCCGTGACAGTGGTCACGACTGCGGCGAAAAGCGGCAGCGATACCAATACAATCGCCAACTTCCCTGCCATTTCAATTTTAGAGGCAATGGCGGTTTCTCCCGAATCGCGACAGGTGTCACACGCCAACTGCGTGATGTAGCAAATCGCGAGAGCTTTCAGCAGAGCCGCACCGTACACCGCGTTGAGGCTGACTGCCCCGATTAGCTCTTCAAACGTGTCCAACACAGGCGCAAGCCCGCTTATGACCGCTAATAGTATGACAACGCCTGCAATCAAGGAGATATACATTCCGAATTCCGGTTTGTGCTGTTTCACGACGACTGACAGCAATGCGGCAATAATGCCCACCGCCACGATAGATATTAAACTCATTTTTAACCTCCTGCTTTTGAATAGGGCTCCTCCCTCTTTTAGCGAACCAAGGCGGCTCTGCCGCCGCAAGGGGTTGGCTTTGCTAAACCCGCGCAGGACAAGGAGCGAAGCTCCGTTTGTCCGAAGTGTAATCGAGGGGGTTTGGGGCGCAGCCCCATTTAATAGAATCCGAAAACGCTGCGGATTGTGTCGAATAACACGCTGATTTCGCGAATCAGCATGAGTAATACGACAATCAACCCTGCAATGTTGACCATCATTGCCTGTTCTTCCCTACCCGACTGTTTGAGCAACTGTGACAACACGGCAACGATAATCCCCACCGCCGCAATCTGAAAAATCAAATCAAGTTCCATGTTTTCTCCTTTGGCGTACACCTCATACAATTAAAATAGCGGCTAATAATCCCGCAAGAAGCCCACACGTCCGATACATTCGCCCTTTTTTGAGATACTGTTCATGCGCCTCGTCGCCGTAATCGCTTAACAGCCGCGTGTTGACTTCTAACATGGACAACTGCCCGTCAACGTCACTTGTACCGAGTGCCGCCCCAACCGACTTGATGACGCTGCGTTCGCCCTCCTGCAACTCGGTCAGTGCATCGGCGGCTTTGCACCAGCGCATACGAAAGTCACTCCCGTCGCCTACTTCGCGGATAAATTCATATTTTGACAGTTCTATGAACAATTCGCGGACGGTCAACGTGCGATAACGAATGAGCAGAGCCATTTCGCGCAGAGCCGACGCGAGTTCACGCAAAGACTGTTCGCGGCGTTTCAGGCGGTACGAAAAGTACAGACCCGCACCCGCACCTAACACGATTGCCGCAATCGCCGCTATGATTGCCGAGCTTCCGATTCCCCCTAACATTCCCATAACTTTCAATCCTCCCTATGTTTTGATTCGTCCCGAGAAGCGCGATATGCGACACGCCGCCCGATTCTATAATTCTGTGGATTCGCGACGAGGCGAACGCCTCATCAACACTACCGCTGTGCGCTGTCAGGACTGTCTTGACCCCGCTGTTTGCAAGCGCGGCGATTTCGTCAGCCTCCCACCCGATTTCGTCACAAAAGAGATATTCGGGAGATAAATTACGCAAAGCGTTCATAATCCCTGCGCCTTTGGGGAAATTGCTCAACACGTCTGTGTTTTCACCCACGTCAAGTGTGGGTACTCCTGCGTGAGTTGCCGCGATTTCGCCGCGTTCGTCGATTAGCGCGACTTTGTGAGATATAGATGTGAGTCTGCATAAATCGCGCAGGAGCGTCGTTTTCGCGCTCATTGGCTTGCCTATGATGAGCAGACCTGCGAAGTCTGAGCTTTGTTCATGTTTTTGTGTTTGTAGGAACAACTCTTCCGCGCACCCGATGTATTGCTTGGCAATCCGCAGGTTGACGGACGAAATGTCGCGTATGTTTTCCACCTTACCGTCCCGCAGAACTGCTGTTCCGCTGAATCCCGCGCGGTGTCCGCCTTCAAGCGTGAGCCAGCCCTCGCGGAATTGCTTCTCGTAGCTGTGTATGCTCTGCCCACAGAACGCCAACACACATTCGGCGATTTGCGCGGGTGTGACGACTGTGTTCAGGCGCAGACGCCGCTTGCCTTTGCTGTCTAAACTCTCGAGGGTGAGGGGTTGCCCTGCCCTCAGACGAATCTCGCACACGTTATCGGTGACGGAGCGCGGCAGCTCATATAATGAGCGTTTCAGCGCGCCTAAGTAGTCTGCCGCTTGGTGAAACGGCGTTTTGTTGCTTGTAATCATGGTATCCCTCCTTGACATTAAACTTCAGTTAGTCAATCATATGCGGACAGGCTGTAAAAAATGACTTGACATGATACAAGAAATATGGTATACTGTTTCAATAGACTTGTATTTGCTTGGGAGGTTTGCATGAATCCTAATGAAGTCAATAATAATGACGAAATAAGCAAAATGTTCAGCGATTCGTCTGACCGTACGGCATCTTTTAACAATGTAGGCAAGCTCAATAATCCGGCGTTCACGTTCGGGAGCCGTGAGAATTTCGGCAATGACGCGCTTGAATCAGATGAGGACGATATAAACGCGAAAACCGTCGCGCAAAAACCGCATAAGCCTAAGCCGTCAAAGTCGGCTAAAGTTAAAGAGGTTACGCCGCCGTCCGAACCGATACAGGGTAATCAGACGGGGTTTGGTTTCGCGAAAGAGCATTATCACAAAACAGTCAAAGCAAGCACGGCGGCTGTGTTAGCTCTGCTCACGTTTCTTGCAGGGGCGGCAGTCGGCGGGTTGGCTATGTATTTATATAATAACTTATAAAGGCTAAACAAGAGCTGCTCGGGGCGGCTTTGCCGCTCCGACAGCTTGACGATGCAGCATTATGTTATATTAAAACTTATAAAGGCTAATTAAAAATGTTTCATATTCCCGTAACGCAAGATTTCTCATTCGGTTACTGGCTCTTTCTCTTTTTCACGTTCAGCGTGATGGGGTGGTTTTTGGAGAGCGTGGTGGAGTCCGTCAATCACAAGCGCGTCATTAACCGCGGCTCATTATCGGGCCCGTATATCCCCATATTCGGCATTGGTGGTGTGTTGTTCTCATCAGTCGGCCCGCCTATTCGCGACAGTTATTCCAATCCGCTCATCAGCATTGCCTTGGTCTTTTTTGTAGGGGCATTGTTGGCGACTGCGTTGGAATATCTCGTAGGCAGTATCATGGAACGGCTGTTCAAGAGGCAGTTCTGGGACTACAGCACCATGAAGCTCACGGCGCAGTTCACGTATAAAAACCGCATTTCTCTTGTATCGTCGCTGTTTTTCGGCGTGTGTGCTCTGTTCGTGACGTTTTTTTTGTATGACGCAGTAATCACCCACGCCCGCGCGTTGGATTTTCGCGTAGTCGTCATCGTAAACGTAGTCATGACCGCTGTCATGGGTACGGATATATTTCTTCAGGCGCGCAAACACGTTCGTATACGCGATGTTCTTAAAAAACTCAACCGTGAACAAATGCGTGAAGTTTTGCTTAAATCCATGCTCCGAATGGGGAGCAGCAGCCAGATTCGCGAATTTCGCAAGATTGTTTCAGAGAGCCGCGAGAATCTCAAGGAGAGTATAAAAAAGAACACCGAAACGCTCAAGAAAAATATTGAGAAGAACATTGAGAAAATACCGAGACCGAGTATCGCGTTGCCTAACCGAAAAGCCGATGAAGCAATTGAAAGCGAGGAAACAGACAGTGAAATCACTGATTAAGTATAAAGACGACATAGCCGAGATTCTCGGGGACGAGTATATGAAGAAATCGCAGGAGTATGTCCAGCATGGTGACGTATCGGTCTTTTCGCACAGCGTCGCCGTCGCTGAGTATAGCTGCCGCCTTGCGCGTAAATTGCGGTTACGTGTCGATTTTCGCAGTTTGGTGCGCGGCGCGCTCCTCCACGACTATTTCCGATATGACTGGCACGACGACTGGGACTTACTTCACGGGTTCAAACACCCGCGAATCGCGTTGGAAAACGCGCGGGAGCTGTTCGGGCTGAATGCACGGGAGTGTAACATAATACGCAAGCATATGTGGCCCATGACAGTGTTGAATATCCCTACGTGTCGGGAGGCGTGGTTGGTGTGCCTCATCGACAAATATTGTACTGTTCTTGAGACGTTCAAGATTTATAAATACAACTTTCACGGAGGGTTAGCGAATTATGAATGAACAAGCACTGAAAAAGCAAATCTGCGAAATCAGCAGAAAAATGTGGACGCTCGGCTGGGTAGCTTCAAACGACGGGAATATCTCCGTTAAAATGGGGGAGGAGGACTACTTAGTCACTGCCGCAGGCGTGAGCATGGGCGATATTACGGAAGACGACGTGATTCGTGTCGTCGGCGCGTATAAGACCAACGCAACAGTCAAGCGCAAGCCGTCGTCTGAATTTAATATGCACGTTCGTTGTTACATGGAGCGCGAGGAGGACGTCAACGCCGTGATTCACGCACATCCGCCGGGCGCGACTGCTTTTGCTGTCGCGGGTAAGCCGCTTGATGATTATTCGCTTATGGAGGCTGTGCTGACAATCGGGTGTGTACCTGTCACTCCCTACGCTACGCCCTCTACGCCCGCAGTAGGGGACTCTATTGCGCCGTTCCTTAAAGAACATGACGTTCTGCTCCTCAAGAATCACGGCGCGCTGACTGTAGGCGCGGACTTGCAGACAGCGTACAGCCGCATGGAGACGCTTGAGTTGTGGGCTAAAACAATCCTCAACGCGGCGGCATTGGGCTGGGTCTGCGAAATCCCTAAAGCAGAAATCGAAAAACTGTCCGCTATGCGCGGACAGTACGGCATTACCGGGCGACACCCGGGGTATAAGAAGTTCAAATGATGAGAAAAGTGAGAGCATTAGTCGGGGGCGTGTTGGTGTTGGCACTGACTGTCGATTCAGTGTGGGAGTTTACAAAATATATTGCCCAAACAGAGCAAATACTCAATCAACAGTTTTACGGTCACACAGACGGCACGTACGGCAATATAACGAATTACGCGCTTTATGACTGGACGCCCTCGGGTTATGTGCAATCAGTGCGTATAGACCGTGAATCGGGAGTGTATTACTCCGAAGATAATTACGAGTATGGGAAGGCGTATATAAACGGCGAGGAAGTCAACAATGAGGAGTTTGAGCTCAAAAAAGCAGAATTGGATAAACTTGCAGAGCGCGCGGAGGATTTTCCTTTGACGTTTCTCCAAGACATTGACTCAGACGCGATAATATACATCAAGAATGCGTACCAATAGACCTGTCCGAGAATTCTGAGCGAGCGAGTTTGCGCGCGGATTTTTCGGTAGACAAGGCGAGTTTTCGCAGTAACGCTTTGTGCATTACAAGAAAACTCAACGCAGTATATCGGAAAATCCGTGTGTAAAATCGCCGCGAACGGATTTTCGGACAGGTCTAATAGCTGTTCGCGGTAAAATTCCGGCGAAACTTTCCAAACTCAGGCTATTGGTACGCGTCCTCAAACGAAAGTGCCATATGAATAAAATTTTAATCATAGAAGATGACCCACACATCAGCGGATTGCTCTGCGAATTGCTGAGTCGGAACAATTACACGCCCTGTACCGCTTTTTCGGGAACAGAGGCGTTATTGTTGTTGCAAAGTGAGGAATATTCGCTCATATTGCTTGACTTAATGCTCCCGGGGAAAAACGGAATCGAAGTGCTTACGGAAATAAGAGCAAACATCAACACCCCTGTAATCGCGCTTACTGCAATCAGCGACAAAGAAAGCGTCGTGGCTTTGCTTAAAGCAGGCGCGAACGATTATATCACAAAGCCCTTTGATAATTCGGAACTGCTTGCGCGGATTGAAGTTCAGTTACGCTCAAGCGCGCCCAAACAAACGCGCCAATTAACATTTCGGGACATTACGCTTGATTTAGAGCGTTTTGACGGATTCGTGAGCGAACAGCCGCTTGAATTATCCAAGCGCGAATTTGAAATATTACGACTGCTCATGGAAAATCCACAAAAAGTATTCACCAAAAATAACTTATATGAAAGCGTGTGGAATGACGAATTTCTCGGCGATGATAACACAATCAACGTGCATATCAGCAAACTTCGCACAAAAATCGCAAAGCATACAAATGATGAATATATCAAAACAGTATGGGGAATCGGATTCAAAATGAATGTTTAAGACTTTTTTAAGACTTTGTTTAGACTTATTTTAGACTTGCGTGTTAAACTGGGAACATCATATAAAAAGGAGATAATCAAATGAACCAAGCTGTACTGAAAACACGCAACATCACTAAGCGTTATAAGAATGTCGCCGCTGTGGATAACGTGAGCCTGTCAATTCGCAAGGGCGACATCTACGGGCTTGTCGGGCGGAACGGCGCAGGAAAAACCACGCTCATGCGTATGATTACCGCGCTCACTTTCGCCGATTCGGGCGAGCTTGAGCTGTTCGGGCAGACCACCGAAAGCGGATTGAATCAATCACGCCGCAGAATGGGCTGTGTTGTGGAAATGCCCGCATTTTACCCTAATTTGACGGCTGTACAGAACCTTGAATACTACCGCATTTTGCGCGGTATTCCTGATAAGTCATCTGTCGATAACGCACTTAAAGTCGTGAACTTAACCGATACAGGCAAAAAAAGTTTCAAGAATTTTTCTCTCGGAATGAAACAACGGTTAGGGCTTGCACTCGCTCTGCTCAACAACCCCGACTTCATCATTCTTGACGAGCCCATTAACGGGCTTGACCCGATGGGGATTGTGGAAATGCGTGAGTTAATCAAGAAGTTAGCCGCCGAAAACGGTATCACGTTCATGGTGTCCAGCCATATTCTGACCGAGTTGTCGCTGATTGCTACGCAATACGGCTTCATCAATGACGGCAAGCTAATCAAGGAATTAACGCAGGAACAGTTGCGCGAACAATGCCAAAAGTGCATTTCCGTGAAGGTTGACGACACCGCAAAAGCGTCGGTCGTTCTCGAAACAGTGTTGAACACTACTAAGTTTAAGGTCTTGGGTGATGATGAGATTCGCCTGTACGATTACTTTGACAATTCGGCGGAGGTGACTTTTCAGCTTAACGCAAACGGCGTTAGAGTGTCGAGTTTGAGCGAAGTCGGCGATAACCTCGAAGATTACTTTGTGAGCTTGATTGGGGGTAAAAGCAATGCGTAACATTATTAAAGCTGACTTATACCGCATTTTTCGTGGCAAGGGTGTTTACATTGTGTTTGTGATTTTTTTAGGGCTGATTGTTTTACAAACCGCAACCGGCGGGGTAATGAATGTGGGAATTAGTTACGAAGACCGAGCGTTTCTTGATTCAATCGAGGGATTAAGTGAGGAAGAGGCTGACGCCGCAATAAAAGCGTATACGCAGGAACTTTCACAAAAACCTACGGGGTCACAAGCACCGTTCAAGCTCATGGATGGCGCGGACAGTTTGGTGTATATTTTACTTCCGTTTCTTGTTTTTATCACGACTTCCGACTTTACGTCCGGCGCGGCGAAAAACATTCCTATAAGCGGAATTTCGCGCGGAAAATATATCGCCTCAAAGCTCACATTGTCGGGTATAACTTGTGTTGTAATGCTTGTTGTTTACGTTGTGCTTTCGGTTGTTATTGCAACGCTAATCAGCGGATTCGGCGGGACGTTTGACGGCGAGTTTGTATGGAGCGTCGCCAAAGTCTTACTTGTGCAGGTTTGGCTGTTCCTTGCCGTGACTTGTGTCGGGAAATTCTTCGCATTCCTGACGCGTTCAGGTGCAGTTGTGGGGCTGTATATCGCGTTTATGCTCGGAGTGCAAATGTTGATTTTTGTTTTGACTTTTGCAAACGATTGGTTCGAGAATCTGTTTGACTATGACTTAAGTATGCTCATCGGAAAAGCGGCTCATCTTGATACGTTGTCAAACGGCGAAATCGGACAAATAATTGCAATCGGTGCGGTTTATATAGTCTTGTCGATAGCAGGGAGTTTCGCTATATTCCGAAAAGCTGAGGTAAAATGATATGTGTAACATCATCAAAGCAGATTTGTACAGGATTTTTCGGGGATTGGGTGTGTATGTGGCGTTGACAATATTCATAGTCGGAATTGTAATGCAAACCTCAACAAAAGGAGATTTCAGTATGAGTCTGCTCGGTGGCGGCGCGTATATCGAGAGCATGACAGGAAAATCCGCGCCGTTGCAATTAGCGTCATACACAGTCGGCTTGATTTACTTTTTGTTGGCGTTTATCGTGTTTATTGCCTCGGCTGACTTCTCAAGCGGGGCTGTGAAGAACCTCGTTTCAAGCGGTGTTTCACGAAACAAATACTACCTCTCAAAGCTGATTTTGGTCGCAGGAGCAAGCGTCATGCTGATTCTTTTGAACATAATCATAATGATGATTACGGCTTCGGTGTATCAAAATGCAGGATTCGGAGGCAGCATTGACGCGGAGTATGTCAAGTTGTTAGCGACGATGTATCTGCCGCAGTTGTATTTGCTGTTGGCGTTCGGGTGTGTAGGATTATTCTTGACTTTTGCGTTCAAACGAACCGCAATTCTTAACACCGTCTACATCGCTTTTACGATTGTTCCTATGATGGCATTGTCTTTGTTGTCGGAGTATCCCGACAGAAACTTGATTGATTATGACCTCGCAGTCAATATGCAGTATTGGGGATTCTATGGGCATGAAATGCTGACACAACCGAGTTTGCCGCGAACGCTCATTTTAGGCGGCGTGTGTATTATCGCAAGCGTAACGGGCGGAATTATGCTGTTCAGAAAGGCTGAAATTAAATAGCAAAACAAGAGCAACGGTTTTGCCGTTGCTTGACGGAGGCGCAGCCATGATTAAACGTGACATTCGGCAAATTAACCAAACCATGGAGCTAATCAAGAATGAGGACACAAACACCAAACTCACAACGCAGACGTTCGATAAGGACGTCTGTGAGTTGTGCAACAATATAAATGTTCTTCTTAACGAGAATCGCAAAACAAAAGTCGAATATGAGCGGTCAAACGCCGAATTCAAGCGCGCGATTACGAACATATCCCACGATATGCGGACACCGCTGACTTCTTCGATTGGCTATTTGCAAATGCTGCAAGATGATAACATTTCCTCCACTAAACAAGCGGAGTATATCGGCATAATCGAGAGCCGCTTACAGTCGCTGTCAATGCTGATGAACAGCTTATTTGAGTTTGCGAAAATAATCGAGGGGAATGTCGAGCCTAATATTCAAAAAGTCAACATTTGTAATGTTGTGCGCGACTGCCTCTCTGAAAGCTACATCGAACTCGAGCGCAAAGGCTTTTCGGTGGACGTGAACATTCCCGACGAGCCTGTTCTTTGGCTATGTGACGTCAATGCGATTCGTCGTATATTACAGAACTTGTTGAAAAATGTCTGCGTTCACGGGCGAGAATATCTGCGGGTACAATTGCGCGGTAACACGATTGAGGTTGCGAATAAGTTCGTCGGCGAAGTCGATACACAGCGAATTTTTGAGCGGTTCTACACTACCGATTTATCGCGCACGAGTAAGAATACCGGGTTGGGGCTTGCAATTGCGCGAGAGTTAGCGGAGAGAATGGGGAGCAGCATTTCTGCGAACATCAAGGGGAAGTTATTGGTTTTTAAGTTGGATTGCGATATAATAAATCTCCACGGAAACCCCTAACGCCCGAAAATCCCCCTCAATGAGGGGGATTTTATCATGCCGGTCTCTAAAGCATCCTTTTAGCTTATCTGAGAAGTTGCAGAATCGCTTGAGGGGCTTGGTTAGCTTGTGCCAACATTGCTTGCGCCGCTTGTTGCAGAATGTTGAACTTAGTGAAACTAATCATTTCTTTCGCCATGTCAGGACTGCGTATCATTGTCGAAATTCCTCGAAAAATCGCTTTTCAAAAAGTTTTGGCTTTTAATAAAAAAAAATCAAAAAAAGCTAAAGTTTCGCCAAAGCGTGACGATATGGTAGTTATAAGGCGGTCGGGAAGCTCAGGCAACCCTCGTACTTATATACACCACCTATACTGCCGAGACGGATTTCGACAGTGGTGGGCAGTCCTAACGAATGGACTTTAAACAGGAGGTATTACTATGTCAATGGTAATTCAAAACAACCTGAACGCTCTTAACTCGTTCAACAACCTCGCAAAAAATGTTAAAGGTACTTCTAAAGCATCTGAAAAACTCGCATCGGGTTTCAGAATCAATCGTGCGGCTGACGACGCGGCAGGTCTCGCAGTAAGCGAAAAAATGCGCGCACAACTCCGCGGCTTAGGTCAAGCAATCCGCAACGCTAACGACGGTATCAGCTTGATTCAAACTGCAGAGGGTGCATTGGAAGAAACTCATGCAATGCTTCACAGATTGCAAGAACTCGCTACTCAATCGGCTAACGACACCTATGACAACACTGACCGTGTTCAAATCCAACGTGAAGCAAAAGAATTGCTTACTGAAATCACTCGGATTGCTCGCGAAACTGACTTCAACGGCATTCGTTTGTTCAACGGTACTCGTGGCGTAAACGGTGCTGTTACTTCGGCAACAACAAGCGCAAATGGAATTCTGACTGCTTCTGGGGGAGCGATTTCTAACGGTCTCGCTATCGCAGTTGACGGCGGAGGGAACGTGCGGGTGGCTATTCAAAGCTCTGCGGGTGTGGCAAATAGCACTCAATCTTCGTTTGTTGGAGGGAACGCAACTTACGGTACTACAATGAACCTCGTTACAACTAACTGGGGCATCTCGACATCCACAAACGGCGGCATTTCGGCTGATATTACTGCTGCATACAGTTCGGCGAACTTCCTCCAGTATGACTCGGCGTTGCTGACATCTGTTTCAAACAATGCTACATGGGCTAATAATCGCGGCGGTATCACCATCCAAATCGGTGCTTACGCAGCAGCTGGTCAACGCCTTGTTATGAACTTCGGCGACATGACTGCTGAAGGTCTCGGTCTTAACAACATCAACCTTATGAGCCTTGCGGGTGCACAAGTTGCATTAGGTTCAAGTGGAGGAACTGACATTTCGTTATCTTCGGGCGATAAATTCGTAGGACCATTTGAACCCGGTTCAATCCGTTTTGCTACTAACCTTGTAAACTCTCAAAGAGCGCAACTTGGTGCTTGGCAAAACAGACTTGAGTCTACTGTCAACAACTTGACAGCTTCTCACGAAAACTTGACAGCGGCTGAAAGTGCAATCCGCGACACAGATATGGCGAGCGAAATGATTAACTTCACTAAGTTCAACATTCTGCAACAAGCTGCTCAAGCTATGTTGGCACAAGCTAACCAAGCTCCTCAAGCAGTTCTGCAACTTCTCCGTTAAGCTTGTAGTTACAAGTTTTTCGTCAAATCCCCCATTATGGGGGATTTGACATTACATAAAGCAAAACAAGGGCTTTAGCCTGACGGATAGTAAATAAATTACGTTTGCGAGGAAATTATGAAAGCAAGGATTACTGAACCTACGCCCGATTGCGTTCTTTCTGTGGGAATGATTGTCAAAAATGAAGAAAAGTATCTCAAAGATTGTTTGACGGCGTTACAACCGTTGTTAAATGCTGTCCCGAGTGAACTTGTCATTGTTGATACAGGTTCAACTGACAGAACGGTCGAAATTGCCGAATCGTTCACCGATAAAGTTTATCATTTTGAGTGGATTGGGGACTTTGCCGCCGCGCGTAATTATGGATTAGAACGGTGTATCGGTGAGTGGTTTATGTTTCTTGATGCGGATGAGATTTTTGATGAAGATATGAGCGATATAATCAAGTTTTTTTCAAGCAAACATATAAACTCTAATTATAATATAGCATCATATAAAATTCACAATTATCGAATAAAAGAAAATAAAGAGAATTACGCTATTACAACATTTGTACGTATAGCGCGGCGACACCCCGAAATGCGTTTCATAGGTGCTATTCATGAGTATTTAACATTTTTATCTCCTCCTGAATACTCCATGAAGACCTTTGTCCATCACTGGGGGTATGTATTTGAAAACAAGAAAGAAGAAGAAAAAAAGTTTAAAAGAAATATTAAACCTTTATTAGAGGAACTTGACGAAAATCCTAATTGCCTGCGTACATTAGGTCATGTTATTGATGCCTATAGCTATAAGCCTCAGGGCAGAGGTTACATTTTGCGCGCGCTTGATGTAATAAACAACCCTGATATTGAATCACACAGATATGCCGCTACGAAACCTTACCTTGCAGCTATGAGGTATTACTTAGATATAGAGCCGCGAAAAACCATAGACTATGTTAATAAATTTGTTGAATTCGCCGCTCACGATACCCCAGCATTGATTGATACTTATGCTTATAAAGCTAATGCTCATTTTAATTTAGAAGAATACTCTGCTGTGTGCGAAGCGGTTGAAAAATATTCGGAGTTTTGTTATAAATTTGATAAAGGTAAACTTGATAAATTAGCGGTAGGCTTTTTTACACTTGAACTTAATCATATATATCAACGCATACGAGCGAAATCGTTCGCTGCGAACTCGTTAGCTTGTTTGGACAAGCCCGATGAGGCATACATCTATTTCGAGGGGTTTTGCGAGTTAGGCGACACTGAACAAGTTGAAAAAATGAGCGACATGAGTTTTGAACATCTAATTACCACCCTCTACGCAATCGCGCACAAAAAAGCCGACTTCAAGCGGATTACCGAGTATTACCACACAGTAACTGCTAACGAAGACAGCGGCAAAATCGAGTTTTTCAACGGTATGCTCATGCGGCTGTACGACGATGCGAAACAAGACGAGCGCGCGCGTGAGTTTGAGGCGGAGGCGTCGGCGTTGTCTGATGTGGGATTCTTCGGCTTAATGAAAGTCGCCGCGAGCGACGACAAGTCGGCTGTGCAGGCGCACATTGACGACATGACGGCAAACTTCGACGGGAAAATCTACGCATATTTCGGCGAGGCGTTGTATTTGGCAATGAAACACGACGCGAACATCACAGCGTTCATAGACGCGCTCAATCATGAACAATTGCTGAGCGTTTCCGGCAAAATCGGCGGCGATGACTTTGTGGAGATTGTCACGCGGTACGTTCTGCCCGAGGAGTTCATGGGTAGTATTCGTCAGCTTTACTGGGCGTTGATTATGTTGGAGCGGGCGGTGCTTGTTACCGAAGACCTTGATGAAGATGAGTCAGTGACTCTCGAAACGGAACAGGCGGCTTTGTTCACGAATTTCAGCGATGTAGCGGCGTTGTACGTGGCGAATGCCTACTCTTCTGCGTTGTTGGACGATAACGATGTCGGTATACTGCCGTCATTGCACCGGTTCGGGTATTACGTAGCAGTCGGCAAAACCGCACTGGAAGACGGCGATGTGTCAGGGTGTATTGCGGCGTTCGGCAAAGCAGCCAAAGAGTATCCCGAGATGAAAGATGTGGTTAAGTTTTTGGTTATTCGGGCGAGTGGGGTGGAATTGTGAAAGGTATCATACTCGCGGGGGGGTCAGGTACACGGTTGCACCCGATAACACGGTCAATATCAAAACAAATCCTCCCGATTTACGATAAGCCGATGGTTTATTACCCGCTATCGGTGTTAATGCTTGCAGGGATTCGAGAAATTCTGATTATCTCGACACCGCAGGACATTCACTGTTTTGAAGACTTGTTCGGGGACGGCAGTGCCTACGGGTTGGACATTTCTTACACCGTACAGAATGCGCCAAACGGCTTAGCCGAGGCGTTCATTCTCGGCGAAAAGTTTATCGGAAATGACAGCGTTTCGCTCATCTTGGGCGACAACGTATTCTATGGTCGGCAACTTTCGTCACTACTTCAAAATGCGGCGAACATACAGGAGGGCGCGCTAATCTTCGGGTACTATGTCAACAATCCGTCGAGCTTTGGAGTTGTCGAATTCGACGGCGATATGAATGTACTCAGCATAGAGGAAAAACCCACGAATCCGCGTTCAAAATATGCCGTGCCGGGGTTGTATTTTTACGATAATCAAGTGGTTGACATTGCAAAATCAATAAAGCCGTCACCACGTGGGGAGTTGGAAATCACAGACGTTCACAAAGAATATCTGCGGCGGGGTCAGCTAAAAGCCGAGCTGTTCGGCAGGGGAATGGCGTGGTTGGACACAGGTACGTATGACGGGTTGCTTGAGGCGGCGGAGTTTGTTTCAATTTTGCAAAAACGTCAGGGGTTGTATGTTGCTTGTATAGAAGAAATCGCCTACCGAAAAGGTTTGATTACAAAAGAAACGCTGTTGAACCACGCAGAGTCGATGTCTAAAACAGACTATGGGCGATATTTACAGCAAATTGCGGAAGAGGAGTTGCGCTAAATGAAAAGAATGCTCGTGACAGGCGGCGCAGGTTTTATCGGCTCTAATTTTATCAAACTCATGTTAGAAACGCATGAAACTCTGCATATTGTAAACCTTGATTCGCTCACTTATGCGGGGAATTTGCAAAATCTCAGCGAGGTAGAAAATCATGCGCGCTATACGTTTGTCTGCGGAGATATTTGCGATATAACTTGTGTGGACAAGCTGTTTGCGGAGTATAAATTTGAATCGGTGATTCATTTTGCAGCGGAGTCGCACGTTGACCGCAGCATTGAAAATGCTGCAGTTTTCCTCAACACGAACATACTCGGAACACAGGTTTTGCTTGATTGTGCCAAGAAATACTGGTCACTTGACCCTGCCGACAAACACTGCCGCGACTATCGCGAAGGCGTTCGGTTTGTGCAGGTGTCAACGGACGAGGTGTACGGTTCGCTTGGCGAAACGGGATTGTTCACAGAGTTGACACCTCTGTCACCACGCAGTCCTTATTCTGCTTCTAAAGCGAGTGCAGACCACATCGCAAGCGCGTATTACGAAACGTACGGATTGCCCGTGATGATTACGCGTTGTTCCAACAATTACGGGCCAAATCAGTTTCCCGAAAAGCTGATTCCGCTGATTATCAACAACTGTTTTAACAAGCAACCTATACCCGTGTACGGCGACGGTTTGCAGGTGCGTGACTGGCTGTTTGTCAAAGACCACTGCTTGGCGATTGAGCGTGTTTTAGCGTGCGGCAACCCCGGCGAGGTGTACAATATCGGTGGAAATAATGAGAAAACCAACATAGC
>Ga0082212_10003107_pt1 | contig 23705 bp, 13 predicted proteins | sample TergutNt197P3_FD_71548 | JGI IMG/M metagenome (GOLD analysis project Ga0082212, IMG submission 71548) | Neocapritermes taracua P3 segment gut microbial communities from Petit-Saut dam, French Guiana - Nt197 P3 | ecosystem: Host-associated > Arthropoda: Insects > Digestive system > Gut ... | reverse complement strand
CAACACCGCGATCTCGAATTGAACGCCGGACAACTGACCGAAATGCTCGACACGGCGGAGGAAGTGCTGCGAACGGCCAACCGTTTCGGACACGTCGGCACGGAACTGCCGCATTGCGTGATTGAGCCGTCGAAGTACGAACACCTGAAAGTCGGAACGCGATGCAGTGCCGCCGTCGGGTTTTTCGTGATCGACCCGTCGGGGTACGTTCGGGTGTGCAATCATTCGGAACACCGCCTGCCGCACTGGCGGGAACTTGACCAAGTGACCGGCCACCCGTACTGGTTGCGGTTCACCGAAAAATCATTCCTGCCGCCGGGTTGCCTGAGCTGCGAACACTCTTTCCGTTGCGACGGCGGTTGCCGCGAAGCGGCGCACATCGTCGGCGGAAAACTGGAATCGCTCGATCCGTTGTTGCGGTAATCGCTTCACCCTGTGATACGCAAAAGTTCCCAGACGGTGACGAGAAATGACATAATCGCAAGCGCAAGTACGGCACAAGATCGACGGACGACAAATGCAATCGCGGCATGACATGGCAAAGCGGCAAGCATAATCACCAGGGACATTTTCCAGCCGAGAAATCCCCCTATTGCCGCCATCGCAAAAAGCCACAGAGTGCGGTCGTTGACACGAATGATCCTTGTTACCAGAAATCCGGTTATTAATGCCACAGCAGTCCCGACAAGCGGCTCGCAAACGGAAAAATCAAATTTGTAAAACACTCCAAAAATCAAAAACGGCGAGAGGAATAAGGACATGCCCAACGGTTTCAGCGTTTGACGATCAAAGTCGATCATCCCCAGCGTGAGCAGAAAGAGGTGTAAAACCGAAAACCATAAAATCTGTACAAATACACTTTCAATGCTTATGTCAAGAGGCATGACAATCGCGGAAAACGTCGCAACGATAATGCAGGCAATTGTTTCGATCAACGGATAGCGGAAGCTGATGGGCAGCTTGCAATCACGGCACTTCCCGCCGAGGAAAAACCAACCGAAAATCGGACAGTTATCGTAAAAACGAATCTTGTGGTTGCATTTCGGGCAGTGCGAAGGCGGCGAAACAATACTTTCACCACGTGGGAGTCGGTAAATGACAACATTGAGGAAGCTGCCAACGGTCGCCCCAACAGCGGCAAGCCAAATGATGAGTAAGATGTCAAGCATAGCAAAAAATGAAAAAATCCCGGAAAAATTTGTCGGAAATGCTGCAATTCCAAATCAAAACTATACACTTCAATAATGAGTTTACCAATATAACTGGTGAAATAGTCACAAATTATTCCGTCCAAAAAATAAAAATAATCATTGTTACAAGAAAAACTTGGCGATTCTTGAAAAAAAATGCTAAAATAATTGATTCAGATACTTGAAAAGCTTGCGTTGTGTAGGTAAGATATAGCAAGTTTATGATTCACGTGATAAATCATCGCGGTCTTTTGACTCAATGTCCTTGTGTTAATTCAAGGGTATATGCGTGACAGTTAAAATAAGCTCGATCATACTTGACAATCCTTTGAGAACAGTTGCTATTCCGTTTGATTTAATTAGTATTTTTGGTACAGTCTGTTGACAACTTGCAAAAAATACGTAAAATAAAACGAACGGTTGAAATAGTATGATATTGATGTCGATAGAGACATCACAATGTGTCGATTTGGCAATTTGCCATAAGTTAACCAATAATTCCTCGAATCTAACAAAAGGAGATTCACAGATGAAGCGTCGTGTCCTTCTGTCGGTGTTGGCCGTGACCCTTGTGCTTACGGTTTCAACTCAATTTGCCCAAGCCTTTGGCTTCCGCTTGTTTGCTCGGAACGCTTGCGCTCCGTGTGAAGTTACTGCTTGTGAGCCTTGTGCTCCGGCAGCTTGTGAGCCTTGTGCTCCCGCTTGCGAACCAACCTGTTTCGATGCCTGCTGCCAGCCGGCCTGTCGTCCCTTTGCCGCATTCCGCGCCAAACTTCGCTGCCACATGGAATCCTTCCGCACACGTTGTTGTGCCCCATGTGCTCCGGCGTGTGTCATGCCCTGTGAACCGGTTGCATGCGCGCCTGTTGCCATGGCTTGCGAACCCGTAGCAATGGCTTGCGAACCGGCTTGCTTTGACTCCTGTGACGTCCCTTGCGCACCGGCTTGCCAACCCTTTGCGAAAATTCGCGCTCGTTTGGCTGCATTCCGTTGTTGCAATCCTTGTGCCACAGCTTGCAATCCTTGCACAACGGCCTGTGAACCCGCTTGCTTCTAGTAGTAAGTATTAAGCAGGTAATTTGAGAGGGCATATCGACTTTGTGCCCCAATTGTAAATCAATAATCGACGAGTTGTTCTTGACAACTCGCCGGTTTTGTTTCTTGAAGACATTGAATGCGAGCGAATTATTGCCCCATGGCCTCTTTCAAGCCAGGGTACAATTTCAATGCATTCTTGTAATAAATCTTCTCCAATACTTCCCCCGGAAGGTCAAGCCCCTTGATGGGTTGATCGCTTTGATTGCCGAAAAACCCGCTGCCCAACTCGTGGTCGGTTTCAAGTATCTCGAAACTATTGGCATATCTGCCGGCAAAATAATCAATCGCATTATCCGCAACGCGTCCACCGTCCGTCCCAAAAAGGATTCTGTCTTGATACTCAATGTAGAGGTCACGAAGGTTGTCGCGGTTCACAAGGGACATATATTGAAATGTGGCTGCGAGATCGAGATAAAGATTGGGATAAGTCGAAAGCATGTACCGCAGATAATCAACTTGTGCATCTTGGCAAACGAGCCACGCACCATGCGCGGCAATAATGGTCAGATCGGGATATTTGGCCACCACATTCTCGAAAGCTCTGATCTGTTGCCAGTAGTAAACCGGGTCTTTCAGCCAATCCGTGCGATTGTTGAACGGCCCGTTCGGGTCGGCGATATGCAGCGAGGTCACTAAAATATTTGCTTTTTCGAGTGACGCAAAAAATTCTTCATACCGGAGATCGTCGATTTTGGTAATCCCTTCCTCACCGTCTTGCAAAACCCGGTAAGGCGGGCCGAACCAGAATTTCAGCCCGACATATCCGTCATTGCGCACTTTGGCAACCACTTCCTCAGCGGTTATTGTCAAGCCTTTGTGCGGACGCATTTGACTCGCCGCAAAGAGAAAGCGGTTGTTGCCGGCCTCTTTCATCTGCTCAGCAACTTCTTTACCGGGGTCGGTCAACGCAATCCAAAAGGCCAGGTTCGAACCATGCTTCTGCTTAATGGCCTCACTCACTTTGACAAGGTTGGCGGCATCCCCCACGCTGCCGGGATGAACATGCACGTCAACAATCGGAATGTCGGGGTACTGTGACTTGTACTGGCCGTACAACGAACCCGATACAAAAAAGCTCAAGCTAATCAAAAAAACAGCCGTTTTCAGGGTGATCATTTGGTGTGATCTCATAAGGAAGACTTTCTCAATGGTGGTGGTGAAAAAAAGAATGATGAAGCACGCAGATAACACGGATGGTCACGATTGACGCAGATGAGAAAAGCAGGTTGATACACAAATGCCCATAGTTTTTTATAGGCAGCAAAAAAGCGACCATACGGCCGCTGTTTTCAAGATGGTAACAGCGGCCACGTCGTGACCGCCCTACCTTGGGTATAAAACTTTCTGGCGGAAACCTGATTGCTACTTATACGGGAAATATTTTCCGCCATAAACTGCGGCACCACCGAGTTGTTCCTCAATGCGGAGCAACTGGTTGTACTTGGCCATGCGGTCGGAGCGGCTGGCCGAACCGGTCTTAATCTGACCCGTATTGAGTGCGACGGCCAGGTCGGCAATGGTCGAATCTTCCGTTTCGCCGCTGCGGTGACTCGAAATCGACGTGTAACCGTTGCGAGCGGCCAGTTGAATCGCTTCAATTGTTTCGGTCAACGAACCGATCTGGTTGACTTTGATCAAAATGCTGTTCGCGATGCCTTCGTCGATGCCCTTCTTGAGACGTTTCGTGTTTGTCACAAACAGGTCGTCGCCGACGAGCTGCACCTTTTTGCCGAGTTTGTCGGTCAACAATTTCCAACCGTCCCAGTCGTCCTGATCGAAGCCGTCTTCAATCGAGACAATCGGGTATTTCTTACACCAACCGGCGAGAAGATCGACCACTTCGGCACTTGAATACGGCTTGCCGTCCATGATGTACTTGCCGTCTTTGTAATATTCACTGCTCGCACAGTCCATCGCAATATAAACCTGCTTGCCGGGTTCGTAACCGGCATTGGTGATCGCTTCCATGAGGGCTTTGAGGGCATCTTCGTTGCTCTGAAGGTCGGGAGCAAAACCGCCTTCGTCGCCAACGTTGGTTGACATGCCTTGTTTGTGCAATACGCTTTTGAGGTTATGAAACACTTCGCAACCGCACCGAATGGCGTCGGTGAACGAATCAAACCCAAGCGGGAAAACCATAAATTCCTGAATGTCAACTTTATTGTCGGCATGGGCGCCGCCGTTGATGACGTTCATCATTGGGGCGGGTATCGTCCGCGCGGCAATACCACCCAGGTAACGGTAAAGTGGCAACTCAACCATATCGGCGGCAGCCTTCGCAACGGCCAGCGAAACACCGAGAATCGCGTTGGCACCGAGCTTGCCTTTGTTTTCCGTACCGTCGATTTCGAGCATTCGGGCGTCAACGGCGGTTTGGTCTGTCGCGTCCATACCGCAGATTTCGTCGGCGATGACGTCGTTGACGTTGGTCACGGCTTTCATGACGCTCTTGCCCAGGTAATTGGCTTTGTCCCCGTCGCGGAGTTCGAGAGCTTCGTGAACCCCGGTGCTCGCGCCACTCGGCACCGCCGCCCGACCAAAGGCACCGCAACCCAAACGAACATCGACCTCGACGGTCGGATTGCCACGGCTGTCAAGAATCTGACGGCCACGAATGTCAACAATTGTACTTCCCATGTTTTTTCCTTTCAACCAAATGACTTTTGAAACGATATTTACGCTGCCGACCGTTCGAGTAGCGCAACGATAATGTTTACAGACACAATACATATTGTCCCCAAAAACAGTCGTTTGACTAGGGGATGGTGGGAAATTCAAGGGGACGTTAGCCGTGTTACCTTGTGACGCACAATCAGAGCCGCGACGGTAACGGAGCGGTCGCAGTTGGACAAAAGAGTCATATTTTGAACTTTGTTGTTCCTTGTCTAATTGTCATTGAAGAAACAGCTTTTAGTAAGTTTATTGAAAATCTGGCCAGAGTTTTTGCAAAAAAGGCGCGATTTTTGCTTTTTGAACGGCAATTACATTGACATACAAAGAATATTTGGGTATTGATCGAGAGATTCCTTCTTGATTTTTACCAAGTCGAATATAAAATAAAAAATAGGGCAATAGGACAATTTAAATTGGTTAATAGTAAACTTGTCAATTTTCACGCCGCTTTGTACCGCGTTTTGTTGTTTGACTTTTCATAAATTTGCTCGTTTTTTCCACTTGTTGTAACGCTCTTTGAAATCGCAAAAGTGGATCAATTCATCAATTATCTCCTCAAGTGCATCTGCCTACAGGTTGGCAGAAAAGCTCTCCTCCGAGTCGCTCGGTCGAACAATAAATCCCAAAATTTCATGGTAAAACTGTAGAATTTCGCAATCGCAAGCTTTTCTACATTTTATCCGGTTTTTATGTTTAGTTTTGTAAACATGGAAAGTGCAGAAAAATTACAATCATGGAAAAATTGAAAATGTCACGAGTGGAAATGGGCAAGGCCGGTAAATTGTACGTCTTTATCCTTGCCACTCTTATGTTAATCATTGCGATCATCGGTTGCATGATCGTCCTCTCTTCTCCGGTTCCTCACGCCTTGGCATCGTCGTCTTCGGACGCAGAGCCGGCCACGTCCGGTGATGCCGGCATCTCCTGTTACGTACAACCCGATAGCCATAGTGTTCTTGCTTCCTCACAAAAATGGGTTTGCCGGAACAGCAATGATGAAGACGCTCTTTGGAACACAGCAGCCACTTTCGGTTTGCAAAATTCATCCGCAAGCCGTCATCATCCCACCTTCCCATTCGGAAGTGCCATACCATTCCTTTTTGTATTGAGTGTTTTGCTCACAAAGTTTGGAGTGGATTTGTTTTGCCGACTGGCACCTCGGCTTGGTCTGGTGGATAACCCCGACGACAACAGGAAGTTACACTCCGTGCCGATACCCGTCGGCGGGGGGAGCGTTATCTTTTGTGTGACGTTTCTGACCCTTTTGGTATTGGCCGTGTTATTCGGTTTTTCCATGAGTCTTCCTTTGCTTACCTTTAAAACATTATTTCCGCTTTCCGTCGCTGCGACCATTCTTGTCGGGGTTGGTCTGATTGATGACAAGCTGGGAATGAGTGGAAAGACAAAGCTGATCTTTCAGATATTGGTGTCCACCATCGTCATCTCTTTCGCTGATGCGTACTCGGAAGTGACTGCCTTTGGGACGACTTTTGAATTGGGACACCTGTTTTATCCACTCGGGATCATTTGGTTGATAGGAATGATTAATTCCGTCAACCTCCTGGACGGTGCGGACGGTGTTGCAACCATGGTGGGATTCCTATTGACGGCCACGGCAGGAATCATCGCTTTGGTTCAGGGTTACACCATGCTTTTTTTCGTTGCGTTGGTTTTTTCCGGTTCGCTTTTGGGATTTTTCTTGTGTAATCGTCCGCCTGCCAAGGTCTATCTTGGCGACACGGGAAGCATGTTGATCGGGCTTGTCGCGGGAATTTTGTTGTTACGAGCATGTGTCACGGAGGGGACCTCCATTTGCATCGTTCCGCCGTTGGCCGTTGCTCTGATTCCCATACTTGATTCTCTTTTCGCGATCATGCGAAGAATCAATTCAGGACGTTCTATTTTTGCTGCGGATCGCGGCCATATTCATCACCGCTTGCAAGAAAAATTCGGCAAAGGGTATCTCGTCTTGGGGATTCTCGCCTTGTCGATTTTGCCGGGATGCCTTGCGGCGATTGTGAGTATTGTTTTTGCCAACGATTGGATTCCGTTATTCGTATCACTGGGTGTGATTGGGGTTGCAGCCGTGACCGGAATTTTTGGCCGTGAGGAAATAAGTTTTCTCATTCTCCGAATTGTGAATCGCTATAAAAAACGTTTCGATGTGAGCAGCTATGAAAACTGCGGTGAGGTTTTTCACTTTCAAGGAAATGGTCCCTGGCAATCGCTCTGGGACGACTTTGTTCCTTCTCTCAAGGGAATGGGGTGTATTAAAGCGCATCTGGATATTAATATGCCGTTTTTGCACGAAGATTACTCCAGCGAATGGGAAAACATGGAATTGCGGGAGAAACCGGAAATCCACTTGATGTGTTCTCTCCCCTTGGTTTACGAGGAAAAGTCCATCGGCCGACTGAATATTACATTTGACAGCCGAGCAAGTTCACCTCTGACATTGCTTCACCAAACGTGTGAACTGAGTAACTTATGCGTCAAGTATATCGGTGACTATATTCAGCAAAAGGAGCAGGAGGCAGCCTGCCCCAAACTTGACGGACAGAGAAATACTCATCTTATGGGAATGGGGTGGCAAACCGGCATCACGCAAGTCGAGAACGAGATGGAATACACGAACGAGAACGAAGAAAAATTATCTGCCGGAGTTTCGTGAGAATAGGGGCAAGGTGATGACAGCCTTGTGTTGTAATTTTCAGAATGAATCAACTTACACAAGTTCAGTATTAAAAAGAAACATACGTGTGTATCATTTTGATATAGCGTTTTTCATCAGGTCAAGACGAAAATCAAGTGGCGAAAAAACACATGCGTTGCTAATCACTATGAATAGACCAGTTTCACAGACAATTCTGGTGATTTGTTGAAAAAAGGAACACTGGGGTTATTAATAATATTGAATAGGTGGTATTTTTGGCACAAAAGATGCAATTGAATATAAAGACTTGTCAAAAAAGATATTTGGCAAAAAAATCATAAATCGCAAACATGTCCCACTTCTGGGTACGACAATCAGATTTGTAACGATTGTGTGTTTTTTTGCAATTTTTTTTGCGACAGTAGTTGCAATGCCACAACCGAGTAATTATTATATTCATATAATGCTGAAAAAAACACAGGGTTTTGCATTCAAAGTGATTTAAACACAAATGATATAAACACAAATGATATAAAGGATTACATCGTTTTATCCATTGGTGTGTAATTGGTGTGTAATCCTTGTTCGCATTGTTTGGCACTGCATTGATTGGAATTATCGAAACAAGTCAAGGGTGTTTTTTAGTACAATGTCACTAATTCACTGACGAATTTTTGAGAAACCCAATCGTTTTTTGTGCGAGTGTGGCTTGTCAAGTGGTTGAAAGCCCTCATAATTTAGTAATACTAATGGAGTAGTTTTAAATATAGAAAATAGATGTGATTAACAAAAGGCTTGTTTGAAAAATACCTCATCAATTTGGTGCTGCAAAAGAGTACAACACTTTGTTTCAGAACGATTGGTTGAATTCATGTTTTTTGTACAAGTCTTCCTGTGTCAATTTCGTTTCGGTGTATTCCTGGCATCTCAGGCATTACATAACTTATCACTTAAATAACATTGAGGAGTCAAAATTTTATGTCTATGTTTTCTCTTTTGAAAAAAACTTTTACAAATGGTTCTACTAAAGCCACCAACAAGGCTTTCTCGAAAAAACGCGGCCTCCGTATGGAGCCGCTGGAAGACCGTCAAATGTTGTCGGTCACGCCGTATGATTTTGCGACGTCACCGCTTGGCAATCTTTTCCAGGATGCTACCGATCGTTATGATGGTCTCACCTTTGATCCCGGCGATTATGCCAACCACTGGGTCATGAATGATTTGACAGACAATGTGGGGGATATCCTTAATGCCTTGACATATTCAAAGCTCTCGACAGGTAATGACATTGTTTTCATTATCGATACGTATAATGACGCAGACACGGTCACTGTCAACAATGCTATTGCAATTGACCATTTCGAAACTAACAATGGCATCACCTTTGTCTGGGTTGGAAGGGACGACCTGACCTTTGCAGGAGGCACCATCGGCAGCCGTATTTTTGATATCGCCGAAAATGACGGCGCAATTGGCATCGTTGGTATTAATATTACCGGTGGCAACGCGACATCCGGATCTGTTCGGGGTGCCTTCGGCGGTGGTGTTTACTCCAAAGACAATGCTAATTTGTTCATTGCTTATAGCACCATTTCCGGTAACACGGCAGATCACGGCGGCGGTATTTTTTCCGAGGACAGTAATCTGGTACTGTTTGAAGTGACCGTTGACGATAACCACGCGGTCAACGGCTTTGGCGGCGGCGTCTTCAGTCGCAGCAGTTACATTGATCAAGAGGATGAACTCAACTATAGTCAAGCGGCATTTGATGCCTTTGATCACGGTTCACTGACGATCACTGGCGGCGAGGTGACCAATAATACGTCTAACGCAACTTCAACAACGAGTATCAACCCTGGTTTGACTGTTGGCTACGGCGGTGGTATTTTTGCTTCGCGCCAGGAAATCAGTATTTATGGGACTCTCATTTCCGACAACGAAACGGATGGTAATGGCGGCGGTCTCTACATCAACAATACGGGGCAAGACCATATTAAAGGAACGTTTACAGACGATCTGTTTGACGTGACTATCGAGAATGTTACTGTGACAGGCAATACCGGCGATGCCGGTGGCGGTTTGCATTTTAAGGGAACCATGGACGTTATCGATTCCCTTTTTGAAGGGAATACTGCTGTCAATGGCGGTGCCATTTTCGGTTACAACAATTCAGGTTCAGGTGGTGTGGGTACGGCCGCTTTTGACCGCGTGGAAATTCGTGGCAACGATGCGGATTACGGCGGTGGCGTTTACATCAGTGGATTTACACCGGGCCACACATCAGCCATCTTCTCCAACAGTCTCATTGTCGAAAATGAGGCAACAGAAAATGGCGGCGGTTTCTATAATCTTGGCGATCTGGTACTCAACAACGTGACTGTTGCTGGAAACGAAGGTGGCGGTCTCTATACGACTGGTGCCAGTGCCGCTTTAACCGTCAATAACAGCATCATTTCCGAAAACTATACCGCCGCCGGTGTAAATGACGATCTTGTCGTAGCGTCTGGAGCGTTTGCCAGCAATTACAGTATCTACGGATCAGGGGTTAATGCCGCTCTTTTTGCATCGAATGGTCTTGATTATACCGTTTGGTCGGATACATTTGGGGGGCCATTCTCATACGATGATTACGTGGACTACTTGAATAACAATCCCTTGGTCAACAACATCTTCAATTATGACAACGGAGCCGGCGAACTGTTTAAGATGGACCCCATAGACGTCTTTGGCGATGTTTTCTATCAAGACACAGTGGAAGTAACGATTTCAGGTTTAGGAACGTTCAATGCAAATTACTACACTGTGGATGACGCTTACCCGATTGTTGTCTATCAAGGTGCTTATGTGTGGGAACTCACGATTGGTTCTACTTCGTATTACTTCATGGCGGAGGACGCTGCCGACGGAACGAGTTTTCTCACGAGTGACGCGTTCCCGGGCACTCTGGGTGATTTAGTTGCAGTGGGAGAATGGAAGAATGAAAAAGTCGGTGAAACATTGGTCATCCATGATTACTCCCCGTCAGCCACGAGTTGGGCGATTGATACCGGCGACGACGGTCTTGCGGTGGGCGATTATGCCTTCAATGGTGTTGACCGTATTGTCAGTCGCGTGGACCGTGGCGCTTATGAAGCCTCTGTCGCAGCCACTTTTGAAATTGACGCTCCGGAAGTCCTCTGGCCCGGAATTGCCACTGCAATTGACGTTACCGTCACAAATACCGGCGATTATAATATCTCCGGTTCTTGGGAATTTACACTCGTCGGTAAGAACCAGGCAGGAACTGTTGTCTTCACGCAAGTGGTGACGGCCTTGGATCCCCTTGCTGTGGGTGATGATGATACCTATACGGTGAATGTCAACATCCCACTGGCTGCCTTGGGCGGTGAAGCCGACAAAGTGACGTTCACCGTGGAACTTGTCCTCGCCGGTAATACTGAGGCGGTCACAAAACAGACCGCAGACGTGTTTGTCGGTCCGGTTTTCACGGGACTTACCGCCCCGGTTGAAGACCCCGCTGATGCCGACAATTACGCGTGCTTTGTCACATTCAGTGAAGATGTCACTTATACCTCCAGTTTGGACAGTATCCAACTTTGGGTCAATGCCGGTGCCGCCGGTTGGTCACAAGTTTCGTTCGTTGAGGATACTGATTTCACAATCACACAAGTGAGCGGCAATGAGTACAAGATTTCCTGGGCCAAGTCCGTCACGCGAGCCATCGACTACGCTAGTGCCGAGATCAACCTTGTCGTTTATGGCGATGCGTTTGAAGATGCGGATGGCTATGTGGTCAAGGGAACGGTCACGGGAACGAGTATTGAAGGTGCGGCAAATCCTCCCAAGGATGGAGTTTACCGGATTTCGACCGCGTGGATCCCGACGCTCGGCAATGCCAAATGGAACACAATCAGTGCCAACGCCACAGCCAATTATACGCTTGACGATATTGCCGTAATTACCGCAGCAGGCGGAAACGTTTCGCACACATTCACGCCCGGTCTCAAAGTCGGAGATACGCCGGTTGCCGGTATCGATTACATTGACGATGTGACTGTTCCGAATGACGGCATCATGGATGATTCGGGCTGGTGGATCGAAATCACTGACAAAGATGGTAATGTGTTAGCCACTGGTGCCGGCAGTGTTGTTGCCACCCCGACCGGAACCGTCACCATTTCGTCGGACGGTCAGTCGTTCACCTACGAGTGGGGTGGAACGAAATTTGCCATGAATGAAAAAATCTATTATCGCTACATGGCCCAGGATGAGGGCAACGAGATCGTTCACTGGAATGATGCCAACACCGACGGAATCATGCAGCTCACTGAAATTGATATCGCAAATGTTGTGATTACCGTCGGGTATGATTTCAGCGGAAGTCTTCTCGTTACGACTCTGGTGGACGAATTTGACGGCCATTTTGCAGACATTACCGCAGGAACCGGTTTGAGTCTCCGTGAAGCATTGGATTATGCGAAATATATCAACAATCCATCAATCCAGTTTGCTCCCGGCCTTCTCAATGGAGCCAGTTACATGGTCTTGGGTGAGCTTTTCGTTGATTTTGACGTGATCATTCTCGGTTCGGGACAGTATCTCGTCGGAGACGGATTCTCCCGTATCATGAATGTCAACGGAGGAGCTTCTACGATCGACGTTAAGATATCCGACATGACGTTTAAAGACGGTTATGCCGACTTCGGTGCCGGTCTCCGTGTCAACAATGCGGACGTGTATCTTCAAGATGTGAATTTTATTCGTAATGTCGCTTCGCAACGAGGCGGTGCCATTTACTTCAACGGTAGCGCAGCTCTCAAAGGCGATTTGACTGTGATTGGCGGCGATATCAATTATAACTCCGCTGACCAAGGGGGTGGTATTTACTCGTATAGTGACAATACGACGATTGACGGCACCAAGTTTACCGGTAATCATGCCTCGTTTGCCGGTGCTCTCTATCAGTATGGCGCAGTGATGAATGTCACTAATGCTGATTTTATGCACAATAGTTCAACGAATAATGCTGGTGCTTTCGCACAGAACAGTGCTGCCTCACAGGAAACGAATTTTGACCATTGTACCTTCGTTGGCAACACCGCTCTCGGTTCAGGTGGCGCATTGTCACTTTCCGGTGGTGAAACCAGCATCACCGATACGGAATTCGAATACAACTCAGCGTACGTGGGAGGTGCGATCTTACAATCGTCCTCAAGTGCTTCGACATTGGACAATGTCATTTTCGATAGTAATACGGCACAAAATATGACGTTTACGGCCAATAAAGTCCAGACTTATGGCGGTGCCATGGCATTGATCGACGACGCCTCGACATTAGTGGAAAACACGAGTTTCTATAAGAATCGTGCGACAGGTGTCGATGCGGGACGCGGCGGTGCCTTCTATCAGGCGAATAACGCGGTATCAGAGTTTGCAAATGTCACGTTCGATGGGAATACGACTCAGGGACGCGGCGGTGCCGTAGCGATCGTGGGTGGAGATACGAACATCGACGATGCAACGTTCAATCGTAACACGGCCTATAATGGCGGTGCTATTTACTTGAGCGGTGCAGACCAAGTGTTGACGAATCTCACATTGACCAACAACCGTGCAACCAATGATGGTGGAGCGATTCATCATTATGGCGGTAGCATGGAACTCTCAAATTCAACATTGAAAACGAATGTTGCTGAGGGCACAACCGGTGGTGGTGGTGGTCTCTGGATTGGAAGTGCGATTCACGAGTCTTCGCTTATCGGCCCCAAAGTGGCATTCGAGAACAATGATGCTACGAACGGACGCGGAGGAGGAATTTTCGTATCGAGCTATGTTCAAGACTTCGCCGTCACATTGGCAATTGATACGGTATTCGCTGGGAATACAGCATCTCAAGGACCGACTCTAGTACGTCCATCGGACAGCGGCTACTCAGCGTTTATCAACAATAAAAAACTGAAGATCGTTGATGACCTCCTTGCTGATGTTGGGAATTACGGTAACACGGACTGCTCGGAAGATTATTGGGATTACTGGGTTTCAATTCACTAAATGTTATGAAGCTGACGTTTTCTTTGCTTCCTTTGTGAACTTTGTGGTAAAAATGTTTTATCACAAGGTTGCAAAGGGAGCATAACGAATATAAGGTTTATGCAAAAAGGCTTTGTTTGATACAAAGTCTTTTTTTATTAGCCGTACTTTTCCGGTGAAAACCTTAGCCTTACCGCACGCTGCCTGCTTCGCGCATCATGCGGAGAATCAGTTCGTCGAAAGGTACCGCCGTCGGTGAGATCGTGCAACTGAAACCGTTGCCGATGCAGTATTTCCGCAAGGTTTCGAGAAACTCGGCGAACTTACTCTTATAACGTCGCAGGATGCTTTCGCTAATCGTCACATCGCGGACGGAACCGGATTCGACATCGACCAGTTGCAGGTCACCGAGCAATTTCGGGGTTGCTTCGAGTGCATGGTGAACCTGAATGATGTTCGGTTCGTACTTGCGGTAGCGCAACGTGTCGATGCCGTTTTGATAACCATGCGGGTCGTACAAATCGCTGACCACGACGGCCAGACCGGTGCGCTGCTTGCGGTGGGTGAAATCGCGAATCACCGCACCGAGGTCGGTTTCCTCACCGACCGGTTCGCAATGTTCAAGAAATCGCAACAGGCTCAGAATGTGTTGCTTACCACGAGTCTGGGGAAACACATCGACGATCTTGTCGGTGTATGCGACAACCGAAACGCGGTCGAGATCGGCCAACGCGATGTAGGCCAGAGCGGCGGTGATTTGTCGGGCATAATCGAATTTGTCCGGCTTACCCGATGCCATGCTGCGCGAGCAGTCGAGAAAAAAATAAACGTGCAGGTCTTCCTCTTCCTCGAATCGCTTGATCAACTCACTGCCGAGTCGCGCATAGACGTTCCAGTCGAGATAACGCAGGTCGTCGCCGAGTGCATAATCACGGTGGTCGGCGAACTCAACGCCGCCGCCCATCTGCCGCGTCCGCTTCTGGGCCAGCAATTGTCCGCGAAATATCCGCCGCGAAATCAACGAAAGATATTCCAGTTTCTTCAAAAATTCTGAGTCGAACATGGTAGTGCGTTACCTTTCTCCGCGTCACAGGATGACGCGGCTCCCTCTTCCCTCTTACTTTTTACCTTCCCACCACCTTAACTTATCTTGACCCAAAGGACAAGACTTTCCGGCTCAAGTGTCTTGACATTTTTTTGCCTGTGAATATCATGAATTACGGTTTTTGATATGTTGTGCAATTTGAAATAACGTAAGTTATTTTACTTTAACGGGTAACGTCATATTTTGCGGATAATTATTGTAACGTTTTGGGATGTTTTTAAGGAAGTCTCATGTCAACACAAGAAAATCTGTGGCCTGAATTGAAAATCGTTACGCCGAATTTTGGGTCACCATTAACTCGTTTGATTCTCAAACTGGAGCATTTGCGGCGGACAGTATTACATGGAACGACACCTCCGGCGTTGTTTGGCTGCAAGTGTTTCCCTCCGTCCCCAAGTTCCCCACACCTTGTCATGCAAAGCCGAGAGTTTGAGCGGTTTTTCTTGGGTTTGCCAGGCAGCGTTCGCGGATTTCCCGGAAGGTTTGTTCTTCCCGCCACATCAGTCGGGTCAAGACTGCTCATATAATTTCGGGGCAAGACTGCTCATATATACTCCAATATACTCCCAACGGCAACAAATTGTATTTTTCACACTGTTGCCACCAGCGCAACAACAAAGCCACAGAGACACGAAGATCAATTCTCTCTGTGGCTCCGTGCCTTTGTGTGAGATATTTTTTGTAGGAAAAAACGGTAATTTGCTCCCGTTGACAACTCGCCATAACCCACTATGCTATTTTCTTTCTTGAATTTCGATAAACAAACACATTTTTCGACAATGCATTACTACGACAGACACGATAAACTCATAATACTTTGACGCGAACCACGCAAAATAACACAAAAATTCGCAATTTTTAAAAAATAGATTTTGTTTTTGAAACCTTTTAGCATATTTCGTTTTTTCGCGTATTTCGCGTTGAAAATATGGACTATGAGTGAAAAGGGGTTGTTCTGTAGGATTACATTGCCGGTAGCTTGTCGGAAAACGCTTTTTTCAACTTCATAAGAGGATGTTTTCATGTCCTACACAACAAAAATTTTGGACCAGGCAATCAAGAGAAACCCGAATGAACCGGAATTTCATCAGACATTGACAGAGATTCTCAGCACGCTTCAGCCTTATGTTGACGCACATCCTGAGTACGAAAAGGCCGGCATTCTTGAGCGACTCGTCGAACCCGAACGGGTCATCATGTTTCGGATTCCGTGGGTTGACGATTCCGGTAAAGTCCAGGTCAACAAGGGTTATCGGGTTCAATTCAACAGTGCCATCGGCCCCTACAAAGGCGGCCTGCGATTTCACCCGAGCGTGTGTCTGAGCATCGTCAAGTTTTTGGGCTTTGAACAAACCTTCAAGAATTCCCTGACCGGGTTGCCGATCGGCGGCGGCAAAGGCGGGGCGGATTTTGACCCCACCGGCAAGTCGGACTATGAGGTGATGATGTTCTGCCAGAGCTTTATGACGGAATTGTTCCGTCATATTGGTCCCGACGTGGACGTTCCCGCCGGCGACATCGGCGTGGGCGGACGCGAAATCGGGTATTTGTTCGGCCAGTACAAAAGATTGCGTGGAGCATATGAAAACGGCGTGCTAACCGGCAAAGGCATTCCCTACGGCGGAAGCCTGATACGCCCCGAAGCAACCGGTTTCGGTGCGGTGTATTACACCGTCGAAATGCTCAAGCACTTCAACGAAGAGATCAAAGGCAAAACCTTCGTACTCTCCGGTTTCGGCAACGTGGCTTGGGGGGCGGCTCTGAAAATCACCGAGTTCGGCGGCAAGGTCATCACCCTTTCCGGCCCGGACGGTTACATTCTCGATGAAAAGGGCGTGAACACACCCGAAAAGATCGGTTACATGACCGAGATGCTTGCCAGCAGACGGAACAAGGTGGAAGATTACGCAACCCAATTCGGCGTGCCGTTCTTCGCGGGTCAAAAACCGTGGAAAGTCAAGGGCGACGTTGTCATGCCCTGTGCCACGCAGAACGAGGTGCTCATGGACGATGCCAATGCCATTATTGCCAACGGTACCCAGTATTATGTGGAAGTCTCGAATATGCCCACGTCGAACGAGGCACTTGAACACTTGAAGCACAATGTTCGCGGCGTCGCACCGTCCAAGGCCGCAAACGCAGGCGGTGTGGCCGTTTCGGCACTGGAGATGAGCCAAAACTCCATGCGACTGGGCTGGACGATCGAAGAAGTCGATGCGAAACTCAAGGTCATTATGAAAAATATTCATGACGCCTCGGCCATTGCGTCGAAAGAGAACGGCTTTGGATATGACCTCATCGCCGGAGCAAACATCGCGGGCTTCAAGAAAGTTGCCGATGCGATGCTACAGCAAGGCACGGTTTGATTTTCGGCACGCAGATGACGCGGATCATACAGATGTTCGCTGATTATACGCAAAGGCCGCAGAGTTTTTAAAATTCTCTGTGTCCTCCGCATTCACTGCGTGAAACAAAATAATCTTCGTGATTTCGGCGTTGATATTTGTGGTGAAAAATGAATTCGTGAACCTCCAATCTTTTTCTTAACATATCTTCCTTCCAATAGGTTATGTGACTTAACTCAAGTTATCTAAAACACTTCTGCTTCTCTTCCGTGAAAGTTTGACTACTTCCCCCAATCTGTCGAACGGGGCTTGGTCTCACTTGACAAACCCCTCTTCTATTGGAAAATAATAAATGCTGTGACTTTTCCGACGTCATGAGTGTCACTCGTAACGCTTCGATACCCGGCAACACAACGAGAAAATCCGATGAACGAGACCTTGCACAAGCGATATGCAGGCCCCTTTCGTAATTTTCCCCGTAAAATTCTGCTTCTGATATTTGCAATAACTGCCGTGGGAGTCGCCCTTTCTTGGCAGGGGTCGACGATTGCAACTCTTCAGCAGCCCCTTGATTCAGACGAGATTACCGTACAACAAATCATGACTGGCGGCGATGTTCCACCTGTACCCGACGACAACGAGCCGCATTTCCAGGAGTATTTCACCGTTCTGCACAAGCATACCGTCTTGGTGGGAACGGGGGAAAATCGCATCGACCTATCGGGGCCGCTCTCCCAAGTCGAATCCTTGAAAAACGCCCCCGTCGAATTGGCAATTCTCCTCAACACCAAGCCGGGCGTCGCTCAGGCCGAAATCAACCCGGACAAATCCATCACCTTTACATACAGCAAAATTGGCAAAACCGAAATCACGATTCAGGCGACCAACACGAAAACGGGTCACAAAGTCGTGTCGCGATTGTTTGTCGAGGTTTGGACGCCGGACTATTGGAAAATGGTTCTCACCGTTGTCGGCGGACTCGGTCTCTTTCTGCTCGGCATGAAATTCATGTCCGACGGTCTGCAAACCATTGCCGGTGCAAGTCTCCGCAAATTAATTGCAACCTTTACGGAAAACCGCTTCTTGGCCGTGGTGGTTGGCATGATGACGACAAGCATCATCCAGTCCAGTTCGGTCACGACGGTCATGGTTGTCGGTTTCATCAACAGCCAAATCATGACGCTGACGCAAGGCATCGGCGTCATCATGGGGGCCAACATCGGAACGACTGTTACCGCTTGGATTATCGCCATCAAGATCGCCGAATACGGCCTGCCGATGATGGGATTGAGTGCCTTCATTTATATGTTTGCCAAGTCCGACCGCATCAAATTCACCGCCCTGGCCTTCTTGGGATTGGGTGCCGTGTTTTTCGGACTGGAACTTATGACGCAAGGCTTTTCGATTCTGAAAGACCTGCCCGCATTTTCGCAATGGATGGAACGCTTTGCGGCGGACTCGTTGAGCGGCGTGTTAAAATGTGTGGCCATCGGCTGTCTCTTGACGCTCATGGTGCAGTCCTCGTCGGCCACAATTGGCATCACCATGTCGCTTGCGTCCATCGGCGTCATACGATTTGAAACGGCGGCGGCACTGGTGCTCGGCGAGAACATCGGCACAACGATCACCGCCATCCTCGCGTGCATCGGCATGTCGGTCAATGCCCGGCGTGCGGCGGTCTTTCACGTCATGTTTAACACACTTGGCGTCTGCTGGGTCACGGCGATGTTTTTGAAATTTTTTCTGCCGATGGTTCTATGGATGATCGGCACAAACGACGCAGGCGAAATCAAAAACGTTACCGCCGGAATCGCCCTGACGCACACGATGTTCAATCTGACGAATACGCTGCTGTTTCTGCCGTTCACTCGCATTGCGGCACACTTGCTCACGAAATACATCTCGGACAAGGGAGTTACTTCCCAAAAAGCGAACCTGACCAATCTGCACACCTTGCTGATGGAATCTCCGGCCGTCGCCATTGAGCGTTCCCGCATCGAAGTGTTGCGCATGTCGAACATCTGTCTGGAACTGTCCGAAAATGTCAAACAGATCATGCAGACCGGGAGTACCGACAGGTCGCTTGTCGATAAGGTTTTCCATCAGGAGGAGGTGCTCGACAGTCTGCAAGACGAGATCATTGAGTTTATGACCCATCAGTTGTCGGGCAATATTTCCCACGATGTCGCCGAACTGGCACGGGCACAACTCCGTATGGCCGACGAACTCGAATCGATCAGCGACTATTATACCCAGATTTTGAAATCGAATCTCAAACTCACGGAGTCCGGCGTATTATTCCCCGAACAGGAACTCGCCGGAATGCGGGAGTTGCACGACGCGGTCACGTCCTATTTCAAGATGATTCATCGTGCGTTCAACCAACGGCGAACAGGCGTCGATGTGTTGACTGCGGTCCATAGCCAGGGACGCAATGTCACGTTTCGCGCCAAAAACTTGCGAGACCAATTTCTCCAACGCATGTCTGAAGAGCGAATCGACCCGCAGGTGGTCATGGCCTTCAATGCCCAGTTGAATGCTTACCGCCGTGTCCGGGAACATGCACAAAACGTCGCCGAAGCCATGGTGGGAGTCCAATGAGGTACTGCATGGTGTTTTTTCAATATGAAACCATTTTAGGATGCGTTACGATACCGTTCCAGTTTGGAAAACAAACGCAAGCTAGTTCCTGTAAAAATTATCATTCATTGTACTCAACGCGGTTTTCAAATTTCGTTTGCAGTGCATCGAAATTGCGGTGCGTTTTGGCAGGTTGACTTTTTTGCATTTTTGTACGGTCGTAGTCGCCCTGAAAACATTTGAACGACCGCTTCGCAACAGACGATCAGCGCAAGTTATGCTTTCGATCCCCGGTCTTCATTCGTTTTACTCCGGCAACTCCGCCAGCATTTCGCTTCAGGTTGAAAAACATAGCGAGTGTTCTGGTTGCGGGTCGCAATGCTCCCTCATTGACAAATCAAATCCATATTGGACAATGAAATCAACAAAATCAAATCAGCGTTGAACAATCAAATCGGTATCGTATCATCGAAACAACATTGAACAAGGAGTGCAGGAAATATCGAAACAATCCAGAAAAGTGTCGGTGAGCTCGTTTTAGGCATGGGCGACGAGTTGCAGGTCGCAGCAATGCTGTTCCCTTTCTTGCAGGTCGCAGCAATGCTGTTCCCTTTCTTGCAGGTCGCAATGCTCCCTTTCAATGTCCGCTCGAAACAAGTGAGGGCAGCCGCCCCATTTTCTCTCGAAGTGAGCAAACTTGAGCTACCTTTTCGCATCATAAGGTGACGCGGCTAACAGGAACGCTCGGATAGAAGAAGGGAATAAAATTCGGTATTTTCGGTATTTTCCTCAAAAAATGTTGGTTTTCATAGAAGGGAAAAATAAGGTTTCACGTCGCACGATGAATCGCCACACAACGGCGGTCACGTTATAACCGCCCTACCTAACCACTAACCACTTACTTCAAAATCATGCTTAAAGGAAACGCGATTCTCGGGCAAAGCGGCGGGCCGACTTCGGTCATCAACGCCAGTCTTTGCGGTATCATTCAAGAGGCACTCAAGCAGCGCGACTGCATCGAAAACGTACTCGGAATGCAATACGGCATCGAAGGCTTCCTGCAAAACGAGGTCATCGACCTCGGCAGGGAAAAGCCGGAGACCATCGAACGGCTCAAGACCACGCCGTCCAGTGCGCTGGGCAGTTGCCGGAAAAAACTCAAGGACGACGAACTGCCGTTTGTGCTTGAGCAACTCAAAAAATTCAACGTCCGCTATTACTTCCTCATCGGCGGCAACGACACGATGGACACGATTCACCGCGTCGAGAAATATTGCCGCGAGCAGGGTTACGAGTTGCGCGGCGTCGGCGTGCCCAAGACGGTGGACAACGACCTGTTCGCGACCGATCACACACCGGGTTTCGCGTCGGCGGGACGGTTCGTTGCCATGTCGGTTCAACAGGCTGGGATGCTCGCCCGCGACATGAAACGGGTTGACCAATTTGTCGTGTTTCAAACGGTCGGACGTTCGGCCGGCTGGCTTCCGGCAGCGGCGGCCTGTGCGAAGAAAAACGTGGACGACGCCCCACACATTATTTTACTGCCCGAACGTCCCTTTGTTCGCGAGCAATTCATCGCCGAAGCGAAATCGACTTTCGACAAATACGGCTGGGTCAGCGTCGTTTGCGGCGAAGGTGTTTGCTATGCCGATGGCACGCCGATCAGTGCCTCGCAGACGCGCGACAAGTTTGCCAATGTCGAATTTGGTGCAATGGGCGGAACCAGTGCCGCCGTCGTTTTGCACAAGATGCTGTCCGATGAGTTCAGTTGGCGCGGCGAGTTTCAGATTTGCGAATCGTTGCAGATGTGTGCCGCCGACCGTGCTTTGCAGCAGGATATCGACGAAGCCTGGCTTTGCGGTCAACAGGCGGTCAAACTGGCCGTCGCGGGTACCAGTGGCGTCATGGTAACGCTTGTCCGCGAGTCGAATTCGCCTTACAAATGTTCGCTCGGCACCGCCCCGCTCGCCGACGTGGCCAACGGCGAAAAACCCATGCCCGACAAGTTCATTTGTCCCGACCGCCTGTTCGTCACCGAAGCCTGCCTTGATTACCTGCGTCCGCTCATCGGTGTACTGCCGGATTATGTGAGTTTTGACAGGGTGACGTATAAATAGTGGCAAGGAATACGGTAGGATGGTCGCACAGTAACCGCCGAAATGATTGCGCAATGAGGGGTTGCAGTTAATAAAACTAAATCTCATTTGAACGGGGATTTAAATGAGGCCAATGAGGTATAGTATTCTATGGGAAATTAGGTTATGTCAGGAAAATACGGTGGAAATGAAGTTATTGCGGTGATTACAGTAAGAATAACAGCCAGGAACGTACGTGATCGTTTAAACAGTCAAGTCGGTCACTTACGTTCATGTCTGTTGTTTCTTGGCACCGGCTTACACTATGTGCTCTGGATTATGGAACAATTTTTTTTTTGCGTTACTCCTTGAAATATGATTTTTACTACAAACTAAGCTTTTGCAAAGTTTAAAATGAAGCTTGTTTTTACGATGTTTATGAAATCAGAAATGCAATAAAAATTATTTTGTGTGACAAAAATACAATATATTGTACAATAATACGTGTCGTATTTTACGATATTTACGAAAACAGGACAATAAAAATGATTGATATAGCCGTCATTCCCGTCGCGGGACGGGGAACGCGTTTATTGCCTTTGACCAAAAGCCAGCCGAAAGAAATGTTGCCCGTCGCCGGTAAGCCGGTCGTGCAGTATGTTGTCGAGGAACTGATTCGTTCGGGCGTACATCGTATGTTGTTCGTCACCGGGTCAGGTAAAACGGCGATCGAAAACCACTTCGACATCGATAACGAGCTGATCGACAACCTGCGTGCGACCGGCAAAGAGGAACTGCTCGCCGAGCTAGCCTTCGAACGCGAAGATGCCGATTATTTTTATTTGCGTCAGCGTCGGCAACTCGGGTTGGGACACGCCGTGCTGTGCGCCGAGCCGTTTGTTCGCGGTCAGCGATTCGTCGTCGCATTGGGCGATTCGATCATCGGGCGAGGTTCCGAGTCGAAAATCGTCAAACGCATGGTCGATCTTTTTGAAAAACACGGTGATGTTAAAGGTGTCATCGCGTTTGAGGAAGTGCCGCGAGAAGAAGTTTTTCAATACGGCATCGCACAGCCGGGCAGTGACGGCGGCGAGTTTTTCGAGTTGGACGACATCATCGAAAAACCGGCGGTCGATGAAGCACCCAGCCAAATGGCTGTTGCGGCGAGGTACGTTTTCTCGGCGGAAATATTCGAATACTTGCGAAAAACACCGCCTGGCAAAGGCGGCGAAATTCAACTCACCGATGCCATTCGTCGCATGGTGCATGACAAGAAACGCTTTCTCGGCGTACCGCTTTCCCACGCGGAAACACGTTATGACATTGGGAATTTCGAGAGCTATTTCACGGCCTTTACCGAGTTTGCCCTGGCCGATCCGACCTACGGTACCGCCGTCCGCCGGCACTTGAAGAAATTGCTGGAAAGGTAAGACGCAACAGGTAGGGCGGTCACGCCGTGCCCGCCGCAAGAAATAGCAGCCGAGAATGTGAGTGACCGGTTAAGCAGAAAATGACTCTGTCCCGTTTCGTCCGCTCCGTTACCGTCGCGGCTCTGATTTTGAACCCGTCGCTTGCTATTTCATCGCCCAAGGGCTGTTGGGCATCAGTTCGCGGAAACGTTGGAGATGTTGTTCGGCTTCGAGGCTTTTGCCGAGTTTCTGGAGCGTCATGCCGAGGTGATAATGCACATCGGCGTAGTCGGGGTGATGCAGAAGGGTACCTTGAAACGCACTGACGGCCAATTCCAACTCGCCGGTTTCCGCCAGAACGCAACCGAGACTGGCCCGGGCTTCGACAAAATGCTCGTCGATTTCGATAGCCATATAATAACGCTCGCGTGCAGCTGTTTTGTTGTCGAGACGATACAGCAGTTCGCCAAGTTGAAAGCAAATCGTTGCATCGGGACCACCTGCTGCGAGAGCCGCACGGAAAAACTCAACCGCCTGTTCGAGTCGG
>Ga0082212_10003106_pt1 | contig 23708 bp, 19 predicted proteins | sample TergutNt197P3_FD_71548 | JGI IMG/M metagenome (GOLD analysis project Ga0082212, IMG submission 71548) | Neocapritermes taracua P3 segment gut microbial communities from Petit-Saut dam, French Guiana - Nt197 P3 | ecosystem: Host-associated > Arthropoda: Insects > Digestive system > Gut ... | reverse complement strand
GGGCTTTTCGATCCCGAGCGCGCGGTCCGGGCGGAAGGTCGGCAATACTTTCGGGGCAAACCCGTCCTCGGCGGCCAACGCGCGGTGCGCGTCGAGGTCGTCGACCGGATCGTCCGTCGTGCAAAGCACCCTCACGCCGAACCGCTCGATAAGCCCCCGGCAGCGGTATTCGTCTTTCGCGAGCGCTTCGTTCGCGCGCTCCCAAACCGAGGGCGCGCTCCGCTCGTTGAGAACCTCGTCGATCCCGAACGCGCGTTTCAACTCTAAATGCGTCCAGTGGTACAGCGGGTTCCCGGGCGCGCGCGAAAGCGCGGCGGCGTACGCCCGGAACGCGGCGAAATCGTCCGTCGGGCGGTAGATGAGCCCGTCGTCCGCGCCGTCCGCGAGCATGAGCCTCCATTTGTAGTGATCCCCGCCCAACATCAGCCGGCCGACGTTCTCGTACCGGTGATTTCGGAAGATCTCCCCCGCGCTCAAGTGGTTGTGGTAATCGTAGATCGGCATGGGCTCCGCGAAATCTCGGTACAACCGCGCCGCGCTGTCCGTGGTGAGCAGGAAATCCTCGTCCATGAATGGCTTCATCGTCGCCTCCCCGCGTCGTTCGGACGATTCTACCAACTTGCGGAACCCCTGTCAAACGTGCTACAATGCCCTCGGGAAGTCGCGCGGCGCGCGCGCCGCGGGGAGGTCGATACGATGAAGCTATCCTCATGCATCGAGATGATGTTCGCGGAACTGCCGTTCGCGAAGCGGATTCAAGCGGCGAAGGATGCCGGCTTCGACGGCTACGAATTCTGGGGCTGGTACGGCAAGGATTTGGTTGAGATCGCCGATGCGCAGGCGGAATGCGGGCTCCCCTTGGCGGCGTGCGGAATCGGCTCGCGGGACGAATCGCGCCGAAGCGCCCTCAAGGGCGGCATCGTCCGGCGCGGGAACGCGAGCGCCTTCGCCGAAACCGTCGCGGAATCCATCGAGGCGACGGGGCCGCTCGGCGTGAAGACGCTGCTCGTCACGACGGGGAACGAGCTTTCGGGCGTATGCCGTGAGGCGCAGGCCGAGGCGGTCGCGGAGGCGCTCGCGACCACGCCGGGCGAGGCGCCGGCTCCCGCCGAGGCCCCGGCGGCGTCGACGGGACGCTCGCGCAGCCGCCGCAAGCCCGCCGCCACCGCGACGCCGGCGCCCGCGCCGGAGGAGGCCGTCGCGCCTCTGGAGCCCGTCGTGGAGGAGGAGGTCGTCGCCGTCGAGCCCGCCGTCGACGCTGCCGAGGCGGTCGAGGCGCCCTCGATGGAGGTTCAGGTGGCCCAGACGCTCGCCGACCTCGCCGCGTCGACCAGCGGGCCCGTCACCGCGTCCGCGCTCAAGCGCACCCTGCTGCGCAAGGACCCCACGTTCTCCGAGGCCGACTACGGGTTCCGCACCTTCACCGAGTTCCTGCGCTTCCTCGCCGACCGCGAGTTCGTCGAGCTCACCGACGGCACCACGGGCGACCCCGAGGTGTCTCTCCCGAAGCAGGGCACCAGCGACGAGAACTTCGCCCTGGTGCGCGACGTCGTCCAGGAGGTGGGCGCGCCCGTGCCGCTCTCAGGGCTCAAGAACCGCCTGCGCAAGCGGCGCCCGGACTTCTCGGAGAAGGCCCTCGGGTTCCGCGGGTTCCTGCAGTTCTGCCGCGCCGCGGAGGCCGCGGGCGCCGTCGTCCTGACCTGGGACGACGCCACCGACGACTACCTGGTGACCGCCGCCTGAGGCGCGTCCCGCGCGCCCGTGTGGCGCGGGACGACGCACCGGGCGGGCACAATGAACGGGTGACCTATCGCTTTCTCCGCCTGATCCTGGCCCTCGTGGCGTACGTGACGCTGCGTCCGCAGGCGGTGGGGCTGCACAACGTGCCGCGGCGCGGGCCGGTCATCCTGGCCAGCAACCACCTGTCGTTCATCGACTCGCTGATGATCCCGCTGATGGTGCCGCGGCACGTCACGTTCATCGCCAAGGCCGAGTACTTCACGGGCCGCGGCCTCAAGGGGCGCCTGTCGCGGTGGTTCTTCACCACGATGGGCAACATCCCCGTGGACCGCGAGGACCCGCGCGCCGGCCAGCGCTCCCTCGAGGACGCCCTCGCGGTGCTGCAGCGCGGTGGCGCGTTCGGGATCTACCCCGAGGGCACCCGCTCACGCGACGGCAAGCTCCACCCCGGGCACACCGGCGTCGCGTGGCTCGCTCTGGCCGGCCACGCACCCGTGATCCCCGTCGCCGTGATCGGCACCGACAAGGTGCAGCCCGTCGGCAAGCGGTTCCCGCGCCCGTACCGCGGCGTGCAGATCCGGTTCGGCGCGCCGATCGACCCGTCCCGCCAGATCACGGCGGGCGTGCGCCCGGCGCAGGCCCGGCGAGAGCTGACGGACCAGGTCATGGCATCGATCCACGCGATGAGCGGCCAGGAGCTGGCGGAGCGGTAGGACGGGCGGGCTCGCTGGCGCGGGCTGGATCTATCTGGTGCCTGTTCGCTGTATCTCGCGCGCACTTGCTCTATCTCGCGCGGCCACGCTCTATCTCGCGAGATAGAGCCCGCGGGCTCGAGATAGAGCCGGCGGGCTCGAGATAGCGCCGTTGGCGGTCAGTTAGTCGCTTCTCGGGGACAGCAGGCCCGGGACCTCTTCCAGGCCCGCCGCCAGGGCATCGCCGTCGCGGCCGATGACCATCGGGACGCCCGGGCCGCCGTCGTCCGGGGACGGGCCCCGGACCGGACCGGCCGACGCCGTCGCGATCACCTTCTCCGCACGGCTGAGCGTGCGGATGCCGATGGCGGCGACGACGCCGGGGTGGGCTCGGCTGGCCTCGTCGTAGATCTCAGGGTCGTGCTGGCCGTCGTCGCCCATGAGCACCCATCTGACCTGCGGGAACGTGGCGATCAGGCGTTCGAGAGACGTCGTCTTGTGCTCGCGCCCGGAGCGGAACCAGCCGGTGCGCGTGGGGCCGAAGTCGGTGAGCAGCAGCGGGCCGGGCGGGTACCCGTGGCGGGCCAGGAACCGGCGCAGCGTGCGGGCGGTGTTCCACGCCCCGGCGGACAGGTAGATGAACGGCGCGTCCGGGTTGGCCTCGACGATGCGCGCGTAGAGCGTGGCCATACCGCGCACCGCGAGGCGGGCGGCCGTGCGGACCCACAGCATGTTCCACAGGGCGACGAACAGGCGGGGGACCGAGGTCACCATGGCGGTGTCGTCGATGTCGCTGACCACGCCGAGGCGCACCTCGTCGCCGATCACCACCATCCCGGCGTGCATCTGGGCCGCCGCCTCGCCGGTGGTGCGCAGGGTGGCGCGCTGCCAGCCGGTGCGCAGGGGCGCGTCGGGCGGCAGGTCCACCTCGACGTCGATGTACCCGGCCCGGTCGGCGATCGCCTCGACGACGGCCTCGCCCACCGTGACCACCACCCGCTCGCCAGGTGCCGGGACGGCGAGGAAGCTGCGGAACCCGCGCTGGACCGGCCGCGGCCTGCCGCGGCTGAGGTGGCGCGGCGAGATCAGCACGCGGCCGAGGACGCGCACGCGCCGGGGCGTGCCGTACCCGGTGTACGGCTCGACGCGGGGAAGCCAGCCGAACCCGCGGCGCAGCACCACGCCGGCCGCCGCGACGAGCCGATCCTCGACGACGGCGGCCAGGTGGGCGCGCCCCGAGTCGCTGACCTCTCCGTCCACGCCCCAACCCTGGCACCGCGGCGGGCTGCTCGCCCGCCGCGGGGCACGGGGTGGCGGGCTAGAGCTCCGAGACGGGCGCGACCGCGGGGGTGACGGCGTCGCGCATCCACGCGGCGAGCGACGTGGCCGGCGGCCGGAGGATCACGGTGTCGACGCCCTGCTCCGCGAGGGGCCGGAGCTCCTCGACGAACCCGGCGACGTCGCCCGCGATCAGCTTCTCGCTGCCGTGCAACGTGGTGATCCGGATCGTGGAGAAGTCGCGGCCGACGTCGTCGCAGTGGGCGCGCAGGATGTCGAGCTTGTGCCGCAGGTCGTCGCTGGTGGAGGCGAACAGGTTGCAGGCGTCGGCGTACTGGGCGACCAGGCGAAGCGTCTTCTTCTCGCCCGACCCGCCGATCATGATCTCCGGCTTGCTCAGGGGCTGGGGGCTGTTGAGGGTCTCGGCCAGCTGGAAGTGCTTGCCGTCGAACGGGCCGTCGTCGTCGGAGTACATCTGGCGTGCGATCTTGACGGCCTCCTCGAGCATCTCGAACCGCGTCTTGAGGGCCGGGTAGGGGACGCCGAGGCCGGCGTGCTCCTCCTCGTACCAGGCGGCGCCGATGCCGAGCGTGGCCCGCCCGCCGGAGAGCACGTCGAGCGTGGCGACGATCTTGGCGAGCAGGCCGGGGTAGCGGTAGGTGACCCCGGTGACGAGAGCGCCGAGCTGCACGGTCTCCGTGCGGCCGGCCAGGTAGCCGAGCGTCGTGTACGCCTCGAGCATCGGGTCGGACGCCGGGAAGCCGGCGCGCATCATCTGCCAGTAGTGGTCCATGACGGAGATCCAGGCGAGCCCGGCCTCCTCGGCGTACGCGGCGGTGTCCGCGAGCTCCGTGCGCAGTGCGGAGGGCTCGACGGAGTCGAATCGCATCAGGTGTGCTCCGAGCTTCATGCCTCGCATCATGCTCCCGGACCCTGAACACTTCACCCGGTCAACGAACCCCGGGCCAGCACCACCGGGCAGCTTGCGAGATGGTCGTCGACCAGGCCGCAGGCCTGCATCGCCGCGTACGCGGTGGTCGGGCCGAAGAACCGGAAGCCCAGCTTCTTGAGCGTCTTCGCCATCGCGACCGACTCCGGGGACGTGGACATCATCCCCTCGAACGACACGAGCGGCGCCGGGCGGGGCGGGGGAGCGAACGACCAGAACAGCTCGTCGAGCGTCTGCCCCGACTCGTGCAGCGCAAGCACCGCCCGGGCGTTGCCGATGGTCGCCTCGATCTTCTGCCGGTTGCGGATGATCCGGGCGTCGGCGAGTAGCCGCTCGACGTCGTCCTCCTCCATGCCCGCCACCGCCGCAGGCTCGAAGCCGTGGAACACCTCCCGGAAGGCGTCGCGCTTGCGCAGCACCGTGATCCACGAGAGGCCCGACTGGAAGCCCTCGAGGGCGATGCGCTCCAGGAGAGGTGCCTCGCCGTGCACGGGCACGCCCCACTCGGTGTCGTGGTACGCCTCGTAGAGGGGGTCGCCGTCGCCGAAGCAGCGGGCGGTGATGGTCGCCGTCGTCATGCACCCAGGGTGCACCGTGGCACCGACGCGCGGACGGCCGGGTGCGCAGTCTGTGCACGACGACGTCCTCACCGGACGTGGGGACAGCCTCAGCGAGGCAACGCCTCCGCCAGGCGACCGCAGCGTTCCGGGTCCTCGGTGAGCCCGTGGTCCAGGCCCCAGAGCCAGTAGTCGGTCACCCGCCACCGCGCCCAGACCGGCGCGAGCCCGGGGTCGAGGCCCGCGGCGTCGACGAGCGCGGCGAACCAGGACGGGATCTGGGTGTCGCGCACGTGGTCGACGCGGCGCCACAGCACGTCGACGAGCGTGCGCTCGCGGTCGCCCACCAGGAGCACCGGGTCGACCACGCGCCAGCCGCCGTCCGCGGCGCGCAGCACCTGGTCGTCATGGAGGTCGCCGTTCACCGCGACCGCGGGGCGGCTGCCGGCCAGGATCACATCGGCGGCGGCCTCGGCCGCGGCGAGGTGGCGCTCGGGGAAGGGCCGACCCAGGCGGGTCCACGCCTCGCGCAGCTCGGGGGTCCGCGCGCGGACCACGTCGGGGGTGTGCGGGAGCCCGACGTCGGGCGGGACCGGGACCGACAGGCGGCGCACCACCTGCCCGATCTCCGCCGTCGCGACCCCGAGCGGCTCTCCCGCGAGCGTCTCGGGCCCGAGCCTTTCCAGCAGCAGCACGCCACCCGCGACGTCGGACCGGAACAGGCCGACCACGCCGTGCCCCTGCCAGAACTTCAGCGCGGAGGCGAGCGGTCCGACGCCGTGCGACGGAGGGGCAAGGCGCAGCGCGGCGGCGTCGGAACCCGCGCGGACCGGCACCACCACCGCGTGCGCGCCGTGGGCGACCGGCCCGTCGACCGTCACCGACCAGCGCTCGCACCACGCGTCGACCAGGCCGGGGAGCGCCGCGAGCCACGCCCGGTCCTCGGGCGTCGCGGACCACCATCGCGGCATCGCCAGGTACGTCGGAGGGATCTCGACGGGCACGGAACTCATCTTAGGAACGGATGGTCGGGGCGGCTCTACAACGATGTACTATCGCGCCGTGGTTCACCCAGCAGCGTTGCTCGAAGGACCGTCCCGCCCACGACGGGTCCCCGTCGCGGTGTCGGCCGTGGCCCTGCTGGTGGTCGCCGCTCTCGCCGTCGTCGGCGTCCGGTGGGCGACCGCCGAACCCGCCGTGGCGGCGACCGCGCTCGACCTCTCCGGCGACCTCCACACCCACGACCCGGCCCTCGTCGTCGGCGACCCTGGCCAGCCCTGGTACGTCTTCTCGACGGGCGACGTGCACGTCGGGTTCGGTGCGCCGCAGGTGCGCCGGTCCACGGACGGCGGCCGGACCTGGGAGAACCTCGGCACCGTGTGGGACGCGAAGACCCGGCCCACGTGGGTGTACGACGAGGTCAAGGGTGTGCAGAACTTCTGGGCCCCCGACGTCGTGCAGCACGACGGCACCTGGTACCTCTACTACGCGGCGTCGACGTTCGGCTCCAACACGTCCGCCATCGGGCTCATGACCAACACGACGCTCGACCCGGACGACCCCGCCTACCACTGGGTCGACAGGGGCGAGGTGATCCGGTCCACGCCGGGCGAGGACGACTTCAACGCCATCGACCCCGGCGTCATCATCGACCGGGACGGGACGCCGTGGATGGCGTTCGGATCGTTCTGGGGCGGCGTGCAGCTCGTCGAGCTCGCGTGGCCGGACGGCAAGCCGGCACACCCCGACGCCGAGCCGGTGACCGTCGCACGCCGCACGGGGCCGCCCGACGCGATCGAGGCGCCGTACCTGGTGGCGCATGGCGGCTGGTACTACCTGTTCGTCTCGCGCGACCTGTGCTGCCGCGGCACCGACTCGACGTACAACATCGCCGTCGGCCGCTCGAGGTCGATCGCCGGGCCGTACCTCGACGACCAGGGCCGGGACCTCGCGCGCGACGGCGGACGCGTGGTCCTCATGTCTCAGGGGGACATGGTGGGCCCGGGCGGGCAGTCGTACTCGAACGGCTACCTTGCATTCCACTACTACGACGCGACGCGGGGCGGCGCCTTCCGGCTCGCCGTCCGCCGGCTGGCGTGGACCGAGGACGGCTGGCCGGTCGCGTGGACCGCCGAGGAGCTCAGCGCGCGGACTGGGTGAGGCCGCTCTAAATGGCGCCCTGCCGCTCTAACTCGCGCCAGTGCGCTCTATCTCGCGGGCGGGCGCTCTAGCTCGCGAGATAGAGCTCCCGCTCGCGAGATAGGGCTCCGGCTCGCGAGCTAGAGCGCGGCCAGGCCGGACAGAGCGCGCTCCAGCGCCACAACGCCAGCTGCCCCGCTCACGCCTCCGGCGGCTGCTGCGGCGGCGCCCACTGCGTGGACGCGGCCTGGCGCTCCCAGTAGCGCTCCTCGCTGGGGATGAGCGCCCACGCGATGACGTAGGCGAGCACCTGCGGGCCGGGCAGCACCACGGAGACGGCGGTGAGCAGGCGGACGACCGTGCGGTCCCACCCGAAGTAGTCGGCGACGGCGGCGCACACGCCGCCGAGCATCCGGCCGTTCGACGGGCGGTAGAAGGGGCGCTGCGGGCGCGGGGCCGGCGGCGTCCACTGCTGCTGGGGCTGGGTGTACGGGGGCTGGGGAGTCTGCGTGTCCATGCCTCAAGGCTGCCCCGTGCGGCGGCGTCGGGCTATCGGGTGTGCCCCCGATCCGACCCCGGTTGTCCCCCGGGGTCGGGTGGCGACGTCACCACCGCGGGCTCAGGGCGATGTGGCCCAGATCACGCAAGCCCTTGCATCACGTTGCACAGTTCTTGCGGTTCGGGGACTACAGTCACCCGCATGTCGAGACGTCTTGCCGAGGTTGCCAAGAAGGTCGGGGTCAGCGAGGCCACGGTGAGCCGGGTGCTCAACGGCAAGCCCGGCGTCAGTGAGAGCACGCGCGCCGCCGTGCTCACGGCGCTCGACGTCATGGGCTACGAGCGCCCCGTCAAGCTGCGCGGCGAGCGCGGCCGCCTGGTGGGCCTGGTGCTCCCCGAGCTGGTCAACCCGATCTTTCCGGCGTTCGCCGAGGTGGTGGGCGGCGCGCTGGCCCAGCAGGGGTACACGCCCGTGCTGTGCACGCGCAGCGCGGGCGGGGTCTCCGAGGCCGAGTACGTGGACCTGCTGCTGGCCCAGCAGGTCTCGGGCGTCATCTTCGCCGGCGGGTTCTACGCGGAGCGCGGCAAGGACCACGCCCACTACCGCCTGCTGCGGGAGCGCGGCCTGCCCGTGGTGCTCATCAACGGCGCGATCGAGCAGCTCGACTTTCCCCGGGTGAGCTGCGACGACATGGTCGCGGTCCACCTGGCGCTGGGGCATCTCGCCTCGCTGGGGCACTCGCGCGTGGGCCTGCTCCTGGGCCCGGGCGACCACGTGCCGTCCGAGCGCAAGCTCGCCGCCGCGCGCGCCTGGTTCGCGCAGCGCGGCACCCCGCTCGACGACGCCCTGGTGGTGCACTCGCAGTACTCGCTCGAGGCGGGCCAGGCGAGCGCGAACCGCCTGCTCGACGCCGGCGTCACGGCGATCGTGAGCGCGTCCGACCCGCTGGCGCTCGGAGCGGTGCGGGCCGCGCGGCGGGCGGGGCTGTCCGTCCCGCGCGACCTGTCCGTGGTGGGCTTCGACGACTCCGCCCTGATGAACCTCACCGACCCCGCGCTCACCACGGTGCGGCAGCCGATCGAGCCCATGGGCCGGGCGGCCGTCGACCTCCTCGCCGCGCTCGTGGCCGGCGAGGACGTGCCCCACGAGGAGCTGCTGTTCGAGCCGGAGCTGGTGGTGCGGGGGTCGACGACGGTCGCGCCGTCCGGCCTTGCGCCGGTTGCGCACCCGGGAGCCGCCGTCGTGCCGTAGATGTCAAAACGGTCACGGGGACTGTCGGGTTCTTGCGTGACTGTTGTTGCATGCTTACGCTCGGCTGCATGACGACGACGTCTACCCCGGTGCGCGCGAGCGTGCAGAGCACCGACGCGAGGCACGCCACGGAGTGGTGGCGCCACGCGGTGATCTACCAGGTCTACCCGCGCAGCTTCGCCGACGGGAACGGCGACGGCACCGGGGACCTGGCCGGCGCCCGCGCCCGGTTGCCCTACCTGGAGCGGCTCGGCGTCGACGCCGTGTGGTTCACCCCCTGGTACGTGTCGCCGCTGGCCGACGGCGGCTACGACGTCGCCGACTACCGCGCCATCGACCCGCGGTTCGGCACCCTGGAGGAGGCCGAGGCGTTCATCCGCGAGGCGCTCGCGCGCGGCATCCGCACGATCGTCGACGTGGTGCCCAACCACGTCTCCGAGCAGCACCCCTGGTTCCGGGCGGCGCTCGCCGCGCGGCCCGGGTCGCCCGAGCGGGCCCGGTTCTGGTTCCACCCCGGCAAGGGGCCGGGCGGGGCCGAGATGCCCACTCGTTGGGTCTCCGACTTCCAGGGCTCCACGTGGACGCGCACCACCGACCCGGACGGCACGCCGGGGGAGTGGTACCTGCACCTGTTCTCCGCGGAGCAGCCCGACCTCAACTGGGACCACCCCGACGTGCGCCGCGAGCACGAGGAGATCCTGCGGTTCTGGTTCGACCGCGGCGCGGCCGGCATCCGCATCGACTCGGCCGCGCTGCTGTTCAAGGACCCGGCGCTGCCCGAGGTGCCGCAGCGCCCCGGTCCCGGCGAGCACCCCCACGTCGACCGCGACGAGCTGCACGACGTCTACCGCTCCTGGCGCGCGATCGCCGACTCCTACGCCGACCCGCGCGTGCTGGTGGGCGAGGTGTGGCTGCCCGACGTCGAGCGGTTCACGCGGTTCCTGCGCCCGGACGAGATGCACACGGCCTTCAACTTCGACTTCATGGCCCGCCCGTGGGATCCCGCCGACCTGCGCGAGTCCATCGCGACGACCCTCGCCGCGCACGCCCCCGTCGGCGCGACGCCGACCTGGGTGCTGTCCAACCACGACGTGACCCGGCCCGTGACGCGGTACGGCCGCGCCGACTCGAGCTTCGCGTTCGCCCGCAAGCGGTTCGGGGTGCCCACCGACCTCGCGCTCGGCACGCGGCGGGCCCGGGCGGCCGCCCTGCTCGTCGCCGCGCTGCCCGGCGCGCTCTACGTCTACCAGGGCGACGAGCTGGGCCTGCCCGAGGTCGAGGACCTGCCGCGCGGCGTCATCGAGGACCCGATGCACTTCCGCTCCGGCGGCGTCGACCCCGGGCGCGACGGGTGCCGCGTGCCGATCCCGTGGACGCGCGCGGGGTCGTCGTTCGGCTTCGGGCCCGACGGCGCCGCCGCACCCTGGCTCCCCCAGCCGGCGGCCTGGCGCGACCTCGCCGTCGACGCCCAGGAGGCCGACCCGGCGTCGATGCTGCGCCTCTACCGCGACCTGCTGCGCCTGCGGCGCGACCTCCCCGAGCTCGCCGACGGCGAGCTGACCTGGCTCGACGACGCCCCCGCCGACGTCGTCGCCTTCCGCCGCGGCGCCGGGCTCACGTGCCTCGTGAACCTCGGCGCTGCGCCCGTCCCGCTGCCCGACGGCGAGGTGCTCCTCGCCAGCGGCCCGCTCACCGACGACCACACGGTGCCGACCGACACCGCCGTCTGGACCCGTTCCTGACGCACCCCGCCCCACCCATCCACCGAGGAGAGACGATGAAGTCCACCTACCGCGCTGCGGCCTTCGGCCTTGCCGGGGCCATGGCGCTGAGCCTGACCGCCTGCTCGTCGGGCGGCAACGCGAGCACGGGCGCGAGCTCGGACGGCAAGGTGACGCTGAGCGTCGTGTCGCTGCTGCCGGGCTCGGAGCAGGCCGCGATCGACGCGTTCAACGCGCAGGTCAAGCAGTTCGAGGCCGCCAACCCGAACATCACCATCAAGCCCGTCGAGTACGAGTGGCAGGCGCCGACGTTCGCCGCCCAGCTCGCCGGCGGCACCCTGCCCGACGTCTTCGAGATCCCGTTCACCGACGCCAAGACCCTCATCGCCAACGGCCAGCTGGCGAACATGGACAAGCAGTTCCACACCCTGCCGTACGCCGGGAAGTTCAACCCCGCGATCCTCGACTCGGGCAAGGGCAGCGACGGCAAGGTGTACGCCATCCCGGCCAAGAACGTGTACGGCGTCGGGCTGCACTACAACCGCAAGCTGTTCGAGTCGGCCGGCCTCGACCCCGACAAGCCGCCGACGACGTGGGACCAGGTGGCCCAGGACGCGAAGAAGATCGCCGACGCCAACCCGGGCGTGGCGGGCTACATGCAGATGTCGCAGAACGGCACGGGCGGGTGGCAGCTCACCGTCCAGACGTACGCGCGCGGCGGGCGCATCCAGGAGGTCTCCAAGGACGGCAAGGCGACGTCCACGCTCGACGACCCGGCCACCGTCGAGGCCCTCCAGTGGCTGCAGAAGATGCGCTGGAACGACAACTCGCTCGGGTCCAACTACCTGCTCGACTGGGGCACCATGAACCAGGCGTTCGCGTCGGGCAAGGTCGCCATGTACACGTCGGGCTCCGACGTCTACACCTCGATGATCCAGTCCAACGGGCTCGACCCGGCCATCTACGGCCTCGCCGCGCTGCCGCTCGAGGGCTCCGACGCCGGCGTGCTCACCGGTGGCACCCTGGCCGCCGTCCCGGCGGGCGTGTCGACGGCGGTCAAGAACGCCGCCATCAAGTGGATCGACTTCTTCTACACGGGCAAGCTCGTGGACAAGGACCGCGCCGTCGCGGACGCCCAGACGCTCGTCAAGGACAAGCAGCCCGTCGGCACCCCCGTGCTGCCCATGTTCGACAAGGCCCAGTACGAGCAGAACCAGGAGTGGATCAAGCAGTACATCAACGTGCCGCTCGACCACATGAAGAGCTACACCGACACGATGTTCGAGCTCCCGCTGGTGGGCGAGCCGTCGCGCCACACTCAGGAGATCTACGCGCTCATGGACCCCGTGGTCCAGGCCGTGCTGACCAACAAGAACGCCGACATCGAGAAGCTCCTCAAGGACGCCAACACCCAGGCGCAGAACCTGCTCGACCAGGACTGACATGACCAGGAACGACGTGCTCGCCGCGCCGGTGACGGCGCCGCCGGGCACCCGCACCGACCGACCGCGCCGCACCCCCGCCACCGCCCTGGTGACGTGGGTGCGGCGCGGGGGGCCGCATCATCTCGTGTTCCTGCTGCCGACGCTCGTGATCTTCGGGGTCTTCTCCTGGTACCCGATCGTGCGGTCGGTGGTCATGAGCTTCCAGAAGACCAACCTCGCCGCGCCGCCCCGGTGGGTGGGGTGGCACAACTTCGTGTTCGTGCTGCACGACCCTCTGTTGGGTACGGCCGTGCGCAACACGCTGTGGTTCGCGCTGCTCGCGCTGATCATCGGGTACCCCGTCCCGCTGGTCGCCGCCGTCGTGATGAGCGAGGTGCGGCGCGCCAAGGGGCTCTACTCGGCGCTCGCCTACCTGCCCGTCGTGGTGCCGCCCGTCGTGTCCGTGCTGCTGTGGCGGGTGTTCTACGACGCCTCGCCGACGGGTGTGTTCAACACGATCCTCGGCTGGGTGGGGCTGGGGCCGTTCCCCTGGCTGCAGGACCAGACGTGGGCCATGCCGTCGCTGGTGCTGGCCGCCACCTGGTCCGGGGCCGGCGGCACCGTCATCATCTATCTCGCCGCGCTGCTGTCCGTGCCGCCCGAGCTGTACGACGCCGCCGAGGTGGACGGCGCCGGCATCTGGCGCAAGGTGTGGCACGTGACGATGCCGCAGCTGCGCGGCGTCCTGTTCATCACCCTGATCCTGCAGATCATCGCCACCGCCCAGGTGTTCCTCGAGCCCTACCTGTTCACCGGCGGCGGGCCTGCCAACGCGACCGTCACCGTGCTGCTGCTGATCTACCGGTACGCGTTCCAGAACTCGTTGGGCGGCAACTACGGCGCGGCGACGGCGCTGTCGCTCATGCTCGCCGTGGTGCTCGCGCTGTTCTCCCTGCTGTACTTCCGACTCACCAAGAGCTGGAGCCAGTGATGGCCGCCATCGCGCAGACCGCCGACCGCACCGCCGTCTCCGCCTCCGACTGGCGCCGGCCCGGCGTGCGCTGGGGGCTGGGCAGCGCGCACGTCGTGCTGCTGGTGCTGCTCGTGGTGGTGGGGCTGGGGCCGCTGCTGCTGCTCGCGAAGTTCGCGGTCACGCCCACGCAGGACATCCTGCGCACGCCCATGGCCGTGTTCCCGCACGGCATCGCCTGGTCGAACCTCGACCAGGCGTGGAACGACGTGCAGATCTCGCACTACTTCCTCAACACGGTGTGGGTGGCCGCCGGGTCATGGGCCTCCCAGCTGCTCGTGGCCACCACCGGCGGGTACGTGCTGTCCGTGCTGCGGCCCGCGTACGGGAAGGTGGTCGAGGCGCTCGTGCTCGCCACCATGTTCATCCCGACCGTGGTGCTGCTGGTGCCCCTCTACCTGACGGTCCTCCACCCGCCGCTGCTGCGGACGTCGCTCATCAACTCGTTCTGGGCCGTGTGGCTCCCGGCGGGGGCGTCGGCGTTCAACGTGCTGCTGGTGCGGCGTTTCTTCGACTCGCTGCCACGGGAGGTGTTCGAGGCCGCGCGCGTGGACGGCGCCGGGCCCTACCGGCTGTTCTGGTCGGTGGTGCTGCCCATGTCGCGGCCGATCCTCGGCGTCGTGTCCGTGTTCGCCGTCATCGCGAGCTGGAAGGACTTCCTCTGGCCGCTGCTGGTGCTGCGCGACCCCTCCATCCAGCCGCTGTCCGTGCGGCTGCCGTCCATCGCCGGCACCACCGACCAGGGCGTGTTCCTGGCGGCGCTCGCGATCGCGACGCTCATCCCGATCGTCATGTTCCTGCTGTTCCAGCGGCTGTTCCTCAGCGGGGTGGGGCTGGGCGGGGCGGTCAAGGGGTGAGGGCCGGGTCGGCGAGCAGCGCGCGGATCCGGCGGCGGGAGGCCGCCGCGAACTCCGGCCAGCGGGTGTCGTAGTACGGGATCGCGATCGCCGCCTGCACGATCAGCCAGCCGAGTGCGCGTTCGACGGCGGCCGCGGCGACGCCGTCGGGCAGGCCCTTCGTGGCCTCGTGCAGGAACGTCGCGCGGGCCGCGCCGTCGAACAGCCACCACGCGGGGCACAGGTCGACGGCGAGGTCGCCGACGCCGAGCGCGCCCCAGTCGATGACGGCGGTCAGGCGGCCGTCGTGCGCGAGCAGGTTGCCTGGCAGCAGGTCGCCGTGGATCCACGCCGGGACCGACGACGGCGGGGCCGCCAGCGCTCGTCCCCAGGCGGCGGTCGTGGCGTCGACGTCGACCTCCGGTGCGCTGTCCGGCCTCCGGGGGCCGATACCGCGACCCGAGTCGGACGACGCGATCGCGGCGAGCGCCTCGCGGACCGCCGGGTCCAGGCGCTCCAGCGGCACGCCGCGCGCCGTGCCCTGCTTGCGCGGGCCGCCGTCCGGGTCCACGGAGCGCAGCGCCCGCACGAGGTCGCCGAGCGCCCGCGCGCCTTCGTCCGCGTCGAAGCCCAGCGGCTCGCCGGCCCACGGGTCGCCCACCGCGCGGCCGGGAACCCAGGGGACCACCGACCACGGGAACGGGTACCGACCGTCTGGTTCCCCGACGGCGACGGGCGCGGGGACGGTGAGCGGCAGGTGCGGGGCGAGCAGGGGGAGCCAGCGGGCGTCGCTCGCCGCCTGCTCGGCGGCCCAGGCGATGCGCGGCATCCGGGCCAGCAGGGCTCCCGCTGCGGGGTCGCCCAGCAGGAACAGGCGGTGGTCGGTGCCGGCCTCGGGCACCGGGGTGATCGCGCGGCCCGCCAGGTGGGGGAGCTGGGCGGCCAGCAGGCGGCGGACGTCGTCGGCGGTGACCTCGACCTCGTCGTCGTGCATCAGGCCGTCGCCCCGAGCGCGGCGTCGAACGCCGCGAGCAGGGGCTCGCTGAACAGGACGAAACGGATGTGCTCGACGTCGCCTGACCAAGCCCGGACGGCCCCGACGGCGGCCGCCGCGGCGTCGTGCGGCGACCAGCCGTAGACGCCCGCCCCGACCGCCGGGAACGCGACCGTGCGGGCGCCGACCGCCGCGGCCGCGTCGAGGCTGTGCGTGAAGCAGGCCGCGAGCAGCGCGGGGTCCGTCTGGCCCGCGTTGCGGTTGGGGCCCACGGTGTGGACCACCCAGCGGGCCGGGAGGTCGAAGCCGGGCGTCGCCACCGCGTCGCCGACCGGCAGGCCGCCCGGGTACGTGGTGCGCCGCAGCTCGCGGCACGCCTCGAGCAGGCGCGGGCCCGCCGCGGCATGGATGGCGCCGTCCACCCCGCCGCCGCCCAGCAGCGACGAGTTGGCGGCGTTGACGATGGCGTCGACGTCGACGCGCGTGATGTCCCCGAGCTCCGTGGTGATCCGCACGGCTCGACGCTACGACGTCTGCCGGGCACTAGGCGCGGGCGACCTGCTCGAGCGCGGCCCGCAGCGCCGCCAGCGTCCGCGCTGCCTGCGCAAGGTCCTCGGCGGGGACGACGTCGCGCGTCAGGTCGCCGACGGCCTCGGCGAGCGTGGGGCTGCCGGCGTCGTGGGCCGCCTCGCCCGCCGGGGTCAGCTCGAGGACGGAGGAGCGGCGGTCGCTCGGGTTGGCGTGGCGCTCGCACAGGCCGGCGGCCTCGAGGCGGTCGACGGCCTTGCTCGCTGCGCCCACGGTGATGTCGACGGCGTCGACGATGTCGGCCACGCGGCAGCTCGGCGTCTCGCGGATGATGCCCAGCAGCTCGACCTGCCCGACGCTCAGCCCGCCGTGCGCCGCCCGGACGCGCGCGTCCACGAGGTTGTAGAGGCGGGTCTCGGCGCGGACCAGGTCGATGAAGAAGTCGGTCGGTTCGACCACGGATACCTTCCCGGAAATAAGATTCCTGGTGATCTAGTTCTTGGTGATGCAATCGCATCGTCGCACACCCAGGGAGCCACCATGAGCAAGCAGCAGCGTGACGCGCTCGACGCCGCCATGCGCACGTCCCCGTTCGACACGTCCATGACGCCCGGCACGCACCGCGCCGACTTCGAGGAGCGGCTCACCCCGCCCCTGCCCGACGACGTGACCGGCCACGACGTGCGGGTCGGCGGCGTCCCGGCGCTCCGGCTCGACGTCCCCGGCGCCACCCGGCCCGGGACCCTCGTCTACTTCTTCGGCGGCGGGTACGTGGTCGGGTCGCCGCGGTCGGGAGCGCGGCTCGCCGTCGCGCTCGCCCGGCGCACCGGGCTCGCCCCCGTCGCCGTCGAGTACCGGCGCGCCCCTGAGCACCGGTTCCCCGCCCCGGTGGACGACGCGCTCGCGTTCTACCGCGGGCTGCTCGACGACGGCACGCCCGCCGAGTCCGTCGTCCTCGCCGGCGACTCCGCGGGCGGCGGCCTCGCGGTCGCACTCATGCTCGCCGCGCGCGACGCCGGGCTGCCGCTGCCCGCGGGGGCGGTGGTCTTCTCCGCCTGGGCCGACCTGACCCTGACCAGCCCGACCTTCGAGACCAAGCACGGGATCGACCCGCTCTTCAGCCGCGCGGCCATGGCCTGGTACGCCGGCCACTACCTCGACGGCGCCGACCCCGCGCAGCCGCTGGCCAGCCCGGCGCTCGCCGACCTCACGGGTCTGCCGCCCCTGCTGGTCCAGGCCGGGTCGCACGAGGTGCTGCTCGGCGACTCGGTGCGGCTCGCCGCCGCGGCGGCCGCGGCCGACGTCGACGTGCGGCTCGAGGTCACGCCCGACGTGCCGCACGTGTTCCAGAACGCGTTCGGCGCGCTCGACGAGGCGGACGCCGCCCTCGACCGCGCGGCGGACTTCCTGGTGTCGGTGCTCGAACGGCGGGCGCTCGAGCGACCGGCGCCCGAGCGACCGGCGCCCGAGCCCGTCACCAGCCTGTCGGCGTGAGCACCTTGCGGATGCGCTTCTCGCTGACCGGGCCGTCCGTGCCGAGCTGCTGTGCGAACAGGCTGACGCGCAGCTCCTCGATCTGCCAGCGGACCTCCGCCAGCTCGGCCGCCCGGGCCGGGTCGGCGGGGCCCGCCGCGTAGGCGGCGCGCGCCTTGGCGTACGCCTCCTCCACGTCGTGGATCTTCCACGCGAGCTCGGCGTCGCGGTGCGGGCTCGACTGGGCCTTCTCGAGCCGGTACGACGCCGCGCGCAGGTAGCGCACCAGGTGCGGCAGGTGCCGGGGCGGGGTCGCGCTCACGAACCCGTCGTGGATCAGCGTGGCCGCGTGCTCGCGGATGTCCTGGAGCGTGTTGAGCAGTGCCAGCGACGACGTCGCGCGGACCTCGCCCTCGAGCGTGCGCCAGGCCGTCAGGGCGGCGACGACGTGGCCCGCCACCCGGTAGGTCTCGTCCTCCAGGTGGCGGCGCAGGTGGGCGCTCGCGTCCTTGTACAGGTCGGAACTGTCGATCCGTACGGCCACCGGACCGGCGGGCGTGCCGGGGGCGAGGTCGGCGTCGTCGCTGGTCAGGGCGACGACCGCGGCGAGCTGGAGGTCTTCGGCGAGCGCGTCCGTGTTCCGGTACGGGCTCGCGGCCAGCGTGAGCGCCTGCTTGCCCGTCCAGCGCGACGTGATGCGGCCGGCCGCCAGGCGGTTCTCGGTCAGCAGCAGCCGGCGCACGCCGCGCGCGTGGGCGGCGGGGCGCTCGGTCACGTCGGCGAGGATGCGCAGCGCGACCGTCGGCTCGTGCCTGGGGCCCGGCTCCTCGACGAGGGCCGGGTAGCCGCGCACGACGACCCCGCCGCCCAGGTCGGTGGAGACGACGTCGGGCAGGCGGCCGTCGGGGAGGCCGTCGGGCCAGGTGGTGAGCGCGGTGCGCTCGGCGACGGCGCCTCCTCGGTGGTCGAGCCTGTCGAGACCTGGAGCACCTGACGGCGACGTCGTGGACTCGACGGGTTCGACCACCGGGGAGCGCGGCGTGCGCTTCCGCGCCTCCTCCAGCGCCACCGCCACGGCGCCCTTCACCGCCGCGCGCACCGCCGCCTCCGCCTTCGGGGCGAGGCTGCGCTGCAGCGTCAGCAGGTCCTTCGACTCGCCGGCCGCCGCCCGCCCGTCCGTCACGCGGAACGTGACCCGCAGGTGCGCGGGCAGCCGCTCGACCCGCTCGGGGTCCCAGGCGTCGTCGGGCACCAGCACGTCGCGCAGCGCGCGCACCGCGCGGGTGAACGCCACGGAGAACGGCTCGGCCATGTCGCCCGCGCGGGTCATGTCCTCCCACGTGGGTGTGTGGGTGCGGAGCCAGGCGGCGACGGCGGCGCCGACGTCGGGCGCCGGGACCAGCTGCACGCGCACCGGCTTGGGCAGCGAACGGATCGTGGCGACGCACAGCTCCTCGAGCAGCCCCGGCACCATCCAGTCGAAACCCGCCGGCGCCAGCCGCGGCAGCACCGAGAGCGGCACGTGCACCGTGACGCCGTCGGCGTCCTGGCCGGGGCGGAACTGGTAGGTGAGCGGCAGCGTGACCTCGCCCTGCGTCCACGTGGACGGGAACTGGGCGGGGTCCACGGCCTCGACGTCCACGAGGTCCTCGAGGCGGAACGTCAGCAGGTCGGGCGTCTGACGGCGGGTCCGCGACCACCACTGGTCGAAGTGCCGGGCGCTGACCACGGACGCGGGGACGCGCTCGTCGTAGAAGGCGAACAGGTCGTCCTCGGACGCGACCAGGCCGCGCCGGCGGGAACGCGCCTCGACCTGTTCGGCCTCCTCGAGGGTCTTGCGGTTCTCGGCGAAGAACTTGTGGTGCGTGGTCCACTCGCCCTGCACCAGGGCGTGGCGCACGAACATCTCGCGGGCGGCCTCGGCGTCGACCTTGGCGAACAGCACCGGGCGGTCCGTGACGACCGGCACGCCGTAGAGCAGCACCTTCTCGGTGGCCATCGCGGCGCCCTGCTTGGTGGACCAGTGCGGGTCGGAGTACGTGCGCCGGGCGAGGTCGCCGGCCAGCGCCTCGACCCACTCGGGCTGGATGCGCGCGACGTCGCGGGCCCACAGGCGGGACGTCTCGACCAGCTCGCCCGCCATGACCCACACGGGCGGCTTCTTGCTGAGCGGCGATCCGGGGAAGATCGCGAACCGCGCCCCGCGGGCGCCCAGGTACTCGTTGCGGGCGCGCTTGGCCTGCTGGCGCAGGGCGCGGGCGCGCGCCTCGCCCTTGAGGTGGGCGACGGAGGACGCCTTGATCTCGCCCGTGTCCTGCATGCCGACCTGCGAGAGCAGGCCCGAGAGGAGGGCGCGGTGGACGGTGTCGCCGTCCCAGACGCGGCGCCACTCGCCGGCGACGGGGTTCCCCCCGGTGGTCTCGACGGGCTCGGCCACGGGGCGGGCCGAGCGTCGCGTCGACAGGTCGATGCCCAGGTCGTTCGACATCTGCCGCAGCTGTGTGACGACGTCCTGCCACTCGCGCACGCGCAGGAAGTTGAGGTGCTCGGCCTTGCACAGGCGGCGGAACGCGGACCCGCTGAGCTCGCGCTGCTGCTCGCGCAGGTACTCCCAGAGGTTGAGGTACGACAGGAAGTCCGACGTCGGGTCCACGAACCGGGCGTGGAGCTGGTCGGCGCGCTCGCGCACCTCGGCGGGGCGCTCGCGCGGGTCCTGCACGGAGAGCGCGGCGGCGATCACGGCCACCTCGCGTGCGACGCCCAGGCGGGCGCCCTCCACGATCATGCGGGCCAGCCGCGGGTCCATGGGCAGCTGGGCGAGCTGCCGTCCGACGGCGGTGAGGCGGGTGGTGGTCGAGCCCTCGGCCTCGGTGACCGTCGTCTCCAGGGCCCCGAGCTCGCGCAGCAGCGTGACGCCGTCGCGCACCGCGCGCGTGTCGGGGGGCTCGACGAACGGGAAGCGGGCCATCGCGTCGGGGCTCTCGACCACGCCCACGGCGATCATCTGGAGCAGCACGGAGGCGAGGGACGTGCGCAGGATCTCGGGCTCGGTGTACTCGGGCCGCGCCTCGAAGTCCTCCTCGGAGTAGAGGCGGATCGCGACGCCGTCGGCAACGCGGCCGGAGCGCCCGGAGCGCTGGTTGGCGCTGGCCTGCGAGATCGCCTCGATGGGCAGCCGCTGCACCTTGGTGGCCTTGGAGTAGCGCGAGATGCGCGCCAGGCCGGTGTCGACCACGTAGTGGATTCCTGGCACGGTCAGCGACGTCTCGGCGACGTTGGTCGACAGCACGATGCGGCGCCCGGGGTGGGAGGCGAACACGCGGTGCTGCTCGGCGGCCGAGAGGCGCGAGTACAGCGGCAGGATCTCGACGTGCTGCGGGTGCTTCGGGTCGGTGACGCGGGAGCCCAGGTGCCCCTCGAGGCCGTCGAGGGCGTCGTGGATCTCCCGCTCGCCGGAGAGGAACACGAGGATGTCGCCCGGGCCGCACCGCATGAGCTCGTCGCAGGCCTCGACGATGCCCGTGACCAGGTCCTTCTCCTCGCCCTTGGCCTTCTGGAGGCCCGAGGCGGGGTCGACGTCCGGGCTCAGCGGCCGGTACCGGATCTCGACGGGGTACGTGCGCCCCGACACCTCGACGACGGGAGCCGCCTTCGGCAGCACCTCCACGACCGCGTCGGGTGCCCCGCCCAGCTCGGCCAGGTGCGACGGCGAGAAGTGCGCGGCGAACCGCTCGGAGTCGATCGTCGCGGAGGTGATGACCACCTTGAGGTCCGGGCGGCGCGGCAGCAGCCGCGACAGGTAGCCCAGCAGGAAGTCGATGTTGAGGGACCGCTCGTGCGCCTCGTCGATCACGATCGTGTCGTAGGCCAGCAGGTCCGGGTCGCGCTGGATCTGCGCGAGCAGGATGCCGTCCGTCATGACCTTGACGAGCGTGCGCTCGCTCGACTGGTCGGTGAACCGCACCTGGTAGCCGGCGATCTCGCCGAGGGTCGTGCCGAGCTCCTCGGCGATGCGCTCCGCGACGCTGCGGGCCGCGATGCGGCGGGGCTGCGTGTGCCCGATCTGGCCCGCCCGCCCGCGGCCCAGGTCCAGCAGGATCTTGGGCAGCTGGGTCGTCTTGCCCGAGCCGGTCTCGCCGGCCACCACGACCACCTGGTGGTCCCGGATCGCGGCGGCGATGTCGTCGCGCCGCGCGCTGACCGGCAGCTGCTCCGGGTAGGTGATCGGCGGGACGACGACGGCGGCGCGCGCGTCGGCGAGCTTGTCGAGGTGGGCGCGGGAGACTCGGCGGGGACCCTGCTGGCGGCGCTCGCCCCTCTCGCCGCGGTTCCCGGGCTGGCGGCGGGCGTCGGCCTCGCCGCGTGGGGTGCCGCGCCCGCGACGCCCGCCACGACGCCGCGCGTCGCCGTCGTCGGACGACGGGGCGGGCTGGGGGGCGGGGCTTGCGGTGCTCACGACCTCCCATTCTCGCAAGAGCGGCAAGGTGATTCGGCCGGGTGCCGTCGGTGGCTGTGGAAAACCTCGAACCTCACCCTCGCCCCGGCGGGGAGCTGGCCCAGCAGCGGCAGGTCCGCCTCGATGACCACGGCGACCGGCGGGTAGCCGCCCGTCACGGGGTGGTCGGGCAGGAAGAGGATCGGCTGGCCGTTCGGCGGCACCTGGACCGCCCCGGTGACCATGCCCTCGCTGGGCAGCTCGGCGTCGGCGTGCGCGGCGGTGCGACGCAGGGCCTCGCCCGCCAGCCTCACCCCGACGCGGTCGGCCAGCGAGGTCACCTCCCACACCTGTCCCGTGAGCGCGGCGACGCCGTCGTCGAACCAGTCGTCGTGCGGGCCGGCGACGACGCGGAGCGTGGCGGTCTCGCCCGGGGCGGGGAGGCTCGTCGGGTCGGGGGCGCCGGCGTCGCTGGTCTCGACGGCGGCGATCGGTGCCGTACCGACCGGCAGCCTGGCGCCCGCGGCGAGGCGTGGCGGGCCGACGTGACCGAGCGTGTCGGTCGAGCGGCTGCCGAGGGTGACCGCGGCGTCGAGGCCGCCGCGCACGGCGAGGTACGTGCGGCGGCCGCGCGGGGGAGCGCCGAGCAGCAGCTCGTCGCGGTCGCGCAGCGCGAACGGGGCGGCGAACGGGGCCTCGGCCGGCTCGGCGGCCCCGGACCGGCGGATCTCGGCCGGCGCCGGGGCGCCTGCCAGGGCCACGACCAGGTGCCCGCTCGCCCGGACGTGCAGCCCGCCCTCCGTCTCGACGGCGGCAGCCCCCGCGTCGTTCCCGACCGCGCGGTTCGCGGCCCGCAGGCTGCGCCGGTCCGCGGCCCCCGACGCGCCGACGCCGAGGTGCGCCACCCCACCACGCCCGAGGTCCTCGACGACGGCCTGGGCGCCCGGCGCGACGACGTCGAGCGCGCGGTGCCCTGGATGAGGGCGATCGCTGCGGTGCGGCGCCGCGACGCGCCCGACCTCGACCGCCGACGCCGCCACCTGCCGGAACCGGACGTCGTCGCCCGGCGTCCACAGCGCGGGCGGCTCGCGGTTCACGTCCCAGACGGGGGCGTCCGTGCGGCCCACCAGCTGCCACCCGCCCGGGCTCGACCGCGGGTACACGCCGGCGTACGGGCCGGCCAGGGCGACGGCCCCGGCGGGCACGCGCGTGCGGGGCGTCGCGCGGCGCGGCACGTCGGGCCAGGCGGCGTCCGCGCAGGTCAGGGACGCGAAGCCGGGGGCGAAGCCCATGAACCCGACGCGCCACCGGGCCTCGCCGTGCCTTCGCACCAGCTCCCGCGGCGACCAGCCGAGAGCACCGGCCAGAGCCTCGAGGTCCTCGCCGTCGTACACCACGGGGATCTCGACGAGCCGCGCCCCGGTGGCAGCAACGGCCGCCAGCGAGCGCGCCCGCACCGCCGCCGCGGTGGCGGTCGCGCTGGTGCGGTGGGGCAGGAACGGCACCAGCACCGTGCGGGCGCCGGGCACGGGCTCGCCGGTGCCCTCGACCGGGTCGGCGACGAGCGACGCCAGCAGCGCGGACGCCTCCGCGAGGTCACGCAGCTCGGCGAGCACCGCGGCGTCGCCGGCGGCGAGCACCCGCACGCTCAGCGCTCGCCTGGCCGGGCGAGCGGGCGCACTGTCACGCCCGCGGCCGTCAGCTGCTCGCGCAGGCGGCGCGCCACGCCGACCGCGCCGGGGGAGTCGCCGTGCACGCAGATCGAGTCCGCCGCGACTTTCACCAAGGAGCCGTCCACCGCCTCGACCACGCCGTCGACCACGAGCCGCACCATCCGCGCGGCGACGACCTCGGGGTCGTGCAGCACGGAGCCCGGCTCGCTGCGCGGCACGAGGGTGCCGGCGGGGGTGTAGGCGCGGTCGGCGAACGCCTCCGCGGCCGTGGCCAGCCCCGCCGACGCCGCGGCCGCGAGGGCTCGCGACCCGGGCAGCCCCAGCATCACGAGCGTCGGGTCGACGGCGGCCACGGCGGCGGCGACGTCGTCGGCCACCCGGTCGTCCACCTGGGCCGTGTTGTAGAGCGCGCCGTGCGGCTTCACATACGTGACGGTGGTTCCCTCGGCCGCGGCGAGGGCCCTCAGGGCCCCCACCTGGTAGATCACA
>Ga0082212_10003105_pt1 | contig 23712 bp, 19 predicted proteins | sample TergutNt197P3_FD_71548 | JGI IMG/M metagenome (GOLD analysis project Ga0082212, IMG submission 71548) | Neocapritermes taracua P3 segment gut microbial communities from Petit-Saut dam, French Guiana - Nt197 P3 | ecosystem: Host-associated > Arthropoda: Insects > Digestive system > Gut ... | reverse complement strand
TTCCGCTTTCGCCGAAGGCCAGAAAGCCGCCTACGACGTGTACAGTTCCCTTGTGGATGAAGGAATAGCCCGCGAACTGGCCCGGATCAACCTGCCCCTTTCACTTTACACCGAGTGGTACTGGCAAATAGATCTGCATAACCTCTTTCACTTTCTGGATCTTCGCCTGGACAATCACGCCCAAAAGGAAATACGCCTGTACGCGCAGGTTCTTCTTGAAATAGCCAAAAAAGTTGCCCCCCGCTGCTGCGAATCCTTTGAGCGGCATATACTGGGCGGCGTGCGTTTTTCCGGCGATATTGCCAAGGCGCTTGCCGCCGGGGCTTCGACGGTGATGATGGGCGGCATGTTTGCCGGTACGGATGAGGCGCCTGGTGAAGTGATTCTTTATCAGGGACGCAGCTACAAGTCTTATCGCGGCATGGGCAGTCTGGGGGCGATGTCGGGCGGTTCGGCTGACCGGTATTTCCAGGAACATGAGCAGCGGTCTGATAAGTTCGTGCCGGAAGGGATTGAGGGCCGTGTGCCTTACAAGGGGCCGATTTCGGGTATCCTTTTCCAGTTGACTGGCGGTATCAGGGCATCTTTGGGTTATTGCGGCTGCACCAGCATCCGGGAATTGCACGAAAAGGCGATGTTTGTCGAAATCAGCGCGGCCGGCATAAGGGAATCCCATGTGCATGATGTCCAGATCACGAAGGAAGCGCCCAATTACCGTATGGAGTGACCGGCAGGTTTGGTTCAAATACGCCCTGACCGGGAAGCGAGAACCGGTCAGGGCATTATCATTAATGGAATACGAAGCCTATGCATTCACGAATCCTGATTCTTGATTTTGGTTCTCAGGTTACCCAATTAATCGCCCGTCGCGTGCGCGAAACCGGTGTTTTTTCGGAAGTCGTTCCCTATGATATTGGCGAGGAGTATGTTCGCAATTACGGTGATGACGGCTCTCTTCGCGGCATTATTCTTTCGGGCGGCCCCAATAGTGTGACCGAAGGCGATACGCCGCGCGCGCCAAAGGCCGTGTTTGAACGGAATGTTCCTGTGCTGGGCATCTGCTATGGCATGCAGACGATGGCGGCGCAGCTTGGCGGAAAAGTTGAAAACGGCAAGGTACGCGAGTTTGGTTATGCCGAAGTCCGGGCACGCAGCCATACCGCGCTTTTGAAGGGCATCAACGATTTTGTGACCTCGGAAGGGCATGGCATGCTCAAGGTTTGGATGAGCCACGGCGATAAAGTGGCTGAAATGCCGCCTGGTTTTGTGCTGATGGCTTCCAACGATGCCTGTCCGATTGCGGGGATGGCGGATGAGACGCGGCGGTTTTATGCGGTGCAGTTTCATCCGGAAGTGACGCATACGGTGCAGGGGAAAGCCATCCTCAGCCGGTTTGTGCATGAAATCTGCGGATGCAAGTCTGATTGGAATATGCCGGATTATGTTGAGGAAGCGATTCAGTTTATCCGTGACAGCGTCGGCAATGAAGGCGTTATTTTAGGGCTTTCCGGTGGCGTGGATTCCAGTGTGGCGGCTGCCCTGATACATCGGGCCATAGGAGACCAACTGACCTGCGTGTTTGTTGATCATGGCCTGTTGCGTCTGGATGAAGGCAAAATGGTGATGGATATGTTTGCCAGGAATTTGGGCGTGAATGTGATCCATGTTGATGCGACTGAACAGTTCATGCGCCATTTGGAAGGGGTGACTGATCCGGAGGAAAAACGCAAGATTATCGGGCGCGAGTTTGTTGAAGTGTTTCAGGCTCAAGCGGCGAAAATCAGTGATGCGAAGTGGCTGGCGCAGGGCACGATTTATCCGGATGTGATTGAGAGCGCCGGGAAGGATAAAAAAGGGCATACCATCAAGAGCCATCATAATGTAGGCGGTTTGCCCGACGATCTGAATTTGAAATTGCTGGAGCCTTTGCGCACGCTTTTCAAGGATGAAGTGCGCGAGCTTGGCCTGGCTTTGGGCTTGCCGCCTGAAATGGTTTATCGCCATCCTTTCCCCGGGCCGGGGCTGGGCGTGCGTATTCTGGGTGAGATCAGGCAGGAATATGCCGATCTGCTGAGACGGGCGGACGCCATTTTTATTGAGGAATTACGCAATACGGTAGTGGATAATCCACTGGGTGAAACGGCAGCTCCCATGACCTGGTACGATGCCACCAGCCAGGCGTTTGCGGTTTTTCTGCCGGTCAAATCCGTCGGCGTGATGGGCGATGGGCGCACCTATGATTATGTTGTCGCGTTGCGGGCCGTGCAGACGCAGGATTTTATGACAGCCCACTGGGCCCATCTGCCGCATGATCTGCTGGGACGTGTTTCCAACCGGATTATCAATGAGGTGCGAGGGATCAATCGCGTGGTTTATGATATTTCAGGCAAGCCGCCGGCCACGATTGAGTGGGAATAAAGCTGTTTTTTTCCATCCGGAAATCCCTTGCTGCGGCAGGGGATTTTTTTTGCGGAATGGATGCCCGTTTCGTAGTCATTTTATTGAAATAGATGACATATCAGTCATTTTTCATGGAAGAGGTTGACTTATCCACAAAGAAATCCACAGTTTTTGTGGGTAAATAGGATGGCCTGTTGTTGCTTTTAAATTATGCAAAATTTTGCATAATTAATGATGGTCTTATTAAATAAGTTTTTAGATTAAAATCAAATGAATAATGGATTTTGATTGATTTGATTTATATTGATGTTTTGATTACTTTCAGATTGAACAGATTCATTCATTATTTTGAATCTATTTAAACGGTATTTAAAACAAAATAGTCTTTCCGGTATTTTCTTAAGTTATTCAGGTATTCTCTGTTTCTGCCTTTTTCAGATTTATCTTTTATTTCTGATTTCCTGTTTTATTTCCGTTTTTATTTTTAAATGACGGTCTTCTTATGAAGGCGGTTGCTCGCGTTTTTCCCTATGAAAATTTCCTGTGAGAAACATCGTGCGATGCCGGTCTTTTTCCATGAGATGTATGAGTGAAGTATTTTCTATTTGGAAACATTTCCGTATTGAAATGACATATCGCAATATGACGGCTCTTCCGATTGATTACTATTTCAGAATGAATAATCGGGTATTCATGATGTTTTTAAAGGAGTCATTCGTGTTGAATGACTGATAAATGTCATTGAATAAGGTTATTGCACCGGCTTAATCGTTTATGTCTATTTCATTAAAATTAAGAAGTTTTTTTGCAAAGCCTAAAACGGGAAAATATCAATTTCTGATATGGTCAGGCATTTTTCTTGTTTTATGCGGAATTTGGGTTGCATTGACGGTTTTGGTGCCTGAATTATTCACAGGCGCTTCGGCTGAGCTTGTCAGTCCGAGAAGATATAAAAGCTTCTTTTTCATCCTGTTGCTGTTAGGTTTGCTGTATCCCCTTTTCGCGTTTTGGAGAACGGATATTTATCATCCGGATGCAGGCGACAAAATTCGCGAAAGAAGTGATATGGATTCTTTTTTTATCCGGCATTTTATTTGGGTTTTGGTGTTGTTGTTTTTAATTACTGCTGGCGCTTCCATTCTGTTTGAATATCTGGCCTACCGCCAGATGGAGAGTATAAAAAGGGAAATGATCGGCGTAACGGAATTAAAGGTCAGGCAGTTGGATGAGTGGCGCTTGCAGCATGTGAATTTTGCGCTTCTTGCCGATACGGTTCCTTTTGAACAGACCCGTGAACGGGCGGTGCAGGGTAATAAAAACAGGACGCAACTGTCTGAAAGCCGGATCGCAAAGCGCATGCCTGCTGTGCAGGATAAAAGCGTTAAAAGGAAAGGCCGTTTTAATGGCGTTGATCTGAAATTTTTGGATTCGCATGGCGTGGTTAGTGTGCAATCGAGTGATGAGGTGGATGATGAAGCGTTGCCTCAGAATTTTATCCGGCAGGTTTTGCACGACAAGACCATTTCCATTGGTCCGATGGCCCCTATTCGGGAGCAAAATGGAAGGGAATATACCGGATTTTGCATGGCCGTGCCTATTATGAGCGCGCAGGAGCCTGATCGGGTGAAGAGCATTTTGATTTACCATGTTGATCCTTCCCGTTTTCTTCATCCTCATCTGGCGTCGTTTTTGACCGATAAGCCGGGAGGGCAAGCCGTTCTTTTGCAAAAAGAACCGGCAGGGTTGCGGATTCTCGGCAATCAGTTTGATAAAACCGTGTTGTTGAATGGGGCTAACGGTAACATCACCGGTGCGCAGTTGATGAAAGAGATGCATGGCGGGCGAACCGGATTCATAAAAGGGATGGATGTGCGGGGTGAGCCGATCGTTGCTTATGTTGCCAGGGTTGCGGATTCCGGCTGGATGCTGGCGGGGCAGGTCGATCAGGAGGCGATTGTCGGAAAAATACGGAAATTGGCATGGACGGTGCTGTTTTTGACGGTTCTGTTTATTTCGCTGGCCGTTTTTTTGATTTTTTTGTGGTTCAGGCAGCGTCATTTACGGTATGAGGCTGAACATCTGAAACTGGCTTTGCAGCAGCAGGCGCTTATTCAGCATTATGATTTTCTGAGCAAATATGCCAATGACATTATTTTGCTGATGGATGAAGCCGGCAATATTATTGAAGTGAATGATCGTGCCGAGACGGCTTATGGCTATGCCCGCCTTGATTTGCTCGGAAAAAATATCCGTTACCTGCTTGCATCGTCCAAGCTGGCCGATTTTGAAATCAGATGGAATCAGCTTAAGAGAGAACAGAGCCTGATTTTTGAAACCGTGAATGTGCACCACGACGGCAGTGATTTTCCCGTTGAAATCAGTGCCCGGATGATTAAGACGGAAGACACATGGTTTGTGCAGTGCATCATACGGGATATTACGGAAAAGAAACGGTCGGAAGAATTGATCTGGCAGCAGGCTAATTTTGACCCGATTACCGGGCTGGCAAACCGCCGCATGTTTATGGAAACGCTGCACCATGAGATTCGCAAGGCGGCACGGGCCCGTCTTCCCCTGGCGCTCATGTTTTTGGATTTGGATAAATTCAAGGATGTGAATGATACCTTAGGCCATGCGATTGGCGATTTGCTTTTGCAGCGGGTTGCGGAACGCTTGAAACGGTGCGTCAGGGAAACCGATAGCATAGCCCGCCTGGGAGGGGATGAGTTCACGGTCATTTTAAGCGGCCTTGTTAGTTTCAGCAGTGTGAATCGTGTCGCGAAAAATATTCTTGCGGAGATTGCCGAGCCGTTTATTCTGGAAGGGAATAAGGTGCATATTTCATCCAGTATCGGCATTACTTTTTTTCCCGAAGATGCGGAGGATGTGGAGACGCTTCTGAAAAACGCGGATCAGGCCATGTACGCAGCTAAAAATGAGGGGGGAGATTGTTATCATTATTTTACCCCATCAATGCAGGAAGCCGTGCAGACACGCATTCATCTGATCAATGATCTGAGGGACGCGCTCGATAAAAAACAGTTTGAAGTGGTGTATCAGCCTATTCTTAACCTGGCATCGAGTACGATTGATCATGCTGAAGCCCTGATTCGCTGGCATCATCCCGTGCGCGGCGTGATCAGTCCTGCCGAGTTTATCCCGCTTGCGGAAGAAACCGGCATGATTCAGGAACTGAGCGACTGGGTTTTTCTTGAAGCCGCGCGGCAGGTTAAAAAATGGCGGGCTCTTATCCCGGAGTTCAAATTGGGGATCAATGTTTCGCCGGTTCAGTTTAAAAACGGCGGTATCGATATTCACGCCTGGTTTGATCATTTGAATGACTTAAAGCTTTCGCCGAATGCCATCATTATTGAAATTACGGAGGGGTTGCTGCTGGATGTGAATGATAGTATTACGCGCCAGTTGCTTGAATTCAGGGATGCCGGCATTGCCGTTGCGCTGGATGATTTTGGAACAGGCTACTCGTCGCTTTCTTACCTGACCCGGCTGGATATCGATTATATTAAAATCGCCCAGACATTCATGCACAATATCGCGCACAGCAAGGACGATAAAACACTGTGCGAAGCGATAACCGTGATGACGCACAAGCTGGGCATGAAAGTGATTGCAGAGGGAGTCGAGTATCAGGATCAGCTTGATATTCTTGTGTCGATGGGATGTGATTTTGCACAGGGTTTTTGGGTGTCGCAGACGTTGAGCGCGGATGACTGCGAGAAACTGATCCGGTCTTTTCATGGTCTGTCCAATGGGGATTCCCAGGCATCTCCGTAGAATCTGTTTTCTTTCCGGAAAAATGACGAAATGGGCAAGAGATGAGACAATAACCGATTAAGGCCGGTTAAATAATCTGTGGAATGCCATTTTGACATACAGTGTTCGGGAAATTTTTTATACCTTGCAGGGAGAAGGGGCGCAAAGCGGCCGTCCGGCTGTTTTCTGCCGTTTTGCAGGGTGTAATTTATGGTCGGGCCGCGAGGAGGATCGTTTGGATGCCGCCTGCCGTTTCTGTGATACCGCGTTTACCGGAACAGAGGGGGAAAATGGCGGAAAATATGCCGATAGCGTATCGCTTGCGGATCGCATATCCGCTTTGTGGCCGGATGAGGCTACTTTGACGCGGTACGTGGTTTTTACGGGGGGCGAACCGCTTTTGCAACTGGATGCAGGGCTGATTCATGCCATGCACGCGCGCGGATTTGAAGTGGGCATTGAGACAAACGGCACGATTTCCGTTCCTGAGGCGATAGACTGGATTTGCGTCAGCCCCAAAGCCGGGGTGCCGCTGGTTCAGGACGCGGGAAATGAATTGAAGCTGGTTATACCGCAAGCGGGCCAAAATCTGGCAGACTACGAGCATTTGCCGTTTGATCATTTTTATTTACAGCCGATGGATGGCCCTGACCGGGATAAAAATACGGCACTGGCGGTTGAGACCTGTTTGCGCCATCCGCGCTGGAAATTGAGCTTGCAGATACATAAATACTTGCAGATTCCGTAAAGGGATTTGAGACGGAGCACCATATGCTGACGATTACACGAAAACTCGAATTCGATGCAGGGCACCGGATTCCCAATCATAAGAGCGAGTGCCGCAATGTGCATGGGCATCGCTATGTCATGCATATCACGCTTTTGGGTACGGTTCAGGAGAAAAAAGGGGCTTCATCGGAAGGGATGCTGATGGATTTTTCCGATGTGAAAAAACTGGCGGAGACGCACCTGGTTTCCCACTGGGATCATGCTTTTCTGGTCTATGAGCAGGATAAGGCGGTTCGCGCGTTTTTGGATAGCTTGCCGGGACATAAGACGGTTGTTCTCGACCGTATTCCAACCGTTGAAAATCTGGCGCAGATTGCCTTTGATACATTGAAAACGGTGTACGAGACGCATTATGACACCGTTTTGACCCTGAAGAGCATCAAGCTGTTTGAAACGCCCAATAACTGGGCGGAAGTGACCGCGTCTTTAAAATCACTTCCGAATGGATAAAGAGCGGGATTTCATGAGCCTGGCTCTGCGTGAAGCGGAGAAAGCAATGGCGATTGGAGAAGTGCCGGTTGGCGCGGTTATCGTCAGGCATGGCCAGGTCATTGCCGGCGGATATAACCAGCCGATTACAGGGCATGATCCGACCGCTCATGCGGAAATCGTGGCTTTGCGGGCGGCGGGGCAGATATTGGGCAACTATCGTCTGCCGGAGTGTGACCTGTATGTCACGCTGGAACCTTGCGCCATGTGCGTGGGCGCGATGATGCACGCGAGAATCCGGCGTGTTGTTTTTGGCGCTTATGATCCCAAGACAGGCGCCGGCGGCAGCGTTATCAATCTATTTGAAGAAAAGGCATTGAATCATCATGCGACGGTGACAGGAGGCGTGCATGAGGAAGCGTGCGCCAGGCTGCTGAAAGATTTTTTTGCCATGCGCAGAAGGGAAGCGAAAACATCAGCGTTTTCCGGATGAGGGCTGACCCTAAGGAATGGAATCGAATTTATGCAAAAAAACATGATAGGCATTGCCATTATTGCGCCAGGGGGATATGCGCCGGATAACGATGCCGTTTTGCGGGCTGTGGCTGAATTGGAGGCGCAGCATTGCCGTGTTTATAATTATTACCAGCATTCGGCCCGGTTCCAGCGGTTTGGCGGAGAGGATAAGGTGCGTTTGAGCCAGATTCAGGCGGCGGTTTCCAATCCGGATGTTGATATTGTTATCGCGCTCAGGGGCGGTTATGGGATGTCCCGTTTGTTGCCGCATCTGGATTTTCAGCAGTGTGCCGCAAGCGGGAAGCTTTTTGTGGGGCATAGCGATTTTACGGCTTTTCAATTGGCTTTGTTGCGGCGGACAAACGCAGTCAGTTTTGCCGGGCCGATGATCTGCAATGATTTTACCCGTGAGGATAAGAGCGGTTTTACCCGGGATCATTTCTGGCAGTGCTTAAATGGGCCGGCGTGTTCCATTGAGTGGGCCGCTTCGGGAAATCCGGAGGCGGATGTGGTCGGCACCCTCTGGGGGGGCAACCTGACGATGATCACGCAGCTTGTCGGCACAAAATGGATGCCGCAGGTGGATGACGGCATCCTTTTTATTGAGGATGTCCACGAACATCCTTACCGTGTCGAGCGCATGCTTTTGCATTTGTACCATGCAGGCGTTCTCGCCGCGCAGCAGGCACTGGTTTTGGGAGATTTTTCCGATTATACCGTGACGGGTTACGATAACGGCTATGATTTTGAAACGATGCTGGATTGGCTTCGTTCCCACATTCCGATTCCCATTATCACCGGATTGCCTTTCGGCCATATTCGCGACAAGGTGACTTTGCCTGTCGGGGCGCGCAGCCGGCTTGTTTCCGATAGCGGCATTGTCCGGCTGGATACTGCTGCCTATCCGACGCTGCAAATGCGGCGTTAGTTTTGCGCCGGTTTTCTGTATGATTTATTTGCTGCAAGCAACGTCTGGATGTGCGATAGTTAAGACCTGAACGATTTATTTTTTATCAAAATGATGCAAAAGCGAGCGGATACTGAAAATATCAAGGAAGTGCAATACGATCTTCCGGAGGCGCAAAACGGGGCGATTCGTATAGCCTGTTCCTGGGCGCGCATTCCGCCTGAGCCGACCCAGGCTGAAAAAGCGGAAATGAAGGAAAAAATCCGGCGGCTTTTGAAAGAAAAAGAAGCCGTTTTGGTCGCGCATTATTACGTTGATCCGGATATTCAGGATTTGGCGGAAGAAACCGGCGGCTGCGTGGCGGATTCGTTGGAAATGGCGCGTTTCGGGCGGGATCATCCGGCGAAAATGCTTTTTGTGGCAGGCGTGCGCTTTATGGGAGAAACAGCGAAGATGTTAAGCCCGGAAAAGCGCGTTTTCATGCCGGATCCGGATGCCGTCTGTTCTTTGGATTTAGGGTGTCCGACAGAAGCGTTTTCGGCTTTTTGTGACGCCCATCCTGACCGCACCGTTGTGGTGTATGCCAATACAAGCGCGGCGGTCAAGGCGCGGGCAGACTGGACGGTGACGTCATCCATCGGGCTGGAAATTGTGGCGCATCTGCATGCCCAGGGCAAAAAAATCATCTGGGGGCCGGACAGGCATCTTGGCCGTTATATCCAGCAGCAGACCGGGGCGGATATGCTGCTCTGGCAGGGTTCGTGCCTTGTGCATGACGAGTTCAAGGGAGCGGAACTAAAGCTGATGATGGAACAGTATCCTAAGGCCAAAGTGCTCGTTCATCCGGAATCGCCCGAAGCCGTTGTCGCACTGGCGGATGTCGTGGGGTCGACTTCGCAACTGATTGCGGCGGCAAAAGGGATGGATGCGCCGGAATTGATCGTGGCAACGGATAAGGGTATTTTTCATAAGCTGCGGCAGGCAGCGCCCGGCAAAGTCTTGATCGAAGCGCCGACAGCCGGCAACAGCGCAACCTGCAAAAGCTGTGCCCATTGTCCCTGGATGGCGATGAACACGCTTTCCAATTTGCTGGAAGTGATTGAGACGGAAAAAAATGAAATCCATATCGATCCGGCTGTTCGGGAAAGAGCCGTCGTGAGCGTGAATCACATGCTGGATTTCGCAGCCAGGTACAATGCAAACGTGCAGCCGAAAGGCGATCTTTCGGCTGAAGGTCAACTGTTTTCTGGAATAGGTCCGGCATGAGCAGCAATCTGAAAAATCCTTATGCGCCGTTTGGCAGGGCGCTGGAAAAATCCATGATGGCCAGTGTTAAAGCGGCACTGGCCGAAGATGTGGGAACCGGTGATCTGACGGCATCCATTTTGCCGGAAACCCGGATGGTCAAGGCGCATGTGGTTGTCCGTGAGGAGGCGGTATTGTGCGGCGCTCCCTGGTTTAATGCCGTCATGGAAAAAATCGATAGCCGCATCCATATAAACTGGCATTATGCCGAGGGTGACCTGATGCCGGCTTATACCGAGGTTTGTCTGATTCAGGCGCCTGTGCGGTCACTTTTGACGGCTGAGCGGATGGCGCTCAATTTTCTGCAACTGCTGTCCGGCGTGGCGACGCTGACGCGGGAATATACGCGCTTGATTTCCGGCACGCGCGCCAGGATTTACGACACGCGCAAGACGCTGCCCGGCTTGAGGCTGGCGCAGAAATATGCCGTGCGTGTCGGTGGGGGCGAAAATCAGCGCATGGGCCTGTATGACGCCATCCTGATTAAGGAAAATCATATTGCGGCGGCTGACGGCATCCGGCAGGCTGTTGAAATGGCCCGTGCGGGCAATGACAAAGTGCCTGTTCAGATCGAGGTGGAGGATTTGCAGCAGCTTGAAGAGGCGCTGGCGGCAGGCGCCAAGTCGATTTTGCTGGATAATTTCAACGTCGAAATGATCAAGAAAGCCGTCAGGCGGACGGTAGAACGAAAAACGCCGGCGGAGAAAGAAGGCATGCGTGCCGAGCTGGAAGTCTCCGGAGGCGTCAATACAGCGAATGTGCGCCTGATAGCGGAAACGGGCATTGACCGGATTTCTGTCGGCGAACTCACCAAAAGCATCAGGGCAACCGATTATTCCCTGCGCATCGTGCAGGAAGCGTAAGCATCCGCTTTTGCAGGATGATGGCCGCGTGATCCCATTGGGAATGGACGCGGCCATTTTTTTTGGGATCTATACGCTTATCCAATAAGCTGAGCAGTACCCAGGTTACGATTCCCTAAAGAAAATCTGTTTTATGCCGATTTATAGGAAGAGAAAACCAATGGAGATTTGCCATGATAAACCCCGCACTGCCAGGTCTTGTGTCGGCGTTTCAACAGCCTGACTACAACGCCAGGGACAAGTTTAACGGCAAGCCCAACAATCTCCTGGGCCTTGAGTCCTCCAGGCCTGGCGAAACAAAGAACGCAAAAAGCAAACCGGGTTTTGCCGGTTTGTCTCATGGGGCTTTGAATGATATTAAAAACATGAGCGCCAACACAGTAAATGCCCGCAAAGCGGCGGCACTCCAAAGAATTGAAATGTTAAAACAGCGTATTGAGGGGCTACAAAGGCTCGCAGGCGCCATCAAGGTTTCGCCGCAGGAAATTGCACGTCTGGCCAGGGAGTTAAAAAGTGCGGTAGCCCAGTATCGCAACGCTGGCGAAGGCGGAGGGGCTCCTGCAGCACAACCTGCGATGGCTGGTGCGCCGGCAAGTCAGGTCGACACAGGGGAAGCCGGAGCCGAAGCTGCCGTTGCCGATACCGTGGAAGCGTCTGTCGCCGCCGGTGTTGATGCAGGTATGGCTGATACGGGACAGTCTGCCGTCGCCGCCAATGTTGCTGCGGTGGATGAATCTGTCCAGCAGGTTGAAGAAGTGCCTGTTGATGATGCTAACGCTTCTGTTGGCGCTGATCCTGCCGTTGCAGCACAACCGGGTCACGCAGCGAACCCTGACGAGCAACAACAAGCGGACAAAACCAGCCACAGTCTATCTGGCCTGGCTCAGAAACTTTCCGCCTATCAAAAGAATGACCCGGATGCTGATTTTCGTGCCAAAGTAAAGTTGCTTATGGAAAAGATCAAGGCGCTGATGCAACAGGCCAAAGCGCAAGACAAAGCGGAGCAGGAAGAAATCAAAAAGGCCAAAAAAGACCTTGAAGATGTGGAAAAAGCCATTTCTGAATCGCAAAAGATAGCCGCGACCGGAGACATGACTGCGCTGAAAGAAGTTGTCGCGGAATTGGCCGGCGGCGCGGCAGAGGGCGAAAGCGTGGCGTCGATGAGCGCCGGTTCAGCACTTTATGACGCCTCAGGCGCAAATTCCAGCCTTGCCGTCAGTTTTAATATTTCAGTGAGCGCTTGACTATAGGTGTGACGCACGCTTGTCCTGGAAGTCAGCCGTATCATTCCTTTTTTTCTTTCATCATCCGGCAGGATGTGACGAATTTTTACAGATGTAATAATTTGTTAAGGTTGCGATTAAGCCGCTTTGAATCCGGAATAATGGGTTTGCAGAAAAGCCATTTTTATCGTTAAGGATTTGTATTCCGGCAAAGAGGCCCATATGAAAAGCGGAGATATGAAAAAAGGGGTGAGGGGACGATGCTTCCTGAGAGGTTTATCGCTTGTTTTCCTGTGCCTCATGGCGATTGCATCCGCCGGCGCCCAAACCGTTAATGCGCCGCCTGTCAGAAAAGGGTATGCGACGGCTGAGCTGGATCAGATGCTGGCGCCGATCGCGCTTTATTCTGACGGATTGCTGGTACAGGTTTTGATGGCCTCGACTTATCCGGGGGAAGTGTCGGAAGCCGGAAGATGGCTGAGCGCCAATTCCAGCCTCAAGGGTGATGCGGCTGTGGAAGCCGCCGCTGATTTTGACTGGAATATCAGCGTCAAATCCCTGCTGGCCTTTCCCGATGTCCTTTCAACGATGTCTTCCAATATGGGCTGGACGGTAAAGCTTGGGAATGCCTTCAATAATCAGCGCGAAGAAGTGATGGAACGCATCCAGTATTTGCGGCAAAAAGCCAAGGCGGCAGGCAACCTCAGGTCGGATGAGCGCATGAATGTGGTTGCGGCAGGCAATACCATTGCCATTGAGCCGGTTTCACAGCAGGTGGTTTATGTGCCTTACTACAATCCTGCCGTTGTTTACGGTACATGGTGGTGGCCAGGCTATGCGCCTTATTACTGGTCGCCCTGGCGGGGTTATGCTTATTTCCCCGGTTATTATTCAAGCAGCTTTATGTGGGGCAGCGGCGTTTGGTTCAGCTATACCCGCTTTTATGGACGGGTGGATTGGCACCGCCGTCATGTGCACTGGAATCCGCCTCCACTGCCTCCTGTTCCCCGGCCGGTCAAACCGGGCGGCATGCCGCATCCGGGCGGCGCTGTTCCTGTCAAGCCGGTTATCCGGCCTGTGCCGGGTGGCCCGAACGCTGTCCGTCCTGGCAACAGACCGGATGGGGCGCCACATGTCCGGCCCGGCGCTGGCAGGCCGGACTATAACAGGCCGTCCAGTGCCGTAACAGGCCGCCCAGGGCAGCCTGCGCCAGGCTACAACCACCCTGGTCCGGCAAGAGCGCCTCAGGGCGAACCGGCGAGGGGCAGACCGGAACCGCATCCGGATCGCGGGGCTTCTCTTCATCAGCCGATGCCGAATCCTGTTTCCAGGACAGAAACCAGGCAGGCGTCTCGCCCCATTCCTGATAACCGCGCTTTGGAAGCGCGTCCGGCGGGCAGCAACCGCCATGCGCCGCCATCACCGTCGATGAGCCGACCCTCCGATAAAATGCGTGATACGCATTTTATCGCGCAAAACGCTTCACGTTCTTCTGAGCCGCCGTCTGCGCGTGTTTCAGACAGGGCGGGATCGCCATCTTCGGACGGTGTCGCTTCTCATGGCGACGGACATGACGATCGTGGCGGCAGGGGCGGCGGTTCGCGGCGCTAACGAAAAATTCTCTTTCCTCTTGTGGTTGGTCCTCCGGTTATGGCGATTGCCTCCGGAGGATTTTTTTTAGAGGAGCCTTTGGCAATTTGGATAATTTGGGGGTATCCTTTTAATTTTGATTTACAAACAGGCTCATGTCCGTCAGCGTTCAAATTGAGGATTTTGATATTTCTACGGAACTGGCGCGGCTTCGCGGCGGAAATGCGGGCATCGGCGCTATCGTGAGTTTTGTCGGCACGGTTCGGGATATGAACGATGGGGAAACCGTTTCGATGATGGAACTGGAACATTATCCCGGCATGACGGAAAAGTCGCTTGCCGATATGGTGGCGCAGGCAAAACAGCGTTGGCCTATCCTGGCGGCAAGGGTTATTCATCGTGTCGGGCCGCTTTGTCCAATGGATCAGATCGTTTTGGTTGCTGTTGCCGCCCGGCATCGCGCCGAGGCTTTTTCCGCGTGTGAATTTATCATGGATTTCCTCAAAACCCAGGCGCCTTTCTGGAAAAAAGAAGTGTCCGAGGCCGGTTCATGCTGGGTGGCGGAAAAAGAATCAGACCGGCTGGCGGCGGAAAAATGGCGGAAAGGAAACAGCGCATGAGCTGGCTGGCTGTGGGCGTTGGCGCCGCGCTTGGCGCATGGCTGAGATGGGGATTGGGAATCCTGATGAATGCGCTGCATACCCATTTGCCGATGGGAACGCTGGTTGCCAATCTGCTCGGCGGTTATTTAGTCGGCATTGCTGTGGCGTTCTTCAATCATTCAACGGCATGGGGTTCGGAGTGGCGCCTTTTTATCATCACCGGCTTTCTCGGGGGATTGACCACCTTTTCCACTTTTTCAGCTGAGTCGGTCATGCTGTTGCAGCGGGGGGAATATCTTTGGGCGATGGGGCATACGCTTTTACACCTGCTGGGTTCGATTCTATTTTGCATTGCCGGTTTTATCTGCTACCGGTTCGTTGCCGCTTCCTGATTTTTCTCTGGCCTTTATTTGACATTTTCGCCGGATCAAAAGCTAAAAATAGCTTGAAATTGCTTGTGTTGCACCTATTTATTAAAAAGTTGGAATGAACACTTGGAGAATGCCATGCGTCAGGATAAATTGACAACCAAATTGCAGGAAGCCATTGGAGATGCCCATAGTCTGGCTGTCGGCAACGACAATCAGTATATCGATCCCGTGCATCTGGTCACGGCGCTCCTTCAGCAGCAGGACGGCGGTGCCCGGTCGCTTTTGCAAAGGGCCGGCGTGAATGTGAACGCGCTGGATTCCGGATTGAAAAGCGCGCTTGACCGCCTGCCTAAAGTATCCGGAAGCGGCGGCGATGTGCAGGTGGGACGTGAATTGCTGGCGCTATTGAATCTGGCAGACCGTGAAGCCCAGAAACGGGGCGACCAGTTCATCGCGAGTGAAATGGTGCTGCTTGGGCTGCTGGAAGATAAATCCAATGCGGGCCGGATTGCCCGCGAAAACGGATTGGAGCGTTCCTCGCTGGAAGCCGCTATCAAGGCGGTGCGCGGCAGCGGCCCTGTTAATACGGCCAACGCGGAAGACCAGCGCGAGGCACTAAAAAAATTTACGCTGGATTTGACCGAACGGGCCAGGATAGGCAAGCTCGATCCGGTGATCGGGCGGGATGATGAAATCCGCCGCGCCATTCAGGTGCTTCAGCGCAGAAGCAAGAATAATCCCGTTTTGATCGGTGAGCCGGGCGTGGGCAAAACCGCGATTGTGGAAGGTCTTGCACAGCGTATCGTGAACGGGGAAGTGCCGGAAAGCTTAAAGGGCAAGCGGGTGCTGGTATTGGATATGGCGGCGCTTTTGGCAGGGGCAAAGTACCGGGGGGAATTTGAGGAACGCTTAAAAGCGGTTTTAAATGAACTCGCGCAGGACGAAGGCCAGACGATTGTCTTTATCGATGAAATCCATACGATGGTAGGCGCGGGTAAAACGGAAGGTTCGATGGATGCCGGCAATATGCTCAAACCGGCTTTAGCGCGGGGCGAGCTGCATTGCGTGGGCGCGACCACACTGGATGAATACCGCAAATATGTCGAAAAGGATGCCGCGCTGGAGCGCCGCTTCCAGAAAATCATGGTGGACGAGCCTTCGGTTGAGGCGACTATCGCCATTTTGCGCGGCTTGCAGGAAAAATACGAAGTCCATCATGGCGTTGAAATTACGGACCCGGCCATTATTGCGGCGGCGGAGCTTTCGCATCGCTACATTACGGATCGTTTCCTGCCTGACAAAGCGATTGACCTGATTGATGAAGCGGCTTCCCGGATCAAGATGGAAATTGATTCCAAGCCGGAAGTGATGGACAAGCTTGATCGCCGGATTATCCAGCTCAAAATCGAGCGGGAAGCGGTCAAGAAGGAAAAGGATGAGTCATCCCAGAAGCGCCTGGCTTTGATTGAGGAAGAAATCGAAAAACTGGAACGCGAGTACGCGGATTATGATGAGGTGCTGAAAGCGGAAAAGGCCGGTGTGGAAGGCGCCAAGCATATTAAGGAAGCGATTGAAAAAGTGCGCCAGGAAATGGAGGCAGCCAAACGCCAGGGGGATTTCCAGAAAATGTCCGAACTGATGTACGGCAAAATGCCCGAACTGGAAAAGGCGCTGGAAGAACAAAGCAAGCGGGAACATAAACTGGAGGCGGATCATCCCCGGCTATTGCGCACACAGGTGGAGGCGGAAGAAATTGCTGAAGTCGTTTCCCGCGCTACGGGTATCCCTGTTTCCAAGATGATGCAGGGGGAACGTGAAAAGCTCCTGCACATGGAAGAAGAGCTTCACAAGCGGATTGTCGGCCAGGAAGAGGCGATTGTGGCTGTTTCGGACGCCATCCGCCGTTCCCGTGCCGGTCTGGGCGATCCAAACCGGCCTTATGGTTCCTTCATGTTTTTGGGGCCGACGGGTGTCGGTAAAACCGAGCTTTGCAAATCGCTGGCCAATTTCCTCTTTGATACGGATGAATCTATGGTTCGCGTTGATATGAGCGAATTCATGGAGAAGCATTCCGTAGCGCGCCTGATCGGTGCGCCACCGGGATATGTCGGCTATGAGGAAGGCGGCTATCTGACGGAAATTGTCCGCCGCAAGCCTTACAGCGTCATTTTGCTGGACGAGATTGAAAAGGCCCACCCGGATGTGTTCAATGTGCTGCTGCAAGTGCTGGATGATGGCCGCATGACGGACGGGCAGGGCAGGACGGTTGATTTCAAAAATACGGTGATCGTCATGACATCCAATCTGGGTTCGCACCTGATCCAGGAAATGGAAGGCGTTGATCCGGCTCTGGTGAAGGTGACTGTCATGGATGAGGTGCGCCGCCATTTCAGGCCGGAATTTATTAACCGCATTGATGAAATCGTTGTTTTCCATGCGTTGGATGAAAAAAATATCGGCAGGATTGCAAAAATCCAGTTATCCATCCTTGAAAAAAGGCTGGAAAGCATGGAAATGTCGCTTGATATTTCCGAAAAAGCGCTTCAGAAAATCGCCGAAGCCGGCTTTGATCCGCTCTATGGTGCCCGCCCGCTTAAACGGGCTATCCAAAGCCAGATTGAAAACCCTGCTTCCAGGCTGATTTTGGAGGGTAAGTATGGGCCCAAAGATACGATTGTCATTGACGTGAAAAATGGGGAACTGGTGTTTGACAAGCGCGCGTAAATCGCGTCAGGAGCGATCCGAAGCCACTTTCAAGCGCAGGGTAGGCGGGCTGCCCTGCGCTTGCCCGCCACAGGGAGTTTTGACGGTAACGGTTGCCTGGCTTTGGTGATAAAACCCGATAAAAAACCTGCTTAATGCAGGTTTTTTATTTGGCGTGAAAAGCCCGTTATGAACGTATTATTTCTGTTCTTCCCGCCAGACGTTGTAGTCTTCAAATAGCGGTTCGCCGTTAACATAGACGACTTTGGGAATATCCGGCCGTATTTGCCGAATAAGCTGGTATGCCTTGGGGCTGCTTCTGCCGGCACGGCAATTGATGAGAACCGGATTGCCTGTCGGCAATTCATTGATGCGGGAAATCAATTCGGGATAGGGAATATTGACGGCGCCTGTGAAATGAATGGGCTCAAACCTTTCCGGCGATGAAATATCCAGGATATACAGGTTTGGCGTTTTTTTCATATAGCTTAATGCTTCATCCGGAGTCAGCTTATCATGATCATGGTGTTGTGATGCGGCATGGCCTGTCGATAACATGAAGGCCGTCATAAAAGCCAGCAACGTTCTCCAAAGAGCCGGTCCGGTCCTAATGGCGCTATACATAAGTCTGGTTCCTTGTTTTTTCTTGGTATGCCGCTAGTTTCGTATTCAGGATTTAATTTAGGCTGTGTGAAGATGGTTTGAACCTACACAAGGGAACCGCTGCCGAGGCAGCGGTCTTAAGCAGGTTTTTTGTTTGGCGTGAAAAGCCCACTATGAACGTATTATATCTTTTCTTTCCGCCAGGTATTGTATTCTTCAAATAGCGGTCTGTCGTTAATATAGGTGATTTCGGAAATATCCGGACGCATTTGCCGAATAAGCTGGTATGCCTTGGCGCAGGTTTTGCCAAGACGGCAATTGATGATCATCGGGCGGTTTGCCGGCAATTCATTCATGCGGGACACCAGTTCGGGATAAGGAATATTGGCGGCGCCAGCGAAATGGATGGCCTGGAACCCTTCCAGGGGTGAAACATCCAGGATATACAGGTTTGGCGTTTTTTTCATATAGCTTAATGCTTCCGCCGGAGTCAGGCCGTGATGATCAGGGTATTGTGATGCAGCATGACCTGTCGATAACATGAAGACTGTGATAAAAGCCAGCAACGTCCTCCAAAAGGCTGGTCCTGTTTTAATTGCGCTATACATCGGTTCTGGTTCCTTGTTTTTTCTTATTTTGTCAGTTTCGTACTTCAGGATTTAACTTAGGCTGTGTGGAGGCGTATTATACTCCGCACAGAAAAGCAACGCATTGATAACAATGTTGTCAATAAATTAAGATTAATAAAACATTAACGAAATGTCAACATATGTTGTCATATTTTTAAAATTTTTCTGGTGTTTTTAAAATAAGGGAATACGGTTAGGGCAGTGGTCTTAAAACACAAAACAAAGGAAGGGATTTATTGCATGGGAACTTCCATAAGCAAAATCTGCGCTTCCTGCCTGACGTTGATCGTGATGCTTTCCACATCCCAAAATCCGGCGCCATCGCGCCTGTCCAGCCTGATGTCGCCTACCTCGATTTCACCTTCGATCACAAAAAGATAAACGCCTGTGTCCGGCCTGTGAAGCCGGTATTCCTTTTTCTGGCCTGTATCGAGCATGCCAAGGGAAAACCACGCATCCTGGAAAATGGAAGCCGGCGCATTGCCGTCAGGTGAAATGATCAGGGAAATCTCGTTTCGTTTTTGGGTGGAGTGGATATCGACACTTTCATAATGGGGTTTGATTTCTTTTTCTTTCGGGAGAACCCATATTTGCAGGAATTCGAGCATCTGGCTGTCGCTGTCGTTAAATTCCGTATGGAATATCCCTGATCCTGCGCTCATGACCTGGATGCTTCCAGGTGTGATGGCCTGCGTATTATTCATACTGTCGCCGTGGCGCAGTATCCCTTTTAAGGGAATGGAGATCACCTCCATGTTTTTGTGCGGGTGCCTGCCGAATCCTTCTCCCGGCATGACCGTATCATCGTTTAATACGCGCAGCAGGCCAAAATGCATGCGGTGCGGGTTGTAATATTCGGCAAAGCTGAAAGTATGAAAGGTTTTCAGCCAGCCATGATTGGCATATCCTCGGCTTGTCGCTTTATCAATGACCACGTTCATTTTGGATTCCTTTTCATGTGAAAATATGGAAACTTGCCGGCAGTTCCGAGCTATCATCATATCGGTATGCCGTAAACCTGCCCCGACAAAGATCAGGCATAACGCTGATTTTTTGTATGAGATGATCCGGCAAGATGGTGTAGGCTTTGATTTATTGGAGCAGGCTGGTCAAATGACAAGATGATGTCCCGATTGATCCATCCACTTTATAGGAAACGGACTATGACAAAAATACTCATCATTAACGCCATGAAGCCGTTTGGCCATTCTGGCGGAAAGCTCAATACCACGCTCACCCAGGTTGCGGCCGATTATCTGAAGGAAAAAGGGCATGATGTCCAGATCACGGTTGTGGATGAGGGCTACAATATCCATGTCGAAGTCGAGCGGTATCTATGGGCCGATGCCGTTATTTATCAGTTTCCAGGATGGTGGATGGCGCCGCCCTGGATTCTGAAAAAGTACATGGATGAAGTTTTTACCGAAGGGCATGGAAAACTCTACGCCAGTGACGGCAGAACCCGAAAAGATCATGCCAGGCAATATGGTTCCGGCGGCTTGTTGCAGGGTAAAAAGTACATGATAGCAACAACCTGGAATGCCCCTTTGGAAGCGTTTACGGATCCTTCCCAGTTTTTTGAAGGCGGCGGGATTGATGGTGTCATGATGCCGCTGCACAAGGCAAACCAGTTTTTAGGCATGACGCCGTTGCCCACATTCATGTGCAATGATGTCATGAAAGCGCCCGATGTGCCTGGCTATACGAAGCACTACCGCGAACATCTCGCCGGCATATTTGGTTAATGCGGGTGTGATTGGGGATACAGGCACGGCTTGATGCGAAGCTGTGTGCCGTGAAGCCGTCCGGCAAAACGCGGCCTCAGTCAGGCATGTTTGCCGGGTAGAACGCGCCGCTATCCGGCCTGGGGAAGCGGAAAGTGCCGTTTCCCGTTTTTTACATGCCGCCGGATCAGGTCTTTGCCATGTTGCCGAGATCAACGACCATGCCGGCTGCGCCAAAGACGACGGTTTCTTTTCCCAGGTGTGCGAGGATTTCTTTTTTGGCGTTTTCTCCTGTGCAGTGGCAGGGGATAATGAATTCCATATTCCATTCTGCCATCGCTTTTAAGGTTTCTTTCATGCGCTTTTGTGAAGCGCGCAAAAGATGCATGCCGCCAATGACCCCGCGAACCTGATGGATGCCGCTGATTTTGCGGATATAGTTGACGGTGTTGACGATGCCGGAGTGACAGCAGCCAAGCAGGATAACCAACCCTTTTTCCGTTTCAAACCACATCGACTGGTCATCTTCGACCGGATCAATTTCCTTGCCTTCAATATCCTTGAAAAGCGCGTCGCCTGTATCTTCAAAAGCGGTCAGACGGGGAACAGGCCCTGTTGCCGCCACACCCGGCAGGAAATAATAAGGTTCCCGCAGTTCATGGATCAACCCTTTTTTGCGCAAGCCGGCAAATGTCTCAAGCGCGCCGGGAGGAGGGGACATGTCAAACGGTTTTTCATCCGGGCGGCAACAAAAGCGGTGGATATGGGCATTGGGCCCGGAATACAGGGGCGTGTTTGGCGCCAGCGCGTAAAATTCGGGTAGGTTGTCCGTATGGTCGTCATGGCCATGACTCAAAACCAGGATTTCCGCTTTGCCGAGATCAATGCTGAGTTTTTCGGCATTCCGGAAGATCACGCCTTTTTGGCCTGTGTCAAAGAGGATGTGGCGGTTCCCAATTCTGATCCATGCCGCGAGCCCGTGCACGCTTTCGAGAGGGTCAAGCGCAAAATTATCGACTAATAGCGTGATGCTGGAGTCCGGTGAGGTTTGCAGGATAGTATTCATGGCTTATCGTGATGTTATTGAAAGTTGCGTCTGTTTCGCTTCATTTTAAATAAGTTAAAGAAAAAAGGGTTATTTTTTTCTGATATGCCGATTTGTTTCTGTTTGGCGTAAAGCACGGCAGAATGGATGGCTGGGAAAAGAGCGGTTGGCCGACAGCCCTTTTGTTGTATGAGCGATTGCATGGAATGGGAAGGAAACAGAGAAGTATGAGACATGAAAAAACCGGCGGAAGTTATTTCCGCCGGTTTTGTTTGATGCCCAGAAGCGTTTAAAACGCGACTGTTGTTTGAAAAGCGCTGGATCAGCCTTTCATTGAACCGGTTGCACGTTGACGTGTGAAGAAGTCAAAGGCTTTTTCCAGGATGTGAGGCGTATGGCCGCCACGCTCGCAGGCGAGACGGAAATACTCTTCCAGCTCTGGTTTGTAATCCGGCGATGCGCAGTTGGCGATGATAGCCATTGCACGCTCTCTTGGCGAGAGGCCGCGCAGGTCGGCAATACCCTGGTCGGTAATGATGATGTCAACGTTGTGCTCGTTGTGATCGACGTGCGGTACCATCGGCAGAACGCGGGACAGCCTGCCGTCCGGCGATGCGGCGCGGGTCAGGAAGATCGTGGTGTGCGCGTTGACTGCGAAGTCGCCCGAACCGCCGATACCGTTCATCATGTTGCTGCCGGCGATGTTGGTGGAATTGACGTTACCGTAAATATCCACGTCCATCGCGGTGTTGACAGCGATCAGGTTGATGCGCTTGATGATTTCAGCCGAGTTGGTGATGTAGATCGGACGGATGCAGACTTTGTCCTTGTAGCGATCCCAGTTGCCGTACACTTCTTCCGTTTTCTTCGGAGAAACCGTAATCGAGGTGCCGGTAGCGAAGGTCATACGGCCGGAGTCGATCAGATCCCAGGTGGAATCCTGCAACACTTCGGACCACATGGTCAGATTCTTGAACGGGCCTTCCAGCAGACCCCACAGACCGGCGTTAGCCACGCTGCCCACGCCAGCCTGGAGCGGGAAGAGGGATTCGGTCATGCGGCCGGCCTTGATTTCACCCAGGAAGAAGTTACGCAGGTTGACAGCCATTTTGTCCTGAGCAGGATCGGCAAGCACGTTTTCGGAAGCGGAATCCAGTTGGTTGGTCAGAACGATACCGACGATTTTGGCCGGGTCAATTTTGACGCCGACAGAACCGGCGCGATCCATAACGTCCATGATAGGAATGGCGGCAGGCCCCGGCATACCACGGGTTTGCGGAACATAGATGTCATGAACGCCTTCAAGGCCATCCGGTACAGCCAGGTTGATTTCCAGCAGGATTTGCTTGGCTTTTTCCAGGAAAACGTCGGTGCTGCCGGCTGATGTTGTCGGGATAATAACGCCGTCTTCACGGATAGCCGTTGCTTCAACCACAGCGATATCCGGATCAGGAAGCTGTTTTCTGCGGATCATTGGAGCCAGGTCACCCAGGTTCAGGTCGTAGTAGGCAACCTCGCCTTTGTTAATTGCCGTACGCATGTCGCGGTCAGACATAAAGGGGGTGCGTTTGGCGATAGCGCCTGCACGTGCCATGGAACCGTCAACGTCAGCGCCAAGAGAAGCGCCGGTCATCAGATAGATCTTGCGTTTGCCGCCTTCAGCGATTTTTGCAAATTCAAACGGGATTTGTTTTGGGTCACCGGCGCGCGTAAAGCCGCTCATGCCGACAACCATGCCGTCTTTGATAAAGTCGGCAGCTTGAGCTGCACTCATAATTTTGCTGTGCAGCCCAGGAATACGAATTCTTTTCTTGACTTTTTCTTGGTCCATATGTAGTTCCACCTAGTTTAAAGTTATAAACATAATTACATTACTCGCATTACAACCAAGTTATTGTAAGATGTGTTGGGTTTGTTATCAAGTCTGATAATGGATGTATTCAGCTAACTGGCAGAATTCGTGCTGGTTTGTGCCGTGAGAACATTCAACTTTTTCATTTAGATGCGGTGCTCGTGATTTGATAGGTTTGATATAACTGACCAATTCCGTTTCACCTTTTAACTCACAAAAATTCACTCTTCCAGCATCAGTCTCAGCTGATCTGTTACGGCATCCCTGGCCACATTCTGTTCCCTCATGGCAGGTTCTGCTTTGGCCAGCCATGCTTTCGCCTTTGCCTTATCCACGGGCTGCCCCAGTTTGCCGTATTCATACACTTCATAAAGGCGGTACAAGGCT
>Ga0082212_10003104_pt1 | contig 23712 bp, 22 predicted proteins | sample TergutNt197P3_FD_71548 | JGI IMG/M metagenome (GOLD analysis project Ga0082212, IMG submission 71548) | Neocapritermes taracua P3 segment gut microbial communities from Petit-Saut dam, French Guiana - Nt197 P3 | ecosystem: Host-associated > Arthropoda: Insects > Digestive system > Gut ... | reverse complement strand
ACTTCTGCATACCGTACCTGACCATAGAGCCAATAGTAAACAAGCTTTCGGTGCAGTTCTGGTACTCGTCTGCGCGGCGCACCACGACTACGGAGAACCTGGCTGTTTTAAAGGAAAAACTCACTTCGGTGGATGTCTCTGTTACTGCAGAAATTGGCCGCATTCAGCTTCCCATAAGGGAAGTGGTAACGCTAAAGATGGGCGATATTATCCATTTGTATAATGTACGGGTTGGCGATCATTATTCCCTTAATGTCGGGAACAAGAAAAAATTCCTGTGCCTGCCCGGTGTAATCGGGAAAAAAATGGCTGTCCAGATTACCAAAAAACTGGAAAATGTTGAACAGGAAGAATTTGAGGAACTGGACTCCGAAGTTGAGTAAGGCGTAATGTATGAAAAAATCATCAATTGCATTTTTTTTGCTGCTATTTATTGCCTCATTGTCCAGTCTGGAGGCGCAGGGTTTTTCCCGGGTTATCCAGCTACAGCGCAGCAGGATGAACGGCGCAGATATTGCCGCAGTCCAGAGGCGGCTTCTGTCTTTGGGTTTCAAAAAAACAGGCGCTGCCGACGGCTGGTATGGTCCATTAACCGAAGCTTCTGTAAAAACAATACAGCACTACATGGGTTTTCCCCGGGACGGTAAAGTTACAAAAACTTTTTGGGATATGCTTTTTCAAATAAAGAACGAAGGGCTTTTAAGGGATATTGGCATAATTGCAAATTATGTACCGGGGAATTTTATTGTAACTGCCAAAAGGGAAGGGTCCAATTTTGATTTTAATGAGTTTGAAATAAGTACCCAGGACAACGAAGTAAAGGCTGTCCTTTTCCGGCACATTAACAACGGCTTAATTATTTGCAGGTTTAAAGTCTGGTACTTGGCCGATGCTATTTTTATTATCCGCGATATTTATTACGGTGATTTTAGGACAATTGTATATTTAAAAACCGCCGGGGGGTTTTTTGAATTAAGGAACGGTATTCAAAACCCTGCCGATCCTGCAATGGAAGGGATCATTATTCGGATTAATGAAGGGATTGTTTCTGCTGGACTGGCTGTCCCGCCGCTTATCCCGGTTTTTGCCCCGGAGGGAACCAATGAATAAAAATGCAATTGTAAAAGTTTTGTTTATTGTAATTTTATTGATGCTCTGCAGTTTTTCCTTTGCCCAGAATATCAAAGTTATCGGGAACATTCCCCGGGCAGATTCGGGTAAAAGGTATCAGCTGCAAATAGGGGCGTACCGGCTGGCGGCTAATGCAGTCAAATTTTCTGATGTGTTAACCAAAAATGGGTTTACCCCCCAATACGAAAATATCCGCGACCTTGTCCGTGTTTTTGTCGTGGTTGACGCTGCTGATGTACGATCCGCTCTTGACCGGCTTTACAGGGCGGGTTTTAAGGAAGTTGTAATCCGGGAATATAAAGGCAAAGCAGATCCAACCCCACCCGCAGCACCCGCACCAGCTACATTCGCTCCTGCTACACCCACGCCTGCTGCAACCCCGCCCGCAGTACCCGCACCAGCTACATCCGCTCCCGCTGCACCCACGCCTGCTGCAACCCCACCCGCAGCACCCACGCCTGCTGCACCCACACCTGCTGCAACCCCGCCCGCTGAAACCGAAATGACTGGAGCGGCGCCTATTGATGTGAAACTGTCTGATGCTGAGGAACCGGCACTTGAACATCCAGCCGGGGAAATGTGGGACGAGCTTGACGAAGAGTTTTTAGAAGTATGGGAAGAACCGGAAGAGTATTGGGAAGAATGGGAAGATGCCGAAACAGAAGAAATCGATATAATTGAAGAAATTGAAGAGCTTGAAGAAATTTCAGAAATTGTTGAGATTGAAGTTATTGATGAAATTGAAGAGGTTGAAACAGTGGATTTTGAAGAATCAGAACAGCATACTTTTTCTGATGATTATAAAGATCCGGAACATGACCTTGCGCATTTGTATGAAGATTAACCGATTTTTCCAAGGCTTGTCCCGAAATTAACAGCGCTTTGGAATATGCTCATGTACATATATATTACACCACCACTTCCTCAGCCCCCACAGGGCGTATCCGCAGCTCGGTAACCGAGCCGGGGCCGAAAACCCCGTCCATAAGGGAACGGTAGCTGTCCAGCGCGTGTTTGGGAATGTATGCCTGGATTGTACCGGCAAAGCCGCCGCCATGTACACGGCAAGCGCCGGTAATGCCCATTGCGGTTTTATCGGAAGTTTGCAAGCCCAGCAGGTAGTTTTTGGTGATGGCAAGAGCTATGGATATTCCCTGTTCCTTTACATTTTGCACAGAATAAATATTTTGGAGCAATTCCAGGGATGAATCCCCCGATTCATTTACGAGTTTCAGATAGTGTTCTGTTGCCGCCATCTGTGCCTGGTGATCTTTTGCAGCGTTAAGTTTTTCCAGTGCGGCGTGCATTTCTGCCGCCCTTTGGTTCTCGTCAAAGAAATGGAACGCACGTAGTAGCGCCCGATCCCCCAGCTTTTGGCGAATTTCAACGGCGTTTTTTTCAATCGCTTCTTTAGCACAATCCCGCAGTGCAGTTTTTCCAAAAAGGGCGGCGACAGCTTTCATCTCGGCAGGTATGGCCGCATAGTCAGGGGTTAAGTCGGCATGACTGCCCCTGGTGTTAACCACGCATAGAGTCAGTCCGGATGCTTCCAGATCCACATTAACCTGTTTTACCAGGGGCTTCCCGGGATCGGCAAAGTCAATGGCGACTGCCCCCCCGTATGAGCAGGCGGTTTGATCCATAAGGCCGCAGGGTTTACCAAAGTAAACATTTTCTGCTTTTTGGCCAATCTGGGCGATTTCCAGCGGGCTGCTTTTTCCGCCATGGTACAGGTTATTGATTATGCGGCCAAAAAGGACTTCGACCGCTGCAGACGATGAAAGCCCCGAGCCGGGAAGTACGGTTGAATCGGCGTTTACGGTAAACCCTTTTACAGCCGCCCCCCTTGCGGTGAACTCTGCAGCAATACCGCGTATTAATGCTGCGGTATCCCCTCTTTCGCTTTCTTTTGGCTCAAGATCGGGCCGGCCATTTACAACAAGATCAACAATAACATCCAGGTAACCGGTTGAACGGAAAAAAATGCGGTCGTCGTTTCGCCTTGCGGCAACAGCCGCCTCGTCCAGTTGTATCGAAGCGGCAAGTACCCGTCCCCTGTTGTGATCGGTGTGGTTGCCCCCAAGTTCGGTACGGCCCGCTGCAGTAAACAGGCGAAGTTCGCTCTGGGTTTCGGGAAATGAATTTTTCGGGAAATCGTTTTCGCTTTGCATGGCTTTTATTAAGGAGGCATAGCGGTTTTTCCCGGCTTCTGCCCCTTCTATGCCGTAAAGTTTTTCGAAAATTGCACTAGCTGAATTGTCATCAAGCCTTTGTAACAGTTCTTTCCCATTCATGGTAATAATATATCTTTAACACAAAAATTCTTCAATATAAAAAGTTTATAAATGAGTATTTAAATCCCAATTTGCTGCGAAGTTTTTTTTCTAAACACGCCCATTAAGGCTTTTAATTGCCTGTCTTTGGAAAGGGCCAGCAGGAAAATCCCGACGGCGGCAAAAATCACCCCTTCGACTGCCAAAGGGACCCCATGCCGGATAAAACGGCTTTCGGCCCCGGCAAAGAAAAGGTTGAGTTTTGGCGCAAGGAGAATTACCGGCGCAGCGGCAATACAGGAAAAAACAATCAATTTTAGTGTGTACAATGCTGCCGGGCCCAAGGTTGCTTTTACGGCGATATTGGGGTTTCGTTTTAAAAAAACAAGGAGCAGCGCGGTATTAACCGCGCCGGCTATGGTCAGCGAAAGGGCAACGCCGGGGCCTTTCATGGGGCCAACGAGGCTGGCTGTAAGGATAATGTCTATCACTAACGCAATTACCCCTGCCATGGTTGGGGAGCGTGAATCGCTTTGGGCATAGAAGGCAGGGGCAAGTATGCGGTTTAGAGCGATGAAGAAAAGCCCCGGCATATGGAAAAGAAAAGCGCCGTAGGTCAATCTAACCGATTCTTCATTAAAACTCCGTGTCTGAAAGAGGAGGCGGATTAGGGTTTCCCCCTGCGCCAAAAAGAAAAAAGTAATGGGGATGGTAATGAGTGCGATAATGTCGATGGCCTGGGTAAGGCGCTGGTTGTATTCCGGCCATCTTTTTGTCTTGGCATATTCGGCAAGGTTGGGCAGAAGCACCGTGCCTATCGACACCGCAAAAACCCCCAGGATTAGTTCCTGGAGCCGCAGCGAATACTGTAGGCTCGACACGACCCCCTCCCCGGCTTTTCCCGCCAGGGCTGTAGACACAAGGTCGCACAGCTGGTGCGCCGCCATCCCGATAATTGTGGGCACAATTAGCGCCAAAACTTTTTTGGTGCCGGGGTTTTTTATTGCCCTCCCAATGTCGGTAAAAAAGAAACGGAACCCTTTCTTCCATACAAACGGGAACTGGATCGCCGCTTCCAGAAAGCCCCCGGCGATTATCCCAATCGCCATGGCTCTGGCAGGGTTTGCTGTATAGGGCGAAAGCCCGTATGCACAGGCGATTGTTACCGCGTTAAGCAGTATTGGCGCGAGCCCCGATGGCGCAAAAACATGGACACTGTTCAGTATCCCCTGGAAAAGCGCGGCGATGGAAATAAACGCCAGGAACGGGAACATAAAACGCGTAAGGAACACCGTTTCGTCGAAGGCTTTCATGCTGAAAATGGGGATAATGAGGGGGCAGAAGATCATTCCAAGGGCAACGGCGAGGCTGACAAAAAAAGTAAGAAAAGTAAAAACACAGGAAATAAATTCTTTTGTTTTTTCCCTGTCGCCTTCCAGAAGATATTCCTTGAGCGTCGGGATAAAGGCGACAGCTATGGAGCTTTCGGCAAAGAGCCGTCGGAAAAGGTTCGGGATCATAAAGGCGACAGAAAACGCATCGGACAGCGCTGTAGTCCCCAGCAATGCCGCTTTGGTCATTTCCCTAAGCAGACCCAATACCCGCGAACAGAGTGTAAGTACGGACAGCGCGGTGCCCGAGCGGAGAAGGGAATGTTTTGATTCCGCAGTTTCAGTCATGGTTGTAAGAGTAGTATAGTGGTTTTTTTCTTCCCGATACAAGCAATAAACACCATTCTACCCTGTATGTAGGCATGAAAACCCTACCTTTTTTAGACCGTCCCCGGCTTTCCGGGGAACTAAAGCGCCTGGCCAGAGAAAACACCATAATTGGTAAGCCGCTCTCTATGCCGCCATGCTCCTTTCCGCCCAGTCCAGGTGATGATACACTATTAAAAACCTTGCCGGAAGACGAGAAATGGTGTATTTTTATGAAGTACCACCATGAGCAGCGGGCAGGGAACTAATAGAAAAGCTTTGCCGTGAGGAGGCAGGGATCATGCATGCCGAAAAGACAGTAACTAAAGTTAGCCGGGACTATGAAAGGTATGCCCGAAAAATGAAAGCAATGGGCGATTCTGTTGAAAAGATTCAAACCATAACCGGCCTCACGGAAGATGCGATTAAGTCATTGTAAAAACCGCACTTTGCCGAACTGTAAACAACGGGCGACTTCCCCCCACCTGACAGGCAATGATTTTTACCGGTGTTTACAGTTCGGCTTTTTTATAGCCGCCGAACCCCCACCACCGTTGAAGTAACGCAACAATTCTTTAATAGGCATATTTTTTGTTTCATCATAGATTTGTTTTTGAATACTGGTTTTCATTTTAATGCAGTCAAACCGTTTTACCGAATCATTTTTAGTCATATTTTAATAACTCCTTTGGGCTCCTGATTTCAATAATAGAATAGCCATTCTTTAAATTCACCCCATTGTAACCCTTTATGCGATCCAGGTTCACGATATGCTTAAAGTTCCAGCTTGACAGAACATCGGCTCTATAGATTGTAGCTAAGGCGATATGACGGCAATCATCAATACTAGTCTTGCCAACCACTTTTTCGGTAATGTATTTGTCCGCCAGTTTAACGGCTTCTTCTGTTAATTTGACATATTCAAAGCATGACGAATCATACCGGCTTAACAATTCCCGCACCTTATCCGGAGCCTTTTGCAATTCCTGTTGAAGCACGCTGGAAATCATAAAAACGATTTCCCTGTTTTTCAGCCGTGCAAACAATGCCTCGGTATCCTTTGCAAATTCATTGTCAAAAAAACCTCCAACTATTGAAGTATCAATATATACCCTGGAAATCATGGCTCTCCTTTTTGTTTACATCTTAAGTAAAATATACCATGGAAACGTGGTGTATGGCAAGGTTACATATACTGCCAGGTAAATATTATATTTGTACAGAATGGGCGTTCTCTCCCCCCACCTGACAGGCAATGATTTTTACCGGTGTTTACAGTTCGGCAAATTGCAGGTTACTTTTCTTCTTGATCCTCAGCCCCAAGAGTTGATAATATGTATATTGATAACTGATCCTGTAAGGAGAAAAAAATGAGTCTTTATAAAAAAGCTGGTTTTTTATTTTATTCATCGTATTGTGCATTGCAATTTCCGACATTACCGGCTGTTCCTCCAAAGATGCCGGTGAAGCTGCTGCCGAAACAGATGACGCAGGGACTGTTAGTTCAAACGATACTTTAAAGTTTACCGATTTTTCCTCCAATGATACAAACGGGATTGAACAGATAGGTGATTTTGTAATAAGGGAAGGTGTACTGGCAGGGTATACCGGAAAAGACACCCATGTAGTTATACCGGCGGATCTGGAAATAAGGGCGATAGGCGATTATGTTTTTTCCCATAGCCCTGTTGTTTCTGTCGCAATCCCCAGGGATGTAGAGACGATTGGGAACTGTTTTTCCGACTGCTATAATATTCAGTCGGTTACCGTAGACAGAGATAATAAAAATTTTGCTTCCGAAGATGGGGTGCTTTTTAACAAAGATATGACCGGGATTATTTATTATCCCCGTGGAAAAACCGGCCCCTATACCGTACCCAACGGTGTTGTCATTGTAGGGAATCTTTTTTCCGGCTGTACCGCCCTGACTTCGATTACCATACCTGCGAGTGTTACAAATTTGGGGGACTATGCCTTTTCCGGCTGTACCAGCCTTGCGTCTATTGCTGTAGACCGTGGCAACAAAAATTATGCTTCGGCGGATGGGGTGCTTTTTAATAAAGACATGACAACAATCCTTCATTTTCCCCGTGAAAGGGCAGGCTCCTATGCAATCCCCAACAGTGTTACCGCTGTTAAATGGCCCCTTTTTTCCGATTCTACCAGGCTTACTTCGCTTGCCATACCTGCGGGCGTTGCTGCAATAAGCGGCATGAGCAAATGGGATTATTGGGATCTTCACAGCCTTACCGAGGTTACTGTAGATCAAAACAACAAAAATTATGCTTCATCGGACGGGGCGCTTTTTAACAAAGCCATGACAGAGATGATTTATTTTCCCAGGGGAAAGACCGGCTCTTATACTGTACCAAATGGTGTTAACTCCATTTCCTGGTCTTTCTTTTGGAGTTGTACCGGCCTGACTTCGGTAACCATACCTGCAAGCGTTACGGAGATAAGCGGTATTACCCTGGTTGGGGACTACGGTTTTTCGGACATGTCCAGCCTTGGATCTGTTACCGTAGACAGAGATAATAAAAATTTTGCTTCCGAAGATGGGGTGCTTTTTAACAAAGACATGACTGTGCTTGTTTATTACCCGAGGGGAAAACGGGGCCCCTATACCATACCCGGCAGTGTAACCAGTATAGGGGACTATGCTTTTTCTGATTGCACAGGCCTTACATCGGTTTCCATGCCCAGCGGCGTTATTAGTATTGGGAATGCCGCTTTTGCCGGCTGCACCGGCCTTACACAAATAACCATCCCTAACAGCGTTACCTTTATGGGCGAGGGCGCTTTTGCCCGTTGTACCAGCCTTGCTTCTGCCGGCATACCCGACAATTTACTCCACCTCGAGACGGACAAGGGCGGAGGTTTTTACGGCTGCATCGGGCTTAAACAATTTATTGTGAGCCTTGAAAACAAAAATTATACTGCGGTGGATGGGGTGCTTTTTAGCAAAGACATGACGAAACTACTTTGGTTTCCCCAGGGGAAGTCCGGCTCATACTCAATACCTGGTACGGTTACCAGCATTGGCTACAAAGCTTTTTCCGGCAATACCGGCCTTACCAGGGTAGACATACCCAACAGCGTTACCAGTATTGGGTATGGCGCTTTTTGGGGCTGTACCGGCCTTGACCGGGTAGACATACCCAACAGTGTTACCAGTATTGGGTACGGCGCTTTTTGGAGCTGTACCGGCCTGGCTTCGGTCAGCATTCCAGCAAGTGTAACCAGCATTGGAGGTTTTGCCTTTGCACGCTGTACCGGGCTGCGGCAGTTCAGTGTGGACAAGGATAATAATAACTATGCCATGGCAAACGGGATGCTTTTTAACAAAGACAGGACTAAGTTTATTTGTTACCTTTACCCCGGTACAGGAAGCGCTAATTGGGTGGCAATAAACTAGCGCCATGGCTGCATGAATAGATCCAGGGAAAAACGAAAAAAGCTTCCCCGCTGGCTCCTGATCCCGGCTGCCCTGCTGTTCATTTTTTTCTTTCTTTTTTACGGCCCCTTCGAAAGCTTCCGTCTTGTATGGATCAACCTGGCAATGCATTCCCGGCGTTTCCAGAAGCTGGCAACATTGTTCTATACCGAAAAATACATTAACAGTGTTACAGGCAGGATTGAACCGGAACAGGAACCCAGGACCGATGATTCTGCCTTGATGCATGACTGGGACGACGGGATATTTTTTTCCGGAATAAAGGGGAACCATTATAAAGGCTACATCATAAAGATAAACGACCCGCGCCGGCTTATCTTTCCCCAGGCTGTTTCGCCGGAAGGGCATCTTTTGGAACAATTTGCAGAAAAATATGAAGCAATAGGCGGAATAAATGCTTCCGGTTATGCTTATGCCGACCGGCGCGGAATTGTGTGGGGGACAACCATTACTGGCGGGGAAACCGTGGCCCGTTCTTTCCAGGATGAATACCATGTTATGGGGGGTTTTACCAAAGACTACAAATTAATAGCCGGTAGTTTTACCGAAGAAGAAATAAGTGCCCGGCAATACCAGTGGGCATTTGAATTTTTCCCCTTGTTGATTATCAACGGGGAAAAAATTAAGTTCCCGCCATTTTCCGGTGGGTACGCCCCGCGGACAGCTATCGGCCAGACTGCCGAAGGGCATGTGCTGCTTGTCGTTGTGGATGGCAGGCAGAAGGCAAGTATAGGCGCAACATTCGAGGATATACAAAACATTTTATTTGCTAACGGTGCCATTAATGCCATTAACCTGGATGGCGGGTCTTCTTCGACAATGGTGTTTCAGGGCAAGGTGATAAACAGCCCCTCCGACGGCGACAGGGAACGTTTGCTGCCCAATGCAATACTTTTCCGGTAATATGGTATAAATATTCAGTATGAATGATTATTTGGAAAAGGAAATTATCCGGCTTGTTAATAACTATGAAACCCCGCGAAGAATTTCCTTTTCCGGGAAATACCCTGCATTTAAAAAGCAAATAGTTTTTTTGCATTGCCTGTTTAAATCCATTCAGTATTTTTTTGATCCGCGTATTAAGTTAAAAAGAAGCAATAATTTTTTTAATTATATTTTAGCAAGCCATCAGGCTGTTTTAAGGCGGGCATATGGTAACAGTGACCTGGTACTCCAGGAAAATAAAATTATTAATCTAAAAAAGGCCATAGAAAAAATTAATGGGGTTGTTGTCGGGCCGGGTAAAGTGTTTTCGTTCTGGAATACTATAGGATCCCCGGCAGATAAAAACGGGTATGTAAGCGGCAGGTTTTTTATTAACGGTAAGGTAGAGGAAGAAACCGGGGGAGGGTTGTGCCAATTGTCTACTTTTCTCTTCTGGATGTTTTTGCATATACCTGCAAAAATCCTGGAACGGCATAATCATTCAATAGACGATTTTCCCGGTTCCGGCAATAATCTGCCTTTTCGCTGCGGGGCGGCAGTATTATATAATTCTGTCGATTTAAAAATCAGGAACGATCATAAATATCCCATCCAGCTTAAATTGTGGGTTACGGAGAATGATTTAAACGGGCAGATTGTATCTTTAGGGGAGATGCCCGGGAAAATTAATATTGTCGAGGATAACCATTGTTTTATTAAAACCGGGGATAAAATTTATCAATACAGCGAAATATACCGGGAAATAATTAATAATTCCGGATTAATTAAAAAAGAAAGGACAGCAACTAACTTTACACAGGTATTATATAAAGTAACTGATGGGTTCATTAAAGAAAATAATTTTGAATATTATGATTTTAGCAGCATGCCGGACTGCTAAAGATATTTGCCAAATCCTGCGGCCGGTTGGTAATAATACCCTCGCAGCCCAGGCATATCATTTTTTTTGCCAAAAGCGAATCGTCAACAGTCCATGGTACAATAGACCATCCTATCATTTTGGAAAGCCACAGCGCGGTAAAAGCAGTTACCTGTTCATGGATTGGTTTTAGGTAATCGCAGCCGGAAAGGAACCGGCCAAAGCCATAGCGGAGTATGGGGGGGACTTCCCTGTCGGCGCACCAGATAATGGCGGTTGGAATATCCATAATCTTTTTCGCGGCGTTTGCGTTTTGTATTTTTTTCCATTCCTCTTTAAAAGTTTTTAGGCAAAACGGGTTAAACGAAGAAACTGTTACAGAAGGGCTGATTGTTTGATTCAGGCTTTTTAGTTTTTCTGCAAGCAGAATGGGCAGTGGATCATCTTTCCTTTTTCGTGATTTTAATTCGATATCGACATACATATCCGGGCAAAATTCTTCCAGAACATCTTCCAGCAAGGGCGGCCTTTCAGACTGCCATTCCTTGCCGAAAAAAGAACCGACATCAATGTGCCGTATTTCGTCAAGGGTAAGTTCTTCTACTTTTTTTCCGTTACCGTTATTGCCGGGGAGGGCTGTACGCAGGAAATTGTCGTCATGGGCAACGATGAGTTTTCCGTCAAGTGTTACGTGGATGTCGAGTTCTATGCCCGGTGCGCCGCATTCACGGGCTTTTTTAAAAGAAGCCATGGTATTTTCCGGGGCAAGCGACGAACAGCCCCGGTGTGCAAAAACCAGGGGGCGCTTTCTTTCGGGCAATAATGGGGCACGGCTCATCCTTAAACTCCTGCGGGAATGGGGATCATTTCTTTAAAAGCAATGCGCGTACAAGGTTTTCTGCGGCAAAAACCAAATCCCGGCGGCTCATTTTAATCATCGCGTCAAGGCTTGTTTCCCCGCAGGAAATTGATACAGCATAATCAAACATATCAAGAAGCACAAATGGGTCCCCGCCAAGGCCGCCCGAAAGCAGCGCTGTGGTTACTCCCGCCTTGCGGCTTTCCCGGGCTACCACAGAACAAAGTTTGCCGCCCGCGGTTTGGCTGTCGGTCATCCCTTCGCCGGTAATTACCAGATCGGCGCCGTTTATTTTTTCGAAAAAACCCGAGTGCTTCATTACCAGCATTGCGCCGGACTCTATTGCCGCCCCCAGGCAAACCCGCAGCGCAGCACCAGCCCCTCCTGCGGCCCCGTCGCCGGGGTGTTCGCAATTGTCCGTTAGCCCCGCGGCTACCCAGCATTGCCCCAGTCTGGCAAGATTGGCGTCGAGGGTTTTTACCATTTCGGGGTCTGCCCCTTTCTGCGGGCCAAAGACCGCCGATGCGCCTTTGGGGCCGGTGAGCGGGTTAGTTACGTCGCAGGCTACGGTGATTTTTGTTTCTTTAAACCTTGGGTCGGCGTTTGCTGAATCGAACTGTGCGGCGCGGGAAAGTTCCTCCGCCAAATAAATGGTTTTGCCCGATTCGTCCAGCAGCCGGAAGCCCAGTGCGGACAGCATGCCCATGCCGCCGTCATTGGTGGCGCTGCCCCCAATCCCAATAACCAGCTCCCTTGCGCCGGTGTCAAGCGCCGCGGATATAAGCTGCCCAGTCCCATAACTGGTCGCTTTCATGGGATTAAGGCCTTCACGCGGGACAAGTTCAATTCCGGATGCAGATGCAAGATCCAGTACGGCAGTTTTTCCGCCGTGAATCAAGCCGAATACCGCCGTTACCTTTTCGCCAAAGGGGCCTTTAACCGCAGCTTCTGCAAAGCGGCCCCCTGCCGCTTCTGTTAATGCTTTTGCTGTCCCTTCGCCGCCGTCGGCAAGTGGTATTTTAGTTACCTTTACGTTTTTGTCCGCACGCAGAATGCCTTCTTCGATAGCAGCGCAGGCTTCGCCTGCGGTCATATTTCCCTTGAATGAATCTGGGGCAACTATTATTTTCATTAACTTACACTGTAAAGCGGAAATGTTTTTTTTTCAATAGAAGCAAACGTCCCGCTTACTTTGAAAGATAGGATTCCTTAATTTCTCCGACCATCTCGTTGAACTGATCGTTTAATTCATCAAGATATGAATTAATCCGTTTGGTCTGTTTGCCATCCAATGGGTTAGTAATAAAAAGCTGGTATGGTTCTACTTCCAGTACTTCCGCCAACTTTGCAATAGTTTCGGGCGATACCCATTTTTTTCTGTTTTCAATATCATTTACAAAGTTGTGGGCAAGGCCAGCTTTATTAGAAAGTGCAAATTGGGAGAGATTTTTTATATCCCTAAAATGTTTTAGGTTTCTGCTGAAAATTTCGCGAATGTCTTCGCCATTAATATTTTTTCCCATAGTTTTTTTTAAACCTAAACGAAAAAATTAGCAAATAACTGGCAGACGTTTTATATAGCCAATAGCTGTTTTTTTTAATATTAATTATTTTTGCCGGAATTTCAAATAAAAGAGAATAACTTTTATGTATCGCGCTATCTATTGCTTATATTATTTCTTGCACAGAGTCAGCTCTTTTACTTTAAAGATAATTGAAATTGATTTTATTTATTGTAAAAGTCTTATTCTGCCTGTACCAATGCATAAAATTCTTTTTCATCCAATGTTTCTTTAATTATCAGGATCATGGATATTTTATCCAGAAGTGATTTTTTTTGCAGCAATAATTCTTTTACTTTTGCATAGCGTTCTTCCACAATCCGGGCAATTTCGTTATCAACATACTGTTGTGTTGCTTCCGAATACTCCCGCTGGAACATGGGATCCTGCCGTTCATTGCCGGGGATCCCGCCGCGGCTTGTAAGTGCGACATTGCGGAAACGTTCGCTCATGCCATAATCGGTAATCATTTTTCTTGCTATGTCAGTTGCCTTTGTAAGATCGTTTGCAGCGCCGGTGGAATATTCACCCGACATCATTTCTTCGGCAACGCGGCCCCCAAGGAGTATGTCAATTCTGCCCAGGAGATCAGATTGCGTTATGGTGTAACGGTCTTCAACCGGGAGCTGCATGGTATAGCCCAGGGCAAAGCCGCGCGGGATAATTGATATTTTTTGAACAGGATCCGAGCCACTTGTAAAAGCGGCTGTTAATGCATGGCCAGTCTCGTGGTATGCGGTTAGTTTTCGCTCTTCCGGTTTAAGTACCCTTGTTTTTTTCTGGAGCCCGGCAACAGTTTTTTCGATAGCTTCGTCAAAGTCACGCTGCTCAACAAGTTTCCTGCCGGCGCGTACTGCCAGGAGGGCTGCTTCGTTTACAATATTTGCAAGATCTGCGCCGGAAAACCCGGATGTTATGCGGGCCACAATGGAAAGTTCTGTACCCGGCGCCAGTTTGACACCTTTAGAATGAATTATTAAAATCTGTTCCCTGCCAAGAAGATCCGGCCTGTCTACCAGTACCTGACGGTCGAAGCGGCCGGGCCGCAGCAATGCCGGATCCAGGACATCGGGCCTGTTTGTAGCGGCAATGATTATTAAACCGCTTGTGCCGTCAAACCCGTCCATTTCCACAAGCAGCTGATTCAAAGTTTGTTCGCGTTCGTCGTTGCCCCCGGCAATGTTATTGATCCTGCTTTTGCCAATAGCATCCAGTTCGTCGATAAAAATAATGCAGGGCGCTTTGTCCCTGGCCTGTTTAAAAAGGTCGCGTACACGGGCCGCGCCGACGCCGACAAACATTTCTACAAAGTCCGCGCCGCTCATCCGGAAAAACGCAACGCCCGCTTCCCCTGCAACGGCACGTGCAAGGAGTGTTTTACCGGTCCCCGGCGGCCCCACGAGCAATACGCCTTTTGGTATTTTCCCGCCTATTTCGGTATACTTTGCGGGGCTTTTTAAAAAGTCCACAACCTCAACAAGTTCTTCTTTTGCTTCATCAACCCCGGCAACATCCTTAAACCGGGTGGGGATATCCCCCTCTGCAACGATAACAGCCTTATTCTGGCCGACAGATAGAACATTGCCGCCAAGGCCGGATCGTTTCATCATAAACCGCCAGACAATGATAAAAAAAGCAATGGGTAGGACATAGCTTAGAATCAGGTTGATTATTGCACCGCCGCGCTGGGATACAGCTTTATATGCTACCTTGTTTTCATCCAGGAATTTGATAAAATCCGGATCGTATAAAAAAGTTGTTTTGTAAATTATTTCATCTTTTGGGGACTGGTTTGCGGGAGAAGAAGAGAAAAACGGAAGCTGGATAGTATTTTCGGCGCTCTTTTTTTCTGTTATATAGCCCGAATAAGCACCTTCGCTCAGTTCGACACGTTTTATTTCCCCCGACGCAATTTTATTTTTAAATTCCGAAAAATCAATCATCTCGGTGGAACGGTTCGACATGTACTGGTTAAAGATTGTCATCAAAACCAGGAACAGGATTATATAGATGATCGGGAACCTCCAGCCACCTCCTTTTTTTGGAGCCTGCTGTTTTTTCCAGGGTTGTTGGTTTTCCTGCTGATTGTCCTGTCCGTTTTCAGGAAGCCCCGGAGTGTTGTCCATTCATTGCTCCTTCTATTGTAATATCCATTTTTTGATAGGGAATTTCAATCCCCAGCGCCTCAAAACGGTTTTTTATATCCAGATATATTGAGTTTTTAAGATTCCAGAAGTTGCTTTTCTCAAACCAGATATTGAACAGAATATTGATCCCCGAATTATCAAACTTGTCTATCCCAAAGAAGGGGGCGGGTTCCTCCAGGCAGTATTGATTGGCTGCTGCCAGTTCCAGCAAAATGTCGCGGACTTTTTCCGGGTCTTCCCTGTAGGCGATGGAAAAACTTATGTCCAGCCGCCGTATTGGGAAACGGGTAATGTTAACAAGGCTGCTTTTTATGATCGCCTCATTTGGTATCCGGATAAAGAGGTTGTCAAATGTACGCAGCTTTACAGAAAGCAAATCAACAGAAAGCACTACGCCTGTTGTTGTGTCCACCCTGATGGTGTCGCCCACGGAAAAAGGTTTTTCCGAAAGCAGAAAAAACCCGGAAATAAGGCTGGAAACAGAAGTCTGGGCTGCAAAACCAATTACTATCCCTGCAATCCCCGCTGCTCCCAGAATGGCAGTTGTGTCGATGCCGACGCTTTTAAAAACATAGAGTATGGCTATGGCAAACCCGGTGTATTTTATGGCTTTTTTTACCATATAGCGCCGCGGCTCGCTTATTTTCCCTTTAAGGATTTTGCCGCTAACAAGCCTTATAAGGTTAAATGTAATAATGATAAGCAGGATGGTAATAATTATTACAGCGGCTTTTTCGATTAATTGGACGGGATCTGTTTTGGAAATAAAATCCCTGTAGCTTTTTACAATTGTATCAAGTATCATTTTTAAAATCCTGTTATATTTTTAATTATGCGTGTCCCCTGAATAATAAGCGACGGGTCGTTTTTATTGCCCTGGGTAAGCAGGGTATATTGTTCGTTATTGATCGGTTCGACAGTTTTATGAAAATTATTTTCCATTGCATCAATCACCATCGCATCGCTTGTCATTTTCCCGTCTTTTTCATGGATGGAAAGGAATGACCCGTAAAGCGGGATTTTTTCAAGCTCCATGGTGTTTTTTGTTTTATTCCGTATGGTTATGCTGCAATTTATGTCCATGCTGCAGCAGGCGGCATTATTAAGCGGGATTGAAGAGCATATAACACCTTCCATGGGGTCTTTCCCGAACCAGCTTTCTTTTAGGGCAAACGGGGTAAAATTAAAAATTATATCCGGGGGTGCCCCGGAGCTTTTTTCTGCGATTAGATAAAGCATTGGCGGCAGGCCGATGTCCATAGTTATTTTATTTCCCGGGGAAAGCCTGACCCCTTTAAGGTTTACAAGAAAAGGCTTTTCCGGGAAAAACGGCTTTAGGGCGGCAGTTTTTCTGCTAACAATATTTACCATTGGTGCAGTTTTTTCCGGCTCTGCCACCGCTTCCGGCCCGGAGCATGATCCGCCCCGTTTTTCCCAGCGAAGGCCCATGCAGTAACCCTGCCAGTTCCTGCCTTCCCGCCGAATGCATATTTCTGCCCCCCCAAGATGCCAAGAGTACCACTGGCCTTCCTTAAATGTAAAGGGCGCCCACCACATGGTGGTAGTATATAACATTTTTTAAAATGGTGTCAGACACCCTTTTACCAAAGGAAAGGGATTATCCTGTATTTTACTTTTGCAGTGTATTTATCCCAGAGTTCGCCATATTTGGCCCTGCAGATTTTGTCGTCATCGGCCTGGCGCGTAAACAGGAGCGCCACATAGTACAGCGGGTAGAGCCACACTCCGATAACAGCAGGGTACCCCGCGCTAAGTGCAATTGCACAGGCCATTACGATTTCTCCAAGGTAGTTTATGTGGCGGCTTGCGCCCCAATAGCCGTTAACGAGCAGGCTGTGGTTCCCGTCGCTAATCGCTTCGGGCTTGATGCAAATAAATTTCTTTTCCGGGGAGATTTTAAAATAATATTTTTGCATGTTGGCGCCGCGCGCTGTTATCCAGCCGCCAAGGAAGATCACAGCCAAAACGATTGTCAGCCAGGATGGGTGCCCCGGGTTGGGCAGGTTTACCGTAAACCAGAGCGAGACAGCGTAGAAATAGGGATAGAACGACAGGCAGCCGAAACCCAGCTTAAAGCCCACCCGTTCTGCGATAAAATCGTATGTGTATAAATGCACTTTTTCGAATGTAAGGTAATCCCAGACAAACCAGCTTAGCATTGCAGCCCCAAGGAAAAAGCCGGGGTTTATTTCTGCGTGTGTCTGCCAATGGTGGGCCGAAAAAGAAAGGACGTGCAGCTGCAGCATAATTGCCCCAATCATATAGAACCACATTTTTGCGTCTATAAAACCATTTTTGACTTGCGGGTTTTTAAGCCTGCCAAACCAAAAGTCGGCAAGGAATGGTTTGCCGCTGGAAGGGCTGCGCAATACAATAATAAACGAATATAAAAGCCCAATGGTAACAGCCCCGGCAAGGCTTGCCCACCTGGCCTGATACAGCCAGCTGTACGGGACCAGTTTAAAATATCCAAGGAGGAACCAGATAATAACGCTTAAGGCAAGAACAAGTATCCCGTTTAAGCGGTAATTCAGTACTTTCCCGGTTTTTTCATCTATTACATAGCCTTTCATTTTTCTTGCGGGCAATACAATATGCAAGAGGGTAATAAGAGCATAAGCCGCCCATGGTGTAAGAAACCCCAAAATCAACAATTTCACGATAAATCTCCTGTGTTTTTAGACATTATACCAATTGCCGCCTTCCTCGTCAAAAGCCTTGTAAGGGTAAAACGGGCTATTTTGTTCAGCGCGCCGGGGATGACAATGGGGCCTTTGCCCAGGGTATTTAATGTTTGTTCTGCAACGACAGATGCTGCCAGCGTTCCGGGCGCGGGCTTGCCGTTTTCCGCCTGCTGGTACCCGGGGGTTAGTATTGCCCCGGCGCAGCAGCCAAGTACATCGACGCCATGGGGCCGCAGTTCTTTCCATAAACCTTCCGCCAGTATCGCGTTAAACGCCTTTGTTGCCGCATACGCCGCAAGTTTCGGGCTTCCCTGCGCCCCGGCAAGGGACGACATTAACACAATGCCGCCGCGATGTTTTTGTATCATGCTCGGCGACAGCAATTTGGCAAGCAAGAGCGGCGCTTTTACATTAACAGCCGCTGCAAGAGCCAGATGTTCTTCGCTTGTGTTTTCAAATAACCCGATAGGCGCAAACGCGGCGTTGTAGACCAGGAGCCCTATCGGGACTTCGAGGCCGGTGATTATGCTTTTTGTTTTTTCATAATCAGCCAAATCCGCCGCGAAAGGAATAACATCGATGTGATATTTTTCCCTAAGCGCTTTCGCCGCTGTTTCGAGCCTTTCCTTTTCGCGGGCAAAGAGGACAAGGTTTAGCCCCCGCTCTGCCAATGCTTCCGCAAAAGCTGCCCCCAGCCCATTGGATCCCCCGGCAACAAGCGCGTACGGCCCGTACTTTTCCTTAAATAAAATATTCTTTTTCATTCATTACTCCCTATAACATGGAGGTCAGTTTTCAGCGCCTTCCGCCATGGATGGCGGTGTAACCAATGCTTTAGATGGAGTTTTGCTTGCAAAACTCCCAGCTGAAAACTGACATGGAGGTCAGTTTTCAGCGCTTCTGACTTCTGTTGGCAGTATTCCTTTGTTTTTTTTAAACGCTTTGCTAAAGTAATTAGGGTCCTGATAGCCAACGGCAAAAGCCGCTTCCTTGACGGTTATTGATTTTTCCTTTAGCAGGCGCTCTGCCTCGTTTATCCGCAATGCGCTGATATAATCGATAAAATTGGTTTTTAGGTGTTCGGCAAACAGGCGGCTTAAATGGGCCGTGTTTACCTGGGCGGCTTCTGCTGCGTTGGAAAGGTGTATGCCTTGGGTAAAATTTTCCCTGATAAAGGCAAGGGCTTTTACCAGCGGCAGCGGGTAATTTCCCTGTCGCTCCAGGTTTGCCTCCCTGGCTATTTTACTAAAATTTATTTCCGCCCAGCGTTTCCAGGCATCAAGGTCAGAGATTTCCATAATCTCGACAGGATCAAAAGGCGCCTTGTTTTTATACAGATCGTCCAGCAAAAGGGTAAAAACAGAAACCATCCTGAGTTTTGCATTGTCAAAGTCTTCGGCAAAAAGGGGTTCCCAAATGGAATTAAAAAGCGAACTGGTTTCTTCCAGCGGAAGGAACCCGATTTTCTGCCGGAGCAAACCTATGTTTTTACCTGCATCGCCCCATGCATTTGTCTCCTTCCTTTTTGCCGCAAGTTCTGCCAAAGCTTCGCTGCATGAATGGTATAGTTCCGGCCCCCTGTAAAGCCCGCCCAGCCCATAACGCCAGCTTAATGGGTCAAGCAGCTCCTTAAGCATTTTTTCTGTTTTTTGCCTGAATACACCGGCATTAAGGTCTTCGGAAATTAAATAAAACCCGCGATTTAGCATAACGTCGTAACTGCAATGGTATTTATATGAAAGGCGTTCCGCTATTTCCTTGCCCCAGCTTTCCATTTTTTCTTCCATCTCAACAAACAATGCAAGGCCATAGCCGGATGGCAGGGCGAGTTTTTCCTGGTACCAGGACCAGCGCTGTTCATCCATTGGTTTCCAGATGTCCCTGCGGAGCAGGGACAAAAGGGGTTCCTTATATCCGGAAATATCTCCCGGCAGGGAACGGAGCTGGGAAAGGGCATTTTCCAGGGTGGAAAAGAAAGTCTTCTTGGAAACCGGTTTAACCAGGTAGGCAAAAACACCCAGGGGTATTGCACGCTTGGCAAGATCAAAACGTTCATACGCCGTAGAGAGTATGCAAACCATGCGGGGGTATTTTTTATGGACATCTTCCAGTACCGAAAGGCCGTCAATGCCGGGAATATTAATATCCATAAAAACAAGATCGGGTTCTTTTTCGTGAATCAGTTTAAGCGCTTCATAACCTGTCCGTGCTTTGCCGGCCAGGGCAAATGGTTTTTCCCCGCTGTCCTGGGAGTATGCATTCAGCATAAATTCATAACTCTCGAGGACAGGCTCTTCGTCATCTACTATTAAAACGCTAAACATGGCTTCTTCTCTGTATCAATGCGAATTATAACCGCCGTTCCATTTGTCCCGGTTTTAATGTCAACGACATCGGGGCTGGATGGGTAAAAAAAGTACAGCCGCTGGATTACATTCTGCAGCCCCATCACACGGGACAGGGAAGATTCGTCGATTGACTGGGGATGGAGCAATTTTTCCGCTGTTTCATCGCTCATGCCCATGCCGTTGTCGCTTACCGAAATGCACAGTATTTTTCCGGTTAATTCGGCTTTTACCTTAATATTCCGGTCGAAATCCACATCCGCGTCCTTAAACGCATGTATTATACAGTTTTCTACCAGGGGCTGTAATATGGAGACAGGGACTTCCAGGTCCAGAATACCATCTGTATGTTCAATGGCCAGGTTCAGCTTCCGGGGAAACCGCACACGCAGTATATAAAAATAATAATCAAGCCCTTCCATTTCGTGGCGCAGCGGGACAATAATGTCTTTGTTCCGTATGATATGCCGGAACAGGCGCGCCATATAATCCATATATTCGCCGGTCCTGTCTGCACCTTCTACAATGGCAAGCTGCATGCCAGTGTTAATCGTATTAAAAAGGAAATGCGGGTTCATCTGCGCCTGGAGAGCGTATATTTCCATATGCCGTACCAGGCCTTCCATCTTCATGTTGCGCATTTTTTCCTGCATATATTCCTGTTTAATATTTTCCTGCCAGCGTATTTCTTCTATATATTTGCTTATTTCCCCCTTCATGTGGTTAAAAGCATCGACAACCTGATCCAGTTCATCTATCGAATCCCTGCCTGTTTCCAAATCCGGGATGGTAAAATTTCCCGCAGAAATTTCTTTTGTCATGGCAGAAAGTTTAATTAAGGGGTTGGTAAAACTGTTCAGCGATAAGAGGAGTACAAGCATGGAAAAAGCAGACATTGAAATAATAAAAATAAAATTCCACAACTGGATTACACCCGATTCAGACAAAAATTGTTCATAAGACCCAAGCTGGGAGCGGAAACGTTCATTGCTTACCGATACAATTTCGCTGTTTATATATTCTTTAAGGGCGGCCATTTCTTCGTATAGTGCCGTATAGGCGGAAATATTCCGGCCCCGCTTTTCTTCTACAGCTTCTTCTGCCAGGTTTAGGTAATGGAAGATTAGTGTATACAGTTCCCGTTCCTTTAAATCAACAGGGTTCCCCCTGATTTGCTGGTAGCTGGGAAGCTTTTGCCGGAAAGCCTGAGTGTCAATAAGCATTTGCGCCAGCGCATTGGAGGACCGTGTGGAAAGGTATTCCATTACGAGGTTTTCGTATGCAACAAGGTCTTCCTGGACAGACATAAGAAAACGTTCTTCTTCGAAACTTCTTTCCGAAAGCTCCTGGATTTTCCTGTTGCTGAAAAGTATATAGGCGGTACTCAGCGCCAGTAGAAAAAACGCCACCAGAATACTCATAAAAATTTGTACGCTGAACGACCGGTGGAGTTTTTTCATTGGCTGCCTGTAATTATGTCTATGCCAATGTCAATCGAAGCAGAAGTGTACCCGGTTGTCCGCAGGGCTGCCAGTGAATGTACCGCTTCATACCCAATACGCTCCGAGTTGATTACCACAGATGCGCCGATTATCCCTTTTCTTAAATTTTCTGTTACGCCGGGGTCGGCGCCAAAACCTATAATCTGTATACGGCCAACCAGGTTAAGATCGACAAGTGTCTGGGCAGCTGCAATGGTATCTTCCGGGTCGGTAAAAACTATGGTATTTATGCCGGGCCCTGGTTCCGGCCCTGCATCTTCTATGCGGCGGAAAATATTTACAAGGAGCGCTTCTGCATCCAGGGGGTTAAGGTTTGTCCTGTAGCTAAGGATGGGGCCGGAGAGTTTTTCCCCAAGAGATGCGGAAATCCCCATTTCGACCAGTTCGCGCTCTGCATAAATGCCCGGCGCTTTGTCGCTGTATACAACGGCAAGGGAAACTTTTTCCGGCGCATCTTCCGGTACATGCCCGGCCTGCCGCCCGGGCGGCGCATTTGACCCAAGCAGGATAAGGCCTATACGCTGGCCCATGTCGAAGGTATTAATCCCAATAAAAGGGAAGGGCTGTTCGCTGGGCAGGTTGTGGTTAATCAAGGCTGCGGGGATCTGGCTTTCGCGCAGTTTTTCCAGCTGCCGCCGGGCCAGGGCATCGTCCAGGTAGGGGCAGACAATTACCCCGTCCACCCCGGTAAAAGCGGCGATTTCCAGCTCATTTTTGGCGGGGTCTATTGAATGTATGGAAACAGCCGACTCCAGTTCTGCCGCGGCCTGTTCCGCCCCGCGGATAATGCCCTGGAAAAAAGAGTTCCTGTTATCCGGGATATACAGCGAAAAATGGTACACCAGTGTCGTACCCTGCTGCGGCGCGAGTATATAGAGCCTTAAGGAACGGTACAGCGAAAAAAGAAATGCGCTTAATGACAATATTCCGGTGAGGATTAAGCCAATATAAAGAAGCCGCTTCATGCAAATAATATCCCATACACAAGGGTGATTTTTCTATCTTTGTAATAAAAATGTATCAAAATGACACATTTTTATAAGCCAAAGTGGGGAATCGGACCCCAGACCTGCGCATTACGAGTGCGCCGCTCTACCGACTGAGCTACTTTGGCCCGTTTTTTTAACGATTTTTGCACTATAACGAAAAAAATTGTTGAATTCAAGAGAAAAATCACTTGACCTATTGACAGCTTTCAGATTGTAAGATACTCTATTATCTAAGTACATCTGTCCATAATCTTATAATAAGGAAGGAACATATGGGAGCAATCGATCTGCCTAAAAGCCCTAACGTTTTTCACCCGGAGAAACCGAGTGCCGTTGGTTCAAGGAACTCTCTGGCTCAGGAATACAGGGATCAGCAAGCGGAAGTAAACCAGTTATTGGAAGAAGAGACCAATAAGGTAATCCACCACATCAATGCCAAACTGCCCAAGGATACCCTTGAGCGGCTGGACATAATGGGCGGCCTTAAAGAAAAAGTCTACAACTACTTCAATCAGAATTACCAGAACATGTTCAACCGGTACATGGTAACCAGCGAAGATGAGATGGTAAAAAAAGTCCGGAATTTTGTTGACAAAGAGGAAACAAAGGTCCTTGCCCGCTATACCCCCAAAGAGGTAGCTAACCTCCTGGACGAGATTGGCGGCGCCGACAAGTTCAATACCGGCGAAATTGAAAAATCAATGATCAATATGTACGGCCACCTGCAGGGGCATATCCAGCGGGGTGTCAACGATCTGGAAAACCTTACCAACAGCATCCTTAGGCAGAAAACCGATACCGGCGCCTTTATCCGCGGTGAAAACGCCTATTCAATCGTCAAATGCGCATTTAAGGACAACCTTCTTAAGCCCAAGACGGTTACCGATGTTAAACTTTCGGTTAATATTCTCGATTCCGAACTTATCAGCCCGATTTACCACTATCAGGTAACGGTTGAGTATCTGATTAAGGAACTTCTTTCCAAATACATCATCGATATGATCGATAAAGACATCGAAAAACTTAAAGATGAGCGTATTGACCAGGGCCTGGAAGAACTGACAGACAGTGAAATTATCTTTACCAAGATGGCCAGAATCGAAAAATACACCGACGATAATACCGACGATCCCAAATCCAAACGCTATACACTGGTTGCCAAGGCCATCATGGACAGGCTTGCCGGCCTGCGCGCGGAAATCGACCCGGCCGAATACGATCAGCTCAATATTCGTGAAAACCTC
>Ga0082212_10003103_pt1 | contig 23714 bp, 16 predicted proteins | sample TergutNt197P3_FD_71548 | JGI IMG/M metagenome (GOLD analysis project Ga0082212, IMG submission 71548) | Neocapritermes taracua P3 segment gut microbial communities from Petit-Saut dam, French Guiana - Nt197 P3 | ecosystem: Host-associated > Arthropoda: Insects > Digestive system > Gut ... | reverse complement strand
GCCGATATGAAACCACATCGATGACGTCGGATGAAGTCTTGCGAACGAACCGGTTAACATTTTCATCTTGTTAAACTCGGCCTGTGAACTTATACGGTCAACCTCTGCGATAAGAGCAGATATTTCAACCTGAATAAGCTGACGGTCTTCAGCCGAATAAATACCGTTGGCGGCCTGAACCGCGAGAACTCTTATACGTTGAATAATTCCGTGAGTCTCGTCAAGATAACCCTCAGTTGTTTGGATAAAAGACATACCGTCTTCCGCGTTTCTCTCAGCCTGACGCAGACCCTGTATCTGAGAACGCATTTTTTCCGAAACGGCCAAACCGGAAGCATCGTCTCCGGCCTTGTTAATTCTCATTCCGGAAGACAGCTTTTCAATATCTTTGGTCAAATCCCAATCATGAAATTTCAGGGTTCTGTGAGAAAAGATTGCTGCGATGTTGTGGTTTATTATCATGGTTTTCCTCCTTGAAATCTAATGCCATCATCCTTGATAGCATGCTTGTTTTCTAGCTCAGTCAAATATTCGTCTATATAAAGAATTACGCTTAGAGTAAATATTGGCGTTTAAAGCGAAATACAGGCTAAATTTAGCTTAAATGGCTGTTTTTCGCCACTTTATATTAAATTTCTATTTTTTTTGCCTTTCAAAATTATTTTTTCATGAAGTAATAGCTTGACAACCGGCTGCCTGCCCTGTTTTTGTATGCGCTGAAATGGATTATTTAAATGCCAAAATATAGCGGCTCAAAATCATCATCGAGAGACACATCTTTATCTATTCTCGGGCTTATCAAGGGGCCGCTCAGCGTCATCCTTTACAGGTTCCGTTTTCTTATTATAGCGGTATTGATAGGAATCATAGCCGCCTTTATTGTAATCTTGCGCGCCGATTTTGAGAAGGTTCAGGCGCTCGCCGAATTCAGACCTGATATTACGACAAAGATATTCGACAAAAACGGTTTGCTCATTGCCGAGCTCTTCAAGCAAAAGCGCGAAGTGGTGCAATTCGATAAACTGCCCCGAAATCTCGTGAACGCCTTTACCGCGATGGAAGATAACGAGTTCTACAGCCATTACGGCATAAACCCAAAAGGCATTGTCAGAGCCTTTTTCGTAAACATTATGGCCCGCGGCGTAAAGCAGGGAGGCAGCACCATAACACAACAGACCGCCAAGATACTTCTGACATCCGGCGCGCGCAACATATTCCGCAAAGTGAAAGAGGCCTGCATAGCCGTCATGATGGAATTTACATACTCCAAAGACGAGATAATGCACCTTTATTTGAACCAGATATTCTTGGGGCACGGCGCTTACGGCATAGAATCAGCGGCAAAGATATATTTTAACAAGCATATATGGGAATGCAGCCTTGCCGAATGCGCGCTCATTGCCTCGTTGCCGGCAGCGCCCAATATGTTTTCACCCATAAGGCACCCGAACGAATCAATGGCGCGTCACCGTATTGTCCTGTCAAAAATGGTCGAAATGGGGCACATAACAGTCCAGGAAGCCGAAACCGCTTACCTGAATTTCTGGCCTAATTATCTGGCGCATATAAGCGAACTTGAGCCTACCGTCACGGCCTGGAGCGCCAGGTCCGACAATGCCCCCTGGTTTACCGAATACATAAGGCGCGAACTCATAAAAAAATACGGCGAAACTATGGTTTACAATAAGGGACTCATGGTATACACGACCCTTGACCTCAGAAAACAGCAGGCCGCCGAAAAATCCCTCTGGAGCGCGCTCAGCAAGCAAAGCGGCATATCCGCAAACCTCGCCTTTAAAAACTACGACGTATTTATGGATAATTTCTCCGAAGAGGTATCCATATTTTCCGACCTCTTTGATATAAATATTTTCACAAAGCGCGGATCAAGGGAAAACGAAAAAATAAACAATCATTTCCGCACAGAAATTGCGGAAGAATTTGAAGGGCTTAATTTTTTTGCCGGCTTGGACAGCATAGGGACATTCCTCGATTCGTATAAATCGACTTTCGCCGAAGATAAGGATATGCAGAAAGTCGAAGGCGCGCTGATATCCATCAACCATAGAAACGGCTACATTGAGGCGATGGTGGGCGGCGGCCCCTTTACAAGCATAAACCAACTCAACCGCACGATACAGTCAAGAAGACAGCCCGGCTCCTCTATCAAGCCACTGCTCTACACCGCCGCCCTTGAGAGCAGAGAGTTTACCCCAGCGACTCCGGTACTTGATTCGCCGATCATCTATATCGATAACGAAAGCGGTTCATGGACGCCCAAAAATTATGACGGCGACTTTCTGGGGCTTGTTCCGCTCAGGAAGGCGTTGGCGCTGTCGATCAATGTCATTTCAGTACGCATAGCCGAGAAACTTGGCTTAGATACTGTCATAAGGTATTACGCAAAACTTCTCAAAATAGACAAGGCCGACATCGATTCCCGCGTCCCCAGAAATCTTTCCATAGCTTTAGGCACGTTGGATATAAGCCCGTTTGAACTCACCAGAGCATACGCGATAATAGCCAACGGAGGCATGGATGTAATTCCGTTCAGCATAAAATATGTAAAGGACTATGACGGCAACATCTTAGAAAATCAGGAAGAAGAGGTAAAGCGCGCCATATTGGAAAAAAAGAAAAACGGAACCATTCAAATCATAAAACCTGAGACCGCCCAGCTTATGATAAGCCTGCTCAGAACGGCAGTCGAACACGGTACCGGACGCGCGGCCTATATCGGCGTCCCGACCGCTGGAAAAACCGGGACCACCAACAGTTGGAGGGACGCCTGGTTCATCGGCTTTGTGCCGCAGCTTACTACCGGAATATGGGTCGGCTACGACAAGCTGGGACTCACCCTCGGGCGCGGGCAGACAGGCGGTATTATATCGGCGCCTATATGGGGGGCATATATGAGAAGAGTCATGAACTTCGAGCCCTCGCTTCAGTTCCGCTCATACGGCGCCCTTACCGAATCTCAAATATGCGAAAAAAGCGGCCTCTTGCCTTCACGCGACTGCTCCACGCTCAACACGGAATCCTTTCTGCCGGGCACCGTTCCCGACAAAACCTGTTCAGCCTGTATAGGCTCAAAACGCGCCGAGTTGCCGTCAAAGGGATTAAACGAGAGCATCCTTAGAGAACAAAAACAAAACGTTCTGAAATCGCTGAAAAAGAACGATTCGCCGCTTATGATAGACGACATCGGAGATGAACTCTTAAGGTGAGATATGCCGCGCTCATCATACTTATTATTTCACTCGCAGCCTGCTCAAAAAACAGCGAACCGGACGGCACATCCCCATCCTCGCTGTTAGATTCTTTAGCAAAGGCCGAAACTTTCGACCAGGCTCTGCTCTGCTATTCAAGCAGCACCCAAAAAGCCGTAAAAGAGATACTCATTTTAAAAAATATCAATAAATCGGAATTTTTCCCTATTCTTGCCTTTCTTAAAGGCGCGCTTAAATGGGAAATCCGCGCCGAAAAAATAACCGGCTCTCAGGCAGAGCTTGAGGCGCTCATATTAGACCACACCATAGATAACATGGCAGGCTTTGTAATGCAATGCCGAATGCTGCAGGAGAACGGCAAATGGCGAATAGACATGGAAGAAAATATTTTGCATCTCAAAAGAAACGAGAGGAACTATAACGAATACTTCGACAAAAAACTGCAAGGGTATCAGTAGAGGGAGATCGCGAGGTTAAGCATGATGTCGGATAAAAGTTCCGCCCCCTCGGGGTCTTGCGGGAATTTCTCGCAAAAATCCGAGCATCGCATAAGCGCCGGATACAGCGCGTTCATGTCCATGTACAGATTCACTATATTGTAGTGTACTTCCTCAATTGACGGGTCTATATCTATAGCGCGCTGATAGCAGTAAAGAGCCTTTTCGTAATCACCGAGATGCCAATAAACGCCGGCTATATTGGCATAGGTTGCCGGATTATTATCGTTCATGCGCAAAGCGCGTTCGAATATTATACGGGACTCGTCGAGACGCCCCATTTCGCATAGAGTTATTCCCAAACCGTTGAGCACTTCAACATTCTCGTTATCTATTGACGCGCCGAAAGCAAATAGTTCAAAGGCTTTCTCATAGTTCTCTTTTTCAATTAATTCATAAGCTTTTTCGATCAAAGGGTCCGAGTCTTTTTTAAAAGCCTCGATATTCAACAAATCCTGCTCGACATTCTTCGAGTGCGCAATCAATGGTTTATTATTCTGCATTCGTTAAAAGCAACCTGTTTTTCAATTTTTAAGAACCGTGACAATTATATTGAAAAAAAGCAAGATTTTTTTTCTGTTTTTTTTGCAAAATATTTTTGCGTGTCGGTAAAACATATTTTTATGATTTTGACGAAAATTACTTGCAAATGAAACGTAGCTTTTCACAGTAAATTAGGGAAATAAATGGAATGCAGAAACCTGATTTTGGCAAACAAGGCGGCATAGTACCGGCAATAGCTCAGGACTATGAAAACGGCGAGATACTCATGCTTGCCTATATGAACGAGGAGGCCTTTAAACTGACTACGCAAAGCGGCATAGTGCATTACTTCAGCCGCTCCGGAAACAGAATATGGAAAAAAGGCGAGACCTCGGGCAATCTGCAGGAACTCAAGGAGATGCGCCTCGATTGCGACTCCGATACGCTTTTGCTAAAAGTCAAGCAGATTGGCGCGGCCTGTCACGAAGGCTACAGAAGTTGTTTTTTCAGAATTTTGGAAAACGGCGATTTTAAGATCGACAAAACCCGTATCATGGACCCTGCAAGTCTTTATGGAAATAAAAATTGAAGAGCGCGGTTAAACCGCGTTTTTCAATTTTTCCTCCTCGCCCGACACATAATTGTCGAGTATTCTGTGAGTATCGAACTCTTTTATTACATGTAAGCGCGATTCCTCGCACATGGTAGTATAGCGTTCATCCTCATTTCTTATATAGCCGACAAGCTCGACCAATTTATCCGTCCACAATTGCGTTGAAACCGTAGACAGAACGTATCCCGTTTCCATATCCTTTACTATATTCTTGGGACCTCCTATATCCGATACAAGGGCAGGCACCCCGCAAGCCTGCGCCTCAAGTACAACCATTCCGAAAGTATCGGTCTCGCTTGGAAAAAGAAGCAAGGCGCAGGCCGAATATATAAGCGGAAGCTCCCTGTTGGGTATCTGGCCCAAGAAATACATATTTCTATTACGGATATATTTTTCTTTTAGTGTTTTCAAATACGGGCCGTCTCCGGCAAAAATTAAGTTGATTTTGATAGACGGATCTTCGAATAACGGGGATACCGCATCAATAAGAAAATTGATGTTCTTGTCTTCGGACATTCTCCCCGCGTAGAGAAAGTTGATATCGCCGCGCACCCTGTACTTGGTACGCAGGTATTCCCTTCCCTCGCTTTGCGGCTGAAACAGGACGGTGTCAATCCCCCTGTGGAATATATCCATCTTTTTTGTATCAAAACCTCTGCGCATAAGTATATCGATATATTCCGAAGTAGGCACAAGAATACGGTCGGAGGCCTCGTGAAACCACTTGGTATAATTTTCGATTACCCGTATAAGCGGCGTATTCGGGCCAAGTATATTCTTTGCCTGCATCGTAAAATCGGTATGATACACGGTCGTACATTTTATTCCATAAACTTTTGAATACAAAAGACCGTACATACCTACAATGCTCGGCGAGCTGATGAAAACCTCGTCGGGACGCAACGGTTCAAGATTCTCAAGCATGCTTAAAACCGACGGAACCTTGACCGTCAACTTTTCATAGTAGGGCAGTTTGAACGTCACAAGCGGAGGAAGATTAAAAAGATTCGGCGGCAGCAAAGGGGACATTTCTTCATCCATTACGGATGACACTATACGCAGGTCATCCTCGCGTTTGTGCGCCAGCCAGCCTATATTCTGAAGCGTAACGGCTACTCCGTTCATGTCCGCGATTGTGTCGGTGAACCAAAGTATTTTCTTTTTTCTTTTATATGTCTGATTATTTGCAAGGAAATGATCAAGGAGCTGCTGCTGAAAATCCAGGTCCTTGTTCATATATTTCAAAGCGAACAACGCCGGAATGTATATAAGGCTGCTGGCAAAAGTCCTTGGAATTGCTTTCAGCGCGGCGCTCAGGCTGCCTACGGAAAAGCTGTTAAATACGGCGTCTACAAAATCCCTCGTTATCTCATCACACAACGCAACAATATGGTTATACAGATTGTTCATTTTAGCGTCAACGCTTTCGTAACGCTTATCGGCCTCAATCATAATATTAGCAAGAAGACGATAGAGCTTTATTTTCGACTTTTTTAACCTGCTTATTTTATAACGGTTAATCAGACTCATTTTTTTGTTTTCGAAAACATGCGCAGCCATTTGTGTAACAAGTTCGCTCGGGTTGCCGCCCTTTTCGGAAAAATTATCCATCGTTATCTTGAATATTTCAAAGGCGAATCCTTTATTGGTCCTGCTTTCGCCGTCCGCGCTTGTCGATTTGCGGCGCAACGCCGGAACGACATCGTCTATTCCGGATGTATTTATGTTTGTCCATGTGGCGCCGACAAAGAGACCGGAATGGTCGTCGGAACCGCCGACAAATCCTTTCACCCACGGCTTTGGACCGTATGGAGTGATTTTATGTTTATTTGACATATTGTAGATGAAAGCAGGCGTAACGGCGCCAAGGACATCCATAAATCGGCGGTTATCGGCGCTGCTGCGGTTGCCGTTCATTACCTCAAAAACGTCAAACAGTACGAGAAGTTTTTCCACATGCGCTATCGAGAATTTATCGCTTAACCTGTAAGTAGTGTGCGCGACCGCGTGCGCCAATCTGGTCGTCTGCAGATAATTTCTCAGATCGTAAATATTACGGCGCAGCTTGTCTATAATTTCAAACTGGCGGCTGTCGAGACCGTATACAAGCATGTGGACAGGACATCCGTCTTCGGGGAAAAAGGCTGTTGCTTCAAGCCCCATGACAACTCTGTTTGGGAAAAGTTCCTTTATTATTTGGCAGCCTTCTATGGTATCATGATCGGTTATAGTAACGTAATCCATCCCCCTTTTAATTGCGGTTGCAAAAAGCTCCTCAGGTTCAACGTAAGACTCGCGCGATCCAAGCGCTGATATAACGGCGTTTTGCGATTCGCTTGAATATTTGCTGTGAACATGAAGGTCTATTTTTTTTATCATTAATAGTACTCCGTCTATTTAGTACGATAGTCTATAAAAAATCTCATAAAAATCGGCTTTAATTAAATAAAGTACATGATATTTTTCTTTAAAATACGTCAAAAAGTTTTTGTGTTTTGCGGTTTATTTTTAAAGGATAAGGGGAAAGCCTCCGGTTTGGCAACAGATACTTCCAAACCGGAGGTTCGGCATTTAACGGATTGAGATAAAATACAATAGACTAGTCGCCTCATCTTCATATTCGTCATAAGGGTAATAAAAGGAGAGTTCACCCTCAACGCCGTCCAAAATGAAAGCATAAGTGCTTATCTGCTCTTTCTCTGAATAAGCAGATACATCTGTAGGCATCTTGAAACTAATTGACAAGCAGCGTTCATAAAGGTTTCTAAACTCGCCAAGCACCTTCTTGAATTCACCTTTTTTAAATTTTACCTCAAAGCCTGATTCTACATATTCTTTCTTCATCAATCCTTTAGTATCGCAATATTTTAAAAAATCTTGATACAGGGCATCTCCCATTGTCCCCCTAAAGACAGGTACCTTTATTATCTTACCATGCGACTCATAGATAATATTGGAAAACCTCATCGTGAATACATAATCTCTATCCTTTCCAAAATACTTGGGACTTATTTTATCATAATCTATCATATCCGGAAATATTTTTTTAGCTTTTGCTCTGAGCTCTTTAAGTTTGTTCTCCTCGGATGCGGCCTTATCATTTATGGCAGTATTTTTGACATTCGCCTTTCCTCCTGTGCATGTTAAAATGCCGCAAGATAGCAGCATAAAAAACAAAATGCGCTTAATATTTTTCATTTTATTTCTCCTCTTTTTTTGTTATAATATCATACCCTATGAAAATATGATTGGGATCAGTTCGTTTAGTCGCATCCGTATTGTATGCAAATAATTTTCCGCTTTCTACATCAAGATGTGTATAAGCCGACCTTCCGGCGGAATCGCCTATTGTCAGTATCATCTTGCCGTTTATATCTTGGTAATATCCCGTCGCAACTACGGAATGACCGCTACTACTATTAGGGCTTGATCCAACCCGCAAATGATATATTGCCCCTTCATCAAACCCTTTGGCCATAATTTCGACCGCTTGCGAAAGCGTATAATCCGATGGAATTCTCGTCATTCCGTTGGCTTTCCCGGTATTAGACATGGAAAGTTTACCTCCGCTTAGAACATCCAGAGCCCCATACCTGTCATTAATATATGCATTTCCCGAACTGACTAACATTTTTCCTCCATTTCCTTTCGTTGTTGTCAAAAGATCCCAAGCCTCTTTATAGGTTAATTTGAATTCGTCGCCGAGTAAAATTTTCGCCAACATATAAAACGATGTAAATACGCATGCCGTACTCCCGGGAGGAGTAAATTTTCCGGCGGCATCGTGCGTCGGTTTCCCAACTTCCTTCGAAAGCCTCCCTTGAGATATTTGCTCGTTCCCATTCATAAAAAAAGCATTCTGCGCCTTGGCATACAGCATGTTCAATTCATCAGAAGAACCTACAAAACCTCCCAAAACAGCCATAATATCCTGTCCGGATCCTTTTATCACCTCTATCAGGAATAGCAATTTCTCCGGCTCCAAGTTTTTTATTTGTTCCTCACCGTTTTGCAAACTCTGCATAATGCCGTTAAAAGTTTTTTGCAGCTTTTCATTAGCAAGTCTTGCCTCCCTTTCTGTCTTTGATTCAAATAAATTTAAATCCGACAAAATATCTTGCAGAGCATCTATAACATCTTTGTTTTTTTCGTACAATTCTTTATATCCGGCCTTAATCCCTTCCCACGCTTTAATGGTCGTGCGAACAGGATGCAGCGTCTTCTCATTGATTTCAAAACCGCCCTCAATTTTTACAGGATTCAACGTAGTATATTGAGCCTTTTCAACATCTCTGTTAAGGCCATCTATACCGCCGCCGTCCCTTACGGTTATTTCCCCCTCGCCTATTGTCGCAAAATTGGTCTGTTTGGCATACCCGAATTCATAGCCGGCATTCACGCCATAGCTGACATTGGCATTACCGTTTTTATTTTCATCTCTGTTATCCTGAGCAGCAACCCCATTATCAGCGTCATTAGCGCCTTTGTCATCAGGGTTTTTCTGATCCGAAATACCGCTCGCCCCAACATTGAATCCTATACGAACGCTGTAAGAACGATCCGTATCCTTAATATTGGAATACTCAAGGCTTCCCGTAGCGAAACTCATATCCTTGCTGTCGGAGGCTATTAAACCGCCCGCAAGGTTAGTATTGCCCGCTACATCAATATCAAGACGTCCGCCGCTTGTTATTGAGGCCTGCTCGTTTACCCATTTTTTATTCGCCTCGGCGAGTCTGATATTAGCGCCTGCGGATACGCTCCCCTCTCCTATGTTGAAATTCATCCCGACAAACGATTCCGTATTATGATCTTCATCCTGCAGAGATTCTACCTTCAGATTACCTCCGACGTTAAGAGTCAGGTTGTCCTCAGCCCTGACATTGGCTCCGCTTATTGTAACATCGCCCGCGCTGTTTATATTTACGTTATCGCCGCCGACATGACTGTTGGAATAAGAAAATCCTTCACCGTCTACCCTGCGCACATCGCCTGAAACCCCGGCGTTAGTTCCTCCGTTGCCGTAAGACATATTAAAATTGACATGTTTTTCATCGGTCGTATTTTCATAAGTATTCCGGGCTGCTGTAATATTGACGTTTTGAGCCTCAATAGATGTGCTGTCGCTAAAGGCGTATTTATACTCAGGCTCTCCGCCTTCTCCGGTTTTCATAGTAGTTGTTCTGCCGACATTGCTGCCTTCTATATTCACATCTCCGCCTGCCTTTATGCTAACGCTCTCCGCGCCGTAAACGTTTGAGCCTATTGCGCTGCTCGAAAAACTACTGCTTTCTTTATTTGTACCGTCAACGTCAAACCTCGCGTCAAAAGTAAAACCCAAAGTAGTCGGCATGCTCGCCCCGACCGTTCCGGTCGCGCTTATCGCGTTCATAGTCTTAGCGTAAACATCTTCCGTACATATCGCTATATTGAGCTTATAGTATTTGCTCAAATCCCGTATGAAGTTATACTCATCATCATCTATTAAGCCGTTTATGTAATCTTGCGCGGCTTTGGGTTTGATCTCATTTTCATAATACTCAAAGTCTTTTCTCGCCTTATTCAATCTCTCTATGGATTTTTTAAGTTCCTTATCAGCCTGATAAGCCGCGCCTACCGAATGACCCGCCCCTACCGACACAACCGCAGTCCCTTTGAACTCCTTCGTCGTTGTATTTACCGTTCTATCCATACTTTCAATATTCACATTACCGCCGGCAGTAAGCGAAACAGAACCGCCCGAATATATATCAGACGCCTTAATATCTATATCGCCTCCTGCGTCAATTTTAACCAAATAGGCGTTTATAACCGAGCTTAACAAGTCCTGCGTATTTACCCGATTCTCAAATGTTTCATACTTGCCGCTCATCAATTCCAAAGATACACGCTTCCCTTTTACAAACATATCTTTTAAATCTTTCAACATTTTATTTTTGAAATTAAAATAAAAGTCTCTATGCGCGTTAAGTATGGCGGTATAATCAAGGTTAAGAGTCATCTTTTTCTTTATACTGTACTCATAGCTTGCAGTCTGAGCCGCGGCTTCCACAAAATTACCTTCTGCGGCTATATCGGCGTAATAGGCCTCAATAGCGCTTCCCAGAAGCAATATATCGCCGCCGCTCCTCATATAAAGCGAATCCGCATTTATAAGCGAACCTACGGCGTCTGTCCAGCCTCTGCCGTTAGCCGCAAGTTTAGCGCCGTACATACCGCCGTTGCCGACACCCTGTGATGTTTTAAGATGCGACTCTTCGTGCTGTTCATAAGCCGCCGTTATATTGATGTTGCCCCCGGCTGTTATATCGGCGCTTTCACCGACATTAATTTTGCTGCCTTCTATATTGGTGTCTCCCGCGCTCAAAGAAATAAAATTTTGAGCTACATTTAATTCGCTTCCGCTAACTTTCACGTCAAGAACGCTGTCTTCTCTGTTCTTTTTGCGCAATCCGTTATTATTCTTCTTTACGGTAAAGCTGTGTTCCTCATAATCATAAGCGGCTGTTACATTAATATCTCCCCCGGCTTCGAGATAATTATCGCCACCCGCGTTTATTTGGCTTCCGGTAATATTTATATCGCCGTCCGAAGATACGTACATATTATTGCCCGTATTAAACGAGGAACCGGCAACGGTCTTTACAATATCAACCGCATGAGTCGTTTTAGACGAACCCAAAGTGCCGCTCTTCGAAGTAATATCGCTGTAGAAGCTTTCATATCCGTTAACCAAATTAAAATCGCCGCCTGTTTCAATATCGGCGTTACCGGCCACATAAGCGTTACTTGCGACGAAACCCGTATCTCCCCCTGAACGCATCTGAAGGTCGCCGCCTACCGCAAGCAATGAGCCCTCAAGCGTAATTTTTTCATCTGCGCCGCTCCTTCGTTTACCTTCGTATATATTTACGTTGGTTACCGCCACCGCGTTAAAATTTATATCTCCGGCAGCCGCTATATTGGCGTCGCCGCCGGAAACCACATCCGCGCCTCTGTTTACAAAATCAGCGCCGGAATCAATAAGGAGATTCCCTCCGGCGTAAATAAGGGCCTTGTCTCCGGTTTTCGACGCGATATTTCCTCTGCCGTATACCTGCGAATGAAGAACGGTCTCGTTTAAGACGCTTCCTTTTCGGGTAACCATTGACAGGTCGTTTTGAGCCGCAATTACTCCGCCTGTGTTTTTGATATTGCCCAACGCCGTCAGGTTTACGTCTTTGCCTTGCATTAACGCGCCTTCATTATTGGCAATATTGAGGGCGTTGACATCCAAAACGCCGTTACCGGATATATCCCCCGAATTTATAACATTGCCGTTCATATCTATGAAGACATCGGAGCCGGCGATAACAGGTCCCCCTGATGAAAAGCCGTCAAGCAGCGTATCAGGAATATACAGCCTTGGAGAAAGTACCGTTACCCCCATTATCTCTTCGGCAACATACCAAATAATCGGTTCCTGAAGCAATGTAATCTGTTCCTTAGTCAGCTCTACGCCTACGGCAAGATTGAGGTCATTGTATGCCCCAACCGCGTTGTCGAGAAGTCTTTTCATTTGGGCAGTATCGCTGTCTACATCGTCAAACAAAAACTTTTTCGAGGCAGCTTTCATAATAGCCTCGCTTACGAGCCTCTCCTCATAAAAGGCATCGCCGAGAAATTTCACCTCCTCAGGGGCATAATTTATGCGCTCCAAAAAATAGCGCGACCCGTAAAATTTATTTATGTCAATAAATTCAGGCCTTGTCTCAATAAGGTAAGTCGCGGCTGCGTCCTTGTTTACGTTAAACATGGGGCTGCCGTTTTCGCCAATTTTTACATAAGACGAAATATTAACAGCGTTGCTGCTTAATATTTCGTCTATCGCCGCAGTATTGCGTGAAACCGGCGATTCGCTCTCTCTGCCGTTCTCCAGCAAACCGTTGCCGCCGGCCTCCATACCGCCGCCGTTGGTATCGGTTATAAAGAGAGAACCACCGGCAAGCAGCATACCCTTGTCGGCCGATTCTGCCGTGAGAGTCCCGGAAGTCCAGTAATCGTACCTCTTGTCGCTGTACCCGTATGTAACTTTAATTCCGGGTATTTTCTTGGCTTCGCGTCTGACCATACCCATGTGCTGCAACTGGCCCATATAAACATCAACAGATGACGTATCGTTTAAAATATAGTCCGCGCTTATCTTTAAATCGCCCGCCGATGATATTACGCTGCCATGGTTTATTACCTCTCCGCCGAAAATTTCCATGTCGCCGCCGGATTTAAGATAGGACGAATCCGTAGTCATGGAAGAATTAAGCCTCCACTCTTCCATAAGGCCGTATGTATCCCTGTGATGACCGCCGATATAGATAAGTTCGGCTGTGTACCCGCCGCGGTCTTTTCCGGTATTCTCAAGGCGGCCCGAATCTCCCAGATTTACATCCATACCGCCCCGCGACTCAATGCTGCCCGAGTAATTAATCAGTTTGGCATCGGCTCCATACAGCCTCATATCCCCCATGGAATAAATGTCGCCGTATGTATTGTCAAGTTTTTGAAAACCCGCGTCCATGTCGCCGCCGGAAAAAAAGAGTCCCTTATCGTTGAGGATTTTTTCCGCGTCAAGCGACATATCCCTCCCCGACAACACGGAACCGGTATTGCTTATCTCCGCGCCTTTCAGCGAAACATCTTTCACGGCAAAAATCTCGCCCTTGCTTTCAATAGCTCCCGACGCGGAAATATCAACGCCGCCCGCAGCCGAAGCGTTCTTGAGTTCCACGCTGCCGTCGGCCCTTATGACGATATCTGAAATATCCGCCATAAGGGAATCGGAAACAGAACGCACCCCGACGCCGGCCTCATTGCTTATAAGATAAATTCTTCCGGCGTATATGCCGCCCAGCGCGGACGCGTCTATCGCGTACTCAAAATCCCGCTCTGCGCCTTGCGACGATTCAAAAGACTTATCGGCATAATTGTAATACCCGTTTCCGGTATTGGCCGAAAGATTCTTGGCATAAACCGGAGCGTTTATCTCGATTCTTCTTGAGACTATGTCAAAATAATCAACCTTTTCGGCGTTAAGACCTTTGCCGTCGAAAATCAAGCTCGCGTCCGTAATATTAATGCCTGCTAAATTTCCGGAAGCATAAACTCCATGCCCGGCGCCGAGAGTTACCCTCGGCATGTTTATGAAACCCGCTCCGTTGACATAGATGCCGTTAGGGTTAATCAAAACAAACTCGGCCGACCTGCCGAACATCTCGGTAAATCCCTCAAGATTACTGCGATTTACGCCTGTTACCTCATTTACGACAATTCCGGCTGCCCTGCCCGACTGCTGGTAATTAGGATTCCCGTAAATAATGCCGCCCAGCTCCGACAGGCCGGCAGATACCGAATTGTTGAGTATTAAACCTTCGCGTCCGGTATTGTATTCCCTGAAATGGTTCACCGAAACGCCGCCGGCAGTCGGGGCCGCGAGATTTATCAACGGTACCCCGTTGGGAGCGGCGTCAATCGAAGTCGCGCCCCCAAAAGAAGAATCAACACTGATAACGGCTCCCACAGCCCTGATTACGGAAAAATAGATGTTTATGATAATCATAAACACCGAAAACGCCGTCGTAAACAGCGATTTTTTTATTAGCTTCATTCCATCCCTCCTTTCTTTCTCAAAAGGGAAACGAATGGGAAAGCTCTCAGATTAAAAAAATTTTGATTTTTTTCGTTTTTTTTTTATTGAGGATGGATAAATGATTTACCGCACGACCGGATTTTGGCTGCCGCCGACGCCTTTCAGCGTAGGCAGACCGTTTCGGAAATCCCATGCCTCGGAAGGGAATCCGGCAGTTTTTTCCCACCAGCCCGCTTTGTTCCATTGCGCGCCTGTGATATCGGCTCCGTGAATGCCGTCGGCGTCGCTTTTAACCGGTTCGTAGATAGGAACCGGAAGACGCATCCCGCGCCTGCCATAGTTGTTTTCGTGATAGCCCCGCCAGTCCCACCCCACAACACGCCCGAATTGATGAGTTGAGTGATCAGAATATCCCCCTATTCTTGTTATTGACGAATTCAACCCCACACATCCATCCGCTCTGCCTCCTTCATCCAGTTCTCCGACCACTCCGCCGACAGGGTTGTCGGCGGTGCCTGAGATTATGCCTGTAACGTAACAGTTTCGCACCACACCTTTGTTGTCCCCCACCACTCCGCCGACAGATCGGCACTTGCCGATATTGCCTGTAGTGTAGCAGTTTCGCACCTTGCCGGAGCGGGAGTTATACCCTACCAAACCGCCTGCAAACATGTGTGTGCCGGTGACATCGCCTGTGGAATAGCAACTTTGCACAGTGCCGCCGTTACTCCCAGCCAAGCCGCCTACATATCGGCTGCCTGAGACGCTGCCGCCAATCAGGGCTACGTTCTTTACCACGCCGCCGGTTCCTATATAACCGAACATGCCTTGGTAGTCATCGTAGCTTTCGATTGTAAGCCCTGTTATGGTGCAGCCGTTGCCGTCAAAGCTGCCTTTGAAGGGTTTATTAATAATTTTTTCGTCAAATTTTGCAAAACGTATATCATCATATTTACCAACAGGAGTACGTATTATTTCATACTCGCCAATGGGCGTCCATTCATGCCCTGTCATGTCTATATCAGCGGTTTGCCTGTAGTGTTTATTCAAACCCCAACCGTTCCTGCCTGTGCCTACTTTCAGCAAAGACTCCGGGCTGTCCACAATGAACGGTTCGTCCAATGTGCCGCCGCAGCTTGCAAAACATAATGTCGTTATAATTGCAAAAATACCGGCCTGCAACGCAATCCCGATTTTCATATTGGAATCCCCTTATGTTATGACATAGATATACCCGCAACCGCGGCGCCGCTTATAATCTTATGCCGACACTCCTCCGTCAACAACTATAATGCCCCCTTGCCGCCGTATCAACAAAAACAACGCATAAAAAACTGTTTGACGTATATTTGCGTAACTGCAAGATGCGTAAATATGGGAAAACTTTATCTTTTTACAGAGAATAACCGCGTTATCGGGGAACGTCTCCCTGAGTTTGATTGCCGGCATCTGCTGTCCGAATCGCCTGAATTCACGCCGGGCGACATGGCCGTATACCAAATTTCCGACGACTCGCTGCGCCTCTTGCGGGAGAGGCTGCCCCTTAATCCGGCGTGTGAACATATCATAGCCACGGAAAAAATAACGCCCGAACAAAGAGATTTCTTTTTGCAAAACGGCATAGCCCGCGTTATACAAACGATTGAACCGGAAAAAATATCGGCTTATATCAAAACAAAAGTATCCGCCGAACCTGAAAGCGCGGGCACGATGCTGGTCTATGACGACAAAAGAAACACATCCGCCATAATAAGGGCCATAACATCCCATTTCGGGTACGAGACCGCCTTTACAGATTCAACGAGCGGCTTTTTCAAATCAATGACAGAAGGCGAATACCATTTTATTTTGATTAACCTCGGATGCGAGGGCCTCGACATAGCTGACTTCGTCAGGGGCTGCGACTCGCACCCTAAGATTAAAACCGGCCCGCTCATAGCCTATAAGGACGCCGGGGACGGTCTGCTCATACACGAAATTACATCAGGCATAAACCGCTATATTTCATACATACTCTCGCCTGAAGAGTTGTATGGCTTTTTGCTTGATATCCTATTCAAGAAGGAGTTCATGCCCCTTATAAGACAACTCAACATTGAATCGCGTTTTAACGAATTTTCCCGCTTCTGTGACGCCCCCTTAAAGAGGATATATTATGAGACAAAGGGCAATATCCTGGCGCTTTCCAATATATTAAATAAAGATTCTATTTTGTCAGTATCATCGGCCATGACACGTATTGAAGAATCATTGATAAGGGTATCCGCCCTTGATTGGCTGCGCTTCTTTGAGGAAAAACCAAGCATTGAACAAGCCGGATATCTCTGCGACACCCCTATTCAGACGCTAAGCAGACAAACGCCTGCGGCAAATAAACTATAAAGCAATTAGGAGGAATTATGACTGATAAAGAAATTCGCAAACTCGGAGAGTTTTTTGTCGCAAACAAAATAATAACCAAGGAACAGCTAATAGAAGCTCTCACGCTGCAAAAAGATAATCCTGAACAGTTGATAGGACATATTTTTGTAACAATGGGCGCAATAACCAGGGAACAGTTGATTGCGGAGTTGGAAGCGTATCTCATAACCGCGGGCCTTGCAACGACTCATGCCGACAAATGGTTAAATCAGGAAGAAATAGACGCTATAATAAACAACCTGCGGTCAAACGCCCGTAAAAGGTAAACTGTAAAAAAATCAGGAGGGATTATGATTGAGAAAATCGAAATTAACAAACTCGGAGAGTTTTTTGTTCAAAACAAAATAATAACCAAGGAGCAATTGACAGAAGCTCTCTCGTTGCAAAAAGATAATCCGGAACAATTGATAGGGCATGTTCTTGTAACATTGGGCGCAGTAACCAAGGAACAGTTGATTATGGCCTTTGAAGCGTATCTTATCACCTCAGGCCTTACGGTGACCCGTGCCGACGAATGGTTAGATCAGGAGGAAGTAGACGCTATAATGAACAATCTGCGAGCAAATCCCCGCAGCCAATAAGCTGTAAAACAATAGAGAGAGATTATGATCGATAAAGAGGTTTACAAACTCGGAGAGTTTCTTGTTGAGATCAACATAATAACCGGCGAACAATTGACGGAAGCTCTCACGCTGCAGAAAGACAATCCCGAACAGTTGATAGGACATATCCTTGTAACAATGGGCGTAGTAACCAAGGAACAGTTAATTATGGCCTATGAAATGTATCTTGTCATTACAGGCTTTGCAACGACTCATGCCGATGAATGGTTGGATCAGGATGAAGTAGACGCTATAATGAACAACCTAAGATAGAACGAATTTTGCTTGACAAGAATCCGCCGCCTATAAGAAAATGGCTGTATGATAGAATTTGAAGATAAAATTTGTTTTGGCTGCGGACAAGAAAATCCCCAAGGCTTGCGCTTAAAACTTCAGTTTGATGATGATACCAAAACGACATACGGCAGATTCACAGCCAGCCAATTCCACGAAGGCCCGCCCAACATAATACACGCGGGTATTATTGCCGGCCTTCTTGACGAGACAATGATAACCGTAAATAAATATCTTGACTCTATGGCCATAACAACCGAATTAACGATACGCTATTTGCAGCCCGCGTTCATAGGCGAAGGCCTGTATATACGCGGATGGTTTGTAAAAAAAAGCAAGAAGATGATCGAAAACAGGGCAGAAATTGAAAACGAGATGGGTAAAATTGTCGCCAGGGCAAAAGGTAAATACCTTGAAGTTGACACTATTCCCCAACTTGAATAGATTATTACCCGCGATCAGCCTATAGAAGCCGAAGTGGTGAAATTGGTAGACGCAGCGGACTCAAAATCCGCCGGGGGCAACCCCATGAGGGTTCGATTCCCTCCTTCGGCAATACTTACTTAACTCAGAAATTAAAATTAACAGCCGCCGGTAAAGAAAAACGCGCTAATCGCTTGACTGGCAGGCGTCAAAAAATTTATGGTAACCAACGTGTTTCAAGTAAACCATATTCTTCAGTAAACGACAAGGAAATATATATGCCGCCAAAACCAGCGTACGATCCGGAAAAAAACCTTGAAGAACTTCTGGAAATGGAATCGCATGATGTTAAACAAAAAGCCGAAACTATCGGCGAAAAATCGTGGGACCAAAACGTAACTTCGGAAGAATTCGACTTCAACATAAAACCTGAAGAGCTTGAAGAGTATCTCAACAAATATGTCGTAGCTCAGGAAGAAGCGGTTGAGGTAATAGCGACAAAGGTATGCACCCATTTTAACCGCATGAAGATCGAAAAAACACTGGCAAAAGAAGAACGTCTCATAGGCAACATAAAGAGTAATATCCTCATGATCGGTCCTACCGGCGTAGGCAAGACCTACATAATTAAACTCATAGCAAACAAAATAGGAGTGCCTTTCGTAAAGGCCGACGCTACCAAATTCAGCGAAACCGGCTATGTAGGCGGCGATGTCGAAGACCTCGTAAGAGAATTAGTTTATGAGGCCGATGGTGATATAACAAAAGCCGAATACGGCATTATATATATAGACGAAATAGACAAAATAGCCGCTTCGCAGGGACTGCACGGCCCTGATGTCTCGCGCTCGGGCGTACAGCGCAATCTTTTGAAACTCATGGAAGAAGCCGATGTTGATTTAAAAACGCCCCATGATTTAGCCTCGCAGGTCGAGGCGGCAATGGAGGCTCAAAAAACGGGCAAGGTTACGCGAAAGATAATAAATACGCGCAATATTCTTTTTATAGTATCGGGCGCGTTTCAGGGGCTTGAGGATATCATAAACAAGCGCATGAATAAACAGGCTATAGGCTTTGAAAAAACAAGGGTATCGGAAAAAAACACAAGCGATATCTTTAAACAGGTCAAAACCGAGGACTTGATTCAGTTCGGCTTTGAGTCGGAATTTATAGGCCGCCTTCCGATCTACATCGTACTGAACCATCTGGACGAAGACGGTCTTTACCGCATACTCAAGAACGACAACAGCAACGTGGTTATGGGCAAGAAATTAGATTTCAAGGCATATGGTATAGACATAAAATTTGAAGACGATGCCCTCAAAATTATAGCAGGGCGCGCCTACACCGAACATACCGGCGCGAGGGGGCTTTTAACTGTTTTTGAAAAACTTCTTATCGCCTTTGAAAAAAAACTTCCGTCAACGGAGATAAAAGAACTCGTTGTAGACAAAAACTTTATCGACAACCCGCAGGAAGTCTTGCGCGCTCTCGTACTAAAAGACGGGATATCCAGTTTCCAAAAAAATTTTTTAGTCCAGCACGGAACTTTCCTTCAGTTTGACGATGACGCGATGGAACTCATACAGGAAAAAGCGGCCAAACTTGAGAAAAAGGTAAAAGCCCTGTGCGAAGAACTCTTTACCGACTACTATCACGGAATGCGTCTCATGAACCTCGAAAGTTTTACAATAAATAAAGAGGCAATCGAAAATCCGCAGGATTATCTGGCCGACTACATAAAGAGTTATTACAAAAAATAGACGCTACCTTAAAGGCGCGGTCTCAAAGGCTGACGAAAACCTGTATTCTTTTCCGTCAAAGTAAAACAGAAGTTTAATGATTCTGTTATCGGGGATATATATCTTTACGGGTTTAGGCTGATATACGTTATTCATCCGCACGTATTCTTCTTTTTTTCTGTCGAGTTCCCAACGCTCGGGCGATATTACATGGTATTTGCCCGAATCAAGGCTTGCGGTAAAAACTTTTGAAACCGCGGCTATTCCGGTTTCCGTGCGTCCGGCCTCAACGCCGTCTATAAATATCTTGTAAAAAATAATCTTGTTGTCGGTCGTTGAGGATTGCATAGTATCGGCGCCCTCAAAGACGAGATTGTAGCTTTCCGGGACCGCAAAATTTACTCCGCGCGAAAAGGCGTAGACATTTTTACCGCGCTGAATATCAATAATCTCGGATATATTGCCGTCCGTTACAACGGCTATCTGCCCGTTTATCACATTGCTTATGCCGCGGGCGTCTATGCCGCAGGGAATAATATTTCCGTCAAAGTTTAACACGACGCCGCCCGAAAGCCTCTCAAGCAGTATGAGCGAATCGCCGAAAGGCGCGGCATCGACGATATCGTCTGCGGTGCGTACTCCGTTTTCCTCGAAATAAACACGAAAAAGCTTGCCGTTGGTTTTTCCGCTGTTTACGGCGAGAACGACGGCATCATTGCCATAGGCGAAAAACCTTTTGATTTCAGCATTGAAATTTACGGCAATGGCCGTTTCGAGGATTTCTCCGCCGTTTTTCGGTATGCAGCCGGCATAGTATGAACTTGAATTTTTTCTTACATAAAAGAGAAAATCTTCCGTTTCATCAATAGCAAGCACATTGGCGTCCGCAGAAACGCGTCTCAGGGAATCGGCTCCGATTTCAAGTATAACGCCGCCCCTTAATATATACTTGGGAGCGGCGTAAAGCAGGGCCGGCAAAAAAACGGCAAAACATAGTATGAATCCTTTAAATACGCCCTGCAAATTCCGATTCATAGATTTTGTTCCCCAGCTTTCCCTGCTGTTCAATAATTTCCTGAAGAATATCCGTAGTGGTAAGCGGATTTATTGTTATTGTTCTCAAAACTACAACATTCTGTAAAAAATACACCGCCGAATCGTACATAGTACGAGAGACAAAACTCTCGTCCTCTTCCCTGATGGCTTTGTGAAGCTCGGTATTGAGTTCGTTCAAAAACAAGTTGATTTCGGCAAGCTCGCCTATTTTTATTTTATCTTCTCCCCGTCCGTAATTTATATCGTACAACAACTTATTGATTTTTTCCTGTATCGTCCTCGGTACGAAACGGTATGTAAAAATAAAAATTTCGGGACTGTTCATACTTTCAAAATCGGGATGACTGTCTACCAGAAAACGCAGCCTTTTGGTCAGTTCAAAGGCATGGTCAAACAGCAGTTTAAATCCGCCCCGCCCCAAAACCTGAAAGGTAGTCCACGGTTTAAGGACGGCAAAAGAACGGCTGCCCTCAATGTTGAAACGTCCGAGGTCAACGGAATCAGGGCGTATAATATAATTTGCGGTATGCCTTATGTTGTTGAGTTCTTTTCTGTCTCTGAATATTACCATCCCCATTGAAATCGGGCAGTACATCAACTTGTGGGCGTCTATGCTGACCGAATCGGCAAGCTCAATACCGTCAAGTATGTACCTGTAAGCGTCCACCAAAAGAAGCGCTCCGCCCCAAGCCGCGTCTATGTGAAAAAAAGCATTATATTTGACGGCGATTCTGTGCATCTCCCTGAAATTATCGACATTTCCGGTTTCGGTGGTACCGCCGATACCCACTATAGCTAATATCTTTATGCGTTCGGAAGCGGTCTCATTGTGCAGCCTTATTTCCTCGCATTTACGTTCAAGAAGAACAGTATCGATTTTACTTTGCGAATTGACCGGAATCTTTATAACGCTGTCATTGCCTAATCCCATAATCCGCGCGGCCTTATCTATGGAATAATGCCCTCTCTGCGATACAAGGATAACGACCTTGCTGTAGCCGTAATGCTTGTAAGCCTCATAGACGCCGGATTCCCTGATTCCCCGAAAATCGCCGTCAGGCGGAAAAGCCTTGTTGCGCGCGACAAGGAGGGCTGTGAGATTGGCGGATGTCCCGTCAAGGGTTACCGTTCCAAGCGCCACATTCCGGTTTTGTATATTGGCCCTGTAAAACTTAGGATTTTTGTCAAAAACGAGGCGGTGCATCCACGCGATGAACTCCCTTTCAAGAAACGTCGAGGCCTTCGCCGACTCAACCTTAACCTGATTTTGGTTCAGCGCGGCGATTATCATCTCAAGAAGAATCATGTAATACGGGATGACGCTTGTCATGTGCCCTATGTAGTAAGGGTTGCCTACCTTGACCGAATGCGCTATGAGCTTTGTCTTAATATCATACAGCAGGTCTTTCAGAAGGTTCGGCTCTTCAGGTATATCAATATTTGAAAAGAGTTTCGACAAGTCGGTAAGAGATATGGAACTGTGTATTCCTCCCTTCTCCCGAAAAAAGTTATGAATCAAATCAAGCAAGCTGGAACCGAACTCGACAAATTTGTCAGGCGAATCAGGCATAATAAAGAGCTTGATAAGATGTTCTACGTCAGCGTTTATTTTTTTCTTTTTATCTGCAAGATTCACCTAAAACCTGCCGGCGCTAAGCGCGCTTTTCAATTTCAGTAATGAATAGCCGCTTTATAATTGCAAGTATTTTTTATTTCAAGACGTTGTAAACATTATGTAATACAGGCAACATATACATTTATTACTTGATTTTCGAACACGCATAAACAAGGGACGCATTTTCAATACACAATATTCGACATTCAATCTTTTAAGCACCCAATCGGAACAACAAGCACTTCATCCTGCCGTTTATAGGCATTGGGAACTCCTGTGAGAACCATGAGAAAACTCGGTTTTTTTATCTGAGATAAATCCACTTTATTTTTAAGTTTTAAAAGATTTTTCGCGGCTTCCTCTATTTGGTTTCCGCCGACTTTAATTTCGACCGCGCCCCAGCGGCCGTCATTTAGATGAATAATAGCGTCAGCTTCTAAACCATCCCCGTCATGGTAGTGATAGAGTTCGCCTTCAAGGCGCTGCGCATAAATTCTCAAATCCCGATCGCATAGTGATTCAAAAAAGAAACCGAATGTATTTAAGTCGTTTAGAAAATCACGCGGTTTCGCACCCAATGCAATCGCCGCCACGGATGGATCTACAAACTGGCGTTTGTCGGTAGTTCTTATAATGGATTTTGAGCGGAGCCTGGGCGACCATGCTGCAATATTTTCTATAACATAGAGCTTTTCAAACGCCGAAACATAAGACGAAAACGTTTTAATATCAATAGTAGAATCATTTGCAGCAACATCGGCTTGGATGGTCGTATTTGCGGCATATGTCGAGATGTTTCTGGCATACGCGCGAAGGACAGCCTGAGCGCGGCGGGGATTGCGCTTTATTCCATCTATATCTTTTATATCTTCTGTTGTCAGGGATTTATAATAGTCAGCGGCAAGCGTCAAAGCCTGCATAGGTTTTATTACGGTTTCAGGCCATCCGCCGCGGCAAGTCACAAACGTTAAATCATCAAGCGAAAGTTTTGATTTCCCGAATACATTATCATTGCCGTCAAATAAATCTTTCAGCGAGACTTCCCCGGTTGAATCTCCCGATTCCCAAAGACTCATGGGGCGCATGGTGATTTTTGCGATTCTGCCTGTACCGCTA
>Ga0082212_10003102_pt1 | contig 23714 bp, 24 predicted proteins | sample TergutNt197P3_FD_71548 | JGI IMG/M metagenome (GOLD analysis project Ga0082212, IMG submission 71548) | Neocapritermes taracua P3 segment gut microbial communities from Petit-Saut dam, French Guiana - Nt197 P3 | ecosystem: Host-associated > Arthropoda: Insects > Digestive system > Gut ... | reverse complement strand
AAACTGGTTTTTCAAGAGGTTTTCGGAGGTCACCTAGAGAGAAAAACAAGGTTTTTGAAAACGCACCAAAACAAAGCTTTGCATTGACTTTGGCATCCTCATGGCTTTTGTTATTTTTTTCGTCAAAAGAAAAACGCTCATTGAAATATGATAATTTCTTGCTCTGAATCTTATTTTGCGAATACCAACCCGTAATGTCTATCATATTTACCGCTATGAAATCGTATTCACCCACATGACGTTCAAACGAATTATATGAGACATCTCTAATAGCTAAGATAAACTTGAAATATTCCGAAAATCTCAAGTTTGAGCGTTTATAATTATTAACTTCCCTATTTATGAACTCGGATATTGAGCGAACAATGATATCAATATCGTTATTATGAGACCCGTTATTAAGAATAAAATATTCTATATTGTCAAACGCAAGCACTGCTTGATAAACAGAATTTTTATCAAAACTACAAAATAAAACACGGGTTATTATTTGTAGTGTCCGAATAATTGCAGACTTTGAATCTTCGTCATTTGGTACACATAAATTAAGAAGATTTTCTTTAAATCTTTCTGAAAAGGCGGCTCGTTCATCTTCCAACATAGCACCGCTTAATCCACTTGACATCATGCGATTATATGCTTTAGTATTATTATCAACGAAATCAAAAACTTCTTCTGAAGATATAAATTCTAAATCTCTGTGACTGTTTTTCCAATTCATTGATTTGAATTCATAATTTGATTTAAGTCCGTCGACAATATCAAAAGTCCTATCTAATAAATGGTCAAGAAACAACCACGAAGAACTTGTTGTTTTTGTCTTATTATAAAATCTTCTATACGATATATTTTCAAGATTAAAATTAAATACTGACCCACCAGTCTCTTTTTGTTTTTTCCAAATCAAATAATTAAGATAGGTAGTTTTTCCCGTACCAGTAGCCCCTTTAATAACAGAAATCCGAGCATCATCTTGCGAAAGAAAGCGATGTTCAAATTCATACTTTTTCTTATTTTCAACTTCACTTAAATTTGGTTCAAGGTAAACATGGCTATAAAAATCATTTTCCGTCATACTAACACTACTGTCATATGATTGTAGTTGTGTAAGAAAATCCCTACCTCTGCTTGTAAATGGTTCAGCAAGAATCATTGTGTGTTTCATATGCTCACTTTTTTGAGTTGACTTACTCGCATCTAATACACTAAGTAACTCTTTTTTGATAGTACGGTGAAAGCCCATAAAATATGTTTCATAACCCCCCCATAAATTAAGGAAAAGCAATCACTCCAATAATCTCTATCGGGCGGCTTTTGAGCCGCCCATTCTCCAAGCCTAAAACGCTAATGCAAGAGGGCTTGAATATCAAATTATAATAGATATAATCAAGAAAGAAATTATGAAAACAAAGTCAACGGAAAAAACAACTCAAAACGATAGAGAAATTGGAGAACTGCAGAAAAAGCTAAAAATTTATGCGAAAGATAATAATATAACGCTTCCAAGCGCAATATATGTACGTGTTGGTTCAGAAGACCAATTATGTCTCAAAACCCAAAAAACCACATTAGAGTAATACCGTACAACCCCACATGAATATAATGTAGGAAATTTCTACATTATAAAAACCGTCCGAATTGGACGGTTTTTGGGGAGCGGTAAATGAATGTAGTTTCATTAAGCGTGAATGACCTAATTCCGTCAAAAGACAACTTTTATTCAATCGGTAATCTCGCCGAGTTAAAAGAATCAATACAAATGTTCGGGGTCAAACAGAATTTAACTGTAAAGCCTCACAACGGCAGTAAATACATCATTATTTCAGGTCATCGCCGACACCAAGCCTGTCTCGAACTCATAAAAGAGGGACAACCCGAATACGAATATATTCCCTGTAGCATCGAATCCGAGCATGATGAAATCAAGGAAAAGATTTTGTTAATCACAACAAATTCAACGATCCGTGAATTGTCGGATTGGGAGAAAATGCGGCAGGCACAGGAGCTACGAAAATATTTTGAAATTCTTAAAAAGCGTGACAAACTCAAAGGTGAAGTCCGTGATTTTGTTGCGGAATCCCTAAACACATCCGCAACACAAATAGGCAGATTGAATGCTATTTCAAAAAATCTGTCTGACGATTTTAAGGAAGAGTTTAGGGGGGAGCGTATAGGACTTTCCGCCGCTTATGAATTATCGGGATTGCCTCCTGAAAAGCAAGAAAAAGCGTTCAATGAATACACAGAAAAAGGTAGTATTTCAATTAACGACGCAAAGACGATAAAAGTACAAGCTCCTCCCGAAAAACGTGATTTTGCAGATATGACCGCAGTACAAAAAACTGATTTCGTTATAAATTCACTACATACATATTTCCCACAAGATACAGATAAACGAATAGTTGATTTTATCCTAACCGCGCTTGAATACTACAAAGAAAGAAAAAGCCGCGAGTTCAAAAGTTTCTACAAAACTGTTCGCGGCAATGAGGGAAATACCTGCCTGTACAATACTCGGCTTGATACCTACGGTTGCGGGTGTCAGCATAATTGCAGTTATTGCTACGCCAAGTCGTTATTATCTTTCCGAAATCTGTGGGACGAAAAAGAACCCAAAGTGGCGGATATTAAAGAGATTGAAAAAGTGGATTATTCCAAATACACGCATAAACACAGCAATTACGAACACTTGCCATTAGATAAAAAAATACAGCTATTAGGGAAATTAGAGTTAAAAAACGTATCAGTATGTGAGGACGTTCCCGAACATTACGTCTATTGGGCAGAACATTTCAATCCAAATAAATTTGACTGTTGCAATTTGGAGTAATGTTGGGTTGCAAAACTTGCATTTTAAGATGATTTTTGGTATAGTAAAAATTATGAAAGAAGAGATAAATAAAATTATAAATGAAAACAACTGTTATGATTGGGGTAGCAGTGAAATGGATTTAATTGAAGAAATGATGGAGCAAGCCTACAAGGCAGGTCAAAAATCAGCAAGTGATAATTAGGCGATACCTGTGCTTTAAATTCGACCGCTACAGTTTAGAAAAACGCCTTGATTAAGGCGTTTTTCCGTACTTGTTTCTAAGCGGTTTTTTGAACTGATTGTGCAGTATGTTTCCAAATGCTGCGATTACCTGCGACAGGAATAGGTTTTTCTAACATCTCTATATCTTCCAAAATCCACGCATATCTGCCGACGGAATAAAATCCACTGATATACTCATTTGGATTTTTCTTAACTTCCTCGATAAATTCCTCTGTCATATATACGCAATCCACCAACTTACATTTGGCGATAATACAGCCGTAATCAAAATCTGTGTTCTGTAACAGATTAAACATTCCATTGTGTTCCGTCATTATTTGTTTAGTTACTTTTGATTTACTGGCGTGGATGTAGAGTTCGCCGCGATAATTGGTTCTCCAACTTCGGGTCTCAATATGTTTAAACTGTCCCTCCTTAATCATACTTGCATGAGGTTCTTTAACGCTGAGAACCTTTATTGTCCCCACTGATTGTATTGTATTGTTAGACATCTTGTCCTTTCTTTTTCTAAACATCTTTTTGATGTTCTAACCAGTAAAAGAACACACCTTAAACAAATCATGGGAAGCGTGGAATACCGCAACGCAGTGAGGATATGCCGCGAAAGTCCCTTGACGATTATTGTTTTAGATGTGTTAGCATTACGAAAGAACATTAAATGTGATTTGCGATTATTATAAAAACAGAAAACAGCCCGCCAAAAGCGGACTGCTCCCTATTAAGGGAGTTTTACGAGATGATTACTACTCGCAAACCCAATATAAATATATGTTATAGCACTGAATATTAGATCCATCACCTTTCATCCACCTGTATCCCCAACTGCACTTCCAACGCCTCGATCCGTGAAGTTACACGAGGGTGCGAAGCCAACATTTTCTCTATAATCCCCTCAATACCCCTTAAAGATATTTTTTCGAGTTTATATAACGCACTCACCATTTCCTCTCCGTAACCGAGCTTGTAAGCGTAAAAATCTGCACGTTGTTCTGCACCGCGGTCGCTTATTGCAAGCACGATCAGCATAGGGAACATAAAAGCGAAAATCATCATATCTAAAAATATTGAAGAGGCTTGCATAGGCTGTCTCATTGCGGGAATTCTACCAATCAGCCACCAAATCAGCTTTACAAGAAAGAAACAGACGGTAAAAATTCCGTTGCCGATTAAAAGAAAGATTTTCGCAAATGTATCACCATATAAAATATGTGCGATTTCGTGGGTGATTACTGCCTTTAACTCATCGGCGGTAAAAGCCTGTACCGCGCCTTTTGTTACGGCAACGGTTTTTAATCCCACCGCACAGGCATTGACAGTCATCGAATCTATTATGTGAATATTTATATTAAAAACATCAATTTCGGGATTCTGCTCTTTGGCTTTGCTTAAAACTTCATTGAAAATCGGACGTAAGTATTCTTTTTCTTGTGAGGTTTCAAGCTGTCTTATGTTGTTGAAAAACCTCATGATCATTTCACCGCCACGAGCGGTTGCAATCGCCAACGATAAAATGTACACCAACGCCAAAATTCCCCATATAGCCATTGTCAAAAAGAGGTCGCTTAATTTAAGATACTTCCATGCCTCTATGCTTTTGAATATATTGAACCCGCCGAACCACCATACCGCAAACAGAAAATAAATCCCCGAACACACTAAATATGCACGATTTTTCTTTTTGAAATTTTTTGAAGCAATTTCATATGCTCTATTATTCATCGAATCCCCCTAAAATGGTTTATTTATCTGCACTTTGCAGTGTTTATTGGTATCACGGGAAAGAAAAAACGCTTGCCCTGTTTTCAGCGATTTTATGTCGTCAGGGTGATATATAAACTCCCTCACCAATTTTGCACTGCCAAGTCCTGTATCAACAGTAGCACCGCCTACCGCTTTCATTTGGTAGGACATTTCCATGGTGCTTTGAGTACCGAGAACATTCGCCCACGCCTCGCTATTAACGGCACTATTCTGGCGCATGACAATATAATTGTTACAGTTTTCTATAACCTGTTCCTTAAAGTTATCATCTTCCGCACTTGCCAAGTCTGACAGACTTTGAGTCGCCAAAATGCAAGTAACATTCGCACTGCGGGATTTATTAACAAGATCAATCAATGCAGACGAGGCATAGACGTTTATTTCATCGAAAATAAAGAACGAACGCCCGACACCGCCTGTAAACAGCTTACTAACCGCTTTCTTACAATCAACCAATACCAACCGTCCGAATAATGGCGAAAGTTCGGGATAAATCAACGGGTTCAGAATAAATAAGATTGTTGCCCGCTCCTGCATTGCCGAATAAATATCTACACCGTCATCATCAAAAATAGTTCCGAGTTCACTTTCTGCAATTAACGCAAAACGTGCAATAGAGCCCGCCAACTTTTTTTCTTGACCCGCAATAAGCCAAAAATTATCTTGGTGGTCTTGTTTTGATATTTTTTCTTCTTTCATCAATGATGCCGACAATTTTGTGTATCGCTCAATCTCTACATAGTAAACGATATTTTTGAATGTCAACGGAATCTCTGCCTTATTCATAAGTTGAGTAACACGTTGTAAATACCGCTCGGCGTTCAGCTTATAATGCGGTTCGCTCCACTCTGTAAGATTAACTAACATATCTTTCGCAATGGTAGGAGTGGTTTCCTTGAATGGGTTGTAAAAATCGGAGGCTTGCGGATCAGTGAGATTCACCACGTACAACTTGCGATTAGGCGGATTTAAGCGGCGGACAATATCCAACATAGAACCCTCGCCAATATCGCCCTTGCCGTCCACAAGTAAAAGAGGATAATCACAGTCAACAGCCCGCTTTATGTAATTTGCAAGTGCAACGGTTTTTCCCGATCCGGTCGTACCGCACACGAAAATATGTTTGGCATTATCAGGCGTGAATACCTGCCGATTGCCGTTAAGCCCTATGAAAGTGCCATCGTTGCTCATGAAAATAACCCTCCCGCAAATATGGATAAGCTGTACCTATCAATGATATGCGGCGGGGTTGTGGATTATGAAAGACTTGTCTTACTTCTGTGCCTTGAATGAAAAAGCAGTCGAATTTACAGATAACCTGTTGACTAATCGCTGTTTTTATGATAATATTACAAAATACGGAATTTTCTCCATACTTACTTGCAAGAGGTTCAAATGAAAAGAACTACAAAATCGTGTTTATCACTTTTAATAATCGCATTGATTATTTTCACATTAAATTTAGGCGTGTCTGCGGGGATAAAAGATCCTAATAATGTTTTTGAGGATCGCGCTGTTGATTTTACATTCGATACAGTTGTTGCAATGATTGGCGATGATGAGTGGACAGAAAGTGATATGAAGCTCGACAACGCAAAGATCGGCGATACTATCGAAATTTTAATGTATTTTTATAATGACGGAAAAGAAGTTCAAAAAAATGTTGTTTTTTCTGCCGTTCTACCAAAAGAGTTGCGATACATTGACGGCTCAAGTGTTCTCCATAAACCTTCGGCACCAGATGGTAAACCGATTGACGATGGTGTCGCTTCAAGCACGGGAGTTCGAATTGATAATTTAGATTTGAATGTTCAAGCCTATTTATCATTTAGGGCGAGGTTTATTGAAGAGTTAGACGGAGAAATCAGCATAAAAACATCGGTGAAAACCGACAGTGGCAGTTTAGAGAACACTAACAATATTAAAGTTTCCCAAAAAATTGATAATGCCATTATAGCCATACTATTCGCCGCATTTCTTGCATTTTTTGCATATTGTTTTTGTGTTGATTTATCAAAAAGGTATTGGGAAATTCATTTCGATAAGATGGATGAAAAACTAAATGGCTCTATCGAAACAGTTGAAAGCACAGAAGAATCCTCTAACACCCCACCACCCAAAAGAAAAAAACTCAAGCTGTTTTGGCGTTTGCTATTAAATATGTTCGTCTCTATAGTGTTTTCAATAGTGCTTGCTGTGGTGTTTTATCGTATAATTGAACTTTTACAGGGATTTATATTTTGATAACAGATAAGAAAACCCACCTTGCGGCGGGTTGTGGATTTTATAAAATCCATACTAAAAATCGCAACAGTCCATAAAGAGCCAATGAGCCTCCCCCGAGAACCAAAAGAACCCCACCCCAAACTTTCAACATTTCAAGGTCATACATTCTCCGACCTTCAGGGCTTGACATTATTCTTTCAAATTGCTTGGCTTTGCGTTTTCTTTCTTCTGGCGAATCATCGTCACTATATGGATATGGTGGCTGAATAAACGGAATCATAATAAATACCCCTTTTCTACAAAATTCACCGCTTTCGGCAAAAACCAACAACGGATAGCAGACCACATGATGGGCTGTTATCCATTGTTGGATAGATATTTATATGATATACAACTCGTTTTTATGTACGAAACTATATTGGCAACATTAACCTATACAATTTATACTACCATCGTATCACACATTTTTCAATCTGTCAAGTGGTTTTAGTCTAAAAACCGCATAAAATCAAGCATAATCGTAATTTAACAGATAAGGAAAATTATCAAGATTCTTGCTTATTTCCCGCATTTTTCACAAAATCAATGATTCTCTCCAACGATAGAACCTCAACATTCGGATAAGCCGCCTCATTGTCTTTCAAGACTTTTCTGATTTTCGTCTGATTGCGTGGAACAATCCACTTCTGTTTGTCGTAAGCCATAAAATTCTCTTGCAGGTTTTTCTCTAACCGTTCTTTAGATTTTGCTGTGAGTTCAACTTCAACAGCGTAGTTTTTGTCACTCGCCCTATATGTAAAATCGGGTTGGTGCTTCCGAGTTCCGAAGCCGTCTTTTTTATGTAATTCTTTTTCTGTGGTGATTCTTTTCAACTTGACTTTGCGTTGTAGGTGAATATATATAGCCGTATCAACTACAGCAATATCATGAGCAATCTGATCGACTTTAATCTTGTCCGCCCGCCCCGATACACCTATCAGCATTTTACCTTTGTGAGCGGGAAAATAAAGTGCGGGAACACCATAGAGAATATGTTTGCGTTCGACATATCCGTTATCAATAAGGAGTTTCAGACGGCGATCACAGGTGCGCTGGATTGGGAATCCGCAAAGCAACCGAATCTGTCGGCTTAACGCAAACCGCCAACGGTCGAGTTCTCGAAGAATCATCAAGTCTCGCTCCATTAGTTTCAACTGCCTCACCCCCCTATTTTTGTTTGCGATATAAGCGTGGTTTTGCAAACTTTTTGGTGAGTATTGCCTATTTTGCGATTTCTTCTCCCGCTAAAGATACTGTTGTCTTGTTGTGTTCGGTAACAATCCAGAACTTCCGCCCCGTAAATGTACGGTAACACGCAAAGATTTTTCCTGCACCTATTTTGACGGCGTAGTCATTCTTTGACGCGTCGCTCTCGTTCACAATTCCCCAATCACAACGGAGATATTTTGCTAATGCGTTACTGATGGTTGAATACCAAAACATTTCGCAAACCTTTTCCGTTATTATAATTTTGCCTAATTTGAAATTTTTGTTCATGCTGATCCTTTTGGTTAAAGTTGATAATCAGCAACACAACACCGTAGACTGTCCGCAACACCACTGCTTATACGCAACTATATGTATATTCACGGACAACCTCAAAAAGAACCAATAAGAAACTATAATTTTCGCTCGGGCGGAACAAAACCGCTACGCTTGAATTGCCCATCTTCCCACATACCTTTCGTAATTTCACCGCTCGGCGAAGTCATCTTACCACAACCGTGCATATTCCAGTTTCCGTTAAAATCGCCCTCGTAAACCCAACCGTCCGCAAGCCGCCATATCCCGTAAAACGGATAAATATCCCAATTAGCAATAAGCATATCGCCGTTGGAAAAATACATCGTTCCTTTGCCGACTTTCTCACCGTCTTTCCACTCGCCCTCATAGATTGTCCCATTGTCTTCTCGAACCAAGCCACGCCCGTTAGGCACACCGTTCTCAACTTCACCATGATATGTATCAAGATTATTACCACGCTTGATCCGCATTCCTTGTACTACTTTTTTCATAAACACCTCGATTTTGAATTAAGAAAAGATGTGCCAAAATAACGCCGCAATTCCCGCAAAGACTCCCCCGAAAAACACAATCTGAGCAATCACATAAATCGCCTTATGGTATTTGTCGGACATTGCCTCCAACGCTAAACCCCACTCGACTATTTTGTCGGGGTCTGCGTTTTTTTCATGTAGTTTTCGCCACTCCGCCGAAATAATCTTAAATCCGTGTTTTGCTGTTACAGAACGAAGGTTCGGTGAGGATAACTCTTTTCGCCTTTCGGGAAAAGCATCAGACTTCATCAGTTCAACAAGTTTGGGCGGCAATGGGTGGCGTTCGATCACTGGATATTTTACATACCCGCTGTTTAACGAAAAATCTTTCTTAAAAAGCAACCCCTCCTCCTCTCTGAAAATGATGACATAGTTTTTGACGGCACTCGGCTTTTTATCGGAGATACTGAACAGCTTGAAAAATCCTGCAAGCTCTTCCAAAATTTCTTCTGTATTTATCATCAAAATACCTCGTCTTTATTCAAGTATATATTTCCGTGATTTTTGTTGTTTTGTGATTCTGCGATTATGAGCGTGGCGGTGGTAAATGTTTAGACAATATAACCTTTGCCGCCGCCACGCTCCAGTGTATATAAAATATAAAAAATAAAAAATTACTTCTATATATCCTATTCTACTACCCCATTACTTAATACCTATTCTACTTCTCTACACACAATTAAATTATACACGTTGTGATAGTGGGGTCTCGCGTTGAAAAGGGGAGACCCCACTATCACAAAGCATGATGAGAAGTAGAATAGGGGCGGTTTTAGTAATGGCGTATGTGATTGGTACAGTTCCGATACAGGACGATTAGTCGAGATGTTTTAGTAAAAGTGTCGGCGATCGATATGGTTTGAGCCTTGTCCTAATTGTCACTGTATCAGTATATTCAGAGATTGTCCGAAACAGAACACCCGCTTTTTTCAAGCGAGTGTTTTTGCTTTTTCAGTGAAACATCATAAGCAGTATTAGTTAAAAGCCTCGAAAAAATCATCAAGGTTGCCGTATGTCGTGTCTCTATAAGTAATACGTGTCAATCCCGAACCATCAAAGGCTTTTTTGCCGATACTGGTCACACTATCGGGGATTTTAATATTTGTTAATTTTTTGCATCTGAAAAACGCACTATCTCCAATATTTGTCACGCTATTACTTATTGTAACCTCCGTTAATTCATTGCAATCCATAAATGTCTCAGCATTAATATTTGTCACACCGTTGCCTATTGTGACACTCTTTAATACCGTGCAATCCTTGAATACTTTATCACCCATACTCATTACGTTGTCGGGGATAGTAATACTCGTTAATGCTGTTCCTGAAAACGCTCTATCGCCAATGCTTGTCACGCTGTCGGGAATTGTAATACTTGTCAGTCCTTCGCCCTCAAACATACCTAATGTAGAGGTGTGAAGCACCATGAATGCATTGTTGCCTATACTTGTTACATTATCGGGAATTGTAATACTTGCTAATGCTCTGCATTCATAGAACATACCATCGCTAATGCTTACCACTCCGCTACCTATCGTAACACTTGTCAATTCTCTGCAATTTTTGAACGCCTCAGTACCTATATACGCCACACTATCAGGGATCGTTACGCTCTTTAGCAGTGTCGAACTAAATGCTTGTGAACCAATATTTACCACGCTATCACCTATTGTAACACTCGATAATTGGTTACAAATCGTGAAAGCACCCTCACTAATATTGGTTACGCCATTGCCGATTACAACATTTGTTAACGCATTACTGTTCCTAAATGCTTTATAGCCAATATTCGTAACGCTGTCGGGTATTATTACAATTTTAATAGGGCTATTGTATGCATAAAATGCTTCTTCGCCGATAGAAACAACGGGATTTCCCGCTATTTTATCGGGGATATTAACTGTCGCACCGCCAACGTAACTGGTTATCTCGACACCGCCGTCAACATTTCTAAACCCAAAGTCTTCTTCGGGATTAACAGGAATATCTAAGGGCGGTTGTCCAGATTCAGTATCGGTGATGTGAGAAAAATCAAAATCTAAAATGTACCATACGTCATTGATTCTGACAACATTCATTGCCCGTTCGGTGGTTTCCTCTGTACCATCAGCAAAAATAAATGTCTCCTCATAAGTGACGGTCGCTCTATTCTCACCTGTTTCCGTTGTAGAAATTGCCTTGAGTTTCATTGTCGGGATATCGTCTTTCTGTTTGTATTCATCTTGAAGTGATCTCGACAAGTAAGGCAACATCGTCTCCATGTTTTCTATCGCGCCTCCTACACCAACTCCCGCCGCGTCTCCGACTATGCCAAGAAAACCTTTCACAAAATCAATAAATTGTGGATCGAAGCAATCTATGAGAGCTTGTAAATCGTGGTCGTTATTAGCTTTTTCATAACGCGCCAAAAGTTTTGCGGGAGTGTCTTCTGCATTATCTTCCATTTGAGTTTCAGTAGAATTTGATCTGCGTTCAGATTCTTTCTCTTGGCTATCATTGTTGCAAGCTGTTAGATTTGCAAGTATAAGTACCGCCGTGATAAGTAATGCCATGATTTTTTTAATGTACATAAAATTCCCCTTAATTCTTAAATAATTATTTATCCGCTCTTGCGGTGATAAAAAACCACTCATGATGGCGGAACTACCCGCCCGCTATAATCAACAAACGCGGGTTGAAATCCATTTCTGCCCTCAATAAATCCATGCCCTGCGCTATTAAACCCTATTCTGTGAAAAGTTCCGTTGGCATCCCTAACTGTCCCGAAATTTCCTAAAGTAAAGCCTGTTGATTCCCCTATAATAATCGCCCCGCCCGTAAATATTAAGGGAATAAACATAATTTTAATCGACAACGCCGCAATAACAATATACATATTGAAAAGAAGTGTGCCGTGTTTTTTATCGGGACACCGCGCATAGATTTTTTTGTAGGATCTCATAACTACGCTGAAAATAAGTAACCCGAACGCCAACATAGAAAATCCCACGCCCCATATAATGCCCATACCAAACCTGTCAACCAACATCGTTTCGGTATTGTCGAGAAGATCTCGGATTTGCTCCTCGTTGCCGCCAGTTCCTAACAGCATTAAAAGCCCGTAGGTTGCAATGATTATGAAATAAAGCGATAGAGTGCCGAAATATACAATAAATATCGCGTCCCGCTTTCTGAAAATCCCTTTATATTCTGCCTCGCGTCTTTTCGAGAAAACCTCAAAAATAGCAAAAAGCCCTACAATCCACGGAAAAAACAGAATCGTAAAAAGAGTTACTAAACTGAATGAACCCTTTTTGTTCTGCTTGGTAACAGAGTTGTCGAAATTAGGGCTGTTGTAATCGCTTTGAGAAAAGGTGCTTGTCGTTTGGTTATCCACTTGTAATAGCCTCCGATTTTTGTTTTTTGCAAAAAAGTAGGACTTTTTGCAAGAGCAATTTTTGCTGTTTCGAAGGAGATTTTTAGCGTTTTGTACGCAAAAAGCCGCGAAAAAATAAATTTTCACGGCAAAATAAAAAATGCAACAAACCCTGATTTGTTGCAATGTATAATCCCTATAAGATACAGTATTCAGAGGGTGGTTCCCCTCGAAACTGTCGGTACAATGTACATTGTACCACATAGTTTGCTAAAATGCAAGCACTTTCAGCAAACTTTTTTAGGAATCCTCCCGAAAATATTTTTAACGGAGGATTTTTTATGTTTGAAACATTAACAACCGCATTAACAGACACTTCAAGGTGCTTCGGCTATGTCCGAGTATCCATGAAAGATCAAAACGAAGACCGTCAGCTCATATCACTTGAACCCTACGGTATACCGCCCGAAAACCTGTTTGTTGAGAAGAGATCGGGAAAAGATTTTAACCGCCCTCGCTACAAAGCATTACTGCGGAAGTTACGGCGGGGTGATGTTCTCTACATTAAGTCGATTGACCGCTTGGGGCGGGATTACGCCGAGATAATCGAGCAATGGCAGTATCTGACCCGCAAAAAAGGCGTAGATATAAAGGTTGTGGACATTCCTATGCTTGACACAACCCTGCATAAAGATTTGCTTGGTACGTTTATTTCGGATTTGGTATTAGCGGTGTTGTCTCTTAACGCTCAACTTGAGCGTGAGAACACCCTGCAACGCCAAGCAGAGGGGATCGCCGCCGCTCATGCCAAAGGCGTAAAGTTTGGGCGTAAGGTTGTAGCTATTCCTGATAACTTCGAGGAAATATACAATCGTTGGCGTAATAAGGAATTGACCAACGAACAAGCCGCCGAGCATTGCGGGTTTAGTGTTCGGACATTGTATTATTGTACGGCAGAGTGGCGGGATCGGGACGGGCAATTAAGGTAGAAACTTCTTCTATAAACACATATCAATCTAAAAGTTCGCCATCAAAAAGATAGGGTTCGTCAATGCTAGACACAAAAAGTTCAACTCCTGTAAGTTTTGCTAAAGTAATTATTGTATCGGAATAATTTACAGTAGCTTCTATTTCAACATCAAATGTACACGAACGATTTGTAAACAACTTAACGGAAAGAGGGATAGCTTGACCAGGCTCTAAATAAGTATAGAAATCTTTGCGGGTCTCATATTCACCATTGTCGGCACTAAAGAAAACGCCCAGCTCGCCTTCCCACTCCCATGTACCTGATTGATAAGGAAATTGTTCAATGCCTTCAGAATCCAACATGAAATTTCCTAAAAACACTTCAGATTCAAAAGTTTTTTTGTTTACGCCTGTATATGATAATATTCCGTTAAGCGGAAATTCACGACCATAGTCTTTAGGCAGGTTTTGTTGTATAAGCATATCATTATTGAGAAATGTACGCAGAACTTTTTCCTTATATTTGATTGTTCCAAATTCAACGGTGAAAGGATAATCTAATATATATTCCTTCAATAAATCATCATTTACAGTCACAGCAACATCTTTTGCATCTGCCCAACCATGATTCTCAATAGACATAGTGCGATTTTCTTTATCTTCATAGATTAAAAGCAAGGGTTCATTTATCTGCTTAATATTGCTTACCTTAAATGTTAAATTCGCAATAGTGAGTTCAGTAGTTCTTTTATTGGTCAAAGACAAATCTATAGAATTTCTATCAAATTGCCCAAATCTGAACAAATCAACATCGTGCTTATTTTCTTTTAAATAATCGTATAAATTTTCTCTCTTATTTACATTTTCATATGATAAATAACCGTATTTATTATTAAACTCCATCTGTTTGCCGTCAATTATTCCCCCTTCAGGAGTTAATTCAGCTTTATCAGGGAAAATGTTAATAAAATAATAAGCACCTGTTATAATGCTCGTTATAACGGCTACGACTGAACCTAAGGTTAGCAAAATTTTTTTAGGAGATGTTTTTTGCCTCTTTCGCTCTTGATCAGACATATTTAAAATTGAACGAATCAATTCTGTTCTATCCAACACCAAAATCCCGCCTTCAAGCTTTTGCGGGGTGGTTTTAGACACTTCAATGATTTTAGCTATTTCTATCAGAGCTTCATTATCTTTTGTACTAAGTTCTTCATGTGTGTATATTTTCTTCATTCATAGCTACCTCCTTGATACAGACTGCAGAAACAATTCAAATTCACACCATTATACCACAAGTATCTTTATAAATCAAGCTATTACCTCAAATTTTTACAACCAAACAAAAACGCCCGCAGTAGCGAGCATTTAAAGTACGAAACGATTACATTATCGTCTCAAAACACTGGAAAAGATTGCGGACAATATGCTTTGCGATTGCCTCTGCCGATTCCTCGAACTTGTCGGGTTTCGGTGTCGGTACAGATTTGGACTTATCGCCGTTGTCGCTTTTATGCGATCCGTTACCCGCGAGATTCCGTAAAAGCACCTTGCGGGAATTTGCATACTCGTCCCCGATAAACCCCAATCGCAACAAGAAACACCTAAAAGCGTACTTCTCATTCTCTACGGATTTTTCGGTAGCCAGTACCCGTTTTTGCTTTTTCGCCATATCACACAAAGCCGATATAAACTGAGAATACGCCGTGATGTCTTCGTTCGGAGTGTCGAACGCGAACCATGAGAAACAAACAGCTTCGTCTGTCTGCTCAATGGGTAAGTCGTCGATACCGAGTGCCTTTTTGATGAGGTCTGCCTTTGCGATTACTAACTTTTGTAGATTATCCAAAGCTACCTCGTCAAAACCGTCCAACGGCATTTGAATCACCAACTTGTCGGGCAATGATTCCGCTGTAAAGCCTTTACTCTCCAAGAGTTTCAGCAACTGCTGCACTTTCTCGGCATTGGCGTTGTTGGCGATAATCAACGTGTTGTTGCGGTCGAGTATCACCCCCTCCCCGATTTCGTAAACATGACCCGATCTTTGATAGACGGGTTCGACATTTAGCAGTTCACCGACTGCTACGGCTAAGTCCTTGCGTTTCTTGCCGCCCAGATTGATTGTTATTTCCATTTTTAATGTACTTACCTTTCTATAAGATTTGTGGTGAGTGTACCGTGCAAAATGCAAGTTGAAAAGGCACTTTTTAAGACGATGAAGGAGCGATAACACACATAGTAACAGATATAAAACATTGATTAGTGGATATGAAAAGTAGATGTTGTAAAAATTACAACATCTACTTTCTGTATCCCTTATCCACACTTTTACCCCTATACACAACGCAACATCGTTGACATTATGTACAATTTTCATGTTGAACTTGACTTGCCTATAACATATCATCTCTATTGTGCCAAAAATAAGGCAATAAAGGAGAAAATATGTCAAAAGAAAATAATAAACCAATCAAAAAGTACAAAACAATCCTCGCTGATCCGCCGTGGGATATTAACCAAAAAGGCAAATACGGCGCAGTCAATCACTATGATTTAATGTCGCTTGAACGTATTAAGGCTATGCCCATTGCTGACTTAACTGAGGACAACGCACATTGCTATTTGTGGGTAACAAACGGAACATTGAAACAAGGATATGAGGTTATGAAGGCATGGGGATTCGAGGTTAAGAGCGTTATAACTTGGTTTAAGTTTTATCTCGGACTTGGTGTTTATTATCGTAACTGTACCGAACAGCTATTATTCGGAGTAAAAGGCAAGTTGCCTGTCCAATGCAATAATGAGCCTAATTTCTTGGTTTCCACCCGCCTTAAACATTCTCAAAAGCCCGATGAGCAATTTGACAAGATTGAGCGGTGTTCCCCCGCCAATTATTTAGAACTATTTGCCCGCAGAAAAGAGCGTAAAGGTTGGGATTTTTGGGGTAATGAAATCGAAAGCGACATCGTGATTGACGGCTACCCTGTCCCTAAATATTCAGAAAAGGCGAGGCAATGAAACGCAGTACATCAGATTTAATCTGGCAAGAGGTTTCATGGTCTCGACCATTTACTCAAAATAATGTATTTGAACTTTTAAGTCATCTCGCCTCGCTTTCGCCAAGAAAAAGTATAGTGTGGGAGATTCGAGCTTCGGGCAGAAAAGTCCGCTACTTCATAGGAACTGGGAGGCGATATATAAAGCCATTGAAGTCGGCGTTTTCTGCTCACGGTGATATTGAATTTTCTGAAATGAAAGAACGCACGGCGGTTACTTCCGCCAAACAACTTAAAATCTCAAACCACATACTTCCGCTTGAAACCAAAAACACGCTATCCGTCCTGAAAACCGCACTTTCTGCATTAGCGAACACTAAATCAAGTGAAACGCTTGCGATCCAAATTATCCTCGGTGATTCTGTTTCTAAAAACCTTTACAGCCTAATTCGCATAGGTGCAAAAGCCGAAACCAACAAAAACGCTAACGGCTTATTGTTAAGCGTGATGAGTGCGTTTCGGCAGTTTGAGACGGCGGGGGTAAATCTGACTTTTAGCAACACTGATTCAGAAAATCTAAACGAAGTTAAAATTCCGTGGTTTCTTCCGCTCCGATTGTCGATTGCAGAATTAGCGGGGTTTGTACTTCTGCCGTGTACCGATATGGAATTAGCGGGAATTGGCGGGTTGCACCCCAAACTGCTCCGAGCCCCATTTTGGCTGAAAGATGATAATAACCGTAGCTTCGCTAAAAGTTTAGGCGTTAATTCAAAAAATCTAAATATACCAATTAAAGATTCATTAGAGCATACCGTGATTTTAGGGGCTACAGGAAGTGGAAAATCAAATATTATGCTCACCCTTGCTTTAGAGGATATTAAGGCGGGTCGTGGTGTCTTGGTGGTTGACCCGAAGTCAGACCTCATTAACGATATTCTTGCACGAATACCGAATGAACGAATAAAAGATACAGTTGTGATTGACCCATCTGATACCTTTTCACCAGTCGGAATAAATCCTTTTTTGGCTCAAAAATCTAATCCTAATCCCCACCTAATATCCGACACCATATTAGCAATATTTAAGCAAATATTCAATGATTCTTGGGGTGTTTTTTCTCAAGATGTTTTATCTGCTTCACTTTTGACATTAGCGAATACTCAAAATGCCACACTGTTACAACTCATTCCACTATTAAATGATGAACATTATCGACACAGTATTACTAAAAATATTACAGATGTGGGACTGCAACAATTCTGGGAGAATTTCGAGGCTATGAGCAAATCAGAACGCCGACAAGTTATCGCCCCTGTTATGAATAAGCTCCGACAATTCACTATGCGAGAGTCCTTGCGGAATATGTTGGGACAATCAAAGCCGAAATTCAAACTGTCTGACCTGTTTGAGAAAAATAAAATCGTGCTTGTAAGCCTTAATAAAGGAATAGTCGGGGCGGACACGGCAAAGCTAATTGGTTCGTTAATTATCGGAATGACGTGGAATCTTGCGTTAAATCGTGCGAAAATCCCCGCCGAAAAGCGACACCCTGTAAGCGTTTATATTGACGAATTGCAAGACTACATCTCGGCTATTTCGGGCGACTTTGAATCTTCACTTGCAATGGCACGAGGGCTTGGTGTGGGATTTTGCGTATGCCACCAATACCGCTCACAACTTACCCCTGCAATAAAATCTGCGATTGATACAAACTGCCGTAACAAGATTGTTTTCAACCTTAATGTTGCAGATGCAAAAGATATGGCTTCAATGACTACCAACCTTGAAACCGCCGATTTTATGACACTGCCTCGCTATCATATCTATACCCAACTGCAAAATAACGGAAAATGTACAAACTGGATCAGCGGAAAAACATTGTCCGCTCCGCCACCTCTCCGTATGCCTGCCGAACTCAAAGCCCACAGCATGAAACTTTACGGGCAACTTGAACCCGATTTAATCGAAACAAAACCGCTCATCACAACGATTGGACGAAGAAAAGCTACATAAATTAACTTTAACCTTTGTCTGAATTGTTGATGATTCGGTTGCTTTTTCACGTTGCCTAAAAAGTTAAGAGCAACGCCGACTTTTCATGACAAGGGATATGACTGACACGCCCTTTTGCGTGTCCGTATAGATAGGAATTAAACCATTATGAGAATCACAAAAAATAAAATCATTGAATACAGCAGTATTTTGAGTAAGCGGGACAAAGAGGTTCTGCACTCAATAAAAATCTGCAACTTTCTAAAAACAAATCAAATATCAAGGCTACACTTTGATGATAAAACCGCACCCTCAACGGTTTGCCGTGCCTTAACCAAACTACATAAATTAGGATTGATACAGCCGATTAAACGGCGTATTGGCGGGGTTCGTGCGGGTTCAACATCATTAGTGTGGTCGTTGAATATGGCAGGGGCGGAACTGTTGCAATTAGGCGAAACAACCCCTCTAAAATCCCGCAAGCGGGTATATGAGCCATCCTACATATTTCTGAAACATACGCTCGGCGTTTCGGAATTATACACCCGATTAAACACAACTACGGCTACAAACCTTATGAAGACCGAGTTTGAGCCGAATTGTTGGCGAACGTATACAAGTCATTTCGGCGTGAATGTTGTTCTGAAGCCCGATCTATATGTTGTAACTGCCTCTGACGGCTACGAAGACCACTGGTTCTTTGAGGTGGATATGGATACAGAAGCCCCGTCCAGAATACTCCGCAAATGCGAAAGCTACGCCAAGTATTACATGACTGGCGGCGAACAGAAACAAATCGGTGTGTTTCCGCAAGTTGTTTGGATCGTTCCCGATTATAAGCGGAAAATCACATTGAAAAAACATATTGCCGAAAATATGAGTGAATATACTGACTTATTTGTTGCGATTACTTTTGATGATTTAGACACGCTTTTAGCTTGCGGGGTATTAGAAACGCCTGTCACTGAATATATATCGAATAAAAAGAATCGACGAGAGGGCTTGGACTATGAATGATAATACAATAATTGATACAAATGACAAGCCGTATATTGAGGGAGAAACAATGGAACTAAAAATCGGATCCACTACATACATCATCACTGGAAAATATCCAAAAGACGGCAAGCCGAAACTGGTAGATAAACTATGGAGACTAATTGAAAATGACGAAAATTAGCGTTTTTTACACTTTACATAATATCGGATTTTGCTATAATATGTACAGAGATAATGGAGTGATTCATGAGAGGAGTTTCTTATGAATCAACAAACCAATGCACTTTACCAACAACAAATAATGGATTACGTAAAAGGCATGGTACTGCCCGATAAAATCACCGTACTTTACTGCCGTTTGTCAAAAGATGACCCAAAAAAGAAAAAGGAAGATGAAAGCAACAGCATTGTCAACCAAAAGAAAATGCTGGCAAAACACGCACGCGACCACAACCTTATTAACCCGTTTTTCTTCGTGGATGACGGAATCTCTGGGACTACGTTCAACAGAGAATCTGTACAGTCGGCGTTGGAGTTAGCGGAAGCGAGGCGGGTTGTAAATTTTGTTGTCAAAGACCTCAGCCGTTTTGGGCGGAATAATTCGTTGGTCGGTTATTATACCGAGCATATTTTTCCCCAACTTGACATAAGGTTTATAGCTATTGGTGATGATGTTGACGATACAACTGGTGAAAGCGATATCAAAACCCAATTTCAGAATATGTACAACGAACATCATCCCCGCGAAACAAGCAGAAAGGTTAGGGAATATTTTGAGTATAAAGGCGGAAAAGACGGGGGATTGCCTCTCAGTTCTACCCCGCCGTATGGATACAAGAAAAATTCCGAAACCAAACTTTGGGTTGTTGACGAGGAAGCCGCAGAGGTTGTCCGTCAAATTTTCCAATGGTGTATTGAGGGGTTAGGCATTACGCAAATTGCTAACCTCTTACGCGAAAAACAGGTATATATACCGAGAGTCCATGCTGCAAATGAGGGTATTCGTAAGTGCAATCGGAATTTTGACCCCTATGATTGGGGGTTTAGCACTATTTCGAGTATTCTTTCAAGGCGGGAGTATCTTGGGCATATCGTCAACTTCAAAACCTACCGAAAGTCTTTCAAACACAAAAAGACGCTTTTCAATTCTCCCGATAAGTATGTTGTACTTGAGAATAAGCATCCCGCAATTATCAGTCAAGATGTGTTTGATACTGTTCAGCAACTCCGTTCTACCAAACGTCGGCGCAGTTTCAGCGGACGTGTAAACCTCTTTCAAGGGCTTTGTTGCTGTAACGACTGTAAAAGCAATATGAACCTTGCGTGCGGGAGTTGTCTGAAACCAACGCAGGACTATTATTCCTGTTCAGGATTCGCCAACAAAAAGAAGAAGTGTGAATCATCGCATTACATTCGGCGAGTAGTTTTAGAACAAGCTGTTCTGACGTATCTTCAAAAAGTAACCGCTTTTGCCGAAGAGCATGAAGATGTCCTTGTTCAAAGGTTACAATCTCGAGACACAACAAGGGTTCAAAAAATTTCAGCAAATGACAAAAAATCATTGCTTCATGCCGAAAAACGTATAGTTGAGCTTGACGGTATAATCGCAAAATTGTTTGAGAAGAACGCAACAGGCATACTCTCGGACGAGAGATTTGTTAAGTTATCGCAAGATTACGAAACAGAACAAGCGGAATTAAAGGTGAAATCACAAGCCCTAAAAACACAACTCGAAACACAACAGGAAGCACATTTGAAAACCGACAACTTCTTGGCTCTTGTCCGCAAATATACCCGCATTACCGAACTTTCCACTGTTATGATCAACGAGCTTGTAGAGCGAATTGAGGTTCATGCTCCTAACAAGAGTACAGGAAAGCGAACTCAACAAGTTGATATTTATTTCAATTTCGTCGGCAATATCGGCAGTATTTGGGAAAGCAATCCCCAAACACTTTTGTACGCCCCGCTCAAACCAATTCCTGTCGAATAGCAGAAAATCCATGCAAACAAAAAAGCGGTTTGTCCGCTTTAGTTTAGCAAAAAATCAGCCGAAAACGGTTGACCGTTGGCATTTCGCCTGCGGTCTTATCTGTTTTTAGGCAAAAGTGAAAACATATTTTATCGGGCTTCACCGTAGGCACAAAATCATTGTATTTCCTATAAATGCCACTTTTGAGATTTATAGGGATAACAACATTACCGATAATTATTGGTAACAATTTCCTTGCTTTATCAGTAATTATGCCTAATTCAAATATACAATTTTTAGATTCAACAAAGTTGTGTGTAACAAAGACCACCACCACATCAGACTCATTAATCCCCTGTTCAATACGTTCGTTCCACTTGTTGCCCGCCTTTATTTCGTCTGAATCAATCCAAACTGAGTGCTTATTATCTTTAAGCACTTTAACGATATTCATTACCTCATCACGGTCTTTGTGAGAATACGAAATAAATATTTTCATAAAATTGAACATCCGCCTTATTTAGTAAATTACTGAATTGCTAAACCTTTAGCAGTTGTATCCCCTCAAGCATCTGATACGTGTTAAGAGCAAATTCATCGGTCATTCCGCTGATATGGTCAATCACTAAATGCGTTCTCAACCACCACTCTTTAATGATAAAGTCATCATCGCCTTGGATTTCTTTACAAGCAAACTCGTATGCTTTTTTATAACGCTTTCCTAATTGGTTGAACAATCTGCGTTCGTAAGCTAAAATTGGAGGATTCTCGTCATCCACTAACGCCTTAAAGCATCTTCTATTTTTGTCAGTGGTTTGATACGGCAATTCTAACAGACGTTGATAGCGTTTCAAAATACCAGTGATTACGGCAAAGCCAGTCAACTCTATGCTTTCCGCTTGTAGAGATGTGTATAGAACCTTCCTTGAAACTCGCTTTACTATTTCAAGGACACGCCCCATGCCTTCCTCGGGAATTAATTGGTTTTCCCTGCCTTTATAAAAAGCATCATAATTCTCAACAAAGTTTTTCATAGCCTCGTCTACAGCTTTTTTAGACCACGCAACAGCTACATTAAGGTTGAAGTTATACTCGCCTTTGGGAATCTTAACGGGACATTTCTCATTAGGGTACACTTCAGACCATATTTCAAAAAAGTGCCTTCTGAAATCTTCATTAGTGATAATTCGTTTTTCGATTCCATCAGCGATGTCGCTTAAACAGTACGATATATCATCAGCCGCCTCCATAATATACGTTAGTGGATAACGAGTACGAGCATCTAACCCCATATCCTTATAAATCTGCTCCACTACGGATTTTTCGGTTTGAAAGTAGCCCGCTTTCTTCAGGATACCATTGCCTTTTGGCTCTCCTGCGGCACGAGAGTATTTCAAAGCACACAACAGAGTTGGATAAGTAAGATTTAGACCAAAACTATCATTCGCCTCTGTGTGGAGTTTAGTAATAATTCTGAACCCTTGTGGGTTGCCGTCAAATTCAAGAAAATCGTTCACAAGGCACGAGAGTTTTTCGTTGTCCTTATCAAGCCCCGCCTTTTCTGCTATGTCGAGAATGACCACCGCCCATTCTTTTATTGCCGACTCACCAAAATGCCCAAAAGGTGGATTCCCAATGTCGTGCAGTAAACAAGCGTTTTCGACAATCGCTACCAATTGAGGAATTGCGGCATTAGTAATTAACTTTTTTGTTTTTAACCTATAGGCAATTTTGTTGGCAAGCGTTCTACCTATATCAGCAACTTCAAGTGAATGGGTCATTCGAGTTCTCACACTTGCATTGGGTTCAAGTGAGAAGACTTGTGCTTTTTGCTGTAGCCGTCGAAAAGACGAACTATATATGATTCTTGACCTATCACTATAGAACTCGTCTATGGTGTTCCGTGTGAATTTTGATTTCCTGAATCGCTCTGTGCGAATAAAGCGATTGATTTTTCTATCTTTCATGTGCGATTGACCTTTCTGCTGTAGCGGATTCAATGCTAATAATCTTCGGTATAGACCTCTTCGTATATGCTTGTTTGAAAGAGAACCATGTCAATAGCTCGCAACCTCGCTCCCCATGCAATAATACAACTTACTCATTATATCATAAAAAGTCGAAATAAACAATCCTTTCCGTGAAAATCTTCAAAATTTATTTCCTCGGACAACTTTTATTTCCCCACTTGACAGCATATCCTCTAAAAAAGGAGGATATGCCTAATGTACAAGCTAATCCACACACTCGAACAACTTCAATCATATATAGCCGACTCAAAACTCGTAGCCTT
>Ga0082212_10003101_pt1 | contig 23720 bp, 21 predicted proteins | sample TergutNt197P3_FD_71548 | JGI IMG/M metagenome (GOLD analysis project Ga0082212, IMG submission 71548) | Neocapritermes taracua P3 segment gut microbial communities from Petit-Saut dam, French Guiana - Nt197 P3 | ecosystem: Host-associated > Arthropoda: Insects > Digestive system > Gut ... | reverse complement strand
TGCTTTCCTCCGACTTTATCGTTAATATAGGACGGCAAATAACCGCAGCTTTGGGTTTTGTTACCAATTATTTTGAAGTTCTTAACGGCGGTTCTTATGAGTCCCGGATGCTGCCTCACCTGTTCCTTCATACATGGTTTCTTGCGGTAGAAGTGCATCTTTATCTTTTATGGGCATTGTTCTGCGCATGTATTACTTTGCTGCTCAGGAAATTATTTCAAGCCTCTGCCGGTACAAGTCTTGTTCTATTAAGACTAATACTTATTGCAGCTTCCGTAACGGGGGCGGTATTTTCTTATCTGCGGATGCAGGCAATTTACAGCGCCAACATAATTGATCCGTCACCGGCTTATTTCGATACCGGGGCCCGCGCTTTTCCGTTCCTGCTGGGAGCTTGTGCAGGAAGTATTTTTACAGGAACAATCAGTGGCAGGAAAACTGAATCCCCATTTTTATTAAAGCTTCAAAGTGTTATTACAATTTTGGGGTTGGTATTACTGACAGGTTCCTTTATTGCATTGGCACGTATATTGAATTTTTCCGGAGAGGCAAGCTACCGGTACGGTTTTGCAATCGCATCATTTCTGGCAATTTTATTTATCTTTGCAGCAAGATTTTTGCATAAATTGACGCCTGATATAAACGAACCTCGTGCAATGACCATGACTGCGGCTTTGTCGTATAACATTTACCTGTTTCACTGGCCTTTGTATATCGTTCTTTTCTATACTCCGCTTAACAATAATTATACATTCTGGAACAACAATTTTGCGGCTGTTATTGCAACGGCTGTTGCTGTTGTTTTTTCGGTCTTTGTATTCTTTTGTCTGGAACCGTTATTTCGCAGGCGCCTTCCGTTATCAAAACTCAATTCCGCCGTATTGCGCCGTTCGCTGTATGCAGCTTTTTTATTGCTTGCAATAACAGTTGTTTCTTTAGACGGTATTGTTTTTGCACGTGTACCGGAAATAAGTTCACTGGAAGAGCAGCTCCTTACCGGGTATCTCTATCAGGATGCAGACGAAATTGGACAGATCCAGAGTTTAACAAAAACCATCAACGGCAAACCTTTGGCCCAGCCGGAAGTTATTCCTGTTATGGACAATTTGCAAAACAGGACGTTTACCGGAAATTTATCAGACCCGGATCTTTATAAACTTTCCAGTTTGCAGGTAACATTTAATTCAGACGGGATTTTAAACGGCGTAACTGTAGTCGGAGATTCGGTTTCTCTTGGCGCCCGTAAAAAGCTGACCGAATCCATACCTGATTGTTATGTAGATGCGGAAGGATCACGCCAGATGTGGCAAGGTTACAGCCTTATAATGGCGTTACAGAAGAATCATAGCCTGCGTGAATATGTGGTGGTGTCGCTGGGCACCAATCAAAATATAAATTCACTGGATTATATTAATAAAATAATTGACGATCTCCAAAGCGGGCATAGATTGATATTTGTTACACCATACAACGCTGCAATGAATGAAAGCTGGATGACATATAAAATTATGCAATATTTACGGACTTTACCGAACATTTATCCTTTTGTTACAGTTGCAGATTGGGCTTTGCAGATTGACAAGCAGCCCCAGCTTCTTGGCTCGGATAAAGTCCATATTGGAGGCAATACTACGGCTATAAATCTTTACATCAACTGCATTATTAATGCAATTAATACAGCGGCAGCAAAACCGGCAAGGTAATGCTGATTCGTCCGGTAAAACTACGAGTGTTATGTTTTATGGGTTATACATGGTGGCTTTCCAGTGCCCGTAAAACATAAAAATACGGATCTGCGCTGAAAGAAACACTTTCTTTTCCAATACATACAAGCGTTTCCGCTTCTGCCTTTATGGAACTAATCCCTTCATCTAGACCAGTGCCTTCATAAGGAGCAAAAAGGACGCCGCTTCTGAGGGTTTTTTGTCCCAGAGAAGGTATCTTTACCGTTGTTTGGTTTCCCAATAATTGTTGTGTTTCCCGTGCAAATTCCAGGCCGTATGCATAAGCAGAAACGGAGTTTTCCATTCCAAGGCAATACGTTAAATCCGGTCCGCCTTCGTAGGGCGCCCAGGGGGTAAAAGGCCGTCCGCCATACTGCATCCAAAGATTATTGAAATTAAGAATAATATCATCTTCTCCGGCGGCGGCAGGGCCGGTATTAAAGGTTATGTAGGCCATTTTAATATACGGATTGATTGCAGCAAGCCATGTAAGAGGCTTACGCTTTGGAACGGCGCCTGTGGCAAAATCGGTATAACCAATGGGGGCCGGAACTATGGAAAGATCGGCTTTTCCGCCCTTTAGCAACGGAGCTTTTTCCAGACTGGAAAATTCAGCGCCTAATGCCAGGCGGGTAGTAGTGTCGAATTCACCGCCGGGCGGCGGAGTTATCCATTGTTCGGCGGAGGCGGATATCCGGCAGCCCTGACTGAGGAAAGGGGCGCCCAGGTCATTGTGCCATGCAGCACAAATGTCCAAATCCTGAAAGCCGCGGTTTCGTACCCGAATACTGGTATAGTGAACGCATTGGTGGGGGAGTAGTACATCAAGCTTGCTGAATGAAAGCGGGTTTTCCTTTGTGGGGCTTTCCATTACCGAAAGAAACCAGACGGCGCCGGATTGTTCATCCAGATCGTTGGTTACATAGCGCCATTTCTGATTGGCTGTCCAGCCATGGGGCGGCATCGATACTCCATCAACAATATGGCCGGGACCAAAATTGGGAATACACGGAAAGCTCCCGGCAATGTGGTATAAAAGATTAGCCTTCCAAAAAGAACCGTGCTCCGTATCTTTATAGGGCTGTCCGCTGTTTGACCGGAACCAGGGCATCCAATGGGCATTTATCCATTCACCGGAATGATGGCCTGAACATTCGGGGATCATACCTCCCATGTCATCAACCATTATCCGCAAGCCGGAGTTTTCGAGTACTGTTGCTTCTCTTCCGCCAAGTTCAACAACCCTGGAAACCGAACTTTTATTATCGATATTATCCATGCTTATACCCCTATACAATAAAATAACCCTGATTAAGCGTATTTGCAATCACTTTTTTACTAATTGTTCAGCGGCATCGTTTTTAGGTATTCAAGGATTGGTATGGTCCAGTCGGCGCTGTTTGTTTCCGTAAAATGCCGGTAAAGGGTTAATATTTGTTCCCGTATTTTTATAATATCTTGCGGATCAACAAACGGCTCGCAATAATACCGAACATATTCCGGCGGAATATCCCCGGATCCCCCTGTATCAAAGAGGCTGTAAACAATATGTTCGGCATCGGCGCTGCTGAACAATTCAGGATCGAAACGGCACATGGCATAAAGCGCTGCAGCAATACAGTTAACACTGTGCTGTTTAACATACAAAACCGCTTCTATGATCGCCATTGCGCCTTTAAATACTTTTTCTGCAAGCATATGCAGGGTTTCTTCTTCTCCGAGCTTTTGTATGCAATTACGAAATACGGTATAGCTATGAACCATTAACATTACATGAAGCGAGGGGACACACATCAGGTGCGGATCAACCAAATGAATCAGTTTAAAATGGAAGCCTTTTTTGTAAAGAGGCCTTGCAGTTGTGGAAAGATTTTTTCTGTAAATCTGAAATGCAAAGATATAGAGGTTTGTAACAGAAGTAATAAAATTTGCCGCCAGTTTTCTTCCCGTTTTTCCGTAACCGATACTGAAAAAGCCGGCAATACGAATCCAAAAAGCAGTAAAGTCCAGGTAGATTCCGACAAAGCGGGGATTAAAAGGAATATGTTCATCAAGAATGTGATCAACACGCGATACCGGTATACGCGGAAAAAGAGCGGAACGGAATTGAAACAAAAAAAACTTGTTCAAAATGGTACATATGCAGCGAATTCCCCTGAAAAAGAGACCGGGATGAAGTAATACAACGATTACAGTTTTTCCAATACCGGGAAAATAATTTTTATTTGCCATTTTGGTATTCATTCATCCCCTTGCTAAAGTTGCCATTTTAAGTCATAGTACCCTCCAGGGAGGAACGCTTCAAGCGGGAAAAATGCTGGGACCTGTTGTTAATGCAATAACTATAGTAATTTGTTCTCTTTTGGGATGTTTTATAATTAAGGGAATTCCGGAACGGTTTGAAGATCTAATAAAAAAATGTCTGGGTCTGGCAACCATTTATATTGGGATTCGCGGATCTATGGTAAATCAAAGGCCTTTGCTTCTTATCATGAGTCTGGTGGCCGGCGCTTGTATTGGCGAGCTTGTTGATATAGACAAGTGGATGAACCGGCTTGGGCTATGGGCGGAACGCAAGCTTTACCGGAATAAGGTAACAGAAACAAATGTGTTAAGTACTGACGGTGAAACCGGGCAGAAGAGTGCAAAAAAATCTTTTGCCAAAGGTTTTGTAACGGCAAGCATATTGTTCTGTTCCGGGTCCATGGCGATTGTTGGTTCAATGGAATCGGGTCTTTCCGGGAACCATGAAATGCTTTATACCAAGTCTATTCTTGACGGAACCATTTCCATTGTTTTTAGCGCATCAATGGGCATTGGAGTGCTTTTTTCTGCCATACCGGTTCTGATATACCAGGGCGGCATTGCTCTACTTTCCATGGTAGTAAAGGATTCTCTTACGCCGGATATTATTACCGAAATGTCTGCTGTGGGGAATCTGTTAGTTGCGGCAATCGGTATTAACTTTGTCTGTCTGTCCGAAGGCAAACCAATCAAAGTAGCCAATCTGATACCGGCAATTTTTATTCCCTGGATTTATATGGCATTGGAACCTCTGATTCGTAATTGCCTGTCTTTTTAGTGTCTTATAAAACTGAGGCTGTTCCAAAACTTCAGTTTTTGGAACAGCTACCTTAGATTTCAACTACATTAACCGGTGAACCTTTAATAAACTCTCTCAGATTGGCAGCAGCAATATCCATGCAGCGCTTGCGGCTGTCCTGGGTAGCCCAGCCAAAATGCGGTGTAATAACGCAGTTTTTCGCCGTTAGAAGCGGGTTACCAGCTTTCATGGGTTCTTCGGAAATTACATCCAGTCCGGCGGCGTAAATTTTGCCTGCATTAAGAGCGGCTGCCAAATCTTCTTCTACAACTATGGTTCCCCGCGCGGTATTGATAAGTATTGTACCGTCTTTCATTTTGGCAATTGTGTTTTTATTGATCATTCCAATTGTATCGGGGTTGGCGGCACAGTTAATGGTAATTACATCGGAACGTGCAAGGAGTTCATCCAGGCTTACATAATCGGCACAGGATTTTCCTTCTTCGTTTTGACTGCGGCTATAGGCAATTGTTTCCATGCCAAAAGCTTTTGCAATCCGGGCAACCGCTTTGCCGATAGTTCCAAGGCCGATAATTCCCATTGTTTTTCCTGCCAAATCCAACAGGGGATAATCTCTGAAGCTAAAATCCTTGCTGCTTATCCAACGGCCTGCATGAACAGCGTTGTTGTGATCGCCGGTATGGAGACATATTTCCAGCAATAAGGCAAATACTGTTTGAGCAACAGAAGCTGTAGAATAACCTGGTACATTGGTTACGATAACACCCCGTTCTTTTGCCGCGGCAATATCTACAATGTTATAACCTGTAGCAAGAACACCAATGTATTTCAGGGCAGTAGCACTATTAAGGATTTCTGAAGATATAATAGTCTTATTGGTCAGGATAATTTCTGCGTTTCCAATTCTCTTCGGCGTTTCTTCTTTGGAACTTCTTTCGTAGACAATTAAATCCCCCTGTGCTTCAAACTCTTTCCAGCTTATATCCCCGGGATTTAATGCATAACCGTCCAGTACTACTATTTGCATAGTTACAGCTGTGGGCTTATTAAAATTCCAGATGCAGGTTTTCGAAAATACCCCGCGTTCCCGGAGGTCCTTCCAGGAAATAATCAAAATAGGACAGCATAGGATGATCAGGGTTGTTTCTTCTGGCTTCTTCCCACAACTTGTGTTTTTCGGAATCCGGCAATGATGCAAGAAATACTCCATTAAGGATCATACGGTATAAATTTTCTACACTTTTTTTGTTCATTGAGGCCTCCATTGTCAGTATTGCCAATTTTGGAGCTTTTGGCAATAGGAAAAATATGGAACCTTAGATACACCTTGAATAATTTTTTTGTTTTTGATAGTCTAATAAAAGCGGGGATATAGCTCAGTTGGTAGAGCGATTGGTTCGCAATCAATAGGCCAGGGGTTCGAATCCCCTTATCTCCAATAAATTCTTAACAGGAAGTTTGCGACCGGAAGCCGAATCCCCTTTTCTCCAAAGAATTCATTTACAGTAAATAAAATTTATTTTTAAAGACTATTTTATTATAGAGCGAAAAAAGGGGGTGACCTCTACAGTAATTCATTCCGGTCTTTTTCTTTAATTTGATCAACAATTTCCCGCATGTGCTGGGTTTCGCCTTTTCTGGCAACAAGCACACTGCCGGGTCCTCCGTTTTTTCCGGATCGTACCGCAATGATTAAATCCTCTACTCCTATTAATGCTACAGGTATATCAGAATCCACAAAGCAGTCTTTCGAACCGGTTTGGTAAACTTCGGATTTGTTCAGTTTGTTTTTGTCGATAAGGGCTGCATATTCATCCCAGCCTCCTACGTCAAGCCAATCAAAACCGGCTTCGATCATAACTGCTGCCGAACATTTTTCTGCAATGGCATAGTCAAAGGAAATGGGTTCAACTTCGTTGTAAGCTTTTTTAAGATCCAGCCATTCCCAAAGGATTCTTAGTCCCTTTTCTTTTCTGAAGGATCGTTCGTCAGGAGCCCGGAGTTTATCAAAAGGCAGCATTAATTCCGGTGCGTTGCGGCGGAATTCTTTCAGCATAAATTTGGATGAAAAAGCAAACATTCCGGAATTCCAGTAAAAGTTTCCTGCCTGTATAAACGCTTCTGCTTTTTGCCGGTCCGGCTTTTCCCGAAAACTCGTAACTTTATATGCATTCGGCTGTTCCGCTGATCCGGAAATAAGCTGACCGGCTTCTATATAGCCGTATCCTGTTTCCGGTCCCCGGGGTTTAATGCCGAATATTGTCAGCTTGTCTGCCTGGGCAAATGCTTCGGCGGCTGTAGTATCAATTATAAAACGATCGAGAGGACTGATTATATGATCGCTGGTCAGTACAATAACCTTCCGTTCCATTCCGCTCATCCAGTCGATATAATGCAGCGCACAGGCAATTGCAGGAGCGGTGTTTTTAGCTTCCGGTTCGGGTATCAGTACCATGCGTTCTTTTTCTGCGGCGGAATATTTATCACAGGCTTTTACAATCTGTGTTACATGGAAACGGCCTGCAATTATAATTATTCTGCCGTGTTTATCGTGGCTTATCAGTGCCAGAGCCCGTTCTATTGCTGCATTAAAAAAACTCCCCTCCGCATCGGGAGAAGGAATGGGAAGAAACTGTTTTGGGGATCTGCTGCTCGAAGCAGGCCAAAGCCGGGTGCCGGAACCGCCTGCAATGATAATACAATCATTAAACATTGTCATTTTAGTTTAAACCAGAATTTTTCGGAATGCAAGAGCTGTAATACGCATCCTGCCGGAATACTTCCGGATGAAATTCAGGTTGAATTGCCGGGAATTTTCATTCCTGCTTTTTGAATCATTTCCAAAAAATAATCCGGCAGGGGGGCGCTGATTGTCATGCCGCCTTGAACCAGGGAAGGAGGCAGGTATATTGAAAGCGCATGAAGGAGCAGCCGTTTTATGCCAAGTGTTTTTTTTAATTTTTTATTAAGGGCAAAGTCGCCGTATTTATCGTCAAAGAGAATGGGATGACCCGATTGAGCGAGGTGCCGCCGGATTTGATGCATACGGCCGGTTATAGGCAAAAGTTCAGCCAATGAGATACTGGAATCTTGTGATTTTACATAGTTCGTCAAATCCATAGTTCCCCTGCAATTATAAGAAGTTTGGGCTGTTAATACTTTTCCTTTGATTATTAATTGATCGTTAATGATTCCTCTTTCGTCCAGTATTCCTGCGCAAAAAGCAAGATAAGTTTTTTTAATCCCCGGCCGGAGACCTGAAAAAAAAGCAGAACAGACTGAGGCGCTTTCCCTGTTTTTTGCCGTAACAATAACACCGGACGTATCCTTGTCCAGACGATGCACCAGAAGAGGACGTTCTTTGCGGTTCATGGCCAGCAATGAATCCAGGGATGTACCAACGCCTTTACCGCCCTGAACAGCAAGCCCTGCGGGTTTGTTAAGCACCAGGAGATTTTCATCTTCAAATAAAATCGTTATTCCCTTCATAAAAACCTTTTCTTACTTGGTAACCATTATCTGCTAACGGGGTTTTAGAGATGATTATTATACAGTACAATAGGCTTATGAAAAAACTGCTGTTTTTCTGTTCAATTTTAATTTTTACCCCGATCCTGCTGATTCAGGCCGAACCGCTTTTTTCTCCTACCTGGGAATTCCGTTTGGATCTTCCCGAGGGGTATGAATTGTCCGGCGGTGACAGAAAGAATTCTTTTTCCTTTAAGTCTTCTTTTGGAACCAGTCTGGATATCATGGTTTATCCGGACAAGGCTTCCGTTGCCGCTCTGGCGGAAGAAATGGAAAAAAGGCTTTCCAACCGCGGCAAGACACATATATTTAACTATAACAACAAAGAAACGGCGGTTATGGAACTTGAAATTGGCCAGGGAAGAGATGCCATGACCGGCTGGGCTTTGTGTCTGGAACTGGAGATGCAGGTTGCCGCTTCAACAAAAGGCGGGCCGAATACAAAGGCATACATGGTGGCATTGGCTTATGGGCCGCCGAAACCGGAATTACAATGCTTTCATCTTTCTGTGTTGGATTCCATAGAAGGCGGAGAAGGGGATCGTCATCTGCCCGGAGCAATGACCACATTCCTGCACCCCCGAGGTAAATGGTTTACGGCGAAACTTGCCAACAGTAACCTCGTTGCGCATTTTCGGGAAAACGATGATGTGGCGGCTCAATCAGTTGTAGACCGTGAATTCGAAGTAATGAAGTTTTACCTGAATTCCAAACTATGGCAGGAAGCATGGAAACGTTTCTACCGTGCTATATTTAAGGATTCTTTTGATCGATTGGAAGACGCAGCTTTTCTTTTGGAACGGAGCTGGAACAATGAAGTTCTGGGACCCAGCGGCGATGGAGAAAAACTTGAAGAAACACAAAGGCTGGGAACAAGAAATGCAGAGGGGTATTATGTTGCTTCCAAAGCATTGGAGTGGGTTCAGGGTTTTGAATATGAGCGGGATCTTCTTGGCAGTGATTTTGTTAATCTGGTAACTGCCGCCAGGGAAGGACGCGGTGACTGTGATTCACGGGCCATGCTCTGGGCAATCATCATTGCCCAGGCTCATGTTCCGTCGGGGATAATGGTATCCAGGGAATACAGTCATGCCATGGGTCTGGCTGATCTTGAGGGGGCGGGCGCCCGCTTCCCCATGAAGAATAACAGCGGCAAAGCAATACGCTGGCTTGTGGCGGAAACCACTTCACAGGTTGCCCTTGGCCTTATTGGAGAAACTGTCAGTGAAGAATCCAAGTGGCTGGGAATAACTTTTGAGTGATGTAACAGCGCTATGGATATTAAACTTTAATCAATAAATCATACGCTTCTTTTTCAGACTGGGTTGCAAGCAGGGAAGTACGCAGTTCTTTATTTTTAAGCCGTGCGCTGAAAAACGACAGGGTTTGCAGATAATAAGCATGCTGATTATAAGCAGCGGCGATCATAAAAAGAAGCCGTACCGGTTCGTCATCCAGGGTCTGAAAGTCATAGATAGCTGTTTTGCTGATTCCAACAGATACAACAAGATCGGTAATTGAACTTAATCGTACATGAGGAATCGCAATGCCCCGGCCTATGGCTGTACTCATCAATTCTTCCCTTTGGATGATTTTTTCCGTTAATTCCTGCCGGTTTTTAACCTGAGGGGCAGTAGAAAGATTTTTGGCCAATGCTGTCAGGGCATCTTGTTTTAATGCATGGTTCAGGAACAATATGCGGTCAGGCGAAACTATTGATTCCACCTGCACTGTTACAAATCCCTGTTTCTGGGATCCTGAAAGCCTGCTGTTTACCCATTGTTCAATGTCCGATTTTTTAAAACGCCAAACTGTACCGATTTTTCCCGAAGGAATCTCCCCTTTTTGAGCCCAATCATATACGGTCCGTTCAGAAACCCGCAGGTACTTTGCCACTTCGTCAAGTGTTAAAATTTCTTTTTCAATCATTACTATTAAAATACAAGATATGTCAGAAAATGTCAAAGAATTCCGGAAAAAATCCTAATATATCACTGAGCATCTGACATATACATTATCTGTAATATACCTGGCAAAGGGTGAGGCAAGCGCCCTGGACTCGAACCAGGACGCGAATTTACCATTCTTTTGGTTGACCGTTCGGCGGAGTAATATTAAAAGTTTCTCCCGAGGGCTCAATAACGTAAAAGCCTTGTTTTAATACATAGTCTCTTACATTTTTTGTCATTGCCACACCGGCAACAGCACCTAAAAATGAACGTTTGTCGCCGCGTAAATCGGCATATGTACGCATTTTTTCAAGGCGTTGAATATGATCCTGCACATCTTCGGTAGAAGGCTTGGTTTTTACTTCAACCAGCATAGCTTTATCGCCGTTTTCAAGCATAATATCAACTTCAAAGAAAATATTATTGTCGTCGTCTCGATATTTGGCATGGTTACTTGCTTCCTGAAAAGTAAGCCCCATTTTTCTGAATTTATCCTGCAAGCCAGGAGCAACCATATATTCTGCAATTTCGCCAAAACGGTTGGAAAAATCCCCAAACCTTTTATTTATTTCCTTTATCTGGCGATCGGTTTCCTTCATCTGGCGATCGGTTTCCTTTTGTCGAAGAGCATTTTCCTTTTGCAGGCGATCGGTTTCCTTTTGCAATTCCCGATTTTCCATTAAAGCTGCCCAGACTTGCTCAAAATTAAGCCCTCTGGGATAATCCTGTTGTGTTTGTACTTCTGCCATAGATAATTCCCCCTTATAATATATCGCTTTTTAGTGTTTTGTAAAACCGCTTTTCTGGCTTTGAAAACCTCTGCCTATAAAAAGGCAGCAAGGCGGTTGTTGCTGTATGAAACTCCGTTTCATATTCGATTATACTGTACGGCCATTTGGCCGCACTATGTAGAGGTTATGTATCGGGAAGGAAAATTTACCTTTTTGGGAATACGCTAAATATGGGGTGATTGGTGTTTACCAACACTACGGGATTTTGGCAGCTGCTGCAATGCATGACTCTGTCAAAAGTGTGTTTCTTAGGTTACCATTCACTTGTGACGTGAGAAGATTGATGCGTTCAGTTCGTTAAATTGGGCTTACATATTGGTGGCCAACTCATGCAGCGAATCGTAAGGATACAATTCCCCAACAGTCGTATTTACCACTTCGGAGCCGGAACCGGCAAAGCGGACGGGGGCTGTGCTTTCCATAAATTCACTTAAAACCTGCCGGCAGGCTCCGCAGGGCCCGACCGGATAATTGGAGTCGGGTGTTGCAATGGCCAGTGCAACAAAGGAACGGCATCCGCTGCTTACCGCCTTCATTACGGCGCCCCGTTCGGCGCAGATTGTCAGGCCATAGGAGCGGTTTTCCACATTACACCCGGTAAATACCGTACCGTCTTCGGCCAGAAGGGCGGCGCCTACCCGAAAATGGGAGTAGGGGGCATAAGCCGCATCGGCGGCTTGCCGGGCTTTCTGATATAGATCATCCATATTGATTTTCATAATTTCTCCTTGTATAGTATTTTTGTGGCGAATAAAAAGAAAGTTTATTTAAGTATTTTGGCAATTTTTGCCTTTATTGCCTATACACTCCTGGCGGCTCAGCCTGTACCTCCCGAAACAATACTTACCAATAACTGGCTGGTATCTCTCGGCACCGATCAGGATACTGAAGAACTTTCTGCAAATAAAACATTAATTCCTTTTAAGCTGGGTAAACGTTTTGGCTATGTTAGCAATAATGGAACTCTTTTTCTTAACAAGGAACAGGAACAAACCGTATCTTTGTCTCCTGAATTCTGGACAGAATTTGATCCTTCTCCCCGTGTGTTGATAATCAATGATCCTCTGTCTGGTGCTGAGATAATCCTGGAAAACCCGCAGGCTTATCCTGTTTTTTTGGATGGGCGTATTCTCCTTATCAGTAAGGATCAGACCAGCCTGGAAGAAATCGACAAAGAAGGAATAACTCTTTGGCGGTATGACTTTGAAGCACCTTTAACCTGTATCGATGCAGCAGGCGGCTATATAATTACGGGTTCTCTGGACGGAATGATCGATCTTTTGGATAGACAGGGGGAACGGCTCTTTCCTTCTTTTGCACCGGGAGGTTCCAGAATTCCGGTTATTTTTGGATGCCGTATTTCTTCCGACGGTTCCAAACTTGCAATTGTATCCGGCATAGATAAACAGCGTTTTCTCTTTCTGGAATTGTACGGCAATAACGATTACCGTGTAACTCATCATGAATTCCTTCCGGGCGAGGGATTTCGCAGGGAAGTGCACATGGCTTTTATCGAAAACGATACCCGTGTTGTTTTTGAGCAGGAAGCGGGTCTTGGGATATATAATGTCAAATCCCGCTCTACCGTAACGCTGCCGCTTCCCGGCCAGATGGAAGGGTTTCCGGTTCGGCTTGAAACGTTGGACGAAGAAGGAGCAGACGGGCTTTTCTTTTATATCAGTTCCGGTACATCGAGAGGAGAAAAACGTTTTGTTGCCCTGAAGCTTCCCGGCAAGGAATTAATAAATGTTCCTTTTAAAAGCGAAGTTTCTTTTTTAACCCGCCGGGGAAAAGAACTTTTAATCGGCGGAGGACAGACTTTAGCGTCCTTTACTCTGGACAAAAGATGATGAAAAAAAATATCGCTCTTGTACTTCTTCTTTCCGCATCTTTTTTTGTATTTGGTATTGGCTGGCCTGTCCGTGAAGGATACCTTGCCGCAAATTTTGGGATGAATGACGGGGGAGTACCGCTCTTGGGGAATTTTATTGTATCTTCGGGATCGGTTTTTCCTGCCGATGTAGGAGATTTGATTTTTGTTTACGACCCGGAAAATCCTGCCGCACAATTTCCTTCTCCGCTGGGTTCCTGGATGGCTCTCGATCACGGAGACAATATTGTGGGTATTTACAGCCGTTTTGATCAAAGACGGGATGCACTGGTTCCTACCATTGTGGATACAAGCACTGTATTGGCTTCCACGGGAAAATCAGGCTGGTCTGAACGGGATGGACTGTATTTTGCTTTTTTTGATCGCAGGGAACGGCGCTGGGTTAATCCTGCGGTTTTAATAACCGGTACCATTTCCGGTGTAGAAGATACTGTTCCGCCGGTAATACGCCAGGTGGAACTTCGTAACATGGCAGGCAATTCTTTTAATCCTGCCACGATTCAGCGGCTTCCGCAGGGTCTTTATACAATTTATATAGATGCCTGGGATACGATTGAACAGGGAGGAGAATCGCTGGCTCCCAATCGTATTACCTGTTCTGTCAACGGCGCTGAAGCAGGCGTGTTGAGTTTTGAAACATTAATTTCAAAAGATGGAAAAAGAATGGTGTACCGAAATGGTACGGTTCCTGCATCCGAGGTTTTTGATGAAAGAGGTTTCAGCCTGGGAGATATTCACCTTACACGGGGTCAGGCAACACTGGTCATAGAAGCCCGTGATATGGCTGACAATGCCCGTTCGGTAACATACAGGCTTACCATTGAATAAACCCGCCGGAAAATCCAAAAAAACCAAATCTGTAAAAACATGGTCTACTCCGCAGCGGAAAGAAGAACGCATCCCGGTCCCCTGTGTGCTTTGCAGAAATGAAAAGTTTGTTCCTCATTTTGATCATAACGGTTCAAATCCGCTTTTTAATCCGGGAAACGACCTTGAGCTTGTCTTTTTCAGTTATGTTCGATGTATCCGCTGCGGTCTTGTTCAGATTAATCCCCAGCCCTCTCCGGAAGCTGTCGCCCTTCGTTATGATAAAAATCACGGGAACGATTATCTTGATTATGAAATTGCCAACGAAAAGGCTTTTCTCCGGCTGCAGGAGCTTGCTTTAAAGGATGCCGGTTTTTATATTCTGGAACAAAAAATCCTGCATGCACATGCAAAAGCAGGGGTTTCGGCTGCTATTGGCAATGAAGTACCGGAGGTGTTGGACATTGGATGCGCTACCGGAGCTCTGCTTTCCACGCTGAAAAACAAAGGCTGGAAAGTACGGGGCGTTGAGATTTCCGGCCCTCAGGCAACTTACTGCCGGAAACAGGGGCTGGATGTCAGTAATCTTCCTCTTGAAGAAAACCATTTTCCCGGTCAAACCTTTGATGTCGTCCTTGCTTCTCATGTTATTGAACATCTTAACAACCCTTTTGCTTTTGCCGAGGAAGTAAAACGGATACTTAAACCCAGGGGCTGTTTTTTTATTACTACTCCGAATATTGCCGGCTTGCAGTCACGTATTTTCGGCAGCGGCTGGCGTTCGGTAATCTTTGATCACCTTTACCTTTTTTCCAAACGAAATCTCCGTAAGCTGCTGATAAAAGCCGGTTTTACCGTGGAACGGGTAAAAACCTGGGGAGGACTGGCGGCAGGAAGCGCCCCTTCATTATTAAAATCAATTTTTGACAAGCTGGCCAAGCCTTTGGGTTTTGGAGACGTAATGATTGTAAGGGCTATTTCCAAATAAGGCTCCCCGAGGCAAGCATCGGGGTATCTGTAAGCCTTGCATTATCTCCCAGGGAGCCTCGTTCGAGAGGAAATTTATTATACCGTCTGGTTTAATACCTAACACTCTCATGTTCTGATTTCTTCCAGCCGCTGCAAGCAGCGGGGTATTAAACCAGACTTTCGAATACAAACCGGAATAATTCTGTATTAAAATTCCAAATTGTTTTGTATAATAATAACCCATGACTACGGATGACCCCAGAGTACAGGAACAATTAAAAGAACTGTGCCGCGTGCTTGCCGTTGCCAAAGACAGTGAATTGCTGGAATCTTTTTTTAACTGTCTTCTTACTCCCGCTGAAACGGCAGATATTGCTTCCCGCTGGGCTCTGGTTAAAAACCTTAGGGAAGGAAAGAGCCAGCGGGAAATCGCTAAAAATCTTGGTGTTTCTCTTTGCAAGATAACCCGGGGTTCCCGTGAATTAAAAAAGCCCGATTCAGCTTTTTTGAGAGTACTAACAATGCTAGACGACCTTAACGCGGAAGGAAGAACGAATAATGGCTCGCCGGAGCCGCTCTGCCCACACTACAATAATTGCCAGTAAAAACCGCGGCAGGGCCGCCCATACATAAGGAACCCCGATGCTTACAAACAACAGGGTGTCTTCTATCTGGGAATGATTAATCGCCGCACTGTGGTTAAAAATATCCGCTTCGTAGCGGGACATGTTTCCTGCTGCTACTTCTTCTATTATAACTCCGGCTCCGTAGGCAACGCCGACGGTATTGGCGATGATCCATACATAGGCCGTATTTGGGGAAAGGCCGAAAAAGCCGATAAGCCGCCTGGCTATTCTTCCCAGTCTTTTTGTTAAACCAAATTCCGCCAGGATATGCTGGAGGAGCATTACGGCAAAAACAATCAGGAAGATCTGCAGTACCATAAAAATCGATTCAATAAACCATGGACCAAGACCCGCAATAAATTGTTCAATATTAAAACCAAGTTCAGGTACTTCAACGGCTTCGGGGGGAATTATTTTCAGAAAATTCTCGCCGGGCGGCATTATTTTGGTGAGTATCCATGCTGCCAAAATTGAAACAAAGATGCGAAGCACCACCATTTTTCGCAGATGGGAGCCGGTTTTTTTCATTACCAGACATTCAACAAAAAAGTTGTGGGCAATAAGACACATTGTACTGAGGATAATCAGCTGTTTGTCTGTTAAAACAATTGTTTTTATAATTGCAATGGCCGAATAAATGTTCATAAAGATTGAACTTAAGTATGCAAGTGCGGCTTCACCGGGAAGATCCAAAAATTGCATTAAAGGATTCATAAACTTTGACACATAATGCAAAAGCCCGGTGCTTTTTAGCAGCAATACGGCGAATGAAACAGGCAGCATGATTAAAAGCAGAAAACGTATCGTCGAAAGGGCAGGTTTTATTGTATCTTTCAGGCATTGCAGGATTCGCAGCATGAAAGACAGCTGAGTGTTTTCTTTGTTATCAGCCATTGTTTTCCATTCTGTTTCTATTATAGTTGATTAGTGAGCCGGCGAGTAGTAGCTTGCGCTCAACTGGGTTCAGTTCCGGAATTGCAACAATAAATGTACCGCAGTTTTCTGCGGTACAAGAACCATACCGGAATATATACGCTTCTGCCTTGCAAGCAGATTTTTCTTCCTGTATAAATCTTTTTATCCCCGGAACAAAGATATAGTCGCCGTTATTAAATGACGGTTTTCCTTCTATAATAAACGGAATTAGTCCCCAGTTTATAAGGTTACTCCTGTACCGCTTTGTGGCATATTCATTGGCAAAGTTTGCAAGGCCGCCCAGGACCCGCTGGCACGAAGCGGCCTGTTCCCGGGCGCTGCCGTCTCCCGGCTTTACCGCAAAAATCGCCGAGGCAATTTGAACAGGAGCAGTATGGGTGTCCTTCGTATCAAAACCGGCTGCTGAAGAAGCCAATATATTAATACAGGCATCCCGGACAGCGTCCAGTTCTTCGGAGATTTTTTTGTCCCGGACAATCTTTGCCTTCTCCACATAATTCGGGTCTTTTCGGGAAAGGGTAAACTCGGCCAGTGCATGGGGGTTTGATCGATAGGATGATGTTTCTCCCGACGGGATAAGTTCATCGGTTGTGGTTACCGGATCGGTAATAAACGATACGATTTTCAGCAGTAGGTGTTCCCCAAGCGCTTCCATGGGAGGCCAGTCGGTGATATTCGGGCCGTAGCAAAGCGGGATATCGTTATGTGGACTGCCAATGCCATTGTAAACCCGCTCTTTGTAGGGCGAATCGTCAAAGTGATATGTATAATGATTTTTGGAAACGTTGTTTTTGCTTTCTGCGGTGAACAAGGTTTCGGCGGAACATAGTATGCCGCCGTTTCCGGCTGCGGCGGCAATACTGCGGGCGTCCATCAGGGCAACTGAAGCAATTTGGCCGTCCTTTGGCCGGGAGCCTTCCCGGTTGGGAAAGTTCCTTGTTGTGTGCCGTATGGAAAGGCTCTTGTTGGCCGGCACATCCCCGGCGCCGAAACAGGGGCCGCAGAAAGCGGTTTTAACCACTGCACCGGAAGCGGCAAGTTTTGCAAGTGCGCCGTTTCGGGCTAATTCCAGATAAACCGGCTGACTGCCCGGATATACCGACAACGCAAAACCGGAAGCAAGTGCGGTATCCGTATGGGAAGGATTTTCTTTATAGGTCAATATATCCGCTGCAGCCATAATATTGTCAAAGGTTCCGCCGGCGCATCCTGCAATGATCCCCTGATCAACATGAATCCGGCCTTCCGAATCAATCTTTTCCAATAGACCCAAATCAACACGCTTGCCGATGTATTCTTCGGATGCCTTTTCTATTTGCCGGAAAATATCGCCGGGATTGTTCAGGAGTTCATCCAGTTCATAGACATTGCTGGGATGGAAGGGGAGGGCGATCATCGGCTTAACGCTGCTAAGGTTTATTTTAATCATTCCATCGTAGCAGGCGTACCCGGCAGCGTTCTCTGCCGGGTTTTGGACAGGTTTTAGTTCACGGTAATCGGCGATCCTGCCGTGCGTGGCAAGATAATTGCGGATCGTTTCGTCGGTTTGCCAGATCGAAGACCAGCAGGCGGTTTCCGTGGTCATAACGTCAATGCCGTTACGGTATTCTGCGCTTAACGCTCCAATGCCTGGTCCGGTAAATTCCAGCACGGCATTTTTGGCAAAGCCATTTTGGTAAACCGCGCCGATTAAGGCCAGTGCCACATCCATGGGGCCAACCCAGGGCCGGGGACTTCCTTCCAGATAGACGCCAATCACTTTTGGGCAGGCTATTTCGTAAGGCTGGGAAAGCAGCTGCTTGACCAGTTCGCCGCCGCCTTCTCCCACTCCCATTGTTCCAAGTGCGCCGTAGCGTGTATGGCTGTCGCTGCCGAGAATCATTTTGCCGCCGCCTGCCCACGCTTCCCGCATATAGGAATGAATCACTGCCAGGTGGGGCGGTACATAGATGCCGCCGTACTTTTTGGCGGCGGAGAGGCCAAAGGCATGATCGTCTTCGTTTATGGTTCCCCCCACAGCGCAAAGGGAATTGTGGCAGTTAGTCAGGATATACGGAAGCGGAAAAGCGGTAAGTCCGGAGGCTTTGGCTGTTTGGATGATGCTTACATAGGTAATGTCGTGCGAAGCAAGTGCGTCAAACCGCAGACGAAACGTTTCACCGTCCGTAGCTACTGACGGTCCGGTTGAATGTGTATGGGCAGCCAAAATACCGTGTGCGATAGTACTTTTCTTTGCATCTGCGATAGAGCAGGGTACACTTTCGGCAGGCACGATTTCCTGTCCGTTACGGAGGAAAACATTCCCTTCTATTAGGTCAACAGCAGAAACAGGGTACATTTACTTATTGTATCAGGTTTTTTCCGCTTGTTCGAGTGGCATTTATATTAAATGTCGCCACTTATATTAAAAAGCCCGAAGGGGGACTGAACGCATAGGGTTATCCATGAAACACATTCCGAACCATATCCACCCCACATAAAGGGGAATCTGCCCCGAGCGGGGACATCGGTCGTGGCTGCTGTTTACGCATGCTTTGGCATGGCTGCTGTTGTTGCACGCCGAAAGTCCCCGTCAGGTCAGACTTCCCCTCCTGTGGGGCAAGCATGTTCACGTAAATGTTTCATGGATAACCCTGATCGTAACGGTATGGAAAGATTGATGCGTGCCTTCGGCAGGTAAAGGTTTTATGAGGAGTTATGTAATTGCTTTACATTTCCTGTACAATTCAGGAATATCTTCGGTTATGGTTGCCCAGATTGTTTCCGTATCCAGTTGACCGTATCCATGAACAACAACATTTCGAAGCCCGATAATGTTTCTCCAGGGAATATCGGCGTGAGCGGCAGTGAATTCCGTTGTTAAGTGACGGGCAAGCTCTCCTATTTGTAATAAGCTCATGCAAACCGAGTTGAAATAATCCTTGTCCGAAATAAATATGCTGTATTCACTGCCAAAACGTTTTTGTGCATTATGTACATTTTCAATATGCTCAATTATATGTTTTATTATTCCGGTATCTTTATCCATAAATGAGGATCATTTCTTTTTCTATTTGGTCTTTAAAATCAGTGGACAGACCGGTAGTGGTTACCACATCTACCTTGCTACCTAATATTTCTTCCAAGTCCTGGCAAAAGCCGGAAAGTTCAAAGAGTGTACGGAGTTTCCCTTTTTCAATACAGATATCAATATCGCTGTCGAGTACGGCTTCTCCGCGTGCATAGGAGCCGAATAAATAAGCCTTTTGTATTCCATATTGACGGGCGGTCGTGATGATTTTGTCTTTTATTTCTTCAACAGTATATGGTAAATCCATTGTAATTAACTATAGTAACGAAAAAATTAGTTGTCAATGCGCCAATAATTACATGGACGGGACGGCAAAGTTCAGGTATACTGAATAATACTTCACCTATAGGAGGGCGTTATGGTTCAGACTGATCCTGTAATTCAAAAATGGGTAGACCGCTTTGGCTCATGGTTTAATGAAGACGATAAAGAGGGTGGTTTTGGCGAACTTTTAAACAAAGCGCGGATGACGAAGAAGTTGTATCCGTATAAAAGCCTTTTTACTCCTCTGCAAATAAATAAAGTTACCGTAAAGAACCGTCTTGTTATGGCGCCTATGGGTAATATCTGCATGTGCGACGAGACGGGGCGTCCCAACGACAAGATGCTTCAGTACTTTTACGAAAGGGCCAAGGGCGGGGTCGGGCTTATTACCACCGGCCTTGTTCCGGTAAGTCACGGTCTGGACAACTCAATCACAGAGCTGGGGCAGCTTACGTACTTTCCCCGCATAGATCGTTCACGGTCGGTCTTTGCAGGCTGGAGGGATTTGGCGCAGGGTGTTCATTCTTTTGGCTCGCGGATCTTTATCCAGCTTACGCCGGGGCTTGGCCGGGTGGGAAATCCCCAATGCCTTCTGACCATGCTCAAGCTTCCCAATTCCGCATCGTGGAACCCAAGTTTCTACATACCGCAGATTCCCTGCGCTCCACTTAGCGCCGGCAAACTAAAAAAGATAATTCGCAATATGGGACAGGCGGCGGCGGACGCCAAGGTTGCCGGTCTTGACGGTGCGTATCTTCACGGACACGAGGGATATCTTCTTGAGCAAATGACCAACAGCGCTTTTAACCGCCGTGTTCTTGGCAGATATGCCGACAAGGAAGCGTTCGGCATTGATTGTGTTAAGGAAATGCGCAAACGTACCGGCCCGGATTTCCCCATCATGTACCGTATCGATCTTTCCCTTTGTCTGAACGAAACCTACGGCGAAGGGATGACAAAGACCGGCTCGCTTAAAAAGTTCACCAAGGGCAGAACGATTAATCAAACCCTTGCCTTTATGAAGAACCTGGTGCTGGCCGGTGTTGATATTTTTGATGTTGATCTGGGCTGCTACGATAACTGGTGGCTTCCTCATCCGCCTTCTTCCATGCCGCCCGGATGTTTCCTGGAAGTAAGCGCCATGGTTAAAGATTATTTTAACCGGAACAACATCAAGTCCAACAAAGGGCTGCCGGTTCCGGTGGTGGCGGTCGGCAAACTCGGGTATCCCGATTTGGCGGAAACAGCGCTACGGGAAAACAAGGCCGACATGATCATGCTGGGGCGGCCATTGCTTGCCGATCCCAACTGGCCCAACAAAGCATACGCAGGCAAGGTTGATGAAATACGACCCTGTATCGGCTGTCAGGAAGGCTGCATCAGTGAGTTTGTCGAGGGCGGCCATCCTCAGTGTGCGGTTAACCCGCGCTCCGGCTTTGAGCATACATTTCCGGTTATTCCTTCTCCGGTAAAAACAAAGAAAAAAGTCTTCGTGGTTGGAGCGGGACCTGCCGGGATTATAACGGCAGTTGTTGCAGCACGGCGCGGCCATCAGGTAACCCTTTTCGAAAAGGGAACCAAGGTAGGCGGAAGACTCCTTCCCGGCGGCGTTGCAAAGATCAAGTACGAAGTAGAAAATTACCGGCTGTTCCTGGACGGTCTGGTTAAGCGGGCAATAAAAGAAGCAAAACTCAGCTTTAAACCAAAAACCGAAGTTGATCTTAAACTTATAAAAAGGTTTAAACCCGATGTCGTTGTCTTTACCCAGGGTACCAAAGATGCACAGCTTCCTCTGCCGGGTGTCGATGATGCAGTACAGGCAGTGGATTTGCTGATGAAACCAGACCTCCTGAAAAAAGCCAAAAAGGTGGTAGTTATTGGCGGCGGTGTTGTCGGTTGTGAAGTTGCTTACTGGCTTCGGTACGAAATGGACTGCGAAGTAACCGTGATCGAAATGGAAAAGTACATCATGAATCACACCTGTACTGCCAATCGCGGCCACCTGATTTACTATCTTAAAAAAGCCGGAGTCCAACTGCTTAACTGCACCCGTCTTACCAGGGTAACAAAGACCGGCGTTGAGGTTATACAGAATACTTCCAAAACTGTACCCGATCCGTACCTTACCTGGCATCCCATACTGCCGGAAAATATTGAGAACCCGCTGGCGCCCAAACTTAAAGTCGAAGAAACTCCTGTAACAATAAATGCCGACCTTGTGGTCATGGCGGCAGGCGGCGTTCCCGACAATGCCCTGTATCTGGAAGCTTTGGCGCAAAATGCCGCGCCGGAACTGTACAATATCGGAGACTCTTTCAGTGCAGGAAAAGTTTTGGAAGCAAACCGTTCAGCATACCGGCTTGCTATTCAGCTGTAGCTGAGCTTTCGGGGAGGAAGTGTGAAATTATCCAGTGAAGAAAAAAGGATACTCGCCGGAGAACAGGGAGAGGTAATGGCCAAGGTGATGAAAACCCTGGTTATGTACGGCGATACTTTTGGCGCAGAGCGTATGGCAAAAGTTACGGGAGGCAAAGGCCATCTGGTTACCAGCTTCGGCCTTTCGGTAATGAAACCGGTTTATGCGCTCATGGATACGCTGATAGAAGCCGGCGCTCTTTCCGGACAGCAGTTTACCGTTGATCCGCGGCCGCTTGACCCAAAGGTTCCTTCCGGTGCTTTGGAAAAACTTCTGTTTAAGGTGATGTATTCCAAACAAACAGCCTACGAAGCCCAGCTTAAAAAAATTGGTTTGGTAAATGATGATGGTTTTACCTGCACCTGTTATATGAATGAAGTTGGAAACGTTCCAAGAAAAGGCGACGTTCTTTCCTGGGCTGAGTCCAGCGCCGTTGTTTATGCCAATTCGGTTCTTGGCGCACGCTGCAACCGCAATTCGGGAATCATCGAACTGTTCGGAAGTATTGCCGGCAAGGTTCCGTATTTCGGTTTCTTAACCGACGAAGGCCGCAAGGCAACGTGGATTATCGAAGTTAAAACAACCAAAAAACCGGAACCCCAGCTTTTGGGAAGCGCCATCGGCATGAAGGTAATGGAAGAAGTTCCCTTTATCAAAGGTTTGGACAAATGGATTGGAACAGATCTTTCCAGAAATACCGAAAAGGGCCGCGCCGCCGCAGACTACCTTAAAGATATGGGCGCTGCCACGGCAAGTAACGGCGCGGTTGGGCTTTACCATGCGGAAGGTCTTACACCGGAAGCAAAAACTTCAGGCAAAAGCCTTATTGTTAAGGGCGCCAAAACATATATAATTGACGATGCGGAACTGGAACGGGTTAAGCAAAATTATCCTTGTATATGGAAGAATACTGCTGTTTCGCCGGTTTTGTGTTTTATCGGCTGTCCTCATCTTTCGGTGGATCAGCTGAAAAGCTGGACTGCCCGTATAGAAGGCGCGCTGGCACAAAACGGCAAAGAAAAACTTTCCATACCCACGGTGTTTACCGCCGCTCCCGGAGTGCTTAAGGAATTCCGCAAGCTTCCCGATGCGGAAAAACTGACAAACACAGGTGCCGTATTAAGTGAAATCTGTCCGCTTATGTATATGAATAACCCGTTGTGCGCCAAAAAACCGGTAATAACCAATTCCAATAAACTGCGGACGTATACTTCATCGCGGTATTATACAGATGATGAAATCCTTTTGAAGATCACCGGAGGGGAAACACAATGAAGACATTTAAAGGAAGAGTTGTCGTTCCTTCCAGCAATGGAGAGGAAGTAAAAGCCGAAGCGCTGGTTTCCACTCAGGGCTTTAATACACTGGCTAGTTTTCAGAAGGCCCTTATGTTCGGCAAGAAACAAGCCCCTTGTTCGGATCAGAACAATGCGGCAATTTACGGAAAAAATATGCTGGGTAAAGCACTGTGCCTTCCGCAAACCATTGGTTCAACAACCGGCGGCATGATACTGTATTGCGCCGCCTACATGGATCGGCAGCCCGCCTGCCTGCTCTTTAGCAAGCCAATTGATTCCCTGGCCGCTGCGGGGGCCATACTCGCCGGCGTGTGGACGGACAAAGCCATGCTTACCATAGATTCATTGGGGGAAGAATTCCTGTCAACAGTGGTAACCGGCGGAACA
>Ga0082212_10003100_pt1 | contig 23725 bp, 23 predicted proteins | sample TergutNt197P3_FD_71548 | JGI IMG/M metagenome (GOLD analysis project Ga0082212, IMG submission 71548) | Neocapritermes taracua P3 segment gut microbial communities from Petit-Saut dam, French Guiana - Nt197 P3 | ecosystem: Host-associated > Arthropoda: Insects > Digestive system > Gut ... | reverse complement strand
AAAGTCGGCTGACACGTTGAGAGAACTCGAAAAGATACATGAAGACATGGGAAAGTTCAAGGTGTTGGATCCCGCATGTGGAAGCGGAAATTTTCTCTATATCGCGTATATTGAACTCAGGCATTTAGAACTTGAACTAATGAAAGAGATGGAAAGATTTCCGTCATTCTCTAGGCATTCTTTTCATTCTGCCATACGATGCGACCAATTCTATGGCATAGATATGAACCCCTTGGGAATAGAACTTGCAAAAGTGACCTTGGCAATGGCCAAAAAGAAAACATCGGACGATTTCAATAAAGCAACTCGTATGAACAGACTAATCAACCCCGATGAGCCGTTGCCGTTTGATAATCTGGATGGTAATTTCATTAACGGTGACGCACTATTCTGTGACTGGCCAGATGTCGATGCAATAATTGGAAACCCCCCATATCAATCAAAAAACAAAATGCAAAAAGAGTTCGGACCACTTTATTTGGACAAGTTGAGAAAAGCATATCCCGAAATGCCGGGGTTAGCAGATTATTGTGTGTATTGGTTCAGGAAGGCACATGACCACTTGAAGATTGGAGGGGGAGCAGGACTAGTAGGAACAAACACAATTCGGCAGACTAATTCTAGAGTTGGGGGTTTGGATTATATTGTTTCTAACAACGGCGAGATTATTGAGGCAATCTCTACAATGCCATGGAGCGGAACTGCCGTCGTATACGTTTCGATAGTGAATTGGGTGAAAAAGAAAACTGGCGAAGAGACAGGACAAGTCGATAAAATATTGAGAGAGAACACAGAGGGAAAGGGCTGGAAGGAATATAAGTTGAAAACAATTCCATCCTCTCTCTCAGATGCATTTGATGTGGGTGCTGCTGTTTCATTGGAAGCGAACAAAAATTCAAATACGTGCTTTCAAGGTCAAACACACGGTCACGAATCATTCTTGCTCTCTCCTGAAGAGTATAGACACATGTTGGAGAAAGATGGGGCGAATAAAGAAGTGCTTTTCCCGTTCCTAATCGCGGATCGCCTCATAGGCACTAAAGACTCACAACCAAAGGCATTTGTAATAGATTTTGAACAAAGGGATATTTTCCAAGCAGGCAGGTATAAGACTCCTTTCGAACGCATAGAGAAAAACGTTCTTCCAACAAGACAAATGGCATTTGATGAAGAGCAACAGAGGAATGCCGAGCTTCTTAACAAAAGTCCAAAAGCAAAAGTGAACCATCATCATGAAAATTTCCTTAAAAAATGGTGGCAATTGTCATATCCTCGCCCCGACCTGATGAACCGCATCGGGTCATTGAACAGATACATATCATGCGGACGGGTAACGAAACGCCCCATATTCGAGTTCATTTCGTCCGGCATTCATCCAAACGATGCATTGATGGTTTTTCCGATGGATGATGATTACTCGTTTGGGATATTACAAAGCAGTTATCACTGGAAATGGTTCAATGCTAGGTGCTCGACTCTTAAAGGTGACCCAAGATACACATCTACAACAGTGTTCGATTCTTTCCCGTGGCCGCAGTGGGGCATCCTTAATAAAAAGGTGACAGACTTTGAGAATCGTGAAAAAGAATGTCACTCAATAGTATTGGAAGTTGCGAAGGCATCAAAGAACCTACGAACACTAAGGCGTAAAACGATGGTTGACCACTCTTTGTCTCTAAGGGAACTGTACATAACTGTCGAATTACCCGGCAAAAACCCTCTAAAAGATGCTCAGGAACTACTGGACAAGGCAGTCCGCAAAGCCTACCTATACGATATGCCAACGCAGTATGGAAAAAAGGATGAACTTGAGTTTCTATTTGATTTAAATAAAAAGTGCGCAGAAATTGAAAAAACTGGACGGATATATGCTCCAGGTATTCCGTACTTCTTTAAAGATACTAATCAGATTGTTTCTGGCGATTGCGTCAAATACAGAGGAGATTACTTTTGTTGAAACAAATTCAAGTGCATGTTGGTCTTCTCATTTTTTGGCATTCGCGGCCTTCATAGAACGTTTGGCTTTTATGGCCTCTTGCATGGACTGTGGTGACAGATCACTGAGTATGACGCGCACCTCTTGTTTAGGATTTTTTACTAGTGTAATTATGGAAAGTCTAATGAATTCTAGATAATTATCGATAGGAATATCAACATCAAGTTTTTTGATTTCATCCCATCTGTTTCTAAACCCTATCGGAATTCTTATCACGGCCCTCACAGTAGGTCCCCCTTTGAAATCGGAATATATTTTTCTTAAGGTGCTAATATTGTCCAACGCTTTTGCATTCTTTTCTGCTTTTTGTTTGCATACCTCTTCTTCAACTACGGGATCGTATGTCCCCTCTTGAATATCGATGATTTTGAAATATTCGCGGTTTTCAAGATAGAAAAAACCCTCAAAGTCCTCAAAATAATTTCTCATGGCCGTTAATATGAAATCTGGGCGGTTGGAGTATTCTTCTGTTACCATTATCTGCTTATCTATGCGTTTAACTAATTTGCTCGGTAACTGTATCGAAACGACCTCAGTTTTCACTTTGTTTCCCATGTGATCGCATAACATATAACAATGCAGTTTAACAACTATTCTATTGCATGTATACGTGTAATGTTTAAGTACTATATTCGCACTATAGCATGCATGAATAAGACGATAAGAGTCTATCTGTCCGACTCCGAGTACGATGGAGTTGAAAAACTAGTCAAAGCGGGATTCGGAAGAACAAAAGCAGATTTTGCAAAGACCGCAATTCTAATGCATACTTGTAAGTGCGAAGCCCATGCAAAAAACAAGGTGTGAGTATGAACAGCACAAGAATCTTTGTCCCATGTATAAATGGAGCTTGAAGATGAGCCGTTACCCCTTTCAGGAAAAAGTAAATCTTATTCTTGATGCACGCTCGCAAAGATATGCTCCAATCTCTGTTGAGAAGTCAGGAGATCGTTACAAACGAATGTTCAATGATTTCAAAAAGCTTCATGAACAAAGAAAGGTCTCTACACTGAACCCTCAAAAAATGACAATCTCTGATGTCAAAGAGTATCTTTCCTACAGGCGCACCTGCAAGAACAGAAAGGGAAGGCCACTGTGCGAAAAGGAACACCAGCATGATATTACTGCTCTTAGGTGTCTTCTGGAGTTCCCTGTAATCAAACAAAGAAAGTACACATACAGAGGAAAGACCAAAACAAAAGAAGTCATCGTCGTGAATGACAGTCTCAAAAATTGCTTGATGCTCTATCCTCTCCTTAAGCCAAAAGTACACAGTCGGAGAAAACCTCCCCTCAAAGCAGAGACGGTGAAAGAGATCAAGGAGCGTTCTCACAATGTCAACCCTTACGATTGGAAACGCCTTCGAACTTATGCTCTTGTACACCTCATGATTGTCACAGGACAACGTAACAAAGAGATTCGGCTTGCCAATGTTGACGACCTTGACACAGAGAATTGGACGTTCACAATCAAACACCCCAAGGGGGAGAACACTTATGCTGAACCTCGCACAGTTCCCATTCATCCAGATGTCATACCCGTATTGTCGCAGTATTTACCTGCACTTGAGTGTTGGAAAGAGGCACAGCATGTGACTTCCCGTGCCTTGTTCCCTTCTACCCGATCTAAGGATGGGTATCTTGACGAGAACACAATAAGGGCCATCGCTAAGGTGGTCCAGAACGATCTAGTTAACCCTCATGGTGATGAAATAAATTCGCAGTCGTGCAGACGGACTGCGATTCAGACACTTCTTGACAATGGAGTGTCCGATGCGTCGGCCTCTATTTTTTCCGGGCATACATCCGGCGACATGCTTAACAAACATTATGGGCGAAAACCAGAAAGGCTCGCCCATGAGGAAATAAAAAGGAGTTGGAAAAATTGAAAAATGTTATGAGAAAAAAGATGCAGTGCATCAACATATTGAAATTCGAAAATAACGGTCTGGCTAGCACGAATAGTGCGAGGGAGGGGATTCGAACCCCTGAACCCCTGCGGGACAGAATTTCTTCCCTTTGGAGTCTTAAGTCCTGCGCCTTTGGCCAGCTCGGCTACCCTCGCCCGTCAGTCTTAAAGCGCCTGATGTTAAAATACCTTCATGTTCGGAAACAGTTATTATCTCTTATCAACATTGCAACCGTATGCCCAACAGGATCCCCGACGAAGACACTATCTCCAATGCCATCAGGTCGGTGATGAACAAGAACTCGCATATCGAGACCCAGACGGAGTTCCTAAAACTTGTAAGGAAGGAACTCTCCAAAGAGGATGAGGACTACAGGGTCAGCGGGGAAAGGATAAGGAAGATCGGCGTGGAAAGAGGGATCATAAGGATCTCCATCGAGTACAGAGAATCGGATATCGAAGGCCTCCCCCACATATGCCCCGTTTGTAAGAATGCCATGTCGCCGCTCATGAACAGGTCGCTTGACGGGGATTCCGTCGAGATCAAAAGAAAATGCACTGTGTGCTCCTACACCGTGGGCAGGAAGATGCTCGTTCCGGGAAGATACACGTTCTCCCGTTCCAGGGACGGCGAGCTGACCCCGCAGGAACACTCCTTCAGAAAATTGAGGAGGGCCGGCGCATTGATAAGGGAGGCCGCGGGGATCATCGAGGAGGTCGTGGATGGAACAGAGTTCAAAAATGCGGGATATGAACTGGCATCCATCCTGAAAGAAACGGCCGATTCCGACACATACAGCATAAAGAGCTTGTCGTTCGGGGTCAAACAAAGCGTTTCGTGGCCCGCCGAAAAATCTCAGGTCACTCGGAAGAAGAGAACCGACCGAAAGGATAAATGACCGGAATCCGTTGACCGTGCAGGGATAAGATGAAGAATTGGGAGTTCACAAAGATAGAGAACGGCAAGATCCATATGGACAAGCGGCTCACCGACGTAATGGGGCTTGTCGAAGGAGGATACGTTTACAGCTCACTTTTCAAACATCCCGACAAGGGTCCGAAGAGGTACGAGATGATATTGTCCATGTACCCTCAGGAGAACTTCCGCGCCCTTACCCACATCGACGTCTACATGGAGGATATCCCCGGAGCCACTGTGCAGTCGGCGAAGTTCCTCGGAGCGCAGGGCATCAACATCCTGAACTCCGTTTCCCTTAACGGTATATCGGAAACGACCATAATCTGGAACATCATGTGCGAGCTGAATTTCGCCGGGGAGGGAGACATCATCAAAGAGAGATTCTCCGCCCTTAAAGCAAAGAACGACCCCTCCGTTTCCCTGATAAAATACATCAGCATAAAGCCGGCGAACGTCGGGCGCATATTCAGGAGGGAGTTGGAAGGGCAGATCAAAGAAGAGGTGCGCCACGGCTCGCCGACGACGTTCCATTCGGGTACGTTCGACCTCTCTGCCGAGTACGGCGACATACTGAACGATGTTGAGGGAACAGAAGTAATGGTCACCGTCGCACCGTCGTCCTGGCTGGTGTCGGTGGTGTTCTTCAAACCTGATACGAAGCTCATCAAGGTCAACATCAACATCCCGGACTGCCCCGGAAGCATCGATGTTGCGCTGGAGCCCCTCGCGGAGGAGAACATCAACCTCATATCCATTTTCTCAAAGGTGGTGATATCTTACCAGATGATGTCCCTGGAAGTGGTGGCCGACATGAAGAACAGCGGTCTGACCGTCGGCGAACTCAAAGAAAAGCTTAACGACCGCCTTTCGAAAGAGAACGGCATCTTTGAGGTCATTAACATATCCAGTCTGGGATGATGCCATGAGGATCGCGGGGTTCGTGAAGACCACCCTTCAGGACTGGGAGGGGAAGAACGCCTGCATGATCTTGCTAAGCGGGTGCAACTTCAGGTGCCCGTATTGCAACAGGCCTGACCTGATAGATGGGGCCGGAGATGATATCGAATTATCATCGATCCTGAAGTACATCAAAGAGAACAGGGATTTCTTGGAGGCTGCCGTAATATCCGGCGGAGAACCCACCATCAACGAGGACCTTTACAAACTGGTGAGCGACATAAAGAAATTGAAGGTCAAGATAAAACTCGATACGAACGGATCCGCCCCGGATATATTGGATGACCTGATAGGCGCAAAGCTGGTGGACAAAGTGTGCATAAACATCATGGCGCCTCTCGACCCGGTCCCTTATTCCAAGGCGGCAGGGGTTGAGGTCGATACAGAGCTTATCAAAAAGAGCCTGAAGATACTTGACGGGTCCGGCGTGTCGTATGAGATACGGACGGTCGCCGTCCCGGGGCTCATTACCCACGATTCCTTCGGAAAGATGCTGAGCGGCCTTGACGGTTCGAAGAGCATGATAATACAGCAGTTCGACCCGAGGGTAACTTTGGATCCGAAAATGGACATCAAACCTTATCCGAAGCCCGTGTTGATAAGGATGGCTGAGACAGCCAAAGGATATATCGAAAGGGTCAGGATCAGAGGGTTCTGATCATTTGAGGAACTCTTCCGCCCTGGCATATGCGGCCGGCTGCAGAGATGTGCTGCTTTCGTTGACGAACTTGAATCTGACATCAGCCTCTGACAGGAACCGCTCTACCGCTTTCTGATCCTTTGACATTATGCCCGCGGACAATCCGCACTCCGTCACCTCAAGCTCCTCCAATGCGGAATCGAAGTCCTGAACCGTTTTTATGCAGAGGATCGGCAGCCCAGAGTCCATGTACATCAGGTCGTTGTCGTCATCCAGGCCGGTCACTATTGCCGGAGTATAATAGTGTCCGTCCTTCGTGAACTCATCCTCGACCCTTTTCGCCCCGTGCAGGATATTGCCTCTCACTTCATCGGTCCTTTTTACGAACCTTTTCGCATTGGTCTCGGATATCATCGGTCCGGAGAATGTATCCAGATCCGCCGGGTCCCCTATTTTAAGTGCTCTCGCTTTTTCCAAAAGCGCATTGATGATCTTGTTGCTGTCCTCGGCAGTCACGATTATCTTTGAGGTCGAGAAAAGCCTCTGCCCGCTGTAGCAGAACGCCGACGATAATATGTCCGCGGCGGCTGAGCCCGCGTCGCCCGGTCTGTGAACGATGATCGGGTTCATGCCTTTAAGCTCGTTCAGAACCTTCAGTTCATCATCGACCTGGAGGAATATCATCTCATCCAGGTACTCTCCGGATCCGGAGATCAGTATGCCTTCCAGCCTTGGATCGTTGGCCAGTTGGTCGTATGTCCTGTCCTTCCTGTCCACGATCAGATTCATCACTCCCGAAGGGATACCGGCATCCTCCATCATCTCGTATACCGCATAGGTGGGTACCGGGCAATGTTTCGAGGGCATTACCACCGTGGTATTGCCGGCGATCATCGCCGCCGCTGCATGCCCCATAGGGGATGCCAGCGGCGAGTTGTACGATGCGATTATGCCCCATGCCCCTGTCTTTCCTTTTGGAACGCTCTTTTCCGCACACAGAGAGGATATCGCCTCTATGAGCCGATCCACCTCCGCCACTGACTCCCGTCTCGTCATCCCGGAGCTGAGGAGCACCAGTGCCGCCAATCTGTATCTCTGCGCTTTTATCATGTTCCGCAGGTTCTCGAAACATCCGATCCTTTCCTGCGAAGACGTCTTTGCCCATTGGGAGTGGACCTTCGGCGCAACATCCACCGCATGGTCGGTTATCCCATCCTCCGGTTCCTGGAAGGTCCCGAAGCTTATGCTGCCGTCGATGGGGCTTTTCACGACGAACCCGTTCCCGGACGCTACTTTCATTCCGCCCACATACGAGGGATGATCTTTCTTCTTCATCTGGAGGGCCGTCTGAAATGCGGCCTCGAACTTCTCGTCATCGTATGGTAAAAGACCTTCAGGATCCGTCATGCCACTGCAAGCATACTATTGCTATGTTAAACTTACGCAGTACCGAATGCCTTGTTCAAAATGCACTTTCAGATCTGCATGAGGCGTTTCTTAACGGTATCGAACTCTTCCTGGGTTATCACGCCTTCGTCCAGCAATTCCTTGTACTGCCTGATCTCTTCAGCGGGAGACATCTGCTTTGTCTGTGTCCCTCCCCCTCCCGGATGCACGAACTCCGTAGCAACTCTGACATCGCCGGGCTGGACCCTGCCGCTTATCACGTCTTTTATCTGTGTAGGCGTGAGGAACTCATGACTGGGGATCCTGCTCAGCTTCTTATTACAGGTAAGACAGACCTCTCCGTACAGCAGCTTTACCCCATATGCTCCCAGCATCCCGCCCATGGCCTTGCCGCAACCTATGCATGATTTTCCCATAGTACCATGAATATTCACTTCATATATTTTATATTGATTCTGCCTCGGTTCTGACCTCTGTGTTTTTACGGGCGGCCGAGGCAACTTTTACAGAGAATATCGATGATGGTTCTCAATTGTTAAATACCTCAAGAATAATAGGCTGGAACACGGGCCTGTGGTCTAGGGGTTATGACGTCGCCTTCACACGGCGGAGGTCGCCGGTTCAAATCCGGCCGGGCCCACCACTCCAAGATCTTGAAAAAAGAATTTTCGAACCGTAGTAAAGGAGGAAGAACAAGATTCTTTTGTACGGTTCGTGGTTAGTGACCCTGGTTGGAGGTATCATCCAATAGTATGACGTAAATGATATATAAATTGTTGCATGGCAAAAAAGCAAGCGGAAATATTCCATCCTGTTGCGTCGAACTGATATTTATAATGCGATCGAAAAATGTATTCTGGCTGTGCGGAATGTACCTTATTGATAAGCATATTGGTGGGCCCGGCCGGATTTGAACCGGCGACCTCCGCCTTGTAAGGGCGACGTCATAACCCCTAGACCACAGGCCCGGTGCCGCCATCATCATCTAAGGATTATTAAAAACTGTCTGAAAAAAGGTCGAAAAGGTTTTTGACTGCGCCGATGTCACCAAGGACGTCTTCCGCTGTCCCTCATAGTATCATTGTATTCGTTTGCCAGTTTGTACGAATCGAATACGTTCCATATCCATAACGACAGATAGATCACTCCGAACAGCACCAATCCGCCGATCGCGCCTTCGACGCCTCCGAACATCGCCCCCGTTATGAAAAGGAACAGCCCGACGAATGCCGCCATGAGGAACGTTATCATCAGCGCGATACCGCGCCCGATCTTTCCCACATATACCTGCCCTAATCCCGCCCATAAAATCGATAAAAGAACCGCCACTCCCGTGCTTTTCTCGCGCACGACGAGCGTTTGCTGCATTACGGCCGGCCCGTACGATCCCATCCCCACCTTTGCGCCGCACCCGCAGCAGTACTCCTGGTTCCCAACCAATTGATTCCCGCACTTGTTGCAATACATTTTCTATTTCCCCCCAATTTGTTTGCATATCGATGTCGGGCGGTGCTCTTTAAAGCGCAATGCTAACTGTAGCGGTTAGTGTTCCGCGCCCATGAGGAAAAAGATATATCCGTCCCATGGATATGTGCGGTCAAGCGATCGTAGTCCAGTGGTTAGGACGGGAGCTTCCCAAGCTTCTGACCCGGGTTCGAATCCCGGCGATCGCACCATCCTGAGTTATAGGTATTTATTTTAATCCTGCATATGCACAGATGATAACATGCTCGAGATAGACAGTTCAAGAGGAGAGGGCGGCGGACAGATGGTCCGGACGTCCGTAGCGCTGTCTGCCATCACGGGCACTCCCACCAAACTTACCCGCATAAGGGAGACCCGCCCCACCAACGGCCTGTCAAAGCAGCATACCACTGCGATCAACGCAGTGGCAATGATGACCGGGTCAAGCGTGGAGGGGAATACCGTGGGTTCAAGCGAGCTCACCATCTATCCGGGAAACGAGGAGCATTCCTCGCTGAAAATGGACATAGGGTCAGCAGGCAGCATCAGTCTGGTCCTCCAGGCAGTCCTCCTTGCGGCAAGAAGGAACAAAGAACGGCTGACCATCGACATCACGGGCGGAACGAACGTTATGTGGGCCCCTCCCCTGGATTCTTATGAACTGGTCCTTTTCCCCCTCATGAAGAAGATGGGGATCAACGCGCAGCTGAACATTCTCAAGCGCGGATTCTACCCCATCGGCGGAGGGCATGTGGTGGTGACAATGGATCCTGTCGGAAAGATCTCTCCCCTTGAGATCAACGCCTTGGGCAGGCTGAAGTACATCAAAGTAAGGTGCTTCACTCAGCATCTGTCCGAGAGGATAGCCAATGACATGGTGGAAGCCTGCGTCAGTACCCTTGGCGACAGTCACGATATCGAAACGGAGGTGCAGAACTGCACGGGGAACTCCAGAGGGGCCGGGCTTGTCCTGGTGGCGAACTACGAGAACGGAAAGCTTTCAAGCAACGTTCTCACAACAAGAGGGCATTCCGCGGAGCAGTCCGGGATCGATGCCGCAAAGGACCTTCTCCAAGAAATGAACAACGGTTCCACGATAGATGTCCACACCGCAGACCAGCTCCTTCCCTACATGGCCATGGCCGACGGCAAGAGCAGCTTCGTCGTCTCCAGGATAAGCAAGCACCTGCTGAGCCAGATGGATACCTTAGAATCTTTTCTGAACGTCAGGTTCGGTGTCGAGAGAAAGAGCGACGGGTATCACTTCTCAGTTTCATCAGAGGGATATCCCTGAGACCCTTCATACACGTCAACTGCGCCATGTCCGCAGACGGGAAGATCGCAGGCACCGAGAGGAAACAGATAAGGATCTCATCGGATGAGGACAAGACCAGGGTCAGAGAACTGAGGATGAAGTATGATGCGATACTTGTGGGCGTGGGCACCGTCCTTGCCGACGACCCCCACCTTACCGTAAAAGAGCTTGATTACGATACAAATCCCATCAGGATAGTAATAGATCCTCACGGCAGGACCCCCGATGACGCTATGGTGCTGGACGAGCGCGCGCCCACCGTCATGATCACCTCAAGCGAGTGCGACAGGGAATGGGACTGCGAAGAAACGATACGTTATGACGGCGAGCTCTGCCTTTCCGATATACTTGGGATCCTTGCCGAAGAGATAGGGATCGAGAGCATCCTCGTTGAGGGCGGGGGAGAAACAATAGCTTCCTTTTTCAGAGAAGGGCTCGTCGACAGATACACCGTATTCGTCGGCGGGCTGATCATAGGGGGGAGGACCGCCCCGACGCCTGCGGACGGGGACGGGTGGGTTGCCGAGGAAGGCGTCAAAATGGTTCTGAAGGACAGCACCGTGCGGGGGAACGGAGTGGTCCTTACCTTCGAGCCCGAGAAGAAATGAACACAGCGTCTGCGGCGTTTTACTGCGATATCTTCTTCAGGAAAAGTGTAATTTTTTACTCAATATTCCCCAGAAAAAGTGTAATTTTTTTATTAAAAATCGTCGAATAATCGTTATTAAATACTTAGCCAGACATATGATATTTGTGCTGCGTAGAAAAATAACAGAAAATCTGATGAAGTGGAAAGCCAACCCAAAGAGGCATCCTCTGCTGGTGACTGGAGCAAGACAGGTAGGGAAGACCTATTCAATAGAGGATTTCGCAGCAAAGAACTATGAGAGTTATATTTACATCAATTTCGAGAAGTCGCCGAGCCTAAGGAAAATCTTCAATGGCGACCTTGACATGGAAACCCTCATTATGAACATTACAGCCAGGTTCAGCGAGACGAAGATCGTTCCGGGAAAGACCCTCCTCGTGCTAGATGAGATTCAAAGCTGTCCGAACGCCAGAACGGCCATGAAGTCATTTTCCGGCGACCCGAGATTCGATGTCATCGCAACAGGCTCTCTCCTGGGCCTGAACCAAAGCGAGGTTTCCCTTTACCCCACAGGCTATGAAGAATATATGGAGATGTACTCTCTTGATTTTGAGGAGTTCCTCTGGGCGCTTGGTATCGGGGCCGATATCATATCGTCGGTCTCCACGAAATTGAACCTCAAAGAACCTCTGGATCCTTTCATCTTGGAAACATTCGAAGGGTACTTCAGGCAGTACATGGCCGTCGGTGGGATGCCGGGAGTTGTAGATGATTTCATCGTCAACAAAGATTTTGGGAGAGTTAGGGCCATACAGAAGAATATTATCAGGTCTTATGAGGATGATATTTCCAAGTATGCAAAGGGGGTGGTTCGGACAAGAGCTAAAGAATGCCTGTATTCCATTCCCGATCAGCTCGGACGCAGATTCCGTTACAATGAAGTGACAGGTGTCCACGGCGCCCGCAGGTCGATGTATGACGGCGGCATAGAGTGGCTTATCGGGGCCGGCGTGGTCTTCAAAAGCTACAAGATCACGGAACCAACCCCTCCACTTACTTACAACCGCGACATGGCATTGTTCAAACTGTTCCTTCATGATGTGGGTCTGTTGGTATGCATGATGGAAAGTGACACCGTATCTATGCTTTTAGAAGGGAGCCCATTGGTGAACTGGGGCAAGGTAGCGGAGAGCGCCGTCGCATGCGAGATTGTCAGGAAACAGATAGAGCCCATGTATTTTGAGGATAAGAATCTAGAAGTGGATTTCGTTACTGTCATTGAGAGGGATGTGGTCATGACAGAGGTTAAATCAGGCAACAACAAGATGTCCAAATCGCTTGATTCGGTAATGTCGAGGAAGATCGGACATATACGTGGGGTCAAGCTTGAGAGGAGCAATGTCATAACAGACCACACCGGGGTGGAGCATTACCCTCTGTTTGCGGCCGCATTCATATTCCCGGACGATTCCGGATACAAACTATGACGGCGCTCGTTCCTTGAGCGCGTTTCTCAAACTTTTTGCATATTTATGTGATGAGCCTCAACGGAGTAACCCCCAAATAAAGCAAAGAAAGCCAATGGTTTTTTACTAAAACCACATTACACATATGATTAAATGGGGTTCATCTCTCTTAATTGTCCAAATTGTGCGGGAGACATTCAGCTTGATGACAATAAAGAGTTTGGTTTCTGCATGCATTGCGGCCATAAAGTGATATTGAGGGACTCTTTGCCACAAAAAATTATCATCAGCCAGTCGGATAAAGTTGTTAAAAATTGGATCGCCTTGGGAATACATGTCATTGAATCAGAAAACTATGATGCGGCAGATGATTATGCAGATAAAATCCTTGAACATGACATTGAGGTCGGCATAGCATGGTTCTTGAAGGGGTGTGCTGCCATCCAATATTCCGACAGATCCCTGGAAGCTTTCAAATGCTGGGCCAAGTCGTCAACATTAATGAGCCTTGATGAGAAAAAGGACAACTTTGAAACTTTTCTTTATTTGCTTACAGCAATGTCAGAAGAGGAGCAAGAGAACCTGGCTGTTGCCGTTGACTACTACCTTTCCGGTTTTGATAATGATGCGATGTGTTCATTGTATTATGAAGGTGCCATTTTTCTTTTTGAATCGTCAGGAAATCAAACCTATAATGCGTGCACAGATATGCTTTACGTTTCAGACTGCATGCTCATTCAATCAATTCGTTGTGACAATGATTGCCAGAGCATTTTAGACAGCTATCAGAAATTATTGAAGGTTGTATCTCGCCGCAAAGTGATAAGTCAGGGCGATGCGAGATTTGATGCCTTCATAAGCCACCACCAAGAGGTGGTGGGAGTTTTACGGGACATTGCGTCCAACTTTTCCGAAACTGACCAAAAAGTGGCACTTGATTACTGGAAAAAGAATGTAAAAAGACGCATTGAACTGAACGATGTGATAAGCGATGCGGGAAGTGAATATCGTAGGGCGAATGAAGGATTGTTTGGTAAGTCTCAAGTAAAAAAGAAGGCCATCGAATCAATTAGGGCCGCATATTGGGAAATCGCCTACCCTACACGTGGAAAATAATGAGTACACATACATTTTTACTTTCGAGTAAAAAAACTCCCCCTACCCAATGCCTTTATAATCCTAATAGATTGACAGAATAGGAGAGTTGGTCTTGAAAGCGAGGATCGGGGATGAGGTCAGGGACCTGAGGGCGGTCTGGTTCGATAACGGGAAAGTTATGATGATCGACCAGAGAGAGCTCCCTCATAAGATAGAGATAGTGGGGTTTGACGACCACATGGGAGTAGCAGAGGCCATTAAGAACATGACCACTCGCGGCGCGCCTGCGATAGGCGCCGCCGCCGCTTACGGAATGTGCCTCGCATCCCTTTCGGGGATCGACCTTGACCGTGCATCGAAAGACATCAAGGCCGCGAGACCCACCGCCAACGACCTTTTCTTTGCTGTAGATCATATGTACGCTCTTCTGAAGAGTGGTTCAGATCCGGTCAAGGCTGCTGACGGTTATGCGGATATGATCGTTGACAAGTGCACAAAGATCGGAGAGTACGGCTCGTCCCTCATAAAGGACGGCATGAAGATCATGACCCACTGCAATGCGGGGGCCCTCGCAACGGTAGACGTAGGCACGGCATTGGCCCCGATGCGGAAGGCCTGGGCTGACGGAAAAAGATTCTTTGTCTACGCCTCAGAAACAAGACCCAGACTCCAAGGGATGCAGCTTACCGCATGGGAATTGGGACAGGAGGGGATAGATCATGCAGTTATCCCGGACGGTGCCTCCGCCTATTACATGGAAAAAGGAGTGGACCTGATAATAACGGGTGCGGACCGCATAACCGCCAACGGGGATTTCGCCAACAAGATAGGCACTTTCGACAAAGCGATCGCGGCGAAGCATTTCGGCATACCTTTCTACGTGGCCGCTCCCGTCTCAACATTTGATTTCAATACAAGAACGGGCAAAGAGATAGAGATAGAACAAAGATCGGAGAAAGAGGTCACGGAGATATACGGCATGAGAATAGCTCCTGCAGGGTCTCCCGCCCTCAATCCCGCATTTGACGTGACACCGGCAGAGCTCGTTGCCGGATTCATTACGGAGAAAGGGATATTTTCTCCGAAGGATATCAGGAAGGTGATCGATGATGAATGAACAGTTCGCACGCAGCAAGCTTACAGAGGTATGCAAACTCCTATATGACAGGAACCTCACCGTCTCGGCCGGAGGCAACATGAGCCTGCGCCTTAATGAAAAAGAGTTCATAATAACGCCTTCCGGAAGGAACAAAGGTCTGCTGAGGCCGGAGGACATGGTGCTCATGAACCTAAAGGGAAAGAAGCTCTCTGACGGGAAGCCGTCCATGGAGAAAGGATTCCACACCGCATTGTTTAACGCGAACCCGGAAACCGCTTCGGTGATACACTGCCACCCCCTTTACTGTACGGCGCTTGCCGTCAAAGGAGAGAAGATAAAGAGCACGCTCACGCCGGAAGGGGTGATCCTTCTGGGAGAGGTCCCGACCATCGGCTACTTCACGCCGGGATCGAAGAAACTGGTCGATGCGGTCGCAGAGCACTCATCGTGCAAAGCCATGCTGATGGAAAGACACGGGGCGATAACGCAGGGCCGGACCTTGGAAGAGGCCTTCAACAGAATGGAAGAGCTGGAGTTCCAGGCTAAATTGCAGATGCTCGCAGGCGATGCCGCGGAACTTCCTGCGTCAGAGATAAAGAAACTTTCGAAGATGTGATCCCATGGCAGTGCTTGTAACAAAATGGTTCGGGGTCTTTCTCATAGACGAGAAAACGGGAAAGGTCATTGATAAAAGACTGATGCCCAAGGATCCCGATGCCATTGCGGAGAAGCTCGCATCCGTGCAGAGAGGCTCCGTGCTCGAGGAGGAAAAAGAGCTTGCGGAAAAACTGCCGAAGATATTCGTATCCAACACCAGGCAGTCGGAGCTTGGAAAGCCCATATTCTACGATTCGTCTTTCCTTGACCCAAGGTCATTCGGGTTCACGGAAGATATCATGCACAGCGCTATGCTGGGTCTTGGGAAATTAAGGACCTCGGAACCCGTTCCCCGCGACAGGAGCCTGGTGCATGCGATAAGAGGGTTGGACGACCTCATCGAGAGCGCCAACCTTTTGAATGAGAGACTTCACGAGTGGTACGGTATGTATTTTCCCGAATTGTCGGATATAGCGAAGGATGAGCGATACGCCGAGCTGATAGCAGAGCACGGCGATCGGGAGAGCATCATCAAAGCCCTCGACATCAACATCAGTTCAATGGGCGCCGAGTTTGACGACGGCGACATGAAAGGAGTAATGGGGCTTGCGGACACCGCGATAAGGCTTTATGAAGAGAAAGAGAGGATGGAATCGTTCATCTCCGATATAGCCTCGGAGACCGCACCGAACATGTGCGCCCTTGTGGATGCTCCGCTTTCAGCGAGACTGATCTCCTTGGCCGGAGGGTTGGAACGCCTATCCACTCTGCCGTCATCCACGGTGCAGCTGCTGGGAGCCGAAAAGGCCATGTTCAGACACCTGAGATCAGGCAAGCGCCCCCCGAAACACGGAGTGATATATCAGCATCCGGACGTCCATCGATCCCCTTATTGGCAGAGGGGGAAGATAGCCAGGGCCCTTGCGGGAAAAGTGCTGATCGCCGCTAAGATCGATGCCAACAAAGGAGAGTTCAGAGGAGATATGCTCAAAAATGAATTCGAGGCACGCGTCAACGACATAAGGGAAAGATACCCCGAGGCTCCGAAAAAGCCAAAGAGCCAGAATACTTCAGGAAAGAGACGCTCCAACAAACCCCGGCGCTGATGCCCTTTAGGGTCTCCCTACTGAATGGCCATATTTCTCTGCATTTTCCACCTTAGCCTTCAGAACACTCATGTCTAGTTTCTCAGGGTTGCGTTTGACCGAGTGTTATCAGATTACCGTAATGCAAATTACCGTAATGCAAATTACGATAATTCAGATCATTTCTGTTCATGGAGCAATGAACTGACATAAACTCCCTGCTTGCGCTTGATCCGTTTCTACCTACCTAATGCATCAAATATCTCATCAGTGAGCCCGATCCGAATGTTCCAGTGTGAAAACGACCGCGGCGAAAATTGAGAAACAGCTCTCTTTACAAATATATGTTTAAATATTTAGGGGAAGATAGGGAATTTCAATAAAAATGCTGTCTCGACCATTGTGTCTCAGTTTGTCCGGCATCCCGGGAGGGGGTCAGGCTACCGGCCGACGGCATGAGGAAGGTTAAAAAATGTGGGAAATGAAAGAGATCAGAGAATTGAAGGTCGGAAGGTACGTCAACATTGACGAGTCCCCCTGTAAGATCATATCGATCAGCACATCGAAACCCGGAAAGCACGGATCCGCAAAGGCCAACATCGAGGCTGCGGACATATTCACCGGTGCAAAAAAATCCATAAACGCCCCCGTGAGTACAAAGGTGCAAGTCCCTCAGATAGACAAAAGGAAAGGACAGATAGTATCGATACAGGGCAACGAGGTCCAGATAATGGACCTTGAGACCTTCGAGACCTTCTCCATGGCCGTCAACGATGACTGCGAGAGCGACATTGTGGCAGGCGGAGAGGTCTTGTACATAGTTGCCATGGGCAGGAACAAGCTCCTGTAAGGTGACGCCCGTGCCGTATGGGATATCCTATGCCGGCGCAGAGTCGGACTACGATTCCGCCGACGTGTTCATGCTGGGCATCCCATATGACAGGACATCCAGCTTCAGACCCGGCTCCGGACAGGCGCCTTTCGAGGTAAGAAAGGCCTCCTACAATTTTGAGGAGATCTGTTTCGAGCACGGTCTTGATCTTCCTCAACTCAACATCTTCGATCAGGGGAATTGCGAAAGCCCCTTCCTGCCGGAGGATATGATCGAAGAAGTGAAGTTCTTCATGGCTCCGGCCGTGAAGAGCGGCAAATTCACCATTGCGATCGGCGGCGAGCACTCGGTCAACATCCCGATCATTCGATGTTTCGAAAAAAATGATATCTCTCTGATAACGATCGACGCCCATCTTGATTCAAGGGACGATTACCTTGGAACAATATACAGCCACGCCTGCGTCACAAGGCGCGCCGCAGAGCAACTTGGCATAGATAACGTGTTCGCTCTGGGAGTGAGATCCATTTCCAGAGAAGAACTGGAAAGAGAGGATGTGGTCCCCCATATAACGTCCTTTGATATCAAAGAAAAAGGAATGGAATGGGCCGTGAAAAAAGCGTTGGACAGTGTGAAGAACGAGCGCATATACCTTTCTTTGGATATTGACGGCATCGACCCCGCCTATGCGCCCGGCACCGGTACCCCGGAGCCTTTCGGCCTGGACCCGATGGATGTAAAGAATGCCATCGGCCTTATCGGAAGCAGATTAGCGGGATTTGACGTTACCGAGGTCTGCCCTCCCGCCGACCCTTCCGGCATAACATCGATACTCGCCGCAAGGTTCATTAACGAAGTAATTGCCGTCCGTTCAAAATATCTCAGCTGAGATCCTGCAGACATTCTCGGACCAGGTTCTCGTACCTCTCCGCCCTTCCTTCTGCGACATCGGCATCCTTCGATTCTGAGAAAACCCTGAATAACGGTTCCGTGCCGGAAGGCCTTGCGAGGACCCACCCGTCATCGAATATTATCTTCATGCCGTCCGTACGGTCTATCTTTGCCCCTGCGCTTTCTTTCGCTATGCGGTCAAGGACATCCTTCTTCATCTCATTGGGGCACTCTACTTTCTTCTTCACCGTATAATATGTCGGAAGTCTGGATATCTGATTCTCCAGAGGCCCTTCTTTGACTATGCACTCCAGCATTTTGGCGACCGCCATACCTCCGTCCCTGCAATATTGGTGATCGGGAAATATCAGCCCTCCATTCTCCTCTCCGCCGAATACGGCGCCTGCCTCCATCATTCTTCTGGCAACGATGGGGGACCCCACCGCGGTGTACTCGATGACACCGTGCGCCTCCTCCACGACCTCTTCCACAAGCGACGAAGTACTGACAGGGGTTACGATCAGCCCCGCCCTTTTTGATAGGGCATATCCGGATAGAAGTGCCAGACTCTTGTCTCCGCTGACATATTTACCGTTGGTGGTAATGAACACGCATCTGTCTGCGTCCCCGTCGTGCGCTATACCGAGATCGGATCCCATGGACTCCGTCAGCGACAGCAGGTCTCCGACGTTCTCCTCGGTCGGCTCACTGGGGCGTCCCGGGAACTCCACTTGGGGATTGGAGTTGATGGTTATGACCCTCACATTCAGCTTCTTGAGCAGAAGAGGCGTGGTCTCATACGCTGCGCCGTTGGCGCAGTCGAGACATACTTTCAATTCCGCTTTCCTTATGGCTTCCGCGTCCACTTTGGAGATGATCGCATTGACATATTCTTCCGCGGCGTCCCTTACCCTTTGCATACTGCCGATGGTGTTCCACGATGCGCAGAGGATATCGTTTGAATAATGCGCCTCTATTTCCTCTTCGTCCTTCCGGCTGGCTTCCGTGCCGTCTGATGAGATGCATTTTATCCCATTGAACTGAGGCGGGTTATGGGATGCCGTTATCATCACCCCTCCCCTCACATCGTCGTGGGTCTTCACATAATATTGGATGGCGGGGGTCGGCAGCACACCGAGATCGATGACGTCCGCACCGACCGACATTATCCCCGAGGACACTGCCATCTTTATCATATGAGCGGAGTTCCTCGTGTCTGTGGCAATAGCCACCGTTCCTCCCATCACTGTGCCTATGGCTTTTCCCATCTGAAGTGCCAGATCGGAGGTCATGTCCTCGTTAACGACCCCTCTCACTCCATTTGTTCCGAAAAGCCTTCCCGGCACCTCACATCCTCCTCGCGACCAGCATGATGGATATCGTATCGGCGCACGTTTTGCAAGTGTCGGCGGCCATCTCCAGTGTGAAAATAAGCTCTCTCATAAGCATTACCGCGCGGGGATCCATAGGCGAAAGATGGACATGCTTTATGCATGAGAAGTACAACCCGTCAATTATCTTCTCCTGGTCGTATACCGCTTCTATGTTCCTTATGGTCTCCGGCGTTCCGGTATCCATGTTCTCAACTATCTTGACCAGATGCTTTACCGCGGGGATCAGCTCTGCGGACATCTTTCCTATCTCCTCCCAAATGTAATCCGGGACGAGCGCATTGGTCTCTTTCAGCAGTTGGATGTGGATCGCGCCCTCTTTGGCCCAATTGGCGATCTGGTCCATTTTCCTTATGAAGTGTATCAGATCCTCCCGCTCCTGAACGCTCAGTTCTCCCCCTGACACGTCGGCGCAGAGCTTGTCCTCGATCCTGTCCGCTTCCCTTTCGGATTTCATAAGCCTCTCGACACACTTCATCGCGTCCACCGGGTCCCCCCTGCCCATCGCTATTATCGCGAGGTCCAGCTCTGTCACGGCGTCCTGGACCGCCAGGCCGTGGCTTCTGGAACCCATTCTTACAGTTTCTTCCTTCCTCTTGGAAAACCACACCATTATTCCTTTCTTCTCACTCAAGTTTTATCGCCTCTTCCAGTCCTTCTTCCGGTCTTGCAAAGACCTTCGTTGCTTTTTTGTTAAAAACGAGGTACACTTTACCGCCTACCTGCGGTACCTCATCGTTCGATGAAACGTTATAGTCTATGTAATCGCTGGTCTCCGCCTGCGTCCTTACCCTCCAGTATGTTCCCATGAACACTACTCCTATCACCTCAGCTTTGAGACCGTCGTTCGCGGTATATACATTCTCTGGGCGCACCGATATCACAACAGGATCCCCTGTCTCAAAATTTGATTTGGATGCTCTTACGGTCTGCCCTCCCCTCAGTCTTACGGCTGTCTTCCCGGTCTTCGTTTTGCCCATGACGGTGCACTCTAGAAGGTTCGTTTCGCCGATGAAATACGCTGCGAATATCGAACTCGGATTTCTGTACAGGTCCAGGGGGGTTCCCACTTCCTGTATGCCGCCGGCCCTCATCAGTATGATCCTGTCGGATACAGACATTGCCTCTTCCTGATCGTGGGTCACGTGGAGCACCGTTATGCCCAGTTTCTTTACCAATCTTCTTATCTCGTATCTTAGTTCAACGCGGACGCGCGCATCCAGCGCCGACAGGGGTTCGTCGAGCATCAGCATCTTTGACCCTGACGCAAGTGCTCTCGCCAGCGCGACCTTCTGCTGCTCTCCCCCGGAGAGCTCGGAGGGGAACATTCCCGCGCGATCGAACATTTTGACAAGTTCCAAATGATCCTTTGCTATCCTGTCGATCTCTTCTTCGGGCATATCTCTCACTCTCGGGCTGTACCCTACATTGTCCTCGATCGACATATTGGGGAACAGCGCGATGTTCTGGAACACATACCCCGTGTCCCTGTCCTCCATGGGGATGTCCGTAACGTCCTCCCCGTCAACAAATACTCTCCCTTCGGTTGGTTTCCATATCCCCGATATCACTTTGATCAGGGTCGTTTTGCCGCACCCGGACGGCCCCAGAATGGTCAGGTATTCTCCCTTGGCTATGGAAAGGCTGATGTCCCTCACTGCATAGAAATCTCCGAATCTCATTGAGATATTCTCGAGTTTTATCTTCATCAGTCCAACCTCAGTTCTTCTTCTATGCCTTCCGGCGGTATCTCGAAGACGACCGCCTTCTCCGGCAGCCAAGAGACCATTACTTCATCGCCGGCCCCATAGTCATCATATTTTCTGTTTGGGAGTTTGGAAGATACCAGTCCGATGCCTTCCGCATCCACTTCTATCGTTATGGTGGCCCCCTCATAGAGGATCCTTTCCACTCTTCCTCTGAAGAACCCCTGCGGCAGCTCGGGCTCCGGTTTCTCCTCCGTTGGCTGCTGGATCACGGGGATCCTTGTGGAGCCGATCTTTATTGCCACGGCGACATCCGTTCCTGCCGGAATGTCGGTCTTTCGCGCTTTGATCATCGTGCCGCATTCCAGTTCTATCTCCGAGAACATATCGTCCACTGAGCGTAGCTTCCCCAAGAATACGTTGGACCTCCCCACAAAATTCGCCACAAATGGGGTCAGCGGGTTCTGGAACACCTCCATCGGCGTGCCGATCTGCACTATCCTTCCGTTCCTAATGACCGCAATGCGGTCCGCCATCTCCAGGGCCTCGTCCTGATCGTGCGTAACGTGTATTGCGGTGAGGCCCATTTCTTTGACAAGGGACTTCAGCTCCTGCCTCAGTTCCAGTCTGAGCCTGGCGTCAAGCGCCCTGAGGGGCTCGTCGAGAAGCAGGATGTCGGAGTTCGACGCAAGCGCTCTTGCGAGAGCGGTCCTTTGCTGCTGCCCTCCGCTGAGTTCGTGAGGATATGCGCCCACTTTGTTCTCCATGTGCACCATCCTTATCGTACTTTTGACCAGCTGCTTCGCGGCCTCCTCGTCCCACTCTTTGATCTGCGGAGAGAACATCACATTCTCATATACTGTCTTCGGGGGGAACAGAGAATAAATCTGCGACAGCATCGTCGCCTTCCTTTCGCTTACGGGCATGTTCGTCACATCATTGCCGTTGAACAACACCCCTCCGCTGTCGGGTTTCGTAAGCCCGCATATCATCCTGAGACATGTGGTCTTCCCAGACCCGGTGGGACCAAGCACGCAAAGATATTCTCCGTCATTCACCTTTAAAGACAATTCGTTTGCCGCCAAACATCCTCCGTAGTCTTTGACCAGTTTATCCAACGTGATCTCAGGCACGGCGACCACCTCTGCTTATCAGCACCCTGATGGCAAACATGAACACAAAACAGATCGCTATCAGAATTATCGAACAGAGCGCCGCTTCCGAATAATTATTGGCTTTTATCAGATCCATAATGTATATCGGCACTGTTTTTACGGAATCGCTTATCGCGATGGTCGCTCCCGTCTCCCCCAGACTCCTTGTGAACGCCAGTATGGCTCCCGCTATGATGGACGATTTGATTATCGGCATCAGCACCTTGGAGAATGCTTGGAATGGCTTCGCCCCGAGAGTCATGGCAACTTCTTCGTACGAAGCGTCCACCTCTTCGACCGCACCGGAAATGTTCCTTACAACAAGCGGGAAAGTGAACGCGATGTGCCCCAGTATCACCATCATCAGGCTCAAAGAATCTCCTGCGTATATGCTTCCCCAGAACAGTGCCAGCGAGAATCCTAAAGCGGTAGTTGGTATAATCAGCGGAACATTGACAAGGCTATCCAATATCTTGCCGAACTTGGTGTCCCTTTTTCTTGCGATGTACAGCGCCACAGGTATACCGAACACTATGTCAAAGATCACTGCGGCCCCTGCGACCAGGAACGAGATCCCCGTCGCGGCCATCAGCGCCCCGTAATCGATGTCTGCTGTCGGCTGTGTCAGGAAGGTAAAGATATAGAAAGTAGGGAGAAGGACAATGACCGTAAGGAAAGCTATGGAGAATGCGTCCTTGAGCTTAGGTGCCGCCCCTCTGCTCAGTTTCCTTCCCAGCTGAGGCCATACCTTTCTCATAGGTATCTTGAACCTCATTATCACTAACTTTACCACCAGCAGCAGAAGGAGCGCCAATATTATCATCAGCACGCTTATCAGGATCATGGGGCCCATCGCCGCATCGACGCCGTATGTCGCTTTCATGTAAGCGATGAAAGTCGGTCCCGTGAAGAATGTGGAATCAACACCCATCATCTGCAAAGCGATGAATGTCCCACCTGTTTCGGAAAGGGACCTGGCAAAACAAAGTATAGTGCCTGTCACCAGACCGGCTCGGAAGAGGGGGAGGGTTATTGTCCTTACCGCCGTGAATCTTGATGCGGAAAGGGTCATCGCCGCCGTCTCATAATTCGGCTCTATCTGCTCCAAGATGGCGGACAGGGACCTTACCATGTAAGGGTATGTGAAAATTATGTGCAGAAGGATCATCATGAGGAATGGGGACATTACCAGCCCCAGCCCGGGTATGCTT